>Ga0208717_1000611_pt1 | contig 11720 bp, 8 predicted proteins | sample NGESurF53shallow_FD_184489 | JGI IMG/M metagenome (GOLD analysis project Ga0208717, IMG submission 184489) | Arctic peat soil microbial communities from Barrow, Alaska - NGEE Surface sample F53-3 shallow (SPAdes) | ecosystem: Environmental > Terrestrial > Soil > Wetlands > Peat ... | reverse complement strand
CCGGATGAATGCCGAGCACCTGTCCCGCGACGTCGAGACGGTGTTCGAGTCTCTCGACGACGCGGAGGTGCGGACCGCCGGCACGACGTACCTGATCTACCGCGGGCGCCACGAGCACGAGGTCTCCAACGAGTCGGCGCTGGCGCGAATCGCGACCTCCACGTTCTTCCGCCGCACGATCGAGGGTCCCCGGGAGCTGTTCTACGCCGACCTGTATGCCTCGCGCCGCACCGGTTGCCGCGGGCAGCTCGGGCTCCCGGGCGCGCGTGATCAGCACACCGGGTGCGTGGGCTCCTACCTCATCGAGCATGACCTGTTCGACTTCATGCTGTATTCGCTGCCCGACAACGATGCCTTCTCGCACCGCAACGGCCCGCATGCGCAAGTGACGTCGCTCGCGGCGGCGGACCGCCAGCTCGAGCGGCTGATGCACGCCGCCGGTGGTCCCGACGAGTTCCTCGAGCAGTACGCCGTGATCATCTGCTCCGACCACTCGCAGGCGCCCGTCGAGCGGCGGATCCGGCTCGATCTGGCGTTCACCGACTTCGACGTCGCGCGTCCGAGCCCGTCGCGGTCGGCGGCAGCCGAGCTGGCGCTCAGCCCGGCACAGCGCTCGGCGATGATCTATGCGCTGGACCCTGACAAGGCACCCGACTCGTGTGCCCGCGCCCGTGACATCGCCGCCGGGGTCGAGGGGGTGGACCTCACGATGTGGCTCCAGAACGGCAAGGCGGTCATCCGCAGCCGCCGTGGCGAGCTGCGCTTCACGTCGGGCGGTGAGCTCTCCGACACGCGCGGCGAGCGGTGGAGCGTCGAGGGGGACCTTGGGGTGCTCCGCGCCGAGGTCCAGGACGGGCGCGTCCTGTGCACCGAGTATCCCGATGCGCTGGGACGGGTCTGGTCGGCGCTGCACTGCCCCACCGCCGGTGACATTCTGCTGTCCGCCGCGCCCGGCTACGAGTTCGTCGACTGGGGCGGATCTGACCATGTCGGTGGCGGATCGCATGGCTCGCTGCACCGTTCTGACTCGCTCGGCGTGTTGCTGTGGTGCGGCACCGGACCGGACTCCAGCGCGGCCCGGGATCAGTGGTCGCTGCGGGACATCGCGCCCATGGTGCGCGGACATTTCGGTTTAGGATCCGCGCCGGCGGCCAATCAGGATGCTTCTACGCATCCTTAGCACGGCGTTAGCAACTGCCGTCTCTTAGCGCTAATCAACAATCCGTGGCTACATTTGCCTGATGTCCACCGAAGAGCTCAGCGCCGGGGTTGTCGAGCTGCCGTTTCACCATCGCGTCCGCATCGGCATCCGCAAGGGCGACAACTGGCTGCAGCTGATCCGGTTCGCTGGAGTCGGGGCGAGCGGCTACGCCGTCAACCTTTTGGTGTTCGCGGCGTGCGTGCACGGGCTCCGGATCAACTATCAGGTCGCGTCGCCGATCGCGTACTTCATCGCGACCACCAACAACTTCTGGTGGAACCGCCACTGGACCTTCGGCCACAAGCGGGACGCCCATCCGGCACAGCAGGCGTGGAAGTTCTACGCCGTGTCGCTGGTGTCATTCGGCTTCAACTACGTCATCCTCGTCTCGCTGGTCCGCACGACGAACATGGAGAAGGTGCTCGCCCAGGCGATCGCCAACGCGGCGGCGACGCCGATCAACTTCCTCGGGCAGAAGCTCTGGAGCTTCCGGGCCTGAGACCGATGCGGGCGCTGCGAGCGCTCCTGGTTCTCGCGTTGACCACGGTGGCGACCGCCGGTCTGGCGATGCCCGGTCCAGCGCGTGCCGCCACCACCACCACGGCGACCAGCACCACCACCACCACGGCGACCAGCACCACCACCACCACGGCGCCCAGCACCACCACCACCACGGCGCCCAGCACCACCACGACCGCGGCGTCCAGCACCACCGCCAGCACCACCGCGGCGGCCAGCACCACCACCACTGCGGCGCCCGGCACGCCGGTCCTGGTCAGCTCGATGACGACCCCACCGAGCGGGTACCGCCTCACCGCGGCCACCGTGCTCCGCATCGCGTCGCGCGATCTGCGCGTCCGGGCCGAACTGGCGCGCCATCGCCACGCGACGCCGTACGCGTACACCAAGGGAGCGCCCACGTGGCAGGTCAGCTGGTTCTCGGACACCAAGCCCCAGCACGAGTTGCTCCAGGTCTACGTGGACGACAACACCGCCGCGGTCACCCAGGCGTGGACCGGCTTTCAGGTGCCCTGGACGATGGCCCGCGGCTACCCTGGCGCGTTCGGGCGCCGGGTCAACGCGTGGTACCTGTGGCTCCCCCTGTGCGGGCTGTTCGTCGCACCGTTCATCCCGTGGCGGCGCCGCCCGACCCTGCTGCACCTCGACCTGTTGATGCTGCTCGGGTTCTCGATCTCGCTGGCGTTCTTCAACCACGCCCAGATCGGACTCTCGGTCCCGCTCGTCTATCCGTTCCTCATTTATCTCCTCGTGCGCATGTTGCTGCTCGCCAACGGCCGCGGCCTGCCGCGGGCTCCGGTACGCACGATCGTCCCCGAGTCCTGGCTGGCGGTCGCGACGGTGTTCCTGATGGCGTTCCGGATTGGCCTCAACGTGCTCAACTCCAACGTGATCGACGTCGGCTACGCCGGGGTCATCGGCGCCGACAAGCTCATCCACGGCACGCCGCTGTATGGCAACTGGCCCCACGACAACATGTACGGCGACACGTACGGGACGGTCAGCTACCTGATGTACGTCCCGTTCCGTCTCATCTTCGGCTGGAGCGGCACGTGGGATTCGCTGCCCGCTGCGCACGCGGCGGCGATCTTCTTCGATCTGCTCACGATGGGCGGGCTGTACCTGCTCGGCCGTCGGCTGAAGGGCAATGCGCTCGGGATCCTCCTCGCCTACCTGTGGGCGGCGTATCCGTTCACGCTCTACGCACTGAACTCAAACACGAATGACAGCCTCGTCGCGGCTGCCGTCGTGTTCTCGCTGCTGGCGATCACGTCGGCGCCGCGCCGGGGGGTGATGGCGCTGCTCGCCGGAATGACGAAGTTCGCGCCGTTCGCGCTGGCGCCGCTGCTCATGCGGGGGACCGACGAGCGACCACGCACGCGATCGCTGGTCGCCTTCCTGGTGGCGTTCGCGGTGGCGGCCGTCGTCGTCATGCTGCCGGTCCTGCTCAAGCACAACCTGACCGCGTTCTGGGACGACTCGGTCCGGTATCAGTCAGACCGTGTCACGCCGTTCTCGGTCTGGGGACTGTGGGGCGGCCTCGGCGCGGTCCAGCACCTGCTCCAGGGAGCGGTGATCGCGCTCGCGCTCGGTGTCGGCGTCCTACCGTCCCGCCGCACGCTGATCGACGTCGCGGCGCTCGGCGCGGCCGTCCTCATCGCGCTGCAGCTCACCCTCAACTACTGGCTGTATCCGTACATCGTCTGGTTCTACCCGCTCGTCATCGTCGCCCTGCTGGCCAGCCATCCTGATCGTGACCAGCGGCCGCTGCACGCCTGGCCCGATGTGGCGACATCGGACGCCGGTCCCGCCCGGATCCACATCGCGTCCGGATAAGTCGTGCTGCTCCCGCCGCCGCGCGCCCGCTACGGCCGGACCGGGGCGGCCGGTTCCAGGATCTGCTCGATCGACGCCGCTCGCCGCGGCTCGTCGGTGGTGGTGATGAGGACCGCGTTCAGCCACGGATCCTCGGTGGACGTCTCGAACCGCACGGGCATCTTGGTCGCCATCGACTCGATCGCCTGCTCGCGCTTGACCCCGATCACCCCGCCGCGCGGGCCGGTCATGCCGACGTCGGTGATGTAGGCGGTGCCCTGGGGCAGCACCCGGGCGTCGGCGGTGGGTATGTGAGTGTGGGTCCCCACCACCGCGGTCACCCGGCCGTCCAGGTGCCAGCCCATGCCGACCTTCTCACTCGTCGCCTCGGCATGCATGTCAACGAGGATGTGGTCGGCCTGATCGCGGAGCGCGTGCACCGCCGCGTCGGCCTCGGCGAACACCGGCCGCCCGGCGTCCATGAACAGGTTGCCCGACAGCGACACCACCCCGAGCGACACGCCGTCCCGGGTGACGACGCACCAGCCGTGGCCCGGCTGGCTGCGCAGGAAGTTGGCCGGGCGCAGGATCTCGCGCCGCTCGTCGAGGTAGGCGTAGATCTCGCGTTGACGGTACGTGTGGTTGCCGAGCGTGATGACGTCGACGCCGGCGGCGAACAGCTGATCGGCGATCCGCGGGGTGATCCCCAGCCCGCCGGCCACGTTCTCGCCGTTGACGACGACGAAGTCGGGCGCCCACCGCTCGCGCAATGAGGGGAGCAATCCGAGCAGCGTCCGCTTGCCCAGGCCGCCGACGAGGTCGCCGGCGAACAGGATCTTCACCGGGTGATCCATGGTGGCGGCGCTCATACTGTCACGAGTATGCGTGCATGGGCTCGATTGCGCACCGCTCCCCGGCGAGCGCCCGACGGTGAACCCGACCTGGCGGCGGTCACCGCGGGAGGCCCCCCGGCGCCGGATCTCGACACGAGCGATCGATCGCCTGAGCTGACGCCGCCGGCGCGGCCGGCCACGGCGGTCGTCGTTCCCCGCTGGATCCAACTCGTGCTGCTGCCGGTTGGGCTCCTCGCCTTGTGGGCGCTGGCGCGGGCCGCCGGCACGGTGCTGCTCATCCTCATCGTCGCCGGCGTGGTCGCGCTCATCCTGGCGCCGACGGTGCGGTTGCTCGAGCGGATGCTGCCACGCGGACTGGCGATCCTGCTCGTGTACGTCGCCTGCTTCGCGGTGGTCGCCGGCATCGGCGTGCTGCTGGCCAGCCCGGTGACCAGCCAGATCAGCCGCCTCCAGCACAACACGCCGCACATCGTCGCCAACGCCAACAAGGAGCTGGACAGCATCCAGCGATGGCTCGACGCCCGCGGCATCAACGTCCACATCAAGGCCCAGGGCCAGTCGGCCCTCGACACGCTGCAAAAGGACGTGCTCAAGCGCAGCGGGGACATCGTCTCCTTCTCGCGCGATCTGCTCTCCGGCGTCGTCACGATCGGCGTCGATCTCGTGCTCGTGCTCGTGCTGTCGGTGTACTTGCTCGTCTACGGACGCCAGATCGGCGAGCTGGTGCGCGGGCTCATGCCGCCCGGTGACGGCACTCCCGAGGACGACTACCCGCTGCTCGTCCAGCAGGCGGTCTCGGGCTACGTCCGCGGGCAGCTCCTGTTCAGCCTCGTGATGGGCGCGAGCGCGACGATCGCGCTCGAGATCCTCGGGCTGCTGGGGATCTTCCCCGCCGGCAAGGACTACGCCGTCTTCTTCGGCGCCTTCTACGGGCTGATGGAGTTCGTCCCCTACATCGGCCCGATCATCGGCCCGATCCCGGCGCTGCTGGTGGCCCTGTTCCAGAATCCGATCAGCGCCGTCTGGCTGATCATCCTGTTCGTCGCGCTCCAGCAGCTCGAGGGTCATGTCGTCGCGCCGCAGGTGTTCCGCATCTCGCTCCGGATCAACCCGATCATCATCATCTTGGCGTTGCTGATCGGCTATCAGCTCTACGGGGTGCCGGGCTCGCTGGTGGCGCTGCCGGTGATCGCCGTCATCCGCCAAACGGCGCTGTACCTACGCCGCCACCTCGTGCTCGAGCCGTGGGGCACGGGCGGCGTGGGGCTCGGCGTGCTGGGACGGGGGGCCGAACCCGGGGGCGAACCCGGCCCCGAACCCGACCCCGGCCCCGGCCCCGACCCGGGCCGGAAATCCGGCCCCGAACCGGATCGATGTCCGGAGTGCGGAATGCCGGCCGGCACCGACGACATTCACTGCCGGGCCTGCGGAGCGTCGCTGGAGCCGCGGGTGACGAGCCCCCGGTAGCCTGACCGCGGTGTCGACCGCCGCCGACGAGGGAAACGGTCCCGCCCGCCCATCCGCCCGCCCATCCACCCGGCCGCCCGCGCCCCCGCTGGCGGTCCGCTCGCTGACCAAGCGCTTCGGCGCGCGAGCGGCGCTGCAGTCGGTGAGCTTCGAGCTGGAGTCCGGCGAGCTCGTCGGCATTATCGGGCCCAACGGCGCGGGCAAGACGACGCTCCTGTCGATCCTCGCCGGGGTCGTCGCCCCCGACGAGGGCGAGGTGACGGTGGCCGGCCGCGATGCCGGCTGGGTTCCGCAGCAGCCGGCGCTGTACTCCAAGCTGTCGGTGACCGAGAACCTCCGGCTGTTCGCGCGGCTGGAGAAGGTCGCCGACCCGGATGCCGCCGTGGCGCGGATGCTCGCCCAGACCGGGCTCGAGGACCGCGCGCAGGACGAGGTCAGCCAGCTGTCGGGCGGCAACCAGCAGCGCGTCAACATCGCCATCGGCCTGCTGTCAGAGCCGGCGCTGCTGCTGCTCGACGAGCCGTCGGCCGCGCTTGACCCTCGCCAGCGGGAGCGGCTGTGGGAGTTCATCTCGGCGCTGGGCACGACGGTGGTGTTCTCGACCCACGACGTCGGCGAGGTCGAGCGCTACGCCAACCGGGTGCTGTTGCTGGCCGACGGCGAGCTGCTGTTCACCGGCACCCCGGCGCAGCTCGAGCGCGCCGTCGGCGGCGATCCGCGGGACCTCGAGGCCGCGCTCGTCGCGTTCCTGCATCAGCGGGGCCACTGAGTGGCCCCCGCCAGTGACACCATTGGGCCCGGAGCCGGCCCGCCATGCGCTGGCTGCTGATCAAGGATCTGCAGATCCTGCGGCGCTCTCCGCTGCTCGTCGGCCTGCTCGTCGTCTACCCGATCGCGGTCGCGCTGATGATCGGGTTCGCGCTCTCCAGCCCCCCCGGAAAGCCGAAGGTGGCCTTCTACAACGAGGTGGCGCCCGGTCAAGGCACGATCCGCATCGGCAGCCAGCGGCTCAACGTCGCCGGCTACGCGTCGGATCTGCTGCGCTCGATCCAGCCGATCAGAGTTCACTCCCAGGCCGCGGCGATCGCCGCCGTCCGTGACGGGCAGGCGCTGGCGGCGGTTGTCATCCCGTCTGACCTTCCGCAGCAGATCGAGAGCCTCGTCACTCAGGGGTTCGGCAGCCCGACGGTCCAGCTGTATCTCAACACCCGGGATCCGCTCGAACGCCAGTACGTCGACCAGGTGATCCAGAGTCGGATCAACCAGGTCGAGCAGGATGTCTCCAAACAGGTGCTGCACGTGGCCGTGAGCGATCTCCAGGAGGTGCTCAACGGCGGCACGGTCCAGATCCTCGGCCAGAACGTGCCGCTGCTGGGGCTGCGCAACGCCCGCACGATCATCGCCGGGACGATCGCGTCGCTGCCGGCGGCCTCGCCGCTGCGGGTGGCGCTGCGGCAGGTGGTGAGCTTCGCCGACCTGGCGATCCAGGGGCTCGGGTTCGCCAAGCCGGTGCTGGGCTCGATCGGCACTCCGCTCACCGTCGATGAAACCCAGCTCGCCGGTGCCACCACGCCGACCGACGCCTACGCGGCGGCGATCGCGGTGATCGTCTCGCTGATGTTCGTGACGATGCTGCTGGCGGCGGGCATGCTCGCCCTGGAGCGCTCCGAGAACGCGTACGGGCGCCTCATCCGTGGCCTGATCACCCCTGGGCGTCTGCTGTGGGAGAAGATCATCCTCGCCGGCGGCTGCGCCACGGCGGTCACCCTGGTGATGGCGGCGTTCATGTCGCTGTTCGTCCACCTGGACTGGGGACGATTCGAGCTGTGGGTCGCGGCGCTGGCGCTCGGCGGCGTGGCGTTCGGCGCGCTCGGCGTAGCGATCGGCGCGGTCGCCCGGGAGGTGAGCGCCGCGTCGCTGATGGCGTTCCTGGTGTCCCTGCCAATCGCGTTCGTCGCCCTCGTGCCGGCCAGCGCGGTATCGGGCACGGTCAAGGTGGTGCTCGACGTGATCGCCTTCCTGTTCCCGTTCAAGCCCGCACTGGAGGCGGCGTCCAACGCCTTCAGCGCCACCGCTCCGGGCATCGGCCTACCGCTGCTGCATCTCGCGCTGCTCGCGGCCGCCTTCGCGTCGCTGGCGGCCGTCGCCATGCGCCGGTTCACCGCTCGTTGAATCCAGGCTGAGCCCGATTCGCCGCGAGCGCGGTGGCGTCGAGCTCGCGCCGGGTCGCGATGTTCAGCTTGCGGTAGACAGCGCCGAGGTGGTGCTTGACCGTCTTGGTGGTGATCACGAGCTCGGCGGCGATCTCGTTGTTCGTGAGCCCGCGCGACGCCAGGCGCGCGACGCGCAGCTCGCTCGGCGTGAGCGATGGCACCCCGCTGAGCCACGGGCCGCGCGGGCGCGCGCCCGCGATGTGCAGCTCGCTCGTGATGTCCGCGGCCAGCCCCGCGGCGCCGCAGCGACTGGCGCGGTCCAGAGCGTCGCGCAGCCGAGCGCGGGCGGCGTGGACGTGTCCGGAGCGCCGCAGCGCCGCGCCCAGATCGGCGAGAGCCCGGGCCCGCTCGAGCGTGGCCGGCGAGTCGGTCAGCACGTCGATCGCCTCCTCCAGCAGCCGGATCGTTCGGTCCCCGGTGCTGAGTTGGGCCTGCGCGCGCAGCGCGACGCCGACGCCCCGCGGGATTCCGGCGCGACGGGCGAGGGCGAGCTCCTGCGCCAGCAGCTCATCGGCCTCGTCGCGCCCCTCCGGCCCGAGCGCGAGCGCGAGCGTCGAGCGCCACGGCTCGACGACCGGGTTCGCGGCCCCCATCTCGCTCATGTGCGCGCCGCACGCCCGCAGGTCGGCGATCGCCGCGTCCCGGTCCCCGCCGGCCAGGCGCACGGTGCCACGAACGCCGAGCAACGTCGCCGCGGCCGGATTGGCGAACTCCAGCGCCCCGGGCGGAACGGACTCCAGGACGGCGGTGGTGTCGGCGAGCCGCCCCTGATCGGCCAGCGCCTGGCCGAGGTAGCCGCACACGAACGGGAGCGTGAAATGCAGCTCGTGCTCGCGCGCGATGGTGAGCGCGTCGCGCAGGTCGCGCTCGGCCTCGACCAGTGCCCCGCGCCGCAGGGCGACGAGTCCGCGGTGAGTGCTTCCGGCCACCGCCCCGAGCACGAGGCCGCGCCGTCGCGCGTCCTCGCACACCGCCTCCGCCAGCGTCTGGGCGGCCGGCAGGTCGTCCACGAACACCAGGGCGTCGACCCCGTGCACCGCGAGCATCGAGTCGGCGCTGTGCTCGGCCAGGAAGCGGGGGCCGTCGAGCCCGTCGGCGACGAGTCCCGGCACCTCGTCACACCGCTCGCCGCGCAGCGCGAGGACCAGGGCCACCAGGAGCAGGAGCGGGCGCGCGCCGGGCGCGCTGGTCGCGAGGGCCTCGACCCGCTGCAGCTCGCCGCTGTCAGGCCCGGCATCGTGCTCGATCAGTCCGAGCGCGAACCGCATCTCGAGCGCGAGGGCGGTGTCGGGCTCACGGTCCCCCAGCTCGTTGCGGAGCGCGTGGATCAAGCGCAGCGCCTCGCGCCAGCGTCCGCCGAACGTCATCCCGTCGAACAGGTCGACGCCGATCCGCGCCCGGGTGACCGGATCGGTGGCGCGGTCCAGTGCGCTGCGGAGGTGCTCCTCTCCCGCCGGCGCGCGGGCCAGCAGCTCGGCCCGACCGAGGGCGTGGAGCACCTCGATGCGCTCGCCGGCCGGCGGTGGCTCTGCGTAGGCTCGGCCGAGGTAGACGGCGGCGGTGTCGGGTGCGCCGCGGCGCAGCGCGACCGTCGCGGCATCCCGCAGCCGGCGGACCGTCTCAACGCTCCCGACCGGGTCGGTGCGGAGCAGGTGGGCGGCGATCGCCTCCGGATCGGCGTCCTCGCCGGCCAGTCGTCCGGCGGCGGTGGCGTGGAGCTGGGCGCGCGCCCCCGGCGCGAGATCGCCCTCGATCGCCGAGCGGACGAGCGGGTGCACGAACGCCAGTGGGCGCGACGCGACCATCAGGTCGGCCGCGGCGAGCCGGTCCGCGGCCGGGCTGGCGCGCTCGGGGGCGAGGCCGGCCAGGGCGGCGACCCGGTGCAGCGGGGCGCCGTCGCCGAGCACGGCGAGCGCCTTCGCCACCGCGACGGCATCGGGATCCAAGCGAGACAGGCGGCCGCGGATCGAACGGGCGATCGTGCCGGGCACCCGCTGGGTCAAGCGGGCCACGGCGTCGGGGGGATCCGCGTCGCCGAGGTCGAGCGCCGCGATCAGCTCGGACACGGCGAACGCGTTCCCGGCGGTGGCCCGCACGCACCCGGCGACGAGCGCCGGCTCCGGCGAGCGGCCCAATCGCGCCCCCAGCAGTGCCCCCACCGCCGCTTCGCTGAGCGGCGGCAGCGCCCACAGGTCCACGCGGGGATCGGCCAGCACCCGGTCCAGCGGTCCGTGCATGTTTCGCGCCGCGGTCTCGCGTACCGCAAGCACGACGAGCACGGGGAGCTGATCGACGCGCCCGCGCAGATAGTCGAGCCAGCGCAGCGTCGGCGCATCGAGCCAGTGGGCATCGTCGATCAGCAGCGCGACCATACCCGCGGCGGACAGCGCGCGCAGGACGGCGGTGAGTCCGTCGAGGGCGGCGAATGCGGGCGGAGGTGAGACCGCGGTGTCGCTCGGCGCGAGCACCGGGAGCGCCGCCCGCCCGCCTCCGTTGCTGGCGATCGCCGCCGCGGAGCCGGGTCCGGACAGCAGCTGGCGGGCGCCGCCGAAGGCGAAGTCGCGCTCCAGCTCGGTGGCGCGGGCGACGCGCACGTCGACCCCGGCGGCCTGCGCCCGCGTCTCCAGGGCGCCGAGCAGCGCGGTCTTCCCCGCGCCGGCGGGGCCTTCGATCGCCACCATCGCCCCTCGGCCGGTCGCGGCGAGCGCGAAGGCGGCCTCGCCGCGCGCCAGCTCCGCCTCGCGCTCGAGGAGTGCCCGTCCCTCCGGCATCTGCGCCGCGCGGCTCATGGCGCACAGCCTAACCAGACGCTCACACGGGCCCAGCCAAAGCTCGGACCGGTGCTCGCAAAAGATGGGACCCCTCGTCCGATGACGGCCCCGCCGGCACCTGTGAGCCTGCCCGACCATGAACACATCCACACGCGGGGTCTCGCCGATGAACACGGATGCCATCGGGCGCGACGATTGGATCTTCGGCGGCACGGGGCTGCTGCTGGTGATCGACCTGCTCTTCCTGCCCTGGTTCAGCATCTCCGCCGGACCGTTCTCAGCGAGCCTGAGCGCGAGCGACTCGCCCGATGGCTGGCTGGGGATCCTCGCCGTGCTGGTGATCCTCGCGACGATCGCCGACCTGGCGATCGAGCGGTTCTCACCCCAGACGCGGGTGCCCGCGTTCCGGGACAGCCGCGCCCAGACCCGCCTGCTGCTCGCATCCGTCGCGGCGCTGCTGGTCGCCCTGAAGTTCCTGTTCCACATTCACTTCAGCCTGTTCGGGCTGGGGTTCTGGGGCGCGATCGTGCTGTCCGGGGCGCTCGTGTTCCTCGCGCTGCGGGCTCGCAGCACGGCGGACCGTGCATGACCGAACGCCGGCGCCGGAGGGGGCTGACGCAGATGCGGGGGTCGGGGCCCCGGTCGCCGGCATGGATCGCCGTGCTGGTGTGCGCGATCGTGGCCGTGCTGCGGCGTTTTTGCCGCAGCGCGTTGCGGACTCCCATCCGCACGCTGCCGGGTACCCCGGCCCTGGACAGCAGGCCGCTGCGCGCGATCAGGCGGTCAAGCCGGCCGGCGCCGTATCCGCCGGTGCCCGTGTCGGCGAGAGTCTCGGCCACGGGCCTGCGCAGCGCGCGCCGCAGGGCCGGCAGCGACGCGG
>Ga0208717_1000610_pt1 | contig 11737 bp, 7 predicted proteins | sample NGESurF53shallow_FD_184489 | JGI IMG/M metagenome (GOLD analysis project Ga0208717, IMG submission 184489) | Arctic peat soil microbial communities from Barrow, Alaska - NGEE Surface sample F53-3 shallow (SPAdes) | ecosystem: Environmental > Terrestrial > Soil > Wetlands > Peat ... | reverse complement strand
CGCGGCGCCCAACTTCGATGTTTGGTCAATGAGTACTCCCACCAGCAGGGCGTAGCCCAGTCCCGCGGCCATCAAGAACCGACCCGGTTCGCGAAGGAGCCAACCGTGGGGCAGGTTGTAGAGGGGGTCAAAGATCCAACGGCCCGGCTCATCGGTCCCGGTACTCAGCAGCACCAACACCAACGCACTAAGGGCAATCAGACCCTTAAAGCGGTCGTCACCCCCATGTCGACTTGGTCGTCGACGTGCCAATACGGAAAAGGCCATCAACGGGACCAGGACGGGTATCAAGTCGAGAGGGAAAAAACCGAAGATCCGTGAGTAGGGGTAGTACTCAGGATTACTCCACCCCCACGTGTTGTTCAGCCAGAGCCCGTTGGTGAGCGTCGCTCGTGATTCAGTGAAAGCCCACGCCGAAAGTGATGAGAGACTACCCGTCGCGACGATGCTGTACGCCCCGACGGCAGGTATCAGCCAGTACAACGACGCAAGCGCGAGCAATCCCCCTCCAACGAACGCCCCTCGAAAGGCACGTACGGCGCTCCGTCGACCAAATTTTGCCCACGAGATCAGCACCGCAAAGAGGGTCGTCGCGATGAGCATGCCCACGAGCGGAGGGTTGGCGTAGGCGTAGCCAACGAAAGGGGCACTGAGCACGAAGACGAGACCAACCTGCCAGAGGCGCAGGCGCGTGTTGCCATACGAAATTACCGCTGCCGCGAAGAGTGGAATCAGGACCATCGCGCTCAAGAAGACATCGTTGACCTGACCGACCTCACTAAATGTCATGGGACTGAAGAAATAGGCGACACTCACGATGGCGCCCGTGAACGGTGAGAAACCGAGTGATCGGGCGAGCGCTCCCGCGCTCACCAAAATCAGGGCGACGAGGAGCGAGAACCACAGACGCTGCGCCAGTGCTCCGGTGCCGCCGAGGTGCACCGTCGTCCATTCCACGACGGCCCACGGGAGGCGGAGCTGGTTATTGACGGGTCCACCGAGATCGAAGCCGCTCCAGCCATAACTCGCAAAGATGCGGCCCGTCCACGCCGTTCCTACGGGCGGCGATATGTCGCCTCCCGCAATGACCGTTCCCGCACGAAACCATGTTTGAGTGATCAGTAGGCCGAGAATGCCGAGGCCCACCATCGTCCAACGCCACGACCGCCGCCAGTCGACGTGTGTGCCGGTGTCGACTGGGACCTCGTCTGTGTCGACGGGGATCCGCAGTCTCGATCCCTGGACGAAGATGGCGACGGCTCCGACAACGAGTCCCGCAAAACCGAGGTCGGCCAACGCACTTTGCAATCCACCGCGCGGAAAGAGTTCGGCAAATGCAACCAGCGCGAGCGCGATCAGAACCAGTAGTGAACGTGATAGTCGAGGTCTGGACAGGTGCATCACGTCGTCCGGCACCGGGGTCTCAATGCTCTCCACCGTGAGGTCTTCATCCATCGACGCGTCGTTCAATTGCCAGCTCGCCGATGCGCATCCGAGGTGTTCGGACGGTCCGGAAGTTTCGACCTATGACCAACCGTATTGGCAACCAAGCCACCGACCATAGCGAGCGCCTGGCCGGCCTTGAGGGCCACGAGACCAACTCCGAGAGGGCTGGCGAGGGCCCGGGGCTGGCGGAGCCACCGCCGACCGGCCATCTCGCGCATGGTTCCAATCCCGTGTTTCTTCACGAACAGTGCGACACCAGGTGCGTAGTACGCCTTCTTCATGCAGATGTTGAAGAATTGCACGCGTCCCTCTTCGTGAACAATCTCAGCGTGAATTCTGGTCCTCGGACCCAACGAAGCGGTCCGCAGTCCAAGGTCCCAGTCCTCGGCTCCCGTCATTGCCTCGTCGAATCCGCCGACACGACGAAAGAGCTCGGCGGGGAAGAATCTCGGCGCCTCCACGAAATGGTCATCCTGATAGAAGGACCTTTCGAAGGCGCTCACGTTGGCCCAATACCCTTCACCGACAGTCCGTTCGGGGATAACGACGCTGGCTGAACCGCCGTCGATGTCGATGACCACTTCAGCGACGACGTTCGTCGACAGGATCATGTCAGAGTCAATGAACCCAACGATGGGCGCTGAGGTGAGTGCGGCGCCAGCGTTTCGTTGTGCGGATCGCTCAGGACCACGTGTGAGAACATGGTCAGCCAGTTCCTGCGCAATCACACACGTCTCGTCGGAGGAGTTGTTGTCTACCACGATGATTTCGCACGGATGCGACTGCGCACGTAGAGATTCCAGGCAGGCCCGAAGTGTTGTCGCAGAGTTCCGCGTCGGTACAACGACCGCGACATCCAAAGGTCGATCCATAACTCGCCGTTTCCGATGGGGCCTAGCTTTAGAAGCCCGCTCGTCACAATTTAGCGACTATTTGTGCTGGTCAAACTTGGCGTGCCCGAGAGGTGCGCACCGCAACTTCGTTGAACGGACGTTGAAACTTTCGCCTTCAGGGCACCAAACATCACTTCACTTCCCCCTAAGAGATGCGCGACGTCGGGGTCTCCTCTCAAATGATCTCCCGGCCGACAATCCCGGCGCGATGCACGTCACCCGGTTCAACACTTCGTGTTACGAACTAAGTTTCTTAGGTGGACTACATGGATTTCTATGCGAAACATAAGACGTTCATTACCCAAACGGATGCGCGACTTTCAAAAATTATCCAGCTGGCCGAACAGTTGAAGCCGAAAGATCTTCTCGATGTTGGTTGCGGCGATGGTTACCTCTTGACACAACTCGCCTCTCGGATTGATGCTCATCTATACGGGGTGGATGTCTACGCGTTAGAGGCCGACAAGTGGACGTACAAAATGGCCGACCTGACCAAGGGCTTGCCTTTCGACGACGAGATGTTTGATTTAGTCGTCTTGGGAGAGGTGATCGAACATGTGCCTGATCCTGACTTTCTCCTCGAAGAAATCTGGCGGACTCTCAAACCCGGCGGCAAGGTGATCGTCACGACCCCCAATCTTGCGTCATGGGCCAATCGCGTGTTGTTGCTGTTGGGGATTCAGCCACTGTTCACTGAGACAAGTAGTCGCAAGAAGTTGGGACGTCGATTCAAGTTCCTCGGACAAGGTTCGAATGTTGAAGGGCATCTAAAGATCTTCACGCTACCGGCCCTTAGGGAACTCATTGTGGCCTGTGGTTTCAAGATTGACAGCGTGTGGGGCGTGCCATTCTTTTTCCCATTCCCCGTATCGAAGTTTGACGAGTTCTTGACACTCGTTCCCTCGTTGTCCTCTGGACTCTTCGTGCTTGCCGAAAAGGTTGACGCGCGCTCAACTCAATGATGTCGGAAGTTGTCGGCCAGGACTCGTCTCCTCACGCTCCGTTTGTCCGTACTCACGGGTGCGCAGTAGTGAATTGAATCGCACTACGTTTTCGCACGACTACATCGTCTCCAGAACGGGCAGTCGCAGTGACTCGTCGGAACCTCTGTCGTGCTCCCGAACTCGACCGGCGCCACCGGCGAACTGACGCCGTAGGGTTTAGACGTGCAGCGTCAATCGGATCCGCGTCGAATCCTTAGTCGTGCCGATTGGCTGATGTTGGGCCTGGGACTCCTGATCGGCGTCGCGGTCTGTATCCCGTTCTTTGGCGGCGGACGACTCTTCCTACTCGACTGGTCAATCGGTCCCACCACGCCGATCATTTCAATCAATACGCTCGGCCTCTACGGCGGTCTGACGTCGGGCGTGGTCGGCTCGTTGTTGACGGGAATTTTGAACTGGGCGCTCGGCTCCGTCGCAACATGGTTGCTCTTCTTGTTGTTCTTTCCGACGGCGTTCCTCGGCATCTCCAGACTTGCCGGTGGCACCCTCACGAGTCGAGTTTCCGCGGGCGTCTTGTACACGGTCAACCCGTTCGTGTTCAATCGACTCTTCGTCGGCCACATCGATCTTCTCATCGGTTACGCGTTGTTGCCATTCGCCGTTCACTCGGCACTTCGCGTGGAAGGACCTCGCTGGCGCTACGCCCTTCGCGTATCACTCTGGTGGGCCGGTCTCACGTCGATCACCCCCCACTTCTCATGGATCTACGGCGTCGTTGTGCTGGTCGTCGCGATCGTCGCGGCCTCGAGGGGCGCACTTCGAGATTCGGTGATGCGCCTCGCTGTGACGATCACTTCGTTCTTCGTCATGTCGATGTACCTGTTGCTGCCGCACTTCGCCACGTCCCTCGCGACGCAGAATGGCCCATCGAGTCTGTTGCTCTACCAATCGTCCGGCGATCCGAGGTTTGGTCTCTTCGGAAACGTCGCGGGCCTTTACGGTTTCTGGCGTCTCGGACCGGGACCGACCTTGCCGAAGAACCTCATCAGCGGCTGGCCATTTCTCTACATAGCGATCCTTCTTGTGGCGGCGACTGGTGCCTGGGTTGCCCTTCGAAAGACGTCGAGCAGCGGGGACGATGCGAGCAACTCCGAGCAGAACGCTGAGCAAACACCGGTGAGCACCCTCCTCCAAACAGAAGAGCCCTTCACGGGCTCCGAACTTTCCACGAATTGCGCGTTCGTGGCAACGTCACTGCTGGCAGTGGGAGTCGTCGGATACTTTCTCGCGCTTGGGGGCCAGGGTCCCACGGGGGCGCTCTTTCGATGGTGCTACGTCCACGTGCCCTTCTTCCCCATCATGCGCGAACCGCAAAAATTCTTGATGCTGCTCGCGCTCGCGTACGCCGTGTTCTTCGGATGGGGCATCTCGCACATCGCGAGGCTGGCCACGTCGGCAAAAGGAGCGCGTGCCGCAGCGGCCGCGCTCGTACTGGGCATTGCGCTGCCACTCGGTTACACCCCGACAATGTTCAATGGGCTGAGCGCGCAGATCGCTCCCAGTCACGTCCCGAGCGCGTACGAGCACGCCAATGCCCTCATGGGGAACGGAGTGGGGAGCGTACTGGCGCTCCCCTGGCATCTCTACCTGTCGTATCCACTCACGAATAATCGAGTCGTCGCGAACCTGACACCGAGCCTATTGAACCGCACAGTGATTTCTGGCGACAACGTCGAGGCCGGCGGTGTCGAGACCCAATCGACATCCCTCGAATCGAAATACCTCGCTGCGCTCTACGCGCGAGGATCGACGTTGAAGCACTTCGGAGCGTTGGTCGCGCCACTGGGCATTCAGTACATCGTGCTCTCGAAGACCGTCGACTGGCCCGCGTACCTTTGGCTCTCTCGCCAAGCCGACCTGAAGTCGATTCTGGACACTTCTTCACTCGAAGTGTGGAAGAACCTCTCCTACGAAGATATCGGCCAGTCGCACGTCACCCTCACCGTGGTTTCGTCGCTCACCGACGCGGTGAACCGGGTGAAGAGCTCGACGTCCGCCAATGGACTGGTGTCGCCTCGCGTGGCACGTAAGGCGACGTCACTCGGGGCGCCGTCCACTTCCTCCTCTACGTCTTCGACCAACTCGGGCGACACCGTAACGATGATTTCTCCGGTCGCCTTCCACATTGATGCCGGTTCGCCGGGTTGGGTGGAGGTGGACGAGCCCTACCAGGTCGGCTGGTCCCTCAATGGCGTCGCGGCGCTACCGAACGCTCAGGGTTCGATGCTGGTTCATGTGGGCACCGACGGGGGGAACTTGGTCTTCACGCCGTGGCGATCGGCTCGCCTCGGCTACATCATTTCCGGTGGCGCGTTCATCGTGATGCTTCTCTGCTTAAACATTGAGCGACTTCGTCGTGGCCGTATGCGCTTTCGGACTAGAGCGCCGGCTCCTTAGGACCAATCGCGACACCCAAAATCATGTCCGCAACTTCGCCCCAGTTAAGGATCCCTCCGGCACTCACCTGGGGAACGCCAGTCTCTGGAATCGTCGTGAAGTACTCACAGAGCGCTCGTCCGAGCGCTTCGGGATTCGGTGCCGTCAGAATTCCGCACGATGCGCTCACCGAATCGCGCAGTCCCGCTACGTCGTACGCGATTGAGGGTGTGCCCACTGCTGCCGCCTCCGACACCACGAGTCCCCACCCTTCTCTCACCGAGGTCGCTATCAACACGTGCGCACGTTGGAGACGCTCGAACTTCTCGGCGTGAGAGACGCCGCCGAGAAACTGAACCCCTGGCGGCGATGACTTTCGAAGCTGCGCTTCCATTGGACCGGATCCAATAATCCACATCACCGCGCGCGGATCTTGTTCGTGAAAAATCGAGAAGGCGCGAATTGCCTCCTGCGGCCGTTTGTGAGCCTCCAGGCGTCCAATGAACACGACGGTCGGTCGCGTTTCTCGAGGTAGTGGTTCGGCCGGAACTTCGATGGATCCGCCTACCGGCACGACATGCACATTCTGCATCCCGTACTCCAAGAGACTCTCTCGACTGGACTGCGATATGGTCACGACCTTCGTGGATTGGTATGACTTCAGCCACATGGGCTCGAGGATGTGATCACCGACCCACGAGAGAGGGAAGGGCATCTGCAAGTACCAGAGCTCCCGGCACACTTGATACGCGAGCCCGACAACGGGAACGTCCTCGACCCACTTGGGTGAAAGAAATGGCCTCGTGTTTATCTCGTCGACCACGAGATCGTAGAGACCATTGCCTTCGTGTCGATAGTAATTTCGCGCTTCACGGTAGACGCTGTATCTCGAACCACGACGAATAATGTGCAGTCCGTCGACGACCTCCGAATGAGGTCTGCCCGCAATCGCGGCGCAGAACAACGTCACGTGATGTCCTTCGCTAATCCAGTGACGCGCCACCGATTCGGTGTAGAACTCGGCACCGCCGGCGTTGGGATGCGAGACGTCACGCCAATTGAGTATCAGGATTCGAAGGTCGCGGCGAGGAGCAGGAACGGTTTCTAACCCGTCGCCGACTTCGAGTGGCCAGGAGGCCGCGGCGACTGCGTCGGGCCCCTGGCGTACCGTCGGGCCAGGACCCGTTGCGCGCTCGTAGTAGCGAAGAATTCTCAATCGGTAGAAGATTGCCAACGTGTCCCACAGCAGTCCCCGAACACTCTTGAGGGACACCGTTGAGGGAAACTGCGCGTCGATCTCGACGGGTATCTCGACAAAATCTGAGTACCCCATCTCGCGCGCCACCACGAACAATTCGAGGTCGAAGCCAAAGTTCTTCTCCACCATGCTGGGCAACACCGCGATTAGAACGTCGCGTCGAATCACTTTGATACCGGTTTGCGTATCGCGCAGAGGGGCCCGGAAGAGAAGTCTGGTCAGTTGCTCATAGGAAAAAGAGAAGAGTCGACGAAGCGGCGGATACGACACCTTGGACTGTGGATGGCGCTTGCTGCCAAAGGCAATGTCGGGTCCTTCGTCGTGGATGACTTTCGCGAATTCAAGCAGCAGGTTCGGCGACAGTGCACCGTCGCTATTGATAAATCCGAGATATCGGCCCCGGCCCTGCACGAGTCCCTCACGTAGTGCGGCGCCCTTGCCCTGACTCTCCTCCAATTGCAAGACTCGCAACGTTTCGCTTTTGAGGTGTGGAAGCGAATCTTCACTGTGATCAGTGCTGCCGTCAGAAACCGCCAGTATCTCAAAGGTCAGTCCCGATGCGCCCAACACATTCACGCAGTCCGTCACACGTTGAGCGAATCCCGGGCCGGGATTGTAGAAGGGAACGACGAGCGTTAAGTCGACCGTCACCGTCGGCAGGGTGAGTTCGTTCAGTTGATCCACGTCGCGGCGCGCTGCCGCGGTCGTGAGCGCCTTCCACGCGGGCCACGCCCCAGCGATCAGGACTGCGCCCGTGGCGACCAACATGATCAACGCGAGTTCGACCATCGAGTGGTGGCGCAGCGTCGTCACCACGGCAACCAGCGCCACCGCGAGCCACGAAATCATCGACACGTACGAGCGACGGGCGAGGTGCAGATAGATAAGGAGGTTCAACACGCCAAGCCCGGCCGACTCAATCGCGAGTGGCCGAATCACCGTCACCGCGGGACCGTATTTGGCTCCGAAGAGGACGCTCACGAGCAATGAGGAGAAGAGAATCATTCCGATGGCGAAAATCAGCCCGAGCAACGTCACGATCTTGAGGCTCTGCATGAACGCGCGACGGCTCGCGTCGCTGATGCCATTGCCGTCGGCCAGCAGTGGGAACGCGACGGTGACGATCGCGGTCGGGACAAGAAGCGCAATGTGCGCGGCGATCGCTCCCGCTGCGTACTGACCGGCGAGGTTCGCACTGAAATAGTGACGGCTCAGGAACGTGTCAATGTTGGTCAGTACCGTGAATCCGGCCAGTGCGCACACCGAAAACATGATGTCACGCACAGCAGTGTTGACCGCCCGGCCGCGCTTGCTGGTGAATGCGTGGTGACGCGAAGAGTACGCCAGCGACGCCGTCGTGAAAATCTGAGCAATCAAGGTCGCGGCGATGGCGCCCGTCACGCCGAAGCTCATGAGTCCCAGTGTTGCTCCGAGCACGAGTCGGATTGGTCCACCACCGACAAAGATCGCGAAGGCGGCAGGTCGAAATCGGTACTCCCCGATGAGCGATCCCTGAAGCGCCGCGCCGATGGCCGCGAAGGGTATCCACACCGCAACCAACACAACCGACATCGGCGACGTGAGGTGCAAGAACGAGTCGAGTGGAGCCGCGCACGCCAACATCAGCGCGGCACCGATGACCCCGAAGAGCGCGACGCGCTGGACCATCTTGCTCACGTTGTGCGACGTTTCGCTCGCTCCCCTTCCGACGACGGCCTGCGTCGCCGCGATCTGAATGGCGATGATCGGCACGGAGAGCAGATTGATCACACCGAGAATCGCGCCGAGTGCGCCGTATTGGTCGGGTCCGATAACTCGACTGACGACGACGTGGAACGCGAAGTTCGAGACGCTGACCCCGGCCGTCGCGAGTAGAAAGGACAGCGCCCCGCGCCCGAAAATGCCCGAGGTGAGTTCAGACCACATGGTTTTTGCAGCGGACTGCGAGGCTTGGTTTAGTTGATTGGACATTCGCTCAGGGGTTGGAAATTTACAGTCGTCGAACGATGGCGAGTGGCAGGGCGGACGCCGTCAAGTGTCTCGTGAATGTCCCACTTCAACGTCACGTCTGTGTGCACCGGGCCACCCTTCTGGAGAAGTGGTCAATCCAGAGAAGCAATTCAGTTGCGAGATACCCCGTTGTTTCGAGGCTCTTCTGGTTGTTTCTAGGCTAGCGGGAGAGTCCCGACGGGCCACCGGCAGCATCGTCGTAACCGACACCAACGAGCGTCAAAGCCGTTGCCGGTGCTGGAGACGGAAGGTGGTCTCGACTGAGATTCTCAAGTCTTTCTAAGACGGTCGACTCCGGCCATCGCCCCTGGCCAATCTCGACCATCAGCGAAGTGAGACAGCGCACCATATTGTGACAAAACGATTGGGCGCGAATTGTGAATTTGAGCGCCGTCGAGTGCCCCGGTGTGAGCGCCCACTCGTCGCTCAGTCGCTCCCACCCCGCGTCAATCACCCGTCGCAGCAGCGGTTCGTCAGCGGTCGAATTCGTGGGCCGTCGACAAAACGCACGGAAGTCGTGCGTGCCGAGAATCTCTCGACTCACCCGATTCATCGCGTCGATATCGAGCGGACCCTGCACGGTCCACGACCACGCATTCGTGAGATCGAGTCCGGGCGGCGTTGCCTCGAGCACGAGGTACCGGTATTCGCGCCACCGTGCGGAGAACCTCGCGCTGAACTCGTCGTCGAGAACTTGCGCGTTAAGGACTTGAATGCGCCCGCGTAACTGTTGGTTGAGCGAACGCATGAGGCGTTCGGGGTCCGGACCTCGTGCTGTTGAGAAGAGCACCGTCGGCAAATCAACGTGGACGACTTGGGCGAAGGCGTGCACCCCACTATCGGTGCGACCGGCGCCGACGATCAGCGGTTCTTCCATTCGAAGTGTGCTGGCCAGGGTCTCACGAAGCACGCCGACCACCGTCGTGAACTCAGGTTGGTAAGCGAAGCCGGAGAATGCGTTGCCGTCATAGGCAATGTCGAGACGCCACCGTTGGGTGGCGGCTACGGGTTGATCAGACGAACTCAATGCGAGCCATCGGCGCGTTGTCACCTTGGCGCGGCCCGAGCTTCAAGATGCGCGTGTAGCCACCGGGACGCTCGGTATAACGGGGAGCAATCTCGGAGAATAGCTTGTGCGTCATGTCCTTGTCGCGGATGAAGGCAATGACGCGACGTTGTGCGTGCACGGAGCCTTCGGGAGAGTTTTTCGCCGCCGTGACGACTTTCTCCACGATCGGACGAAGCGCCTTGGCCTTCGCCTCGGTCGTGACGATTGACTCGGCCGCGATCATCGACGCGACGAGGTTGCCCATCATCGCCTTCTGGTGGGCGCTGTCGCCACCGAATCGCTTGCCCTTGGTGGGAGTGCCGCGCATGTTTAGTCCTCTACTCGCAGCGAGAGACCGCGCTCTTCGAGACGGTCGTTGACGTCCTTCAGCGACGTGGCGCCAAAGTTGGTGATCGAGGTGAGGTCGCGCTCGGTGGCGTTCACGAGCTGGGCAATCGTGTTGATGCCGGCGCGCTTCAGGCAGTTGCGTGAACGCTCGGTGAGACCGAGCTCTTCGATGCGGATGTCGAGCTCGCTCGCGGCGGCCTGCGCCGTGCCAACGTCACCCAACTCCAAAGCCGGAGCCTCTTCGTCGAAGTTGCCAATCAGCTCCACCAGTGAGCCGAGCGTTTTGCCGGCCGAGGCCAGTGCTTCGCGGGGCGTGATCGAGCCGTCAGTCTCGATTTCGATGACGAGACGGTCGAAGTCCTTGCTCTGCTCGACGCGTACAGGCTCGATCTCGAAGCTCACGCGACGAACGGGGGTGAAGATTGCGTCGAGCGGAATAACACCGATCGTTGACGAACCCTTGTTGCCCTCGGCGCCGACGTAGCCCTTGCCGCGTTCGACGGTGAGTTCGAACGTGAGAACCGACTTGGCGTTCGTGAGGTACGCGAGGTGCAAGTCACCGTTCAGAATCTCAACGTCCGCAGTCGTCGAGAGGTCCGAGGCCGTCACCGGGCCTTCACCGCGCTTATCGAGACGGAGCATGACCGGCTCGTCGCTGTGCACCTGCAACAACAGGTCCTTCAGGTTGAGGCAGATGTCCTGGACGTCTTCCTTCACGCCTTCAATGACACCGAATTCGTGCAGCACCGCGTCGAACTTGACGCGCGTCGCCGCGGCGCCGGGAATCGACGAGAGCAACGTGCGGCGAAGCGAGTTGCCGAGCGTGTGGCCAAAGCCGGGGTCGAGTGGTCCGATGCCGAACGACTGACGGTTGTTTACTTCGTCGCCGAGGGCTTCAATGATTGGGCGCTGGATGATCAACATAAGGACTCCTTGAGGTCTTTAAAAGGTGGAATTACTTGGAGTACAGCTCAACGATGAGCTGCTCCTTGATCGACTCGTCGATCTGCTCGCGCTGGGGAACGATGCGAACGGTGACACTGAAGCCGCCGTCGCCCGTCTCGAGCCAGCCCGGTACGGTGCGGTCGAGTACGTCGAGGTTGCGCTTCACGTTGAAGTTCTCGCGCGTGACGTTCTTCAGCGCAATGACTTCGCCGGGGCGAACGCGGTACGACGGGATGTTGACGCGCTTGCCATTGACCACGATGTGGCCGTGGTTGACGAACTGGCGCGCGGCGAACGGGGTGACCGCGAACTTCATGCGATAGACCACCGCGTCGAGCCGGCGCTCCAGCAGGCCGATGAGGTTGGCGGAGCTGTCGCCCTTCATGCGGATCGCTTCCGCATAATATTT
>Ga0208717_1000609_pt1 | contig 11740 bp, 9 predicted proteins | sample NGESurF53shallow_FD_184489 | JGI IMG/M metagenome (GOLD analysis project Ga0208717, IMG submission 184489) | Arctic peat soil microbial communities from Barrow, Alaska - NGEE Surface sample F53-3 shallow (SPAdes) | ecosystem: Environmental > Terrestrial > Soil > Wetlands > Peat ... | reverse complement strand
TGCTGGACGAGTGGGCCGCCGTAGCGGAACGCTCTGGCAATTAAGCAGTCACTGATCGCTCAGGGCGTTAAGCTGGCCAGCTTAGTGTCCAGCGAGGGCATCGCCACCCGTGAGACAATTCACCTCATCGGAGCGTGCACGCGTCGTGCGTCGGAGGTGCGGCCAGGATGTGGCGGAGGCGTCGCGAAAGCGGCCCGGGCGCGTCCGGAGGGGCGGAGTCATCCCCCCGGCAAGGACGACGCCCCGGGTGGCGGGCGCGATTCACCCCGGGGGGACGACGCGCGTGGCGCATGGACCCGCCGGGCGCCCCCCAGGTAGCGTGGACTGCGTCCGCTGAGCACGCACCATCCGAGCACCGGGAACGGGCCAGGTCCGATGCGATCCCCGCCCCGAGCCCATGGCCAGCAGAGGAGAGGCTGGGCCACGACATGCCGAGCATCTACTGCACACGCTGCGGTCAGGCCAATCCTGACGACGCGCGTTTTTGCCTGCATTGCGGGACGATGCTGGCGCGAGGGGGGGCCGAGCGCCCCGGCGAAACGACCTCGACCATCTCGCTGGGCGGTGACCCAGCCGAGGCCGAATACGACGAGTTCACCGACCAGGCCGCCCCGGAGGACTCCCTGCCCCCGGGCACCGCGCTGCTGGTCGTCCGGCGCGGCCCGAACGCGGGGAGCCGGTTCTTGCTCGACCACGACATCACCACCGCCGGCCGGCACCGGGACAGCGACATCTTCCTGGACGACGTGACGGTCTCCCGCCGGCACGCTGAGTTCTACCGTCACGGCGACCGCTTCACCGTGCGCGACGTCGGCAGCCTCAACGGCACCTACGTCAACCAGGAGCGGATCGAGGAAGCGCCGCTGAACGGCGGCGATGAGGTCCAGATCGGTAAGTTCCGGCTGGTGTTCCTGACCGGGCGGCGGCCCCAGTACGAGCGTGGCGGCGGGGGCGCCCAGGTAGGGGCATGAGCGCTCAGCCTGCCCGGGCTTCTTTCGGCATCGGAGAGGTGCTTGCCCAGCTTCGGGGTGAGTTCCCCGATGTCAGCGTGTCCAAGATCCGGTTCCTGGAGTCCGAGGGCCTGATCCAGCCTGCCCGGTCACCGTCCGGGTACCGGCGATTCGGCCCCGCGGACGTGGCCCGGCTGCGCTACATCCTGACCGCCCAGCGTGATGAGTACCTCCCGTTGCGGGTCATCAAGGACCGGCTGACCGCCGCCCAGGACGGCAGCGGTGAGGAGGATCCCGACGAACCGCCGCAGCGGCGCGGCCGACGGCCCCTGAGCCGCCGGGAACTGCTCGACGCGGCCGGGATCGACGACGGGTTCCTGGCCGAACTGGAAGATTTCGGCCTGGTCAGGCCCGCAGGACGGCAGTACGGGCCGGAGGCCCTGGATGCCGCCCGGATCATCGTGGCGCTCGGCCGGTACGGGGTCCAGGCACGGCACCTGCGTGCCGTGCGGGCTGCGGTGGAGCGCGAAACCTCCCTGATCGAGCAGGTGGTGGCGCCTACGCGGCGGCAGCGCAGTCCCGGGTCGCGGGAGCGGGCGGGGCAGACCGCCCAGGAGATCGCGGCCTTGTCCCTGCAGCTGCACGCGTCGCTGATGGGCAGCGCCCTGGCCGACGCGGGCCTGCAGACCGACGGGCTGCCCCAGGCGGCCCGGACGGCGTGGGCCGGTGAATCCGCTCAGGCTGCCCCGACCGAAGTCAGGCTGGGGGGTGCGGGGTATGAAGAGCCAGGATTCGCCGGGCCGGCCGCAGCCAGATCCGGAGCGTGAGCGGGCCTGGCCGGGCCGGCCGCCACAGCACTTTCCGCCGGCACGGGTGTACGTTGGCAGGGGAGTGCCCACCGCAGGGCCCATGCACGAGGCAGCGCGTCACGCGCGTGTGAGGACGGAGCCGCCGTGAGGAAGATGGAGGTCGTCGGCGTCCGGGTCGAGATGCCCACGAACCAGCCCATCGTCCTGCTGAAGGAGACGCAGGGAGACCGATACCTGCCGATCTGGATCGGGCCGGTCGAGGCAACCGCGATCGCTTTCGCCCAGCAGGGCATGGTTCCAGCGCGCCCGCTCACCCACGACCTGTTCCGGGACGTGCTGGAGGCGCTCGATGTCCAGCTGCAGACGGTGAACATCACGGCGCTGCGGGACGGTATCTTCTTCGCGGATCTGATCTTCTCGAACGGGAAGGAAGTCAGCGCCAGGCCGTCGGATTCCATCGCCCTCGCCCTGCGCACCGGCGCGGCCATTTACGCCAGCGAGGAGGTCCTCGACGAGGCGGGCGTGGCCATCCCGGACGAGCAGGAAGATGAGGTCGAGAAGTTCCGCGAGTTCCTCGACACCATTACCCCGGAGGACTTCGGCCGCGCGACATGACCGGCCCGGACAGGACTGGCGGCCGGGTGGCGGGGGAGCCTGCCGGAAGGCCGGTTCAGGAGCCCGGCGGCGACGCGCCGCAGGCGATCGTTGACGCACCCGGCACTGGCGGCCTACCGTGCGAGACGTGTACCCAGGGTGGCGAGTTCCCGGGTGGAGGCAGGCGTGGCGGTAACCAAAGGTAACAGCGATTCACCCGGAGTCCGCGGTGCCGCGATCCATCAGGCTGGGGAGCAGGGACTGCTATTCGGCGACGACGTCGCCGCCCGGCCGGAAGGAATCGGCTACCGCGGTCCGACCGCGTGCTCAGCCGCCGGGATCACCTACCGCCAGCTGGACTACTGGGCCAGGACCGGCCTGGTCGAGCCGAGCGTGCGGGCCGCAAAGGGATCAGGCTCGGCGCGGCTGTACAGCTTCCGGGACATCCTCGTGCTCAAGGTGGTCAAGCGGCTGCTGGACACCGGGATCTCCCTCCAGCAGATCCGTGCCGCCGTGACCCACCTGCACAGCCGGGGCACCCGCGACCTGGCCAAGGTCACCCTGATGAGCGACGGGGTCTCTGTGTACGAGTGCACCTCCTCCGACGAGGTGGTGGACCTGCTGCAGGGCGGGCAGGGCGTGTTCGGAATCGCGCTCGGCCGGATCTGGCAAGAGGTCGACGGGACCCTGGCCGAACTGCCCGCCGAGCAGGCTGACGAGGCTGCGGACGGGACGGTGGAAGCCGCCGGGGACAGCCAGCACGCGGACGAGCTGTCCCGGCGCCGGGCCCGCCGGACCGGCTGACCAGGCGGCCGGCCTCAGCCTCGGGTAAGCTCGGTACTGCTGATCACACCGTCCGGGAGAGATTCCGCGCAGCCAGCGCGGGGCGCCGAAGGGGCAACCTCCCCGGAACCTCTCAGGCACCCAGGACCGGACGGGTCAGGCATCTCTGGAGTTCGTGCTCGCATCGCGGGTCGCCTGTCACCGGGCCGACCCGGCTGCGGGCGGGCCGCGACAGAGGGGGAGGATCAGGCAGGCACGGGCGTGCCTGGCGGCTCCCCTCTGGAGGCTCCATGAACTTTGCGGAACCGAAGTTTGAATCCCTGAACTTTGAGTCACGTCACATCGGGCCGTCCCCGGCCGACCAGGAGCGGATGCTCGCGGCGACCGGCCACGCCTCGCTCGATGATCTGGCCGAGGCGGCCCTGCCCCCGGGGATCGGCGACCCGAGGCCCCTGGACCTCCCGCCCGCGCTGACCGAGGCGGAGGCGGTGGCTGAGCTGCGCCGGCTGGCTTCCCAGAACACGGTCGCGCGGTCGATGATCGGGCTGGGCTACTACGGCACGCACACCCCGGCGGTGATCCGCCGCAACGTCCTGGAGAACCCCGCCTGGTACACCGCGTACACCCCGTACCAGCCGGAGATCTCACAGGGGCGGCTGGAAGCCCTGCTCACCTTCCAGACCCTCATCGAGGACCTGACCGCGCTGCCGGTGGCGGGGGCGTCCCTGCTGGACGAGGCGACAGCGGCGGTGGAGGCCATGACGCTGGCCCGCCGGGTGGCCCGGCGCGGCCGGATCTTCCTGGCCGACGGGGACTGCCTGCCGCAGACCCTGGCCGTGCTCGCCACCCGGGCCGAGCCACTCGGCATCGAACTGGTGGTCGCCGCGGTCACCCCGGAGCTGATCGCGGCCCAGCCCGAGGGTGAGCTGTTCGGGGTCTTGCTGCAATACCCAGGGGCCAGCGGGGAGATCAGGGACCTGCGCCCGGCCATCGAGGCCGCGCACGGCCGGGGCGCGCTCGCCGCGGTCGCCGCCGACCTGCTGGCGCTGACCCTGCTGATGCCGCCCGGTGAGATGGGCGCCGACATCGCGGTGGGCAGCACGCAGCGGTTCGGCGTGCCGATGGGTTACGGCGGCCCGCACGCGGCCTACATCGCGACCCGGGACGACCTGCGCCGGCAGCTGCCCGGCCGTCTGGTGGGGGTGTCCCTCGACGCCGACGGCCGCCCCGCCTACCGGCTGGCGCTGCAAGCCCGTGAGCAGCACATCCGCCGGGAGAAGGCGACCAGCAACATCTGCACCGCGCAGGTGCTGCTGGCGGTGATGGCCGCGATGTATGCGGTGTACCACGGCCCGGGCGGGCTGGCCGCGATCGCGGCCAGCGTGCACGGCCGTGCGGCCCGGCTGGCCGCTACGCTGCGGGAGAGTGGCCTGGCCGCCCCGGCGGACGGGTTCTTTGACACGATCCGGGTGCGCCTGCCCGGCGGGGCCGGGGCGGCGGTGGACCGGGCCAGGGAAGCCGGGTACAACCTGCTCCTGGCCGACGCCGACACAGTCGGCATCGCCTGCGACGAGACCACCACGGATGCCGAGCTGCTGGAAGTGGCCGCGCTGCTGGCCGCCGGGCACGACGGGGCCACGGTCCCCGGGCGGCTCGCCGGGTCCGGCCCGGTGTTCCCGGCCGGCCTGGCCCGGAGCTCGGGGTACCTGGACCACCCCGTCTTCCGCGAGCACCGGAGTGAGACGGCCATGCTGCGCTATCTGCGCCGCCTCGCCGACTTCGACATCGCGCTTGACCGCTCGATGATCCCGCTCGGCTCGTGCACGATGAAGCTGAACGCGGCCGCCGAGATGGAGCCGGTGACCTGGCCGGAGTTTGCTGACCTGCACCCCTTCGCCCCTGCGGGGCAGGCCGCCGGGTACGCCGAGCTGATCAGCGATCTGGAGCGGTGGCTGGCCGAGATCACCGGGTACGACGCGGTGTCGGTCCAGCCCAACGCCGGGTCGCAGGGCGAGCTGGCGGGCCTGCTGGCCATCCGGGGTTACCACAACTCCCGCGGCGACGCCGGGCGGGACATCTGCCTGATCCCCGAGTCAGCCCACGGGACCAACGCGGCCAGCTCGGTGCTGGCGGGCCTTCGGGTCGTGGTGGTCAAGTGCGGCCCCGACGGGGCGATCGACGTCGCTGACCTGAACGCCAAGCTGGAATCCCGGGGCGGTCAGATCGCCGCGATCATGCTGACCTACCCGTCCACCAACGGCGTGTTCGAGGAGACCGTGACCCAGGTCTGCGACGCGGTCCACGCGGCGGGGGGCCAGGTGTATGTGGACGGCGCCAACCTGAACGCCCTGGTCGGCCTGGCCCGGCCGGGCTGGTTCGGTGCGGACGTGTCGCACCTGAACCTGCACAAGACGTTCTGCATCCCGCACGGTGGCGGTGGCCCCGGCGTCGGCCCGGTCGCGGCCCGGGCCCACCTGGCGGAGTTCCTGCCGGCCCGCGCGGAGTCGGGGACCGCCGGGGTGCACCCGGTCGCAGCGGCGCCCTATGGCTCGGCGGGGATCCTGCCGATCTCCTGGGCGTACATCCGGATGATGGGACCGGATGGGCTGCGCCGGGCCACGGAAGTAGCCATCCTTGCCGCCAACTACGTGGCCGCCCGGCTGGGCCCGCACTACCCGGTGCTCTTCACCGGCCGCGGCGATCTCGTCGCGCACGAGTGCATCCTGGACCTGCGGCCCCTCACCCGGGAGACCGGCGTGACCGTCGAGGACGTGGCCAAGCGCCTCATCGACTACGGGTTCCACGCGCCGACCATGTCGTTCCCGGTCGCGGGCACCCTGATGATCGAGCCCACCGAGAGCGAGGATCTGGCCGAACTGGACCGGTTCTGCGAGGCCATGATCGCGATCCGGCAGGAGATCGAGATGGTCGCCTCCGGCAGGTACGACCGCGAGGACAACCCGCTGCGGAACGCGCCGCACACCGCGTCCATGCTGCTCGAGGCCGACTGGAAGCATCCCTACGAGCGGGCCGAGGCGGCCTATCCGCTGGCCGGTGACCGGCGGGCTAAGTACTGGCCGCCGGTGCGCCGCATCGACCAGGCCTACGGCGACCGGAACCTGGTCTGCGCCTGCCCGCCGGCCGAGGCGTTCGCGGAATGAGGCGGCCGGGACGGGGGCACTGGCCGGCGTCTGTAGCCCCGGCGTCATAGGCGCTACGCTGCCGCCAGGACACCAGCAGGAAAGGCCCAGGATGGCAAACTCGTCCCCTTCGTTCATCGTCGGCCTGGACAACGGCGGCACCATGAACAACGCCACGGTGCTCGATCCGTCGGGCCGGTTCCTGGTGGAACACATGCTGGAGCGGCCCAGCCGGGTCCGCGAGGGGCCGGACCTGGCCATCGAGGCACTGGCTGCTTCCTTCGCGCAGGCCCTGGACGTGACCGGGGTGGACCGGGCGGCGGTGGCCGCGGTCGGGCTGGACACCCCCGGCCCGGCCAGCGCCGACGGGGTCCTGTCCTCCAAGGGCGCCACGAACTTCCGCCATCCCGGCTGGGGCGGCTTCAATATCCGCGTCGCCCTCGAGGAAGCGCTGGGCCTGCCGGTCGTGTACACCAATGATGCCAACGCGGCCACGCTGTACGCGCACTTCGCGCGGTTCGGCGCCGACGCCCCGCAGCACTCGTCGGTGGCGGTCATTGTCGGCACCGGGCTGGGTGGCGGACTGGTCGAGGCGGGCCAGGTCGTGAGCGGGGTAGCCGGCATGGCGGGCGAACTCGGCCACGTCCAGATCCCGCTTGAGGGGCTGCTCGAGGAGGGCCAGCCGGTGCCCGTCTGCAATTGCGGGCTGCGCGGCGACGTGGAGAGCTTCGCGTCGCTGTCCGGGATCGAGCAGAACCTGCTGCCCTACTGGCTGAGCCGCTACGAAGGGCACGGGCTCGCCGACATCCAGCCGCTGTCCCGGGCAGCCAAGCTGGTCCGGGGCTACGGTGAGGCCGGCGATCCGCTGGCGCTGAAGATATTCGACCAGCAGGCCAAGGCCCTCGGCCGGCTCTTCTCCATCGCGGCCATGTTCACTGACCCGGGCACGTATTTCGTCGGAGGCGGCATCGTCGAGGCTGATCCCGCGTTCAGCGAATGGTTCCTGGGCCGGATCCGGGAGCACACCACGCTCCGCGCCGAGCAGGCCAAGCTGGTCGATTTCGTCCTGGTCCCCGACCTGGACCGGGCGGGCGCACGGGGTGCCGCGCTCGCCGCACGCTCAGCCATGGGCGACCGCGCATAGAGTTACTAGGTGGCAGATCCGCAGTCCTACCGGCCAGCGCCGGGGTCCATCCCCGAGTCGCCGGGCGTGTACCGGTTCTGGGATGCACACGGCCGGGTTATTTACGTCGGAAAGGCGAAGAATCTCCGGCAGCGGCTGAATTCCTATTTCGCGGATTTCGTCAGCCTGCACCCGCGGACCCAGACCATGGTGCGCACCGCCGCCAAGGTCGACTGGACCGTGGTGGCCACCGAGGTCGAGGCTCTCCAGCTCGAGTACTCCTGGATCAAGGAGTACGACCCCCGGTTCAACGTCCGGTACCGCGACGACAAGAGCTATCCCTACCTGGCCGTCACCATGGGCGAGGACTTCCCGCGGGTCATGGTCATGCGCGGCGCCAAGCGGCGCGGGGTTCGTTATTTCGGTCCTTATTCGCACGCCTGGGCGATCCGCGAGACGGTGGACGCGCTGCTGCGGGTGTTCCCGGTCCGCACCTGCTCGGCCGGGGTGTTCAAGCGGGCCGGCCAGATCGGGCGGCCCTGCCTGCTCGGTTACATCGGCAAATGCTCGGCCCCGTGCGTGGGCCGGGTCAGTGAGGCCGAGCACCGGCTGCTGGCCGAGGAATTCTGCGACTTCATGGCCGGGCAGACCGACCGGTTCATCCGCCGCCTGGAAGCCGAGATGCGCGAGGCCTCCCGGGCCGAGGAGTTCGAGCGGGCCGCCCGGCTGCGCGACGACATCAAGGCACTGCAGCGCGCGCTGGAGAAGCAGACCGTGGTGCTGGGCGACGGCACCGACTGTGACGTCATCGCGCTCACCCAGGATCAGCTGGAGGCAGCGGTCCAGGTTTTCTACGTGCGGAACGGCCGGGTCCGGGGGCAGCGTGGCTGGGTCGTGGACAAAGTCGAGGACGTGACCACGGCGGAACTGGTCGAGCAGTTCCTGGGCCAGGTATACAGCGACGACGCGGTGGCCGGCCCGGCGCCGGGCTCGGTAAGCCCGGAGGGCCCGGGGGGCAGCATGGGGCAGAAGGGGACCGCCCGCCCGGCCAGCCGGTCCGGTGGCATCCCGCGGGAGGTGCTGGTCCCGGAACTCCCGCCGTACGCGGGCGCGGTGGAGGAGTGGCTGGCGGCCCGCCGGGGCGGGCCGGTCCGGCTCCGGGTGCCCTTGCGCGGGCCCAAGCGGGCACTGCTGGAGACCGTGGGCCGCAACGCCGCCGAGTCGCTGGCCCTGCACAAGACCCGGCGGGCCAGTGACCTGACCACCCGCAGTCGCGCCCTGCACGAGATCCAGGAGGCGCTGGGGCTGGACGAGGCCCCGCTGCGGATCGAGTGCTACGACGTGTCCAACCTGCAGGGCACGCACGTGGTCGCGTCCATGGTCGTGTTCGAGGACGGCTTGGCCCGTAAGTCGGAGTACCGGCGGTTCAGCATCCGTGGCCACGACGGGACGGACGACGTCGCCGCGATCCACGAGGTGATCCTGCGCCGGTTCCGCCGCTATCTGGACGAGCGGGAGGCGACCGGCGAGCTCGACGTGCTCGGCGACCCAGAGGCCTCCGCCGAGGCGGCCCGGCAGCGTAAGTTCGCCTACCCGCCCAACCTGGTCGTGATCGACGGCGGGCCGGCCCAGGTCGCCGCCGCGGCGCGGGCGCTGGATGAGCTTGGCATCGACGACGTCGCGGCCTGCGGCCTGGCCAAGCGGCTGGAAGAAGTCTGGCTGCCCGGCGAGGACTCGCCGGTGATCCTGCCCCGGAGCAGTGAGGGCCTGTACCTTCTGCAGCGGGTCCGTGACGAGGCGCACCGCTTCGCCATCACATACCACCGGGCAAAGCGGTCAAAGGCCCTCGCGGTCAGCGAGCTTGACTCGGTCCCGGGACTAGGCCCGGCGCGGCGGGCTACGCTGCTACGGCACTTCGGCTCGGTACGCAGGCTCGCGAACGCCACTGAGCCCGAGATCGCCGGGCTGCCCGGCATCGGGCCGCGGGTCGCGAGCGCAGTGCTCGCCGCGCTGCGGCCAGGGCCGCCTGTGGATAGGCCGCCCGGGGACGAGCCGTCAGCGGATGAGCCGCCAGCCGGTCAGCAGGGGAACAGCGCGCAGAATGGCACGGACAGCGGGGCACGGAATGGCCATGGGAATGGCCCGGGCGCAGATGGCCCGGACGCAGATAGCCAGGGCACGGATGGCCAGGGCACGGATGGCCAGGGCACGAATCGCCAGGGCACCGACAGCCGAGGCACGGGGGACCGCGGCGCAGGGGATCAGAGCGCCGAGGGCCAGGCACCGGGGGGAGGGCGCCGTGAGGCGCGCAGGTGAATGGGTGGGCACGCAGGCGGACGGGCCGGGACGCCGGTGAGCGGGCACGAGGGGCACGGTGAGGCACCTGGCCCGGACATCGTGGTCATCACCGGCATGTCCGGTGCGGGACGCAGCACGGCGGCCAAGTCCCTGGAGGACCTGGACTGGTTCGTGGCCGACAATCTGCCGCCCGGCCTGCTACCGACCATGATCGAGCTGGCCCGCCGGGCCATGGGCGCGGTGCCCCGGATCGCTGCCGTGATGGACGTGCGCAGCCGGGCGTTCTCCACCGACCTGCAGTCGGCTATCGGGGAACTGGCCGCCCGGGGTGTCCGGCCGAGGGTCGTGTTCCTGGAGGCCAGCGACGACACCCTGGTCCGCCGGTTCGAGAGTGTCCGGCGCCCCCACCCGCTGCAGGAGGACGGCCGCGTGGTGGAGGGCATCGCCGCGGAACGGGAACTGCTCCGCGGCGTGCGGGAAGAAGCCGACCTGGTCATCGACACCTCATCGCTGAACGTGCACGAGCTGCGGGCCCGGATGCATGATGCGTTCAGCGCCGACGCCCCGGCCACGCTGCGGGTGAACGTGGTGTCGTTCGGCTACAAGTACGGGCTGCCGGTCGACGCCGACATGGTGGCCGACTGCCGGTTCCTGCCCAATCCACGATGGGTTCCCGACCTGGCCCCGCTCACCGGGCAGAACGACCGGGTCCGGGACTACGTGCTCAGCCGTCCCGGGGCCGCGGATTTCCTGGACTTCTACCTGGCCGCGCTGCGGGTGGTGCTGGCCGGCTACGAGCAGGAGGGCAAGCGCTTCGTCACACTGGCGATCGGCTGCACCGGCGGCAAGCACCGGAGCGTCGTGGTCGCCGAACAGATCGCCAGCCAGCTGAGCGGCAAGGGGCCGACCGTCCAGGTCGTCCACCGGGATCTGGGGCGCGAATGATCGCTGGCCCGGCTGGCCCCGGTCCCTCCAGTTCCAGTCAGGCCGGGGTGGGCATGGTGCCCTCTGTCCAGCCGCTGAACCCCAAGGTGGCGGCCCTCGGCGGCGGGCACGGCCTGTTCGCCGCGCTGTCGGCGCTACGCCGGGTGACCCGCCAGCTGAGCGCGATCGTGACCGTGGCCGACGACGGCGGCTCCAGCGGCAGGCTGCGCCGCCAGTACGGCGTCCTGCCCCCCGGTGACCTGCGGATGGCGCTCGCGGCGCTGTGCGGCGACGACGCCTGGGGCACGACCTGGAGCCGGGTCGTCCAGCACCGCTTCACCGGCGAGGCCGAGCTCGGCGGCCACGCAGTGGGCAACGTGCTGATCGTGGCGCTGTGGGAACTGCTCGGCGACACGGTGCAGGGCCTGGACTGGGTAGGCCGGCTGCTTGGCGCGTACGGCCGGGTGCTGCCCATGGCCTCGGTCCCGCTCGACCTGGTGGCCGAGGTGCAGGGAGGCGATCCGGACCACCCGCTCGCGCTGAGCACGGTGCGCGGCCAGGTCGCCTGCGCGTCCACCACGGGCCGGGTCCGCTCGGTGTCGCTGATCCCGGAGGATCCGCCGGCCTGCCCGGAGGCGGTCACCGCCATCCTCGACGCCGACTGGGTGGTACTCGGCCCCGGGTCCTGGTTCACCAGCGTGCTGCCCCACCTGATGGTCCCCGAGCTGGCCCAGGCCCTGATCAGCACGCCAGCCCGGCGGATCGTGGCGCTGAACCTTGTCGCCCAGCCTGGCGAGACGGAGGGATTCTCCCCGCAGACTCACCTGGAAGTGCTGGCTGATCACGCGCCACAGCTCAAAATTGACATCGTGCTCGCCGATCGCGCGGCCGCGGGGGGCGCGGCCGCCGAGCTGGAGAAAGCGGCGGGACTGCTGGGCGGCAGGCTGGTCCTGGCCGACCTGGCGATGCGCGATGGAACACCACGCCACGACCCGCGTCAGCTGGCCGGGGCGTTCGCAGAGATTTTCGAGGGGGAGTGATGCCGGTGGCAATGACCGGCCTGGTCAAAGACGAGCTCAGCCGAGTGACCGTGCTCAAGCCATGCTGCCGCAAGGCGGA
>Ga0208717_1000608_pt1 | contig 11764 bp, 10 predicted proteins | sample NGESurF53shallow_FD_184489 | JGI IMG/M metagenome (GOLD analysis project Ga0208717, IMG submission 184489) | Arctic peat soil microbial communities from Barrow, Alaska - NGEE Surface sample F53-3 shallow (SPAdes) | ecosystem: Environmental > Terrestrial > Soil > Wetlands > Peat ... | reverse complement strand
TGCCCGTAAAGGACCATGGCCCGGCCCCGGTAGTCGTTGGCCCACGGGTAACGGACCGGCAGCCCGAACTCGTCCGTCTCCCCGGTGGTGTCCCCGTACAGCGCGAAGCTGCGCACCCGGCCGGACACGCGGCCTTGGTAGGCCTCTTTCAGCCCAGCGTGCGCCACGACCAGCCGTCCCCCGTCCAGCACCAGGTGCGAGACCAGGCCGCGGCAGAAGTCGGCGACGTCCTTGCGGAACGCCTCGTCCTCGCCGGCCAGCTGGCCGAGCGTCTCGGCCAGGCCGTGGCTGACCTGCACGTTCCGCCCGGACAGGGCGCGGATCAGCTTGTTCTCGTGGTTACCGGGCACGGCCAGCGCGTGGCCCGCCGTCACCATGCCCATCACCAGCCGGAGTACACCGGGCGAGTCCGGGCCCCGGTCCACCAGGTCGCCGAGGAACACCGCCGTCCGGCCTTCCGGCGGCACCGCGTCGACGGCCCGGCCGGACGCGTCCCGGGTGACCCGGTAACCGAGGCGGCCCAGCAGCGCCTCCAGTTCGGTGCGGCAGCCGTGCACGTCACCGATCACGTCGAACGGCCCGGTCCGGTCCCGGTAGTCGGTGAGCAGCCGTTCGCGGACCACCACGGCCGCCTCGACCTGGGCGGGGCTGCGCAGTACGTGGACTTTGCGGAACCCCTCCCGGTTAAGCCCGCGCAACGACCGGCGCAGCTGGTCATGCTGGCGGTGAATGACCTGCGATCCGAACGTGCGGTCCGGCCGGCCCGAATTTCGTTGCGTGCAAAGGCTTTTCGGCAGGTCCAGCACGATCGCGACGGGCAGCACGTCGTGGGCGCGGGCCAGGTCCACGAACTGCTTGCGCGCGGCGGGCTGCACGTTGGTCGCGTCCACCACCGTCAGCCGGCCGGCGGTCAGCCGCTTGCCGGCGATGTAGGCGAGCACGTCGAACGCGTCACCGGTCGCCGCCTGGTCGTTCTCGTCGTCGGCGACCAGACCGCGGCAGAAGTCGCTGGAGATCACCTCGAACCGGCCGAAGTGCTGGCGGGCGAACGTAGTCTTGCCCGAGCCGGACACGCCGATCAGGACGACCAGGGACAGCTCGGGAATCCCGAGCTCCCGGCGCTCGCTGTCCGCCAAATCCGTGCTGGCTAGGTCAGGCACGGGTGAACACCGCCATCTGGGTGGGCGGCCCGACCTCGGGGTCGTCCGGGCCGACAGGCAGGAAGCGCACCTCGTAGTTGCGGCGCCCGGCCACCCCGGCCGCCCAGTCACGGAACTGCGGCCGGGTCCACTCGAAGCGGTGATCCGGGTGCCGCATCGCGCCAGGGTGCAGGTCGGTAAACCGCACGTTGTACTCCACGTTAGGCGTGGTGATCAGGACGGCGCCGGGCCGGGCCGCCCCGAACACGGTCTGCTCCAGCGCGCCGAGCCGCGGCGGGTCCATGTGCTCGATGACCTCCATGAGCACGGCCGCGTCCAGGCCGGCCAGCCGCGCGTCGGCGTAGGTGAGCGATGACTGCAGCAGCTGCACCCGCTCCCGCTGGCGGTCCGGCATCGTGTCCAGGTGCAGTCGCTGGGCAGCCCGTTCCAGTGCCCGGTGGGATACGTCGACGCCGAGGACCCGGGCCACGGACGGTTCGCGGAGCAGCATCGCGGTCAGGCTGCCCTCCCCGCAGCCGAGGTCAGCAACCTGCGCGGCCGCCGAATCCCGCAGGATAGTGTCGCGGAGGACGCTGAGGACGGCGTCACGGCGCTGCTGGGCCAGCGGGCTCCGGGGCGCCTGCGTGCCGGTACCGATGGTGCCGGTCTCCGGGGTCTCCGGCACCGCGTTGTCCAGCGCCTCCGGCTCCGTGTCATCCACTTCGGCGAGTCGCGCCACCGCGGTCGCGGTGAGCCGCCGCTGGTGGGCCAGGTAGCGGTGGGTGATCAGGTCCCGCTCGGGGTGCCCGGCCAGCCACTCCCCGCCCGCCCGGAGCAGCTTGTCAATCTCGGTGTCGTCGACCCAGTAGTGCTTGCTGTCGTCCAGCACGGGCAGCAGCACGTACAGATGGCTGAGCGCGTCGGCCAGCCGGGCCTGCCCGGTCAGCCGGACCGTCAGGTACCGCGAGTTGCCCCACTCCGGAAGTTCCGGGTCGAGCGGGATCTGCGCGGCCTGCACATCCCAGCCCAGCGGCCGGAGCAGCCGGTGCGCCAGGTCCATGCCCCCGCGGCAGGACAGCGCGGGAAGGCCGATCTCCAGCGGCAGCGCACGGCCGGCCAGGTCCGGCCGGGCGTCACAGCGCCCGGTCATCGCGGTGCGGAACACCTTGCCCAGCGCCACAGCCAGCATCGACGAGGCCGCGTACGGCCGGTCGTTGACGTACTCGGCCAGTGAGAACGCCTCCGGGCCTCCGGACCCGGCCCGCCGGTGGCCGCGGACCAGCCCGATCGGGTCGATCTCCAGCAGCAGCGCCGCGGTGCAGCGCTGCTCAGTCGCCTCGGGATAGAACACGTGCGCCTCGCCTGCGGACACGGCGAAGCTCTGCAGCCGGTCCGGATGCTTGTGCAGCAGGAAACCCAGATCCGTTGCCGGTGGCTCGGTGAGCGTGATGGTCAGCAGCATGAACAGCTTTCCGCGAGGTCGCAGGTCACTGGTCGATCCTGGCATAGCGGGGCTCTGGCGGCCCCTGGATAAATTGCCGCGACCATCACACGGCATTACCTATGTAAACCGCTCGGTAACTTCGTGCGTCCAAAATTGCGTACCAGCGAGCGTTGCCCGCGCGGGGCCCTGCCGGACCGTGCGTGGCGGGGGATGTGCCAGCCAGGGCGGGCGGTCAGGGAAGCAGCCTTCTCCTGACCGTGGGTCTGGCATGTCGGGAAGGGAGTCGTCTATGGGCGCGGATAGAAGCCAGCCGGAACCCCCGTGGTGGCCGCCGCCCGATGACACCAACCCGGATCCGTTCCGGCCCCGGGAAGGGCAGCCGCCGGGAGAGCGGCGAACGCCGGGCCGGGACTGGTATCCCGGGACCGACTGGTACCCGGGAACGGAGTACCGGCCGCCGCAGTACGGCGCGCCGCGGTATCCGCGGGCACCATCCCCGCCCGGGTCCTTTCCGCCTGCTAACGGGCATCCGGCCAGCGGGCACCCGGCTACTGAGCATCCGGCCAATGAGCACCCGGCCAATGAGCAGCCGGCTAACGGACACGGCCGGGAGAAACGCGAGCCCTCGTCGCCGGCCAGGGAATACCAGCCGCGGGGCATGCAGTATTCGTCCCGCGAGCAGGACTACCGGGAGCCTGGAGACCTGTATCCGGTGCTGGGAGCTCATTCCATCCTGGGGCTCAACCCGCCGCCTGGCCGTCGGTCAGGCCGGCGGCACCAGATCCGCAACGGGATGCTGGTCGGACTCGGCTTGCTGATCGTCATCGTCGGCATCGGGACGGGGCTCTCCGGGGCGAGGCTTCCGTCCTCCTCGTCAAGATCCCGGGCGGCCAGTGGCACCGCGGGCCCTACGGGTACGCCGGGTAGCGGATCAGGGCACACCCTCACCTACCGTGTCACCGGCACGTCTGGCGCGGCGGTGACCTACGGGCCGGCGGGCAGCATGCGCACCAGTCAGAGCCCCGTGCACATCACCGCGAAGCTGGGCAGAGCGCCGTATTACTCCATCATCGCCCGGCTTCCGGACCGCGGCTCGGTCATGTGCGAGATCATCATCGGCTCGACGGTGATATCCAAGTCGGCCGCCACCGGCCGTCATGGCGTCGCGTCCTGCCAGATCAGCCGGGATCCGCTGAGCGGAAAGTGGCAAGGCGCGGGCGGCGGCTGACGGGTCAGGCCGGTCGGCAGGTGGCCGGGTCCCCTGGCGGAATGCCTGTTCAGCGGTTACAACTCAGTCATGGCCGCTGAACCTGGGGACGCTCCGAACGGCGAGTCGTCGGAATCGCCCGGGGAGGCGCCTACGTCAGGCGGGCCGCGGCGCATCGTCGTCGCCGGGGACTGGCACGGCAACGAAGAGTGGGCGGTCAGCGTCATCCGGCGCGTCCCGGCCCTGCTCCACAGCGAAAGCCAGCGGCTCATCCTGCATCTTGGGGACTTCGGCATCTGGCCAGACAAGGCCGGGCGGGTCTACCTGGACCGGGTCAGCGAGGCCCTGGCTGAGGCCGGGGCCGAACTATGGTTCGTGGACGGCAATCACGAGGACTTCGACCGGCTGGACCAGCTGGATCGCAAGCCCGGCGGGGACGGACGCGTGAAAGTGGTACCAGGGGTCATGCACCTGCCGAGGGGCTACCGGTGGAGCTGGCACGGCCTCAGCTGGCTCGCCTGCGGTGGTGCGGTGAGCCTGGACCGGGCGGTCCGCACCGAGGGCGTGGACTGGTGGCCGCAGGAGGAGATCACTACCGCACAAGAGGTGGCCATCTCCACCGGCGGTCACGCCGACGTGATGGTCTGCCACGACTGCCCGTCCGGCGTCGCCCACACCTTCGCTCACCCGCCGCCCGAGTGGGCGCCCGAGGACCTGGCCCGTAACGATGCGCACCGCCGGCGCGTGCAGCGCATCGTCGATGCGGTCATGCCCACCTACCTCATGCACGGCCACCTGCACCGCGCCTACCAGCGCACGTGCGACTTCGGCTACGGGCCCGTGAAGGTGACCGGGCTGGACGCTGACAACCGGCTGCGGAACTTCGCGGCCCTGGACGTGACCACGATGCGCTGGGACGTCCGCGCCGGCTGGTTCAGCCGGTTCCGCCGCAGTCCCGTAGTGGGATAGTGCTGGTCCACGGGCTGGTCGTCGCAGGCAGCAAGAGGGGAACTTTGATTAGTTAGTGAGACGCTGTACACCTAGAGCGACGGTTGTGCGTCTCTTAGTTAGATATGGGGGCGCGGCTGGGGGGGAAGCCTGGCCGGGCCGGGGATCGACCCTGCTAATGAAAGAGGCCAGGCATGTTGGATACGCGCGACAGCGTGAGAGGACGCCATCGCCGCCACTGGATCACCCGGAGCGCTCGTGGTTTGCGGGGCCGCGTCATGAAGGCTGTCATCAACCGGGTGGCAACGCACGAGATGCACCACGCAGCGCTGCTGCTCGGATACGACATAGCGCTAGGGCACGGGCGGGAAGGGATCTTCCGCTACCTCAATGAGTTCGACATTGGGACCGAGATCGGCCGCTCCGTGCGGTATGGCAAGCCGCAGGAGCGCGAAGGGGCTGTCGAAGCCCTCATCCTGGAACTCTGTCTCTTCAGCTGAGTAGTAGCAGGCGTCAGAGGGGCTGGCCCCCGCGGGCTGGCGCTGATTGGGGAACAGCCGGGGCAAGCAGCATGAATGCGCTGCTTGCCCCGGCTGCGTCTGGTAACCACGGAAGCGGTCGAAGGCTGGCCCGGCGTTCAGGGTGAAGGCCTACTCTGCTGCAGGTGATTTAAGCGGAGGTTGCTCCGTTTACACTGGGATGATCACCGAGGACCTTCTAGCTAGGCCTCGCGGCGCCGGCGGGTTGAAGCGGCATGGCCGTGAGGACGGCGACAGCACCAGATGCGAGGAGCTCAGTCATGCCCGAGACCCCCTTCTTCGACCAGGCAGCGCCCACAGCAGCTCGCGGCCGGACGGCGCCGGACCGGCTGGACGGCACAGTCGCGCTGGTAACCGGGGCGTCCAGCGGCATCGGCGCGGCCACGGCCATCGCGCTCGCGGCCAAGGGGGCGGCGGTGGCCGTCGCGGCGCGGCGCAAGGACCAGCTGGAAGAGCTCGCCGCGGGTATCCGCGAGCAAGGCGGGACCGTGCTCGTACTGGAGTCGGACATCACCGATGAGCAGCAGGCGACGGACGCGGTCGAGCGGACGGTCGCCGAGCTGGGCCGGCTCGACACGCTCATCAACAACGCGGGCGTGATGCTGCTGGGTCCCACGGTCGGGGCTCCGTTGCCGGAATGGCAGCGGATGGTCGACCTCAACGTGATGGGGCTGCTCTACTGCGCGCACGCGGCGCTGCCGCACCTGCTCCGCGCGGCCGAGGACGGGCCGCGGCAGGTCGCCGACATGGTCAACATCAGCTCCACGGCGGGCCGGATCGCCCGCAACGGGAGCGCCGTCTACAACCTGACCAAGCACGGCGTCGGCGCGTTCAGCGAGGCGCTGCGCCTGGAAGTCACCCAGCGGCACGTGCGGGTCTCGCTGGTCGAACCCGGCGCGACCGCGACCGAGCTGGCCGGCCACAACCGGCCCGAGGTCCTCGAGGCCATGCGCAGCCAGGTCGCCGGCATGCAGCCGATGGAAGCCGAGGACATCGCCGACATGATCGCGTACATCGTGACCAGGCCGCGGCACGTCGCGGTCAACGAGGTGCTGATCCGCCCCACCGAGCAGGCCTAGCCGGGCTGTCCGGCGGTCGCGCCGGGCCAGGCCAGGCGCCTCAGCGCACGGCCAGGAAGACCACCACTGCCAGCAGGATCAGCAGCGCGATCATGATCACGCCTACGACCGCGTTGGCGTTCCCGCTGGCGTTCTTCGTTCCTGCGTGGTGCTGACCGCGCATGCCTCCCCCTCAGATAGTTGGGCCGCCACACTGCGCCCAGGCCGCGCCTCTACCCGCAGGAGCTCACGGTGCACTGTGAACCTGAGCGCTCTCGGGTGGCGCTGATCAGGAGGCCCAGCTCGGCGAGCTGAGTCCATCCGAAAACATTTGCGAAAAAAGCCCAAACTGGGGCTGGAACCTACGAGCCAAGGCGCATCCTGGCCAGATGGCCGCCTCGGACCCTGCCCGCGAGCCGGCGCTGGAGCGGGCCATGCCCGCCGACGCCGTGCCCGGCTCCACTATCCCAGAAGACACTGAGGCCGAGATCCAGCTCCAGGATGGCACATGGGCGTGGGCACAGGTCACAGGTCAGCGCAAGGACCGGCATGGCCGCTGGTGCGTCGGGCTCCGCTGGTACGCCAGCCCAGCCGTTGGCGGCCGCGAAGGCTGGTACCTCTACGACCCGTCTTTCATCCGCCGCCCGTCCTTACAACCCCCGCGGCCTGGGAAGCCGGGCGGTCCCGGTCAGCGGTGAACCGTTTGAGGCGAACGGCGTCGGGCTGTCCGGAGTGACCGGGCCGGAAGTTCCGTTGCGGATTCTGGTTGGCATTTTCTCCCTGATCGCCACGGTCGAGGCGCCATGTCCGCGCTGAGTCGCGGCCGTGGCCGGACGCCAGGTCCACGGCGTCGGGTGCCGACTCCGGGTGAACGCCTTGTGGCTGACTCGAACCAAGTGTTAGGTTGCCGCGGTTGACGAAACAGCCGCCACTCGTTACTGCCTCGTGCGCCTATGCGGCGCCCGACATCAGGGCAGGCTGGGCTGGCCTGGCGGAAAGCGTGACAGTGACCGACGGCCCCTACGAGCACGGCGTCCGGGTCTGGTCGGAGCGTGGCTTGGCCATCGTCACCCCTCTCGGTCAGATCGACGCCAGGAATGCCCAGCATTTCTGGGAAGCGCTCGCGTCGGTCAGCCGGGATCACTCCATCATCGTGGCGGACCTGACCGCCCAGGTGGACTGTGACTGGCACACGATGAGCGCCCTGATCATGGCGCTGAGGTACACGGATGCCGGCGGCGGGGAGCTGCGGGTCGCCGCGGGAAGCGCGCAGATCCGCACGGTGCTGGCCACGGCGGGGGTAGACCGGCTGCTCGCGGTCTTCGGCAGCCTGGCCGACGCGCTTCCGGATGATGATCCGCCCCTCGAACCGGGGCTCTCCGGATTCGCATCAGCCTAGGAGCTGTCCGGGTTGTCCGGGTTGTCCGGCCGGGTTGTCCGGCGGCCTGTCAGCCCTTGGACCTGCTCGTGCACCGCGTCGGCCATGGCGCCGATGAAGTGCTGGACGGTCTCCAGCTCGTCGGGGCTGAACTGGTTCAGGATGGCGTGGGCCCGGCCGCCGAGCGATCCGAAGAATGCCATCCCGGTCGCCCGGCCCTGGTCGGTGTAGCGGAGATGGACGACACGGTTGTCCGTAGGATGGTCGCGTGCCCGCCGGATATGGCCGGCCGCCTCGAGGCGGTCTATGACCAGGCTGGTGCCGCCGGCCGACAGGCCGAGGTGCTTGCGCAGCTGCCCAGTGGTCAGCGGGGCGCCGTTGCCTTCGGCGCTCATGATCGCGACCAGGGCCTGCAGGTCGGAGGGCTGAAGCTGATGGAGCGCCGCGAACGCGTGGCCGAGCCGGGCTGAGTCCGTGCCGTAGCGGCGCAGGGCGTCGATGATCGACCACCTGACGCGGGACTCACCGTGGGCAGGATCGGAGCTGGCCACCTGTTGCGCGTCACCTCCTGTCTTCAGGCTATGCTCATTGTGTGAATGATTCACTCAATGAGCAATCGCGGGCCGGGGGTGAGGTCCGGGGCAAGCTCGGGGGCGAGGTCCGGGGGGTCGCCCGGCTCGCCCGGTGGTCTATCACCCATCGGTGGATCGTAGTAGCAGGCTGGGTCATTCTCGCCCTGGTGGGTGGCCTGGCGGCGGGCAAGTCCACCGGCCGCCTGTCCTTCTCGTTTGATCTTCCCGGGCAGCCGGCCTACGAGACCAACACGGCGATCGCCAGGACATTCGGGTCCGGCGGAGACGAGCCGCCGCTGGTGGCGGTGGTCCAGCTCCCCCCGGGCACGACCGTCAGCTCGCCCGGGGTCCGGGCCGGGCTGGCGACAGTCTTCGCGAAGGCGGCGCAGGCCCTCCCCGGCGCTCGGACCGCGTCGTGGATCTCCACCGGTGACCGGGCTTTCGTCTCCGCGGACGGCCGGACTACGTTCGAGCTGGTCTACCCGGTCGCCGACTTCGCCAGCAGCAACCCCTACGCCACGGCGCTGCCCCGGCTGGAGAAGGCGGTAGCCGGCCAGCAGGTGCACGGCGCCCCGGTACGCGTGACCGGGTCCAGCATCCTGTCCAGCGGCGGCCAGGGCGGCAGCAGCAGCGTCCTCGCCGAGACCCTGCTCGCCGGACTGGGCGCCCTGGTGATCCTGGCCATCGTCTTCGGCTCCTTCGTCGCGATCACGCCGCTGGTCATGGCCGCGGTCGCGATCCCGACCGCCTTCGCGTTCATCTACGCCCTGACCTACATAACGACGATGTCCACGCTGGTGCAGAACATCGTCGCGCTGGTCGGGCTCGGCGTGGCCATTGATTACGCGCTGCTGATCGTCACCCGCTGGCGCGAGGAACGGGGCCACGGCCTGGACAACCGGGCCGCGGTGATCCGGGCCTCGGGCACCGCGGGCCGTTCGGTGCTGTTCTCCGGCATCACGGTCACCGTCAGCCTGGCCGCGCTCGCGCTCACCACGGTCCCGTTCCTGCGCAGCATCGGGCTGGCCGGGCTGCTTATCCCGCTCATCAGCATCGGGGTGTCAGCCACGCTGCTGCCGGTCATCCTCGACACGCTCGGCCCCCGGCTCGAATGGCCGCGCCGCAAGCCCGCCCGCACCGTCAGCCCACTCTGGACCCGCATCGGCCGCGCCGTCACCGCCCGTCCCGCCTGGTCGGCGGCGGGCGCGGGGATCGTCCTGGCCCTGCTCATCATCCCGGTGTTCTCGATCAACCTCGGCGAGCCGCAGGCCACCTCCACCGCCGCGACCGCCCCGGCCGCCGCCCGCGCCGGGCTGGCCTCCCTCACCTCGTCCGGCATCGGCCCGGGTGTCCTGCGCCCCACCGAGATCCTGATGCCCGCAGGTGCGGCTGTTGACTGGCCGGTGGCCCCCGGCGCTGATCAGCTGTCGTTTGTGGCTCCCGCCGCCTGGACCCGTGACGGCCGGCAGGTCGCGGACGCCTGGTCGCCCGCGGACTCCTCGACCCCCGCCGGTAAGGCCGCGCTGAGCCGGATCCGGGCCGCGGCCGCGGAAATCCATGGCACCCGGGTCGGCGGGTCCCCGGCCCAGGACGCCGACTTCATCACCGCGCTCTACGGCCGGAACCTGATCGTCATTGTCGCCGCCATCGTCATCGTGACCCTGATCCTGCTGACCCGCGCGCTCCGGTCGGTGTGGCTGCCGGTCAAGGCTCTGCTGCTGAACCTGATCTCGCTGGCCGCCGCGTTCGGGGTGCTCACGTTCGTCTGGCAGGAAGGGCACGGCACCAGCCTGCTGTTTTCCAGCCCGGCGACCGGCGCCATCACCCTGTGGGTGCCGCTGGCGGTCTTCGCGCTGCTGTTCGGGCTCTCGATGGATTACGAGGTGTTCCTCCTCACCCGGGTCAACGAGGAGTACGCGGAGACCGGCGACACCGGCGAGGCGGTGGTGCGGGCCCTCAGCCGGACAGGGCGCCTGATCACCTCCGGTGCGCTGATCCTGTGTCTCGCCTTCATCGCGCTCGGTGGGGTGCCGGTGACCGATGTCAAGATCCTTTCGACGGGGCTGGCTGCCGGGATCATCATTGATGCCACGGTGATCCGGGGGGTGCTGGCGCCGGCCCTGCTAGCCCTTCTGGGCCGCTACAACTGGTGGCTGCCGGGGCCCGTCGCGCGGGTGCTGGGGGTCACGCCGCTCACAGGGGGACGGGCGGCGGATCAGCCGGCCGCCGTGCCGTCCGGCCACGCGCGGGACCGCTAGCTGTGGACACCCGCTAGCTGTGGACACCCCGCGGCGGCCGACGTTAGTACGGACACCGCCGCAGGGTGCAGGCCTAGGCTACACCTCAATATCGAACTCGCGTTCTATAAACGCCAAGGCCAGGGGTGGCGGCCGCCTAACTGCACACCTCCCGACCACCCACCCGCATGGGGCCTGGCGTGAGATCGTCTGGTGTGGTCGAGGGGCCAGTGGTCCAGGTCGAAGACATCCGTGCGCGGCTTACCCGGCGGTTCGGGCCCGCGGTGGCCGGCTGGTGCGCGGAACTACCGGCCTTGGTGGACACGGTCGCACGGCAGTGGGGACTGCGGCCCGGGCCAGCATGGCCGGTCGGCGGCAACTCCGTGGTGCTGCCCTGCCAGACCGATAACGGCGAGGACATGGTGCTCAAGCTGTCCCCGGACCAGAAGATCGCCGCCGATGAGGCCACCGCGCTCGACCTGTGGTCGGCCTCACCGCATGTGGTGCAGCTGCATGATGCAGATCTCGGCCGCGGCGCCTTGCTGCTGGAACGGGTCTACCCGGGCACCCGGCTGCAGGATGAGCCCGATCGCTGGCCGCTCGCCGATGTCGCGCCCATGCTGGCCGACTTGTGGCGGCCGGCCCGGATCGGTGCCGGGTCAGGGCTGCCTGACCTGCGGGACCGCGTGGAGTTCGTGTTCGACCTGACCCAGGTCCGGCTGGCTCGTCACCCGGCCGCAGCCCGGCAGATCCCGCCCGGCCTGATGGAAGCATCCCAGATCGCCGCGGTCGCCCTGGCCGATGACGGCCCGGCGGGACTCATCCACGGTGACCTGCATCCAGGCAACGTGCTCCGGGGCGGATCCGGGCGCGGGGTGGTGGCCATCGACCCCCGGCCCTGCCTGGGTGACCGTGCCTTCGACGCAGTGGACTGGGTCCTCGCCAGCGGCGACAGCGAAGCAGCCATGCAGCAGCGCATCGACTGGCTGGCCCGCCACGTGGACGGACTGGATGCGGAGCGCGCCTGGGCATGGTCCCAGGTGCTAGCGGTCGTGGTGGCGGTAAGCCTGCTCGCCCACCGCGAAGACAACCCAGCAGCATACGCACTGCTCCAGGTGGCCAGCGCTGGCCATTGAACGCGGTCAGCAGCCGGCCAGCGAGGTGCCCAGCTTGCACCGGATGGCCAGCATGTAGATGCCGTGGCCAACGCCGAGGGACCTGAAAGACATCCCAGGAGCTTAA
>Ga0208717_1000607_pt1 | contig 11765 bp, 12 predicted proteins | sample NGESurF53shallow_FD_184489 | JGI IMG/M metagenome (GOLD analysis project Ga0208717, IMG submission 184489) | Arctic peat soil microbial communities from Barrow, Alaska - NGEE Surface sample F53-3 shallow (SPAdes) | ecosystem: Environmental > Terrestrial > Soil > Wetlands > Peat ... | reverse complement strand
TTCCGTTTTCAATTTTTTCGTCCAATGTTTCAAATTCAAGATTCTTCCCGTTTTTATTAGCCCAGCCGTATAATTTATTTTTTTGGTTGATGTCAAGATTCTCAAGATCCTGCATAAACAGATGCGGACTTATAATGTGCTGGTTCACCCATTTACGGGTTTTTACATAGCCTTTATCCAGATAAACTGCGCCCACAACAGCTTCCAGCGTATTACCAAATATCTGTGAAATTTTTAAAGAGTTATCAAACTTGTTATAAAAAGTAATTTTTTTCAACCCGATTTTTATGGCAATTTCATTTAACTGGTTGCGGTTAACCATTTTACTTCTCATCTCGGTTAAAAAACCCTCGTCTTTATAGGGATAACGCATAAAAAGGTAGTGAGCTACCAGCGAACTAAGAACCGCATCGCCTAAAAATTCAAGGCGTTCATTATTTTCATCTGCACCTTCTCTAATGGAACGATGGCTGAGAGCGGTTTTATATAAATTCAATTTGCCGGGTGCCAAACCAAGTACATTACGGAGTTGCCTCCTCAAATCTTTGTCTGCTTTTGAAGAAAAAATATTTCTGAAAAAATGCACAATCGGAATTTAAATCATCCTAAGTTAGGGAAAATTAATTTTATCACTTTATGTAAGCAGGGGTTAAAGAAACCAATCATCCGGGAAATTACAAACGGATCACTTAATCAATTTAAAAATTACAACAATCGCAATTATAAGTGTAAGCCAAAAAACAAAAGACCATAAAATTAAGGTTCCTTCTGCACGTGATACTCTGCGGATTAATTTTTTTTCAAATTTTGCATAGTCATCTTTTGTTGCAAAAATATTTTTCATATCGTCTCTCCAGAGAGCAATTTCTTTCTTAGTTGCAGTAACCTTTTCAGTAACTTCTTTATCAATTTCCGTATTGATATATTCCATTATTTCAGTTGCTTCTTTTTCTCCAAGACGGCGAACTAAAAAATTGTTGATTTCTGAATTAGAAATATTAACAGGAGTATCCATATTATGATTTGACCAGATCTAAATTTAAGGCTTGTATTTTTTTACTATAACCGATGCATTATGACCGCCAAATCCAAATGTATTACTTAGGGCGGCATTTACTACTTTTTCCTGTGCGGTATTAAAAGTAAAATTTAATTTCGAATCCAATTCAGGATCATCAGTAAAATGATTAATTGTGGGGGGTATTATATCTTTAGTTACAGCAAGTATGCAAGCCAGCGCTTCTATTACACCCGCTGCACCAAGGCAATGGCCGGTCATCGATTTTGTGGAACTAATATTTAAACCATAAGCTTTATCCCCAAAAACACTCAGGATAGCTTTTGACTCGGCTATATCTCCCAAAGGAGTTGATGTACCATGAACATTAATATAATCTATGTCTTCGGGCTTTAGGCCGGCATCTCTTAGTGCAACAGTCATTACATTTTTTGCACCGAGCCCTTCAGGATGAGGTGCAGTAATATGATAGGCATCTGCAGTTGCTCCGCCGCCCGCAATTTCACAATAAATTTTGGCACCTCTTGCCAGGGCATGTTCCAGTTCTTCAAGCACCAGCACTCCTGCGCCTTCGCCCATTACAAATCCATCCCTGTCTTTATCAAAAGGACGTGATGCAGTTTTTGGATCATCGTTTCTTTCGCTTAATGCTTTCATTGCATTGAAGCCACCAACGCCTGCTTCGCATATAACAGCTTCGCTACCGCCTGAAAGTATTATATCAGCTTTGCCTAAGCGAATATTGTCGTAAGCATCAATAATGGCATTGGTACTGCTGGCACAAGCGCTAACCACTGCAAAATTGGGCCCCCGGAATCCATATCTCATAGAAATTTGTCCGGCACCAATGTCCAGGATCATTTTTGGAATGAAGAAAGGATTGAAACGCGGAGTGCCGTCGCCTCTCGCAAACTCCATCACGTCGTCCTGAAAAGTTGTAATACCGCCAATGCCACTCGCAAAGATTACGCCTACCCTGTCCTGGTCAACGTTTTCTTTACTGATACCTGCATCTTTTACCGCTTCGTCGCTGGCAATTAATGCAAATTGGGCAAACCTGTCAAGTTTACGGGCTTCTTTTCTTTCTAAGTAGTTGGTGGGTTCAAAATCTTTAACCTCGCAGGCAAACCTGGTTTTAAATTTCGCAATATCGAATTGCTGAATAATATCAGCACCAGATACTCCTTTAACTAAACCATCCCAGTATTCCGGAACTGATTTACCTAAAGGCGTTATGGCTCCCAATCCGGTTACAACTACTCTTTTTAGTTCCATAAGTTTGCCTGCAATGTTAAATACGATGATTATTTAGCATGCTCTTCAAGGTATGCTACAGCCTGGCCAACCGTAGTAATGGTTTCGGCCTGCTCATCAGGAATAGAAATATTAAATTCTTTTTCAAATTCCATGATTAATTCCACGGTGTCTAAACTATCGGCACCTAAATCGTTAGTAAAAGAAGCCTCGGATGTAACCTCAGCCTCATCAACTCCTAATTTGTCAACAATGATTTTTTTAACTCTTGTTGCAATGTCTTGCATGATTGTAAAATTTAGTTAATACGGCTACAAAAATATACTTTTTGTGATAAAAAAAAATAATAACTAATCACAACAGTTTTGGAGTAAAAATTAAGTATAATGAAAATAAATTTTCGCTTTCGTTCGTCCCTGATAATTTCAAAAATAGTATATTGTACGATTATTAAACTGTCTTAACTCCCTTAGCGTTACTTTATGCCAATTAAACAAATAGATCACGGTACAAAGGAATATAAACAAATGGTTGATTTGCGGTATGATATCTTACGCAAACCACTCCATCTTAAATTTGATGATGCTGAACTTGAAAAAGAAAAAAGCGACATTCTTATCGGTGCCTTTGAGGAAGAAAAAATATTGGGTTGCTGCCTGCTAACTAAAATGGACAAAGAAAGTGTAAGACTTCGCCAAATGGCCGTTCAGAATAATTTACAGGGAAAAGGCATTGGTGCATCGATGATGCATTTTGCCGAGAATGTTGCCCGGGATGCCGGTTATAAAAAACTTATTATGCACGCCCGCAAAACTGCCATTGGCTTTTATGAAAAACTTGGTTATAAAGTTTCCGGTAATGAATTCATGGAAATTTCTATCCCTCACTTTATAATGGTAAAAAAATTAAATCACTTTAATTAAGTTCGGCCGTTTATTTTTTCTTTTAAAAATTTTCTCACCTCTCCTAATTTATCAATTTCAAAAGCATCTTTTGGAATAATAAAAAATGAACGGCTATCGAAATACAAATGAAAAAAGTATGGGCTTTCCATCATAGTGCTGAAGTCAGTCCAGGGCCAGCTTCTGCTGCCACGCTCGTTTTCAATAAACATGTGTTGAGGCTCAAAACTTACTTTCAGGCGATCTTTAAAAGTTTTTGATTTGCGATAAATGAGATTAGGCAATATATACCAGAATGATACCATTAAGCAAAACCACAAACAGGAACTTCCCAGAAATGCATAGGCCGATACTTTTTTAAAAAAATAGAAGCAGGCAGCAACTATGGCAAACACATTTACAAGTATCACCATAATTTTTATTTCTTTCCTTGTAATAAAATGATACCGGAGTGCCTGCAACACTTTGGGTTTGCTATAGCTAAAAAAAGAAGATGTCATTACAAACAAATGTACGATGTAGTATTAAAGGGCGCACATTTTATTAGAAATAGAACGGGATAACCTGTTGTAAAAAATTCATTCAAATTTGATTACCAATAAATAATGAGGAATTTCGGGGAAATGAAATATAGAATCAGATTTGTATTTTATTATTCAGATTTTTGAAAGTAACTAACGCAATAGGGCATTCGAAAATATTTTTTTCTATAAAAACAGGATTGTATATGTTGCTATTGCTGAGCGGGCGTATCCTGATCTAAAATTTTAACTTCGGTACGGCGGTTTTTTTGCCTTCCTTCTTCGGTGCTGTTATCTTCAATTGGTTCCTCAGCACCATACCCTTTTGCCACCAGCCTGTCGTTACTGATTCCTTTTTCTATTAAATAAGATACTATTGATTTTGCCCTCTCCAGCGAAAGCACCAAATTTTTTTCATCGCTTCCTACGTTATCGGTATGTCCTCCAATCTCAATTCTCTCATTAGGTTTCCTTTTTAAATAGTCAACCAGGTCATCAAGCGTACTAAAAGATGCGGGGCGTAACGTTGATTTTCCGAAATCAAATTCAACATCATCCAATACAAAAGTTTTAGGAGGATCAAATTCGAGATTTACTTTAAACGGATTTTTATAGTAAGAATTTGGGCCGAGTGCAGGTATGTCTAAAATGTTATAAGTACTCGAATCTTTAAAGCCCAAAATATAAATGTCGTATTTATCGCCCGCCGGAAGCCTGGTTGAAAATTTTCCGGTAGAGTCACTTATTGCCTGGTATTCATTACTGTTTTTCTGACTTCTGAATACAACAAGTTCATTATTTTTTGGCAGTTTAGTACGCATATCTGACACGATACCTTCCACACCAGCGTCTTTTGGAAGATTTAATACCGTTGTATTTTGAGAAAAAACAGTTGTAAAAAAAGCCATAGAAAATAAGAGTACCAGGAAGTTTTTCATAAAATTATTTTGGTCAAAAATTGACATCATATTGTCAACGGAAAATCAGTATAAACTTATAATAGATTATTCTTAAACATTCAGTTTAATAACGTAGAATTTCTACTTTTATTTTTCCCGGTTAATGATACCACTGTTACTTTCTAGTCATTTTCCATAAAGCAAAAAGCCACCCTATTAAGGTGGCTTCTATGCTTGTTGTTAAAATATACTTCTAACTACATCCCATACTGTTGCCGCAATTCAAACATTTATAACAAGTGCCGCTTCTTATAGTGATATGTCCACAGGTATTGCATGCCGGTGCATCGCTCTGCATATTTTTGGCAGCCGCATTTACTGCATCAAACCCATTGCTTATTTTTTTGGCATGCTCGGTTCTGTGAGGTTTCGTTTGTTCTTTACTGTTAGTTAATCCAATAACCCTCACATCACTTAATTCAGGTACACGGTTTCCGATGGTAGGTGTATTTTCGTCCCATACATCGTTGCCTACATTTTCCACTTCAGGTTTATCAAGCACATGAACCAGGTCGTTTCTTCCCAAATATTCATACGCCAATGAGCGGAACATGAAATCAATAATAGATGTGGTTGTTTTAATATTTGGATGATCTACCATTCCCGATGGCTCAAATCTTGTAAAGACGAATTTTTCAACAAACTCTTCTAATGGAACTCCGTACTGCAATCCAATTGAAATAGCTATCGCAAAACAGTTGAGCATACTACGCATCGTGGCGCCTTCTTTGGCCATATCAATAAAAATTTCACCTAATGTACCATCGTTATATTCTCCCGTTCTGAGAAATAATGCCTGCCCGTTTATTTTTGCTTTTTGTGTGAAACCCCGTCGCTTTGCCGGCAATGCCCTGCGCTCAACAATCATAGCAAGCTGGCGTTTCAACCCGGTATCTTTACTGCTTTGCACACGCTTATTCATTTCTTCCAGTAAGTCTTCAACCGTTAACTGGCTCATGTCAACTATTCTTGGTTCAGTGGAATTGACATTATTGTCAATCGTCTCCCCATAGCTATCAGAATGCTCGGCATCAATTGATTTCTTTTTCTTATCACTCTTATTGCTCAATGGCTGCGATAATTTGGAACCATCACGGTAAAGCGCACACGCTTTTAAACCGAGCTGCCAGCTTAACTTATAAGCATCTGCAATTTCCGCTATTGTTGCTTCGTTGGGAAGATTAATTGTTTTTGAAATAGCCCCGCTTATAAAAGGTTGTGTTGCAGCCATCATGCGAATGTGCCCTTCATGATGGATGTACCTTTCGCCAATGTTCCCGCATTTATTGGCGCAATCAAATACGGACAAATGTTCGTCTTTTAAATAAGGAGCGCCTTCAACAGTCATCGTTCCGCATATATAAATATTCGCTTCTTCAATTTGTTCTTCACTAAAACCCAGACCTTCTAATAAACTCCATTCAAAATTGTTGTATTGCTCCTGCGAAAAACCTAAACGCTGCAAACACTCTTCACCTAAATTATATACATTAAAAACAAACCCAATTTCAAATGCTGAAGCCATTGCTGCTTCCAGTTTTTGAATATCAGTTCCGCTAAAACCTTTCTGAGAAAGCGTTACAGGATTGATATGCGGTGCACCATTTAATGAAGCATGGCCTTTTGCATAATTTACAATCTCTTCAATTTCCTTTTCAGAATATTTTAAATTTCGTAAAGCCTGTGGTACACTTTGATTGATAATTTTAAAATAGCCGCCACCGCTTAATTTTTTAAATTTTACCAAAGCAAAATCGGGTTCAACACCAGTAGTGTCGCAATCCATTACAAGGCCGATAGTGCCAGTTGGCGCAATTACCGTTGTTTGCGCATTCCTGTATCCGAATTGCTCTCCCATTTTCACTGCATCATCCCATGCTTTTGTTGCAGCCTTCAATAAATAATCGGGGCAATATTTTGCATTAATACCTTGTGGTTTAATTTCAATTCCTTCATAAGCATCCATTGCATCATAAGCAGCAGCACGGTGGTTGCGCATTACACGAAGCATGTGTTGTTTGTTTTCGCCATATTTTCTAAATGAGCCTAAATGAGCTGCAAGTTCCGCAGATGTTTTATATGCAATCCCCGTCATAATTGCAGTAATAGCACCCGCAATGCCGCGTGCTTTCTCACTATCATAAGGAATACCACTTACCATCAACATGCTGCCGAGATTAGCAAAACCCAGGCCTAGTGTTCTGTAATCATAACTTAATTGCGCAACTTCTTTACTCGGAAACTGTGCCATCAATACAGAAATTTCAAGAACAGTGGTCCAGAGGCGAACCGTATATTCAAATCCATTTACATCAAAAGAATTATCACTTTCATCAAAGAACCTGCGAAGATTTACTGATGCAAGATTACAGGCGGTATTATCCAGGAACATGTACTCACTGCAAGGGTTAGACGCTCTTATCGCTCCGCCTTCGGGGCAGGTATGCCATTCATTAATAGTGGTATTATATTGCGTACCTGGATCTGCACAACGCCACGCTGCATAATTAATATCATCCCATAATTTCTTTGCTTTTACTTTTTTCATTACGCGGCCATCGCTTCTTGCTTTCAATTCCCAATCACCATCTGCTTCCAGTGCATGAAAAAATTCATTTGGAATACGAACAGAGTTATTACTGTTTTGACCGCTTACTGTTTTATAAGCTTCACCTTCATAATCGCTTGGATAACCGGCCTCAATTAATACACCTACTTTCTTTTCTTCTTCTACTTTCCAGTTTACAAAAGTTTCAATTTCAGGATGATCTAAATCAAGACAAACCATTTTTGCTGCACGTCTTGTGGTACCACCACTTTTAATAGCGCCGGCGGCACGGTCACCAATTTTTAGAAAACTCATCAATCCGCTGGAAGTACCACCACCACTTAGTTTTTCACCTTCTCCCCGTATGCTGCTGAAGTTAGTTCCTACTCCGCTTCCATATTTAAATATTCTTGCCTCACGTACCCACAAATCCATAATTCCGCCCTCATTTACCAAATCATCATCAACACTTAATATAAAACAGGCATGAGGTTGCGGCCGCTCATAAGCTGATGTTGATTTTTTTAACTGACCATCATTTGCATCGACAAAATAATGCCCCTGTGGTTTGCCCGTAATACCATACACTTCGTGCAAGCCGGTATTAAACCACTGTGGTGAATTAGGCACACAGGACTGATTCAAAATTCCATACACCAATTCTTCATAAAAAATTTGCGCATCATTTGCTGATGAAAAATAATTATTACGTTCGCCCCACACCCGCCAGCAATGAGCCATGCGGTGTGCTACCTGTTTCACCGTCGTCTCTCTTCCGGTAGTTCCGTCAGCTTGCGGAACACCTGCTTTACGAAAATATTTTTGCGCAAGAATATCTGTCGCAATCTGGCTCCACTGTTTCGGCACTTCAACATTATCCATCTGGAAAACGATTTCTCCTGTTGTGTTTTTAATTACCGAGGTACGATAATCATATTCAAACATATCAAAAGGAGAAACACCATCTTTGGTGAATTGCCGCTGAAAACGGAGGCCTGTTTCAGGCAGATTGTTACTTGACATTGGGCTAATATTATTTTTAGGTTAATAAATTATTTTTGGGATGCGGGAGAACGAAAATATTTTTTCTCATGCATAAAACACAGTTCAAATTTTGCACAGTCTGTGGAAAAGAAATGTGCAAATTTTTGTAAGCCATACGCACATTGAGTTTAAAAATTTTTACACACTTTAAATAAATATTTTTGGCATAAAAGAATTTTTTTGGCACTAAAAAATATCACATAAAAAATGAGAATTGTAATACAAAGAGTTTTGCGGGCATCAGTAACAGTAGATCATACAGTAACCGGCGCAATAGAGAAAGGGATGCTTGTATTGGCAGGGATTGAGGATGCTGATACAGAAGAAGATATTACCTGGCTAAGCAATAAAATTGTGAATCTGCGCATTTTTGATGATAAAAATAATGCCGATAGCAATCGGCATCCCAATATATCTGTCAGGGATATTAATGGCGAAATTTTATTAGTAAGCCAGTTTACACTACAGGCTTCTACTAAAAAAGGAAACCGGCCATCTTACATAAAAGCAAGTAAAGCTGAAATAGCAATTCCTTTGTATGAAAAATTGATTAAACAATTAGAAAATGATTTGGGAGGGAAAATTGCGACAGGTGAATTTGGCGCCGACATGAAGGTTTCATTGGTGAATGATGGGCCAGTAACGATAATTATAGATTCAAAGAATAAAGAGTAAGTTTATAACACAAATTTTTTATCACGAATTACACGAATTGATTTTTGCTTATGAGTGAAATAACAATCAAAGAAGCCCAACATAAAATCGATCAATGGGTAAAAACTGTTGGCGTAAAATATTTTAGTGAGTTAACCAACCTTGGAATTTTAATGGAAGAAGTTGGAGAACTTTCGAGATTAATAGTAAGAATTTATGGCGAGCAATCTTTTAAAGAAACAGATAAAAATAAAAAGCTTAGCGATGAAATGGCCGATGTATTGTGGGTTTTAATGTGCCTCGCCAATCAAACAGGTGTTGATCTTACAGAAGCTTTACAGAAAAACTTTCATAAGAAAACTTTAAGGGATATGGAAAGGCATAAAAAAAATGAGAAGTTGAAATAAATTTATTAAATGATACAGTTTTTAAAAAAGCTGATAAACTATTTTGAAAAAGAAAAGATTGCTTACATGCTTTCAGGAAGTGTGGCAATGAGTATTTATTCTTTGCCAAGATTTACGAGGGATTTTGATTTTATTGTACAACTTCAGTTAAAAGATATAAAGGGTTTGGTTGATTATTTTAAAGAAGGTTATTATTGCGATGAGGATACCATAAAAGAAGCAATAATAAACAAAAGCATGTTCAACATTATTGATTTTGCAAGCACTTACAAAGCTGATTTTATCATTCTTAAAAATGAGCCTTACCGCCTTGCCGAATTTGAAAGGAGAGAGCAGGTTAATTTTCTTTATATGCAAATTAATTTGGTTTCCCCGGAAGATTTAATTATTTCAAAAATTGCATGGATACAAGAAGTTCAAAGCGATATACAAAAAGAGGATATAAAAATTTTATTAAAAATAAAAAATATTGATATGAGATATATCAGGAAATGGATTGCAACTTTGAAATTAAATACCTTTGGCTTATTATAAAATATGAGCGACACACCGCAGCATATTAAAGATCTTCAACAGAAACTATGGCTTGAAAAAAAGCCGGAAGAAAGACTGATGCAATTCCTTAAAGATAATGATGCAATGTTTAAAGCCATTTTGCAGGCAAAGAAAGAATTGGGCATCGAGTATAATCCGCAGGAAGAGTACCGACAATAAAATAATAAGAACTAAAATGATACATAAATGTGGGAAGTTTGAGTTCCTGCTTTTCCTGACTAAGTTTTCAGAAATAAGTTTATTCTAATCGTAATTAATAACTGCAATTCCTATCTTATTATCTTTGCGCCCTTATGGCAAGTGAACAAAATAATTTTAGTGAGATAATTGCGCATTGCAAAGAATACGGATACATTTTTCCTTCGAGTGAAATTTATGATGGACTAAGTGCAGTTTATGATTATGGACAAAACGGAGCCCAATTAAAAAAGAACATCCGCGATTATTGGTGGAAAAGCATGACGCAACTTAATGAAAATATTGTGGGCATAGACGCAGCAATATTTATGCATCCGCTTACATGGAAAGCAAGTGGCCACGTTGATAATTTCAGCGACCCGATGATTGATAATAAAGACAGCAAGAAGCGTTATCGCGTAGACCATCTGATAGAAGCACATGCGGAGAAACTTGCATTAGAGGGAAAAAAAGAAGAGGAATATGCCCTGTTAAAACACATGGATGAGTTACTTTCCAAAGATGATTTTGCAGGATTGAAAAATTTGATTGAGGAAAATAAAATAAAATGTGAAGTTAGCGGAACCGCCAACTGGACTGATATCAGGCAGTTTAACCTTATGTTCTCAACTGAGTTTGGCTCTACTGTTTCTGCCAACGCAGAAGATAATAAAGTTTATCTGCGTCCTGAAACTGCACAGGGAATTTTTGTAAATTTTTTAAATGTGCAAAAAACAGGAAGAATGAAAATTCCTTTTGGCATTGCACAAACCGGAAAAGCATTTCGCAATGAAATTGTAGCAAGGCAATTTATTTTTCGCATGCGTGAATTTGAGCAAATGGAAATGCAATTTTTTGTGAAGCCCGGTACTGAAATGGAATGGTACAATTACTGGAAGGCAGAGAGATTGAAATGGCACGAAAGCCTTGGTATTCCTGCAGAAAAATTACGTTATCACGATCATGTGAAACTGGCGCACTATGCAAATGCAGCCGTTGATATTGAGTTTGAATTTCCTTTTGGTTTTAAAGAACTGGAAGGCATTCATTCAAGAACAGATTTTGATTTAAAGCAACACCAGGAGTTAAGTAAAAAGAAATTGCAATATTTTGATAATGATTTAAAAGAAGATGGAAAACCAATTGGTAATTATATTCCTTATGTTGTAGAAACCTCGGTAGGTTTAGATCGTTTATTCCTAACCGTTATAAGCAATTCTTATGCTAATGAAAAATGGAACAAGGAAGATGGAACAGAAGACAGTCGCGTTGTTTTGAAAATACCGGCAAAGATTGCTCCTTATAAATTAGCGATATTACCACTTTTAAAAAAAGACGGCTTGCCGGAAATTGCCAAACAATTAATGACTGAATGCAAACAAAGTTTCCATACTTTTTATGAAGAGAAAGACAGCATTGGCAAGCGTTACAGACGTATGGATGCAATAGGAACTCCGTTTTGTGTAACAATAGATCATCAAACAAAAGAAGACAAAACCGTTACCATCCGCTACCGCGATACTATGACGCAGGAAAGGATTGCATTGGCTGACGTAAAAAAATTAATACAAGAAAAAATTAGCTAATATCATAAGCTATTCAACCACTGTAAGCAGAATTAATGATTTTTTTAACGCCTTTATTTTATAAGGAACATTATCATGCAGCGTGATAATCTGACCTTTGTCGGCACCGGTTTGTTTTACATCGGCTATTACTTCTATTT
>Ga0208717_1000605_pt1 | contig 11779 bp, 11 predicted proteins | sample NGESurF53shallow_FD_184489 | JGI IMG/M metagenome (GOLD analysis project Ga0208717, IMG submission 184489) | Arctic peat soil microbial communities from Barrow, Alaska - NGEE Surface sample F53-3 shallow (SPAdes) | ecosystem: Environmental > Terrestrial > Soil > Wetlands > Peat ... | reverse complement strand
TTACCTGGTAAATGCCTGCTCTTGTATCGAGTGCCATACGAAAGTTAATAAAGGCGAGATTATTCCCAGCGTTGCTTTTAGCGGCGGAAGGGAATTTGAATTTCCCGATGGATCTGTAGTGCGTTCTGCCAATATAACTCCGGATATAAAAACTGGTCTTGGAAGCTGGACAGAAGCGATGTTCATTAGCAGGTTTAAAGAGTACGCAGATTCCAATTATAAAACACAGTCCGTTGCCCCTGGCGACTTTAACAGCATTATGCCCTGGATGATGTATTGCAATATGACTAAAGAAGATCTTGCAGCAATTTATAGCTATTTAAGAACGTTGAAACCAATGCCAAATGCGGTTGTAAAGTTTACACCATCAAAAAAAGCATCTTAATTGCAATACAATAATCGATAGGTTGCAGCTTAGGGTTAGCTGTAGTTTTTAGCTTATTTGTAGTAACCATCCTTTTTGCAACTGCAGTGGTAAATTAAATAATCAATACTTTCGTTTACGCCTGGTTTTTAAGAACCACTCGTTCAACAAATTCTGCCATGAAAGACATTTTATCGTTTTTTGTTACAAATGAAGAGGCCTCTTTATTTATAAAAAAAACATTCAGAGTTACTGCCGTTCTGTTGTTTTGCAACTTAATTTATGCTCTGCTTAATTTGCTGGATTGGTTTCATTATGTTCAAAAAATTCCCGCCCGCTCGCATAGTATTCTTAACTACGATTATTACTACACTGTAAGGCCTGCAATTGGATTGTTAGATATAGTTGTGATTGTATTTGGTTCTGCATTAAATTACCAGGGTTATTCGCACCTCGTGGCAGCGCTTAAAAACAATGATGATAGTTCACTTGCTACGGGATTTAAAAAGTTTTACCGTGCTTACATGATTTTTTTAATTTCTACAATAGCTTTGATCCTGGATACAGTTTACAGAATTTATTATATAGGCTGAGATTGATAAAATAATTTATACCAAAATCAGGCATTAAAGAAGATAACCAGGCAGTGAATTAAAAACAACCGGTGTTATGCTTCGGCTACGCCTGACTGATTTTATTTAACCGTCCAGGATTTATTTTAACAAGAGCCTTACCATCGATGTGATTGTATCAGACTCGAAAAAAACATACGATATGATAAAAATCAAGTGCCTGTTACTTATCACAATGTTGCTATTTTCTGCCATGGTTATTTCCGCTTTACCAGACTCATCTACCTTATCCGGTGGCATAGCCGAAAGGTCTTACCTGGTTAGTCAACTCACCCATATAGCAGATCCGGTATTGAATGCATTAAGCGTTAATAAATTAAAAGAACAAATGCCGGTGGAAGTTGCTCCCGGACAGGAAGCGGATAGAAAGAAATATACTTACCTCGAAGCTTTCGGCCGTTTGGTTGCAGGTATGGCTCCCTGGCTTGAACTGGGCCCGGATGGTACCTATGAAGGAAAATTACGGGGTAAATATATTTTGCTTGTAAGAAGATGTTTACATAATGCCACCGATCCGCAATCTCCTGACTTTATGAATTTTAATAAAGGAAAGCAGCCCGTTGTAGATGCTGCTTTTCTGGCACAGGCTTTACTAAGAGCGCCACACCAATTGTGGGAGCCACTGGATAGCACTACAAAAAATAATATTATTAATGCTTTTAAGTCGTCCCGTGTAATTGAGCCATACCAAAATAACTGGTTGCTCTTTAGTGCGGAGATTGAAGCATTTCTGTTGCAGGAAACCGGGCAATGCGATAATTTGCGTATAGACAATGCCGTTAGCCACATCATGCAATGGTATAAAGGCGATGGCTTTTATGGTGATGGCGCTGATCTTCACTTTGATTATTACAATAGTTATGTAATACATCCCATGATGCTCGAAGTATTACAGGCTGTGAAAGGAGACAGTAAATATTCCACTCTTTACAATACAGCGCTGAAGCGCTCCCAGCGATATGCAGAAATATTAGAAAGGCTTATTTCGCCGGAAGGTTATTATCCGCCTGTCGGCCGCTCATTGGCCTATCGTTTTGGGGCATTCCAGCTTTTAGGTAAAATTGCTTTGATGCACGATTTAAAAGAAATTGATCCGCAGCAGGTACGTTCCGCATTATATTCTGTAATTAAGAAGCAGGTGGAAGCGCCCGGCACTTTTGATGCGGGCGGCTGGCTGCAGATTGGCTTGTATGGCCACCAGCCTGCAATTAGTGAAAACTATATTTCTACCGGCAGCTTATATCTTTGCTCAGAAGGGTTTTTAATATTGGGACTTCCTGCACAAGATCCGTTGTGGACAGGCGCTGATGAAGAATGGACCCAACTCAAGGCAAGTAAGGGTGAACCATTTCCCATTGACCATGCAATCGATAACTGATGATGTAGCAGTCTTTCTATTTTAATAAAAGTATTTCTGAAAAAATGTTTCCAAGTTTATTTAAGAATTAGAAAAATGGATTGACATCATTAAAAAAAACATGGCTTTTTTTTATACCTTAAAAAATATCTTTTTTCGATAAAGCCAGAAACATAACAGCCATTCAAAAATAAATATGGTGAGCGACGAAATAAAAAGTATAGCTGTTTCAGAAATGCCAATGGGTGAAATAACTCCATTAACAATAGTGCTGATGTAAGTAAAAAGCCATCGGCTTACTACTATTTCGAAAAAGAGATAAATAAATATAGAATTCATTCCTACAATGGTGAAAAAAAGAAGCCATCGCTTGTGGTTTAAAACATCTATCCAAAAATAAAGAAGTGCCAATGCAAGCAAACAATAGCCCCCTGAAACAAGCGTAAAAGAAGTTGTCGCAATTCGTTTAACGATGGGCGTTATGCCTGTTAAATCCAGTGTGTAACCAAGCGCTAAAGCTGCGATTCCAAAAATGATGATATAACTGATTTTACTTTTTCTGTTTGCAAGGGTAACCAGCCATTTACCCGCAACAGCTCCCCAAATGGTGTGTGCTGCGGTGGGGATACAATTAATGGCTACCCAGCCACCGGAATTGATTTTATTCATTAAAATCACATCAATATAATTTCCAAAATTATGCTGGTCTGTAAAGGGTTGGTCAAAACCGGGTACTTTTATTAAACGGTACAGGCATTCGGTGAGTACCAGTAGTCCTACGCTGAAAAGTAACTGGTAAGATGTTTTCCATCTGAATATGAGAAATGCCACCAGCATGGTAAACGACAATTGCGTTAGCACATCCCAAAGTTCAAAAGAAAGTTGATCACCTCTCACAGCATAATCAAGCACACCCCAGAAAAATAGCCACCAGCTCCTTTTTAACGCATGTATCGCCTGCTGGTTCCACGATAGTCCCTGGGCAGTTTGTTTTGTAAGAGAGAAAGCCATTGCGGTTCCGGCAATGAACATAAATGCCGGCTGTATCAAATCCCAGAAATGCAATCCATGCCATGGATAATGTGTAAACTGAATAGCCAATGAATGGAAAAATGTGTCTTCTTTTGTATTTTCAACCCAACGTTCGTATAAGCCTGAAGAGTCAAGCATTAAAAGTACCATTACCAATCCCCTGTAAAAGTCAAGAGAAGCAAGCCTGTTGCCTTTCCCAATTGTTTTTATTTCGGAGGTTGCGCCCATTGTACTTCCGGATAGTGAATTCATATTTTAGTTTTTTATAGAAGACATTATGATTTGATTTTTGAACTAAAAAATCCTTTCAAAAATTTTTCACTCCTTAATTTATGTCTGATGTAAAGCAGTGTATGTTTCCGCCGATTAAGCAACCCCAAAATTTCTACTACCCGTATACACAAAGAGGTTAATCCGGCTTTCAAATATAGAATATGTTTTCGTTTACTTTAACAACCGGTATAATTTAAAAAAATAACTTAGTTTGCTTGCTATCGTGCCGGGCACGTTGCCGCAGATCCGACACATCTAAAGCCAGGAATAAATATTTTTTCTCAATGAAAATTAAAGATGCGGAAACCCTCATTCAAAAAGCATTTGACGCAAAAGGAGGAACTGAGTATTGGGCGGACTTAGGATGCGGCGGTGGCACATTTACCTATGCTTTGGCAAATTGCTTAAAACCCGGAAGCATCATTTATGCTGTAGATAGTAATGCGCCTTCGCTGGTTTCCGCAAATAATGTGGACATACAATGCATTCGTGCAGACATGGAAACAATTATTTTTCCTGGCGCTGGATTAGATGGAATCCTGATGGCAAATTCCTTTCATTATATAAAAGATAAAAGCAGGCAAGTGCAAAGGTTACGATCAATCTTAAAAAGTAATGGCCGGCTTCTGATTGTGGAATATGATACAGATAAATCGAATAGGTGGGTGCCGTTTCCCATTACTTTTAAAGAGCTGTTATTACTGTTTAAAAAAAATGGCTTTGATAAAGTAGAAAAAATTGGCGAAAGAAATTCAATCTTCGGTCCTCAAAAAATGTATGCATGTGTGGTATTGGTTTAACGTGAAAACTTTGCAAAGAAATTAATACACCGAAATTTTTATAACCAATACCAGTAAAATAAAAAGAACCCGTATAATTTAATACAGGTTCTTTTTATTGGCTACAGAGTGTTGGCCATTAAAATTATCGGGATCACTCCTGACTTCCTCACTGGGACACCCGAGTCAAATCAAACAGTTTTAGTAAATCATTTTGTTCTTGATTTTTAATGAGTAGCCTTGTGTGTTTATTAGGAGAGTAAGGAGTGGTTAAAGTCAGTGAGTAAATTGTTTTCAGAATATCAATTGCTTTTTCCGGGCTTAGGTTTGCTTTTTTTTCGTTGAGTTGGCGTTCGAGTTCCTTATACACTTTACATGCCGCAAAAGCAATACAGATGTGAGCTTGTATCCTGCGCTTTAGATAATGAAAGATGGGCCTGATGCGTAAATCGGATTTTGATATTCTAAATGTTTTTTCGATAAACCATAATTGTTTATAGCTTTCTATTACTTCTTCTTTGGTAAGTTGTGTGTTAGTAATATATCCCTTTAACCCATCCCATTTTACATCTTCGGTGAACTTGTTATAATCAATGGTGATGTTTATTTCTCCTTCCAGCTTAAGGTATTTATTATAGCCCTTGTTATTGATATGCTTTTTAGAAAGCTTTCCACCCGCCAATGCCTTTTCTAACTTTTGCAATCCCCGTTTTCGATTAAAGGCATCATTTTTGGCCCGCCCGTCAGAATAGCTGACGATAAGTTTTTGGCCATTTCCCTTGTCAATAATACTACTCCCTCCATCCTCAAGTTTTAAAGATAACAGGTGTTGTTGGGCTTGCTGTGTTTCATTTTTAATTCTTGCCCCTAAAATAAATTCATATTTTTTTTCGCAAAGCGCTTCTATGTTTTTAGTAGATAACAAGCCTGCATCAGCCACCACTACTAATTTTTCCAACCTATATTTTTCTTTGAAGGTTTCTATAACCGGTATCATCGTATGTCCTTCAAATTTACTTCCTTCAAAGAGTTCATATGCTAATGGATAGCCTCCCGTACTTACCAGGAGTCCTAAGACAATCTGCGGTTGTTGATGTTTGCCATCTTTTGAAAATCCTGTCTGACGAAAATCATCTTCATCTGCTGCTTCAAAATATAAAGTGGTTACATCATAAAATACAACAGAAATATAATTGTCTAATATTTTTAAAGTATGCTGGTAACTTACCTGCTGAACCAATTGCATCTGTTGGGTTTGTAACTTATCTAAGTAGCGATATACTTTTTCTACGTCTATGATGATTCCCTTGTATTTAAAAATATAATCAACCGTTTTCAACTTGCTTACCGGATATACCAATCGGCCAATTACCAGCTGGCGAAATAATTCATCCGGAATTTTATCAAAACCAATTTCATCAAAGAGCTTACCCAGTAAGAGTTCCGGGCCAGCTAATTTAAAATCTTCTACCCCATTGAAAAAAATATCTATCCACTCTTTTTCCTTGTCATAGTCAAAAGGTAAGTTCTGTTGACCGGTAATACTTTCAATTTCTCTTTTGCCTTCTTTATAAAGCCGCTCAATCTCTGCCGGCTCCCCGGAACTTCCTATTGTACGATAGAGTTGATAGGCTCCAGAGCTTTTATCAATAATCTGAATGCTGACAACTCCACTGTTATTTTTTTTCTTCCGAACGAACATCCCGCTAAAATACAGCAGGGACACCAAGAGGAAAAACACTTTTGTAGTATTGGCAAGGCTTTCAGAAGATTTTTTTGAAGTTTTTTACGGTAGTGTGGAAGTCAGGAAAAAGCAGCAGTTAATTTTCTATTTGAGTTATTTGTTTTCTTCTGTTCGAAATCATTTCTTTTGGAACCGAATTACAAATCTCTTCTTTCAATACATCAATCAATCTTTGCTTTACAAAATGCCTGTAAGTAACAATGCTTATCTCACGAACGGGTACGGGCGGTTTAAAATGCCTTACAAATTTTTTATCTTTTGCACTTAGTTCATTCAGGGCGAGTTCGGGAAGTATGGTAATGCCGTTATTCATATCCACCATTTTTTTCAGCGTTTCAATGCTTCCCGCTTCATACTCAAGGTTACTTGTTTTCAACCCTTTTTTTCTCAATTCACATAAATTTAAAATTTGTGTTCTAAGGCAATGGCCTTCTTCCAGCAACCACAAATGATTAATATCAATATCGTTTGGAATTAAAAATTTTTTCTTCATCAGTGTTTCATTGCTGGAAGCGTACACAACAAATTTTTCGTAATAAAGTGGCTGCTCTTTTAATACCTCGTTATTTAGTGGCGTGGCCAATACACCCGCATCCAACTGATGATTTCTCAGTTTTTCAATAATTTGCTCAGTGGTAAATTCGGAAATCTTAAACTTTAAATTCGGATATTTTTTTAAAAAGGAATTTAAAAATAATGGCAATAGATAAGGCGCAACAGTAGGAATAATACCAAGCTTTAATTCGCCTTTTATTTCTCCCTTAAGTTCATCAACTATTATCTTCATTTTATTGGCTTCATGTAAAATTATTTTTGCTTGCTTTATAATTGCTTTTCCCGCTTCAGTAGGTACAACGGGTTGTTTGCTCCGGTCAAAGATTTTTACTCCTAACTCTTCTTCCAGTTTCTGTATCATCATACTCAGTGTAGGTTGGGTAACAAAGCATTTTTCGGCGGCTTTGGCGAAATGTCGGTGGGTATCTACTTCAATAATGTATTTTAAATGGTGAATATTCAATTTTATAAATTTGATCTATGTAAATATAAATAATATCAATTTATTTTATGATTGATGGAGGCTGAGCGTCAGAGCGTTCATACGCAACGAAAATTCATGCACATTTGTGTACATTCGTTTCTAAAATATCCCATTAATGAAAGAAAGATTCTATTCGCTGGATGTGTTTCGCGGAGCTACAGTGTGTTTAATGATAATGGTGAACAATCCCGGAAGCTGGGAACATATTTATGCACCGTTAGATCATTCGCCGTGGCATGGTGTTACTCCCACAGATATTGTTTTCCCCTTCTTTCTTTTTGCAGTGGGGAACGCTCTGGCTTTTGTTATGCCCAGGCTTGAAGTTGCCGGTCCGTCGGTGTTTTGGAAAAAAATTATCAAGAGAACTATTCTCATATTTTTAATTGGACTCTTTCTTAACTGGATGCCATTTGTGAAATGGGATAATGACCATTTGGCGTTTAAGCCATGGCGTTATATTGATAGTGAAGGCCATGATGCGGGTGTAAGAATTTTGGGTGTGTTGCAACGCATAGCGTTGGCGTATTTTTTTGCCTCAATAATTATTTACTTTTTTAAAATCCGGGGAGCCTTTTTTATTGGCTGCGTTATACTGTTAGGTTATTGGTTTTTATGCGTAGCGGGTAACCCGGCAGATCCGTTTAGTTTAACCGGATGGTTTGGAACAAATGTCGACAAAGCAATTCTCGGAGAAGGACACATGTATCATGGTGAGTCTTTGAATGGGCATCCCATTGCATTCGATCCGGAGGGATTCATGAGTTTGTTTGGCGCTATTGTGCAGGTAATTTTTGGTTACCTCGTTGGGGATTACATAATTAAAAAGGGAAAAACGCCCGAGATGGTTAATGGCTTATTTGTTGCCGGTGCCATATTTCTTTTTGCCGGATATGCATGGGATATGGTTTTCCCGATTAACAAAAAAATATGGACCAGCTCTTTTGTCGTATATACGACGGGGTTAGCCATGGTTATTCTTGCAGTAATGATTTATTTAATTGAATTAAAAAATAAAAAAGGATGGCTCACCAGATTCTTTGATGTGTTTGGCAAAAATCCCCTCTTCATTTTTATATTAAGTGGGTTCTTACCAAGGGCATTGGGCCTTATCAGAATTCCAACGGCTGAAATTGATGCAATGGGCAAACCTGTTTATGATTCACCCTTTGGCTGGTTTTATGAACATATATGCAAACCAATTTTTTCTTCTAATTTAAAAAATGGCTCGTTGTTATATGCGCTTTGTATGATTACTTTTTTATGGCTGATTGTTTGGTGGATGGATAAAAAGAAAATCTATGTGAAGGTTTAAAGGTATCAAGCCACTTATTGTAATCTGTAACTTAACTGTGGTGCAATTCCAGTGGCCACATACATTTAGTCAATTCAAAAATTTAATCTTATAACTTGTTTTAAATAAAGCCGATTCGCCGGGCTCAAGCGTAATAACTCCCATGCCATTATTAAATGCATCAGGTGCACCGCTTAGATTTTCTATAGCAATACTTTTGCGATGAGGAGGAATATAAACTTGCAAATAAGGATACGATTTTTCGGGATGAATTTCTATTTCAATTTTTTTTGCCTGGTTGCGTAATACGCACATGGGCTGGCAGGCATCCATATTTAATGTATAGCAATTATCAAAAAAAGTATTGCCTACAATTTTCAAGGCATTGTATTCAACATAAGGAATAAGATTTTGTGTTGGAATTAATTCGCTATTAAACTCTAGCACTTCTTTCGATTGAAATTCCAATTGTAATTCATCTGCGGAATCGCATAAATTAAAGTACGGATGCCATCCATCCTGCATAGGTATTAAACCTTTGTCTTTATTGATACATTCTGTAGTTACTGAAAGCTTATTATCCTTTTCAAGTTGCCAGGTAATAATGCAATCATAGTAGAAAGGATAACCCGGTTCTTCGCCACGATATTCATACTTCATCGTTAGAGATGCGTGTAATTCGTTAGCAGTTTCGCCCGTTACTTTAAACACTTTATTGTAAACAATACCATGTATTGCGCTTTTACCGAGATAATATTTTTCGAATTTATATTCAGTTTCTCCAAAATGATATTTGCCGTGGTGTAAGCGGCAAACGAAAGGAGAAAGTTTGGAACCTAAAAATCCTTTGGCTTCCTGGTTTGCAATAAAATCTTCAGGACTTTCATAACTGTCAATTACGTTTATGGTTGTTCCGTTATATGAAGCTACAAATGCATGAAGCGTTGCTCCGCAGGCTGGAAGTATAACTGCAAATGTGTTTGAATCATTATCTCTTAAAATAAACTTTTCAAAGCCATTTTCTTTTTTTATATCGATTGAAAACATAGTGCACCAATTTACATAAAGTTTTAATTTAATTGGATTCTAAAATTTTTAAAACTATTTTTTCTTCAGGAGTAAGGCCATTGTTATCCTCTTTCTTTTCAATGCGATCCAGCTCTTCAATATATTTTTCCAGCTTTTTACTTTCGTATAATGATAATATCAACGGATGAACATAATATTTTTTGCAAACCGTTCTCGTATTGCCCAGTTGGTCTGCTACAATATCAAGCGCTTCAACAATTCTTTTTTTTGTCTCTGTTTGCGTATCGCAACATCCTATTGACTTTAATGCAAGAAAGGCCTGTACAGTTCCTGACCATGTTCTAAAATCTTTGGCTGTAAAATCTGCATTGCTTATTTCTCTTATATAAGTATTTACAAGTCCTGAATCAATGGAGTGGCGATTACCTTCATCGTCATAAAACTGGAACAATTCTTTACCAGGAACATCTCTGCACTTTTTTATAATAGCCGCCAGCTTTTTATTTTTAAGTGTTATCTTATGGCCTACTCCCTTCTTGCCAATAAAAGTAAAACTTACCGCACTGCCCTTAAACTTTACGTGTTTATCTTTTAATGTTGTTAAACCGAATGAGCCATACGTTTTTTCATAAAAACTGTTTCCCACTCTTATATTCGTGCGTTCCATCAGCTTTACTACTGCAGCCAATACTTTTTTCAATGGCAAATTGGCAATACCAATATCCTTGTTTAATTGGGCACGTATATCAGGAAGTACTTTACCAAAGCTAAGCAGCCTGTAAAATTTTGTATGGTTCCGCAACGAATTCCAGTATCGATGATAACGATACTGCTTCCTGTTTTTAATATCATAACCTGTCGCCTGCAAGTGACCATTTTCTTTTTCGCATATCCATACGTTAGTCCAGGCCGGTGGAATTACAAGATGTTTTATTCTTAATAATTCTTCATCATCAATAATTTTTTCTCCCTTGAAAAAGTATTCAAATTTTTCTCCTTTCTTTTTTCTTTCAATTCCCGGCTGCTTATCAGTAACATAAATGAGGTTCGCCGCTCTCGCAGTTTTTTCTTCATCGTCTCCAATGCTTTTTAATTTCTTTTTTGAAACTTTAAGAAATGTATCAATTGCTTCGCTCATTATATTTATGCTTCTTTGAGGAATTTATTCTACATGGTTTAATAAAAAAAAGCAGACGCATTGCCCGCTGTAGTTCAATATAGGAACGATTTCTATTCGTCGGTTTCGCCCTCTTTTAAAAAGTTGTTATTGTTATTTTTTATAACTTTTTTATCATCATTCGTATTTGTATTGTGCTTTTTACCACCCTTTGCGGCAAGGTGAAGCTGTGTATCGGTGCCCCTTGAAACGCCGCTCGTTAGATGTGTATTATTTGTTTCCGTTCCAAGTCCATTGCTTCCTAAAGAAGGCTGTGTTATTTGTTCTCTGTGTGCCATACAATTATTTTTTTAAATGAATAATACCTTACCAATGAAAATGGTATGCCAATAATACCTGGCATTATTTTATAACCACATGTTAACACGAAATCGTGTTATTTTGGTTATGAATTATTTGGCTCATGCATTTCTTTCTTTTAACAAGGAGGATATTCTTGCAGGAAATATGATAAGCGATTTTGTAAAGGGTAAAGCAAAATATAATTACCCCGCAGGAATACAAAATGGAATTCAACTGCATCGTTTAATTGACGAATTTACCGATACACATCCCGTAACGGCTGAAGCGAAAAATTATTTCAGGCCACAATACCGGCTATACTCCGGCGCATTTATTGATGTCGTGTACGATCATTTTCTGGCACTTGATGAAAAACAATTTGCAACAAGTAGTGATCTTGAAATCTTTTCGGAAAACGTCTATCTTTTACTCGGGCATAACGCTGCTTTCTTTCCAATGCGCTTTCAAAAAATGTTTCCCTACATGCAGTCGCAAAACTGGCTATATAACTATCGGTTGAAAGAAGGAATTCAAAAAAGCTTCAATGGCCTTGTTTACAGGGCCGCTTACTTGCACGAATCTGATATTGCTTTTGAAATTTTTAATGAACATTATACTGAACTGCAAAGTTGTTACCTGCAATTTTTTCCGGAACTATTGCAATTTGCCCTGGAAAAAGCAAGCCATTTTACGGCAGTTTAAATCGTTTTATATTTGCAGATCAAAAAAGATGAATTCCATTGTTCATCTTTTAAATTATAAAATCAGCACCCGGTAATT
>Ga0208717_1000604_pt1 | contig 11783 bp, 10 predicted proteins | sample NGESurF53shallow_FD_184489 | JGI IMG/M metagenome (GOLD analysis project Ga0208717, IMG submission 184489) | Arctic peat soil microbial communities from Barrow, Alaska - NGEE Surface sample F53-3 shallow (SPAdes) | ecosystem: Environmental > Terrestrial > Soil > Wetlands > Peat ... | reverse complement strand
TCTGGGTCCCTTTTTTATTTTAGAACTAACCGGTTTTCATTTTAACGAGTCCATCTTCTGTGGCAACAACAATATTTTCTTCCTGTAAAAAATGCAAAATCTTAAGAATTTTATTTTGTTTGAAATAGGGCATTTCACGAATTAATTGTTTTGGATTTACAGGTTGCGATGAGATTAAATTCTTAATTCCTTCCCTGATTTTTTCAAATTCCTCTTTAGTAATTGTAATATTTTTTTCCCGAAGGCAATTGTCGCACACGCCACAACGCTTTACCCCGGTATCATTAAAATAAGCCGCTATCATTTTGCTTCTGCAAGTATGTTCATCTTTTACATAGTCTAACATGGCGCATAGTCTTTTTTCAAAAGCATCCTTTCTTTTCAAAATATTTTTTTGATTGATCACAAGATCAGTAGTGCTAACCCTGTTTTGAAGAAACTTTATCTGTGGCTTTTCTTTTTGGGGAGTATATTCTATTATTCCCATTTTTTTTATTTCTATAAGATCTGCCACGAGTTGCTCCTTCTTCATAGAAATAAATGTTGTAAGACGGGTTTCATTTATAGCAGACGGGTAATCAAATATTCCTTCATAAGAACGAAGCAGCCCTTTTATTACCGGATCATGCTTTGGATAGGTCTTCTCAAACAAATCCATTTCGGCTTTATCACAAGTAAATGCAACCATTGCCGGTACAAAAAACTGGTCGCTATAACCAATTAATTCTTCCTGCTCCAAAATCTTTAGTATATTATTTACAGTAGGAGCATCCAGTTTAAATTTTTTTACGAAATCACTTATGTCAAAATCAAATGAAAGGTCTTCACCGCTGCCGGTTGGCAATTGAAAATAGTTCACTAATGATGCGTACACGCTTTTTATGGTTGCTAAATCCGGAAATCTAACAGACGATTGTTTTTTTAAATCTCTAATTTCCTGTTCATTAAAAAATAAAACAGCATACGATTTTTTCCCATCTCTTCCGGCCCGGCCAGCTTCCTGGTAATAGTTTTCAAGAGCATCAGGAACATCATAATGAATTACTGTTCTTACATCAGGTTTATCAATGCCCATTCCAAAAGCATTGGTGCAAGCCATAACTCGTGTTTTATCATTGATCCATTCTTCCTGCCTGGTATTTCTTACTTCATTAGAGAGTCCGGCATGGTAATGACTGGCCCTTATGCCATTTAGATTGAGAAGCTCTTCAATTTCCTTCGTTCTTTTGCGGCTTTTACAATACACAATTCCACTTCCATTAACTTTTTTTAAAATTTCTAATAATTTATTTTGTTTTGAAGATGGATTAAAAACACTATAAGAGAGATTACTTCTTTCAAATGATTGCTGAAACCTTTTATATTTATTTTTAAAAGTGAGTTTATCGCAAATATCATTCTGAACTTCAAGTGTTGCGGATGCAGTAAGCGCCAGCACAGGAACATTTTGTAGTGACTTTCGGATGTTGGCAATACGAAGATAGGGCGGCCTAAAATCATATCCCCATTGTGAAACGCAGTGAGCCTCATCAACAGCCAGTAGATTAACATTCATCGCTGAAAAATATTCTAAGAATAACTCAGTTTCCAGCCTCTCCGGAGAAACGTATAAAAATTTAAAATTTCCATACGCTGCATTCTTAAGTGTTTTTATTACTTCGACATAACTCATGCCTGAATAAATTGAAAGCGCCGGGATTCCTTTTTGTTTAAGATTAGCAACCTGGTCTTTCATAAGAGCAATTAACGGACTTATTACGAGGCACAATCCATCTTTCATCATGGCTGGAACCTGGAAGCAAATTGATTTTCCACCGCCCGTTGGCATTAATGCAAGCGTATCATTCCCGGCAAGTATCGAACTGATAATTTCATCCTGCAAAGGCCTGAAGGCATCATAACCCCAATACTTTTTCAAAATCTCAACAGCATTTTCCATACACTAATAATAAACGTTTATTGCCAATTTGCGAAGAAATACATTTTAAATAGTTTCTCAATAATATAAAAATACTATTGAAATTAATTGAGGCTGTAATGGGTTGTTTTTATAAAGAATGGCTCTAATCTTAAGTGTTATTTTTGCAAAAATTTTTTAATGGAATTTGATTTTAATATTGATGAGATCCAAAACGCAGCAAAAAAAATTATTTTGTTGATTGATAAATCCAAAATAATTGCATTCAGCGGTGAATTAGGATCTGGTAAAACAAACCTGATTAATGCAATCTGCCAGGAACTTGGGGTGAAGCAACATGTTACAAGTCCTACCTATTCCATAATTCAGGAATATCATATTGATAATATTGTTATTTATCATATAGATATGTATCGCATTAAAAGCATAGAGGAAGCTATTGATGCGGGAATTGAAGATTGCCTCAACAGTGACAACCTATGCCTTGTTGAATGGCCGCAGAAAGCCAGTTTGTTATTTCCTGAGGAAACGGTTTATATTTCTTTACAAACAATTTCCGAAAATACCAGAAAATTGATTGTTGAACTTCCCCAATAAAAAATTATTTTTATATTCCCAACTATATAAAAATGGCAACATCAAAACCTTTTGTTTCGCCCTCCTTTAAATATGAGACGCTTGAAGAGACGCTTGACGTAAAACCAAAAGGGGTTGAATTGTTTATAGGAATTCCCAAAGAAACTTCGTTCCAGGAAAATCGTATTGCGCTTACGCCTGAAGCTGTGAGTGTATTGGTTGCAAATGGGCACCGTGTTATTATGGAAACTAAAGCAGGAGAGGGCGCCAGCTATTCTGACCGTGACTACAGCGAAGCAGGCGCTAAAATTGCCAAAAGTAAGAAAGAAGTTTTTGAATGCGATATTCTCGTAAAAAGTGCACCTGTTGGCGATGACGAACTGGAGTTGTTAAAGCCTCATCAATTCATAATTTCTCCCATCCATCTTGCTGCAATGAAGCAACATATTCTTGCAGAGATGATGAAAAAAAAAATTACCGCACTAAGTTTCGAAAATTTGAAAGACGACAGCGGTCATAATCCAATCGTGCGCAGCATGAGTGAGATTGCCGGAAGCGCAGTTATGTTAATTGCCGGTCAATATCTCAGCAATGCAAATAATGGTAAAGGTGTACTTGTTGGTGGAATTTCAGGCATCCCTCCAACAAAAGTTATTATTATAGGTGCTGGTATTGTAGGTGAACAGGCTGCCCGTACTGCGCTCGCCATGGGAGCAAGTGTAAAAGTTTTTGACAATAGTATTTATCGGTTGAAGCGTTTGCAAAATAATATTGGAGTGCGTTTATACACTTCCGTTATAGAGCCTGGAATTTTATCAAAGCAACTCAAGACATGCGATGTTGCAGTGGGCGCTTTATCTTCCTATGGCGGAAGAACACCCCTTGTTGTTACGGAGGAAATGGTAAGCAGAATGCGCCCCGGCAGTGTAATTGTGGATGTATGCATTGATCATGGCGGCTGTTTTGAAACGTCATCTATTACTTCTCATAAAGATCCTGTATTTAGAAAATATGATGTGATTCATTATTGCGTCCCAAATATTCCGAGTGGTTTTGCACGTACTGCTTCGCAGTCAATTAGCAATGTATTAATGACGTTATTACTTGAAATGGCTGATGAAGGTGGGTTTGAAAATTTGGTTTGGTATAAAATAAATATCCGCAGCGGAATTTATTTGTTTAAAGGAGCACTTACTAATTTTCACCTCAGTGAGCGATTTGATTTAAAATTTACTGATTTAAATTTATTGATTGCAAGCAGCAGATAAGCTATTTATAATTCATCATATCAATTTTTTCTTCGCAAAAACTATATTCATTTTTATCGTTGCTGCTAACAATTACCAACCGATTGTTACAATAATCTTTTATTAAAGAATGGTATAATAAAATTCCTTCATCATCAAGATTAGTAAGAGGTTCATCTAATAACACAGCCGGAACTTCGCTGAAAATTGCCTGTGCCAGTTTAACCCTTTGTTTCATACCGCTGCTAAAATAGCGTATCTGCTTATGCGAAGATTTTTCAAGACCGAGTGTGGCAATAATTCCTTTTATATCAACTGAAGAAATCCATCCTTTCATCTTTTGATGAAAAGAAAAGAATTCGCTGAGTGTCATTTCTTCTACAACTTCCAGATAAGGCGCAGCAAAAGAAATTTTTTTAAATATTTTTTCCGGTTCAACGTTTTTATCTGAATCATTATAAAGAATTTCTCCTTCATTATAGATAGTTGAGCCACCAATAATTTGAAGCAATGTTGATTTTCCTGAACCGTTAGGCCCCGTAATGGCGTAATGTTTATTAATATCAAATTGAAAACTTAGATTACGAAAAATCCATTCCGTGTTGTAGCGCTTCCCAAGATTGTTCAGGCTAATTTTCATCAGTAATATCTTTGGCAGATACTTTTAAAATGCCCCGCTTACTGTCTCTTATAAATTTTATAATTTCATTTTTTTCTTCTGAATCTGGTAATTCTTTTTCAATAAATTCAGTTGCCTGGGTAATATTCAATCCACGCATATAAATATTGCGGTAAATTTCGAGTATGCCATTTATTTTTTCTGAATTAAACCCCCTTCTCTGTAAGCCAACAGAATTTACGCCTACATAACTTAATGGCGAACGGCCTGCTTTAATATAAGGCGGAACGTCTTTAATAACTTCGGTGCCTCCGGCAATATAACAATGCGCCCCGATTTTTGAAAATTGAATAGCTGCGGCCATGCCGCCAAGTATAGCATAGTCGCCTATTTCTACGTGGCCGGCCAGTTGAACTGAGTTGGCAATAATAACATGATCTCCCAAAATACAATCATGTGCAATATGGCAATAGGCCATTAATAAACAATTGCTCCCCACTTTGGTTTTCCATTTATCTTTTGTACCACGATTTACGGTAACACATTCCCTGATGGTTGTATGATCTCCTATTTCAACAAACGTTTCTTCGCCGTCAAATTTCAAATCCTGTGGAATAGCACCCAAAACTGCCCCCGGGAAAATATTACATGATTTCCCGACGATGGTATTTTTCAATATTACCGCATGCGACATAACATGAGTTCCTTCGCAAATTTGCACCCCTTCTTCTATAACAACAAAGGGATCAATCTTTACATTGGTGCCTATTTTTGCAGCGGGATGAATATGGGCAAGAGGACTAATCATATAATCAGGCTTTGGGTCTTTTTACTATTTGAGCAATTAATATAGCTTCAGTAACTACTTTATCACCAACATATACTGTTCCTCTCATTTCGCAGATTCCTCTTCGAATAGGATGAAGTAATTCCATTTTTAAAATAAGTGTATCACCGGGAACTACTTTTTGTTTGAATTTGCAATTTTCAATTTTAAGAAAGTAGGTATCATATTTATCCGGCGAATTTCTGGGTATAGCAATAAAGCCACCCGCCTGTGCCAGCGCTTCAGCAAGCAACACGCCAGGCATTACAGAATTACCGGGAAAGTGTCCCTGGAAAAAGGGTTCATTATAAGTAACGTTTTTTATTGCTACTACATGTGTATCACTAAGTTCAATTATTTTATCAACCATTAAGAACGGATAGCGATGCGGTAAAGTCTTTTCAATTTCCTGTATGTCAAGTAATGGAGGAAGATTAGGATCATATTTTGGGATATCCTGCCTGTGTTTATATTTTTTTATATGTTCCTTTATTTTTTTAGCAAACTTAATATTGGAAGAATGCCCTGGCCTGTTTGCAATAATATGAGCCTTAAATGGATAACCGACCAGTGCCAGGTCACCAACAACATCGAGCAGCTTATGCCTTGCAGGCTCATTTGGAAAACGAAGGGTAAGGTTATTGAGAATTCCCGCTTCGCTAACTTTTACATCATTTTTGTGAAATATTTTTGAAATCCTGTTAACCTGATCTTCAGTTACGGGCTTATCTACCACTACTATTGCATTATTAATATCGCCACCCTTTATTAAATCATTGGCAAGCAGAAGCTCCAGTTCATGAAAAAAACAAAACGTTCGGCTAGGCGCAATTTCCTTTTTAAAATCTGCAATATTTCTCAGGTCAGCATGTTGCGTTCCTAAAACAGGCGAATTAAAATCTATAAGTGTATTGATGCGATAGTCTTCGTAAGGCAGAGCCACCATCTCCACTTTTTTATCTTCATCAACAAAAGTTATATTATGCTGAATATTATAATAGATTTTTTGCGCATCTTGTTTTTGAATGCCTGCTTTGGAAAGATGTTCAATAAAAAGCTGGGAACTTCCGTCAAGTATAGGCACTTCTTCGCCATCAATTTCAATAAGCACATTATCTATAAGCATTCCCGTAAGTGCAGCCATCAGGTGTTCTATAGTGCCAACCCGGGCACCGTTGGCTTCAATAGTTGTGCTTCTGTTGGTTTCTATTACGTTATCTACATCGGCTTTTACCACGGGCTTACCGGGAAGATCTGTTCTTTGAAAATTAATTCCCGAATTAGCACCTGCAGGTTTTATGCGCATTGTTACAGATTGACCTGTATGGATACCGGCACCTGAAATAACAACTTCTTCCTTTATTGTATGTTGAAAATATTCTTCTTTAGCATTCATCGAATCCATGGGCACGAAAGTATGAAAACTATTGCTTTTAAAAATTGCAGGCCCTGAGGCGAGTTGTAAAAATTTGTTGTAAAAATTTCTTATCCGGTTACTTTCTCATTGATCAGACGTTCCACAATCTGTTCCAATTCTTTAATTCTTTTCTCCAGTTCAGGGAGATTGCGATTTAGTATCTGGCTGCGAAGAGCGTGCGAATAATCGAAAGCAGGAGAGCCTGTAACCGCTGTATTAGGTGTTTTAATTGATTTGCTTACACCGCTTTGGGCGTTAATCTTACTTCCATCTGCAATTAGCAAATGCCCTACAATTCCGGCCTGGCCACCTATCATCACATTGTTTCCTATTTTAGTACTTCCGCTTATTCCTGCTTGCGCCGCAATCACAGTATTGTTACCTACTTCAACGTTATGTGCAATCTGTATAAGATTATCAAGCTTTGCGCCTGATCTTATTAAAGTGGAACCTATTGTCGCCCGGTCAATAGTAGCATTTGCACCTATCTCAACATTATCTTCTACAATAACATTGCCTATTTGAGGTACTTTTTTAAAGCTCCCATCCTGCTGGGGTGCAAATCCAAATCCATCTCCACCAATAACGGAGCCTGCGTGTATGGTTACATTCTTTCCTATTACACAATCATGCTGAATTTTTACGCCCGGAAATAAAATGCAATCATCATCAATAGTAACATTATCTCCAAGATATACCTGCGGGAAAAGTTTTACATTATTCCCGATTTTCACATTATTCCCGATATAAGTAAACGCACCAACAAAAACATTTTCACCTACAATAGCAGAATCAGAAATATAAGCCGGTTGCTGAACCCCTGTTAGATTGGCTTTAGCCATTTTCTCATAAGTACTTAAGATAATAGCGAAAGCTGAATAGGCGTCTGGTACACGAATGAGTGTGGCGTTTATCTTCTTTTCTACCAGTTGTGTATTATTAATAATTATAACAGATGCTTTGGTTGAATATAAAAATTCTTCGTATTTAGGATTGGCAAGAAAGGCTAGTTGTCCGGGTTCTGCGCCTTCCAATTTTCCAAAAGATGAAACTGTAACAACAGGATCGCCCTCAATTTCCCCATTAATAAGGGTAGATATTTGCAATGCGGTAAACTCCATATTCTCTTTATCTATTTATACTGACGATCTATTTATTTAAAAGTTAAACTATAATAATCCAGCATTTGGAAAACAAATGTAAAATTTTTTTGCCGTGCCAAATAATGTTTGATTTATGAGGGCGTTATCAACCTCTGAAATATCTTTAATAGTGCCATCCTTAAATAAAATATTTATGTGCTCATCCTGGTTACTATAGGTTTTAGTTCCGGTTTCGCCGGTAAAGACTAAGTGCCCCGCATCTTGGTTATTTATTTTAAAATATTGCATTGCTAATTCTTTTTTTTCTTTAACCAGCTTATCAGCAATTTTAGTTCCGGAATATTTTACTTTAAGAAGCCTTCGGTTTACTATTCCTTTGCAAAGAAGGGATAAAATTACGTCAGGAGAAAGTGTCCAGCTTTTTATTGCGGAAAGAACATCGTAATCGTCAAGCATGCAGAAATCGCCCAAGTGCTCTTCTATTTCTTCTTCTTTAAATTCGTTATGCAAAAAAACATTTAAAGCATCAGAAGGCGCCTTCGCTTTTAAAATTCTTACCCTGTTAATTATATTGACCAGCATCTTCTCTGCACATAAAACGGTTTTATGCAGATAAACCTGCCAATACATCAGCCTTCTGGATACCAGGAATTTTTCAATTGAATAAATTCCTTTTTCTTCAATCATTAGTTCACCCTTATGTACAGTAAGCATTTTAATGATACGATCGTAACCAATAACACCCTCGCTTACACCTGTAAAAAAACTGTCCCGGGTTAAATAATCCATGCGATCAACATCTAACTGGCCGCTTACCAACTGATGAAGAAACTTTTTCGGATATTCATCTTTAAAAATGTTTATTGCCATCTGCAACTTGCCAGAAAATTCTACATTCATTTTCTCCATCAACATCAACGATATTTTTTCATGACTTACATTTTTTATCAGCACATGCTCTAAAGCGTGCGAATAAGGTCCATGTCCAATGTCGTGTAAAAGAATTGCAATTTTTGCGGCCTGCTCTTCTTCTGGTGAAATTGAAATTCCTTTTCGTTTTAATTCGTTGATTGCATTATACATTAAATGGTAAGCGCCTAACGAATGATGCAAACGGGTATGAACAGCACCGGGATAAACCAATTGTGCCATTGCCATTTGATGAATGCGACGCATGCGCTGGTAATACGGATGACATATAATTGCGTAAATCAATTCATCATCAATAGTAATAAAACCATAAACCGGATCATTAATTATTTTTCTGTAGGCCATCTATTTTTAAATTGTTAAAATGCTGCATCAATATTGCAAAGATAATTTTTGGGGAGGGAATAAATTACATTTGTACGACCCCCGTCCCGACAGGGAGTAAGTAAGAGATAGAAGTAAGTTACACATCAAGTATCGGTAGAGGCATTCGTACATTTAAAATATAAAAAATTACAGATGAGAGCAGCAAAAATTTTGTGGGTTGATGATGAGATGGAAAGTTTGAAATCTCAAATTATGTTTTTAGAAAATAAAGGTTACGAAGTAAAATCGTTAAGTAATGGGTTTGACGCCATTGACTATGTGAAAGAAAATTTGGTAGATGTTGTGTTGCTTGATGAGAGTATGCCTGGAATTACCGGTTTGGAAACCCTGCAAAAAATTAAAGGAGTAAACTCGCAGATTCCTATAGTGCTTATTACAAAAAATGAAACAGAAAATTTAATGGATGAAGCGATAGGCTCACAAATAACTGATTATTTGATAAAGCCTGTTAATCCCAACCAGGTTTGGCTTTCGTTAAAAAAAATAGTCGATAACAGAAGGTTAGTGGCTGAAAAAACAACGTCAGCTTATCAGCAACAATTCAGGGATTTATTTATGGCGCTAAACGATAATCCTGATTATAACGGTTGGATGGATATTTATAAAAAATTGGTGTATTGGGAACTTGAAATGAAAAAAAGTGATAGTCCTGAAATGCAGGAAGTTTTTCAATCTCAAAAAAATGAAGCAAACACCGAATTTTTTAAATTCATTTCAAAAAATTATTCCAATTGGGTAACCAATCCTGCTGCGCAGGCGCCTATTATGAGTCATACTTTAATGAAGTATAAAGTATTTCCTCATGTTGAAAAAAGTGGCGTACCTACTATTTTTTTGTTAATCGATAATCTGCGGTTTGATCAATGGAAAACAATTCAGCCGATTTTTGCTGAAACCTTTCGCATACACGAAGAAGAAACGTTCTATTCTATTTTACCGACAGCTACGCAATACAGCCGTAACGCAATTTTTGCGGGCCTGCTTCCAATTGATATTGAAAAGCAGTTTCCAACTGAATGGAAGAATGATGATGAGGAAGGTGGCAAAAATTTATTTGAGCAGGATTTTTTTAAAGCGCAATTAAAAAGGTTGCGTAAGGATGATCTGAAATATTCTTATACAAAAATAACCAACCACCAAGATGCGCAAAAATTAGTAGATAACGCACATAATCTTCTGAGCAATGATATAAGTATTATCGTGTATAATTTTGTAGATATGCTTAGTCATGCACGTACCGAAATGGAAGTATTGAAAGAGCTTGCCGCAGATGAAGTAAGTTACAGAAGCCTTACTGCATCATGGTTTGAACATTCACCACTTCATCAGGCCTTAAAGAAAATTGCAGATAAGAAACTGAATTTAATTGTTGCAACTGATCATGGCAGTGTAAGAGTAAACTCTCCTCAAAAAGTTGTTGGCGATAAACAAACCACAGCTAACCTTCGCTATAAACATGGTCGAAATTTAAACTACGAAGCAAAAGAAGTTTTAGCATTTCGTGATCCACGCCAGGCTGGGCTGCCGGTACCTAACGTAAATTCATCTTTCATTTTTGCACGGCAGGACGGATATTTATGTTACCCTAATAATTACAATCACTTTGCAAATTATTATCGCAATACTTTCCAGCATGGTGGTGTAAGTCTTGAAGAAATGATAATACCTGTAATAAGAATGACTACTAAAGTGTAGCTCTTAACCGGTAGAATTTTTCCTTGAATGTTGAGTGTTGAATATTGATTATTGTTTGTTTTTTAAGTAAAATATTCAACACTCAACATTCAATTATCAATGTTCAAGTGGAAGTATTGTTTAACTAACTGACATTTTCCCAGTCGCAAAGAAGTCCGATTAATTTATATTAAATTCGCCCTCTATGAAGTACAATCAAACTACATTAAAAAAGCTGGAAACTATTTTGGATGACTGTGGTTATATAGTCCGTTATGAACGTGGTTCATTCCAAAGTGGCTACTGCATTCTTGAAGATAAAAAAGTGGTTGTACTTAATAAGTTTTTAAACCCTGAAGGAAGAATAAATACCCTGATGGATTTAATACCTTCTGTAAATATCAATTATGATATGCTCACAAAAGATTCTCAAAAAATGTATGAAGAGGTGATTTCGAAAAACGAAACAGTAGAAAAGTAAAGAACATCTTTCTGAAAAATTCTCTTTTATATTTTTTAGCTTTGGTCACGTGAGTTATCCCTCAATTAAAATTACTTTTCTTGGCACCGGCACCAGTGGCGGAGTTCCTATGATAGCCTGTGGTTGTTATGTATGTTCATCTTCGGACGAAAAAGATAAACGATTACGCAGCAGCATTTTGGTTGAAAGCAAAACAACCACTTTGGTTGTTGATACTACGCCTGATTTTCGTACGCAAATGTTGAGAGCTAATGTAAAGAAGTTAGATGCCGTACTTTTTACGCATCCGCATAAAGATCATATTGCGGGTCTTGATGATGTGAAAGCCTTTAATTATTTTCAACAAAAACCTATGGATGTTTATGCAAATAAATTAACGCAGGACGCCTTAAAAAGAGAATTCAATTATATTTTTGATGCTAAGAAATATCCCGGTGTGCCAAGTGTAACGATGCATACTATTACCGATAAAAGTTTTATAGTTGGCGACATTGCGGTTACGCCGATTCTTGTTTATCACATGCAGATGCCGGTGTTTGGTTTCAGGTTTGGCAAGTTTACATACATTACCGACGCCAATAGAATTGAGGATGAAGAGAAACAAA
>Ga0208717_1000603_pt1 | contig 11802 bp, 8 predicted proteins | sample NGESurF53shallow_FD_184489 | JGI IMG/M metagenome (GOLD analysis project Ga0208717, IMG submission 184489) | Arctic peat soil microbial communities from Barrow, Alaska - NGEE Surface sample F53-3 shallow (SPAdes) | ecosystem: Environmental > Terrestrial > Soil > Wetlands > Peat ... | reverse complement strand
TATTGCATCAGCCAACGCCATAAGCGATGTATATGCAATGGGAGGAAAGCCTGTTTTAGCAATAGCAATTTTAGGATGGCCAGTAAATAAATTATCCCCTGAATTGGCACAAAAAGTTATTGAAGGCGCAAGAAGCATTTGCGTGGAAGCAGGTATATCCCTGGCGGGTGGACATAGTATTGACAGTCCCGAACCAATTTTTGGACTCGCAGTAAATGGACTCATTTCAATTGAAAATATAAAACAGAATAATAACGCCAAAGAAGGCGATTTGCTTTTTTTAACCAAACCTCTTGGGGTTGGAATTTTGACGACTGCAGAAAAACAAGGATTACTTTTAGCAGAACATAATAATGTAGCAGCGAAGCAAATGATGCAATTAAATAAAATCGGAGAACTGTTAGGTAGAGTTAATGGTGTGCATGCTATGACTGACGTAACCGGATTTGGTCTATTAGGTCATTTGGTTGAAATGGCAGAAGGAAGTGGACTATCCGCTGTTATTAATTTTGAAAATGTTCCACTTATAATTGACGATCTAAAAAGTTATATAAACCAAAGTTGTGTTCCTGGTGGAACCAATCGAAACTGGGAGAGCTATGGCGATAAAATTACAGGCATTACTGATTATAAAAAAGCAATTTTAGCCGATCCGCAAACCAGTGGAGGTTTATTGATTGCAGTAGATCCCCAAACGGTCTCACATGTTAAAAATTTATTTATTAAAGAAGGATTACATAAATTTTTAAATCCTATTGGAAAAATTATTTCTAAAGAAGAAAAGATAATTTATATAGAATAGCCAAAAAAACTTCACAAAAGCATTCTATAATGCATCAATTATTTTTGAAAGTTTTTGATCTCTTTCAGTAACTGTGTTTCCCGCATCGTGAGATGATAACCAGATTTCAACCTTATTATATTCATTTGTCCATTTAGGATGATGATCCATTTTTTCTGCTGCCAGAGCAACCCTTGTCATAAAAGCAAATGCTTCCGAAAAGTTCTTGAATTCAAATTTTTTATGAAGTGAATTATTTTTTTTCTGCCACATAAAATTTTTTTAAAAATTAAAAAATCAGGTGCTGTTTGTTTCTTATTTTTTCATTAGTTAGTTCAGTAATGAGCTGTACTGAAGGGATTATCCTTATAGAACTGGTGAGCAAACTCACTTCATCATCGTGCATGATATCATCCTTAATAAGCCATAAAAAATCGAGGTGTTTAAATTCCGGCAATAAATATTCTCCATCATCTTTATTGTTATATAAATAATGTTTTATGGTTCCCGACTGCTCTCCATATTCATAAATAGGAAAAAAATATTTTCGCTCCTTCTTGTTTAATTGTATTTCAATATTATTATTTATTCTAAAATTGAAATTCAACATTTGATTAAGGTGCCAGCAAAAGCGGTATTGTTCAATGGGCGCTACAATCCCCAACAGACGGGTATCTGCAAAAAATTCTTCTACCATCACATTATTATCAATCCTAAGCTTCATTTAAAAAATAATATTAAACTTCAATTCATCTTTTCCTCTCAATATAGTAACAGTTGTTGCGTCTCCTTTTTTATACTTACCCAAAGCACTCATATAAGAACTCAGATCAGAAACAGAATTGTCGCCAAGTTTTACAATTATATCGCCACTTTGCATACCGGCTTGCTGAGCAACTTTTCCATCAATTATGCCATCGGCACGAACGCCCTTGCCACTAAAAGTATAATCGGGCATAATTCCCAACGTTACCGTAAAACGTTTCCCTTCCATCTTGGGTTCACGTGTTTTTGAAAAAGTAAGTTTCCCGATTTTGTTGGTTTCTTCAATTACATGGTATATATATTTAATTACCTGGAGTTCGCCGGGGAAATTTATTTTATCTACATCATCGGATGGTTTATGATAATCTTTATGTATTCCTGTAAAGAAAAATAACACGGGAATATTTTTTAAATAAAATGAAGTGTGGTCGCTTGGGCCAATTCCACTTGAATCAAATTTCACACTAAATGCTTTTGTTTTTTCTTCCAAAATATTTCCCCATGTTGGTGAAGTTCCGTATCCACCAATCGTTATTTTATGCGTACTATCATTTAACCGGCCAACCATGTCGGAATTGATCATATAATTTACCGTGCTGAGGTTTATGGTTGGATGTTCAGTAAAATATTTTGATCCATATAATCCCAATTCTTCTCCCGAAAAACAAATAAAAAGATAATTGTTGTTTTTCAACTTGGCATTCTTTAGCATTCTTGCCAATTCGATAACAGCAGCGGTACCACTTGCATTATCGTCAGCTCCGTTATGGATCTCCGGAGGGCCGGTCCATAAGGAATTGTGATCTTCTCCATATCCCAGGTGATCGTAATGAGCACCGATAATTATCGTGTTGGCGGCACCGTTATTAATGAAACCATTAACATTATGACCTGTTCTTTTTTTATCTCCTAAAGCAACAGAGAGATTTATATCATAATTAGCGGTCTTGTCATTTAAAAATTTTTTTGCGGCATCTTTTGTTATAAACACTACCGGTATTTTTAAAGGTTCGGTTTTTTCTTTTCCGTCAAAAATCAATTCGTCATCTTTGGTACCGGTATTATAAACAAGTAGTGCGGATGCTCCTTTGTGTGCAAAATCAACTGCGTTATTTTTAATGGCTTCTTCAACATCAAAGTGCGGATTATTTTTATTTTTTTCGAGAATATCTTTTATATCCAAAAACCAGGGCATTCCTTTTTCGAGCAACGATGGAGATGCATTAGCTGCTACAGATTTTTGGGCGCTAAAAATGAAAGGAAAAAAATCTTTTTCAGCGGTGAGCTCATTGTTGTTTAATGAAAGATGTGTAGAAGGAAGAATTTCTTTTCCTTCATTTATTTCGAAACTTTGAATAAAAGTATTGTTATCTCCCTTTGGGATTAAGCCTATTTTTTTGAATTGCTCTGATAAGTATTCATAAGCTAACTTTTCACCCGCTGTACCTGTTCTTCTTCCTTCCAGCTTGTCACTTGCGAGATAGCCAATTTCATTATGAAGATTATCAATGATAATTTTATCTGATTTTCTTAGTCTTTGTGCAGAAGTAACCTGCACAAAAAGCAATAAAACAAAAAGAGTGTTTTTCATTTGGGAGTATAAATTTTATCAGGCAAAAATAATATGAATAAATCAGTGAAGTAACTGATAAAAAAATTAAGTTTTTAATCTCTTTTCTTAAATCGTAAGGTACTACTACCAGTTAGCTTTAAATTTACAGCTTATTAAACAAATATTTGAATAACCAGTTGCATATCGCTTTAGTAGGAAATCCCAACAGTGGTAAAAGTTCATTGTTTAATTCACTAACTGGGTTAAACCAAAAAGTAGGAAATTTTCCCGGGGTTACCGTTGACAAGAAAACGGGAACCAGTAAAATTTCTGAAAAAATTTCTGCAAAAATAATTGATCTGCCAGGCACTTATAGCCTTTATCCAAAGCGAAATGACGAATGGGTTTCTTACAAAGTGTTAATGGACGATGACAAAGAAGTGAGAGCAGATATTATTGTTTTAATTGCGGATGCTTCCAATCTTAAAAGAAATTTACTTTTTTGCTCGCAGATAATTGATCTTAAAAGACCGGTAGTGGTGGCCCTGACCATGGTTGATATTGCAAAGAAAAACAATATACAGATAGATATTTCGGGTCTTGAAAGAGAATTGGGCATATTGGTGATACCAGTAAATCCCCGAAAAAATAAAGGAATTACCGAGCTTAAAAAGGCAATAGAAAAGACCACAGAAAATATTAATAAAATCCCTGATCGCAATTTTATTAATACAGCTTCATTTGCTCCGGATGCAATAAAAAAAGTTCAAAAAATTTTCCCTGATATCAGTGATTACAGGGCGATACATTATTTAATTAATCATGAAACTTTTGCATTGGAGCAACCCGTGCAGGACGCCATTGAAAATATTGAGATCGAAACAAACTTTAATCCTTCAAAAACACAGGGAGAGGAAATACTGCAGCGGTATAGCAAAATAAAAAGCATAATGCAGCAAACTGTGGTAGAAGCAGATCCATTACATAAGGCGTTGTTTACACAAAAGCTGGATGATATACTGCTACATCGTACATGGGGCTACCTTATATTATTGGCAGTTCTTTTTTTATTATTCCAAAGTATTTTTTTACTTGCCCAATTTCCGATGGATGGGATTGAGTGGACGTTCGCAAAAGCGGGAGGATGGTTGGGAAATTTATTACCCTCAGGCTGGTTCAGCGATCTTTTTATAAATGGCATATTGGCGGGATTAAGTGGCATATTGGTTTTTGTTCCGCAAATAATGATCTTATTTGGCCTGATAACATTATTGGAAGATACGGGGTACATGGCAAGAATCAGTTTCCTCACGGACAGGGTTATGCGAAAAGCAGGTTTGAACGGAAAAAGTGTTATGCCCATGATTAGTGGGCTGGCCTGCGCAGTTCCGGCAATTATGAGTGCCAGGGCTATAGAGAATAAAAAGGAAAGATTACTCACCATTATGTGCACGCCGCTTATGAGTTGCAGTGCCCGGCTACCGGTTTACACTGTATTAATTGCATTGGTAATTCCAAATAAAATGTACTTCGGCTTCATCGGTTTACAAGGTATTGTAATGATGCTGATGTATTTAACAGGAACTGTGATGGCATTGGCCTCTGCTTATGTAATGAAATGGTTTATCAAAAGCAAAGAGAGAAGTTTTTTTATACTGGAACTCCCCGTTTACAGGGAGCCAAGATGGAAAAATATGTTTTATACAATGATTGAAAAGGCTAAAGTGTTTGTGTTTCAGGCGGGCAAGGTAATTATGGTCATAAGTCTTTTGCTCTGGGTTTTGAGTACGTATGGTCCGCCGGAAAAAATGAAAGGTGTTTCTGAAAAATATGCCTCCCTTAGTAAGCAACAACCAGCTCAATCAGCAGAGCTGGATAAATTAAAAAGAACGGAGTTGCTTCAAAACTCATACGCCGGTATTCTTGGAAAATCAATTGAACCTGTTATCAGACCGCTGGGTTATGACTGGAAAATAGGTATTGCTCTCATAACTTCTTTTGCTGCAAGGGAAGTTTTTGTAGGTACTATGGCAACATTGTATAGTGTGGGTGATGATAAAGATGAAAATAACGCAACCCTCCGACAAAAAATGAAAGCGGCAGTATGGCCCGATGGAAAAAAAGTTTATACGCTCGCTGCAGGTTTATCTCTTTTAATTTTTTACGTGTTGGCCATGCAATGTATGAGCACACTGGCAGTTGTAAAACGCGAAACACGAAGTTGGAAATGGCCACTTATTATGCTCACATATATGACAGGGCTTGCCTATGTTATGAGTTGGATAACTTTTAATTTATTTAAATAACTTCTATTTTACTTTTCAGATATATCTTCCAAGAGTGAGTTTTGCTGCCATTCATCAGGCATTATTTCCGTTTATAAATTCCTATAAATATTTTTTCATGGCCAGAAATCTCCAAAAGCCTTACCTGCTAAGACTTCTATTGTGTAAATAGAAATGTTTAATGGCAACTACTTTAAAAAAGCAGGTATTATGTATTGCATAGTATTATAAAACATCCTATATTTGTATCAGAAATAAAATTTGGGAAAGTAAATCCGAATAAAATTTTAAAATATGAACATAGATAATACTGCAAGCCAAATGCGGAAAGGAGTTTTGGAATTCTGCATTTTGTCGATAATAAAGTTGGGAGAAGCTTATCCCAGTGATATTATTGATAAGATGAAAGCCGCCAACCTTAATATTCTGGAAGGCACTCTTTACCCGCTGCTAACCCGGCTAAAAAATGCAGACTTTCTCACTTATAGATGGGTGGAAAGTAACAGTGGACCCCCAAGAAAATATTTTATGCTAACTGATAAAGGTGCAGAATTCTATAAAGAGCTTGAAACAACCTGGCTCGAGCTTGCCAATGCGGTAGACGAAATAACCGGTAAAAAAAATTAACCCAAATCAACTTCAACAAAAAATAAAAAGACAGTCATGAAAAAAGTAATTAACATAAATTTCCAGGGAGTAGTAGTTCCCATCGAGGAAACATCTTATGAATTGCTGAAACAATATATAGAGAGCCTGCGCCAGTATTTTGCTAAAGAAGATGGACGGGATGAAATTATAAATGATATAGAGAGCCGTATTAGTGAGTTGTTCCAGGAACGCTTAAAAAAAGGATCGACTTGTATTACAGATGATGACGTAAACGCCATTATTAAAAATATGGGCAGGCCGCAGGATTTAGAAGATGCTGAAGGAGGCGAACAACAAACTACTTCAGAAAGTAAAGATAAATCTGCGGACGAAAAAGAAGAAAGTCATTTTCAGGATAGCTTTAATTGGAGGGGATCAGGTAAGCGCCTCTACAGGGATGAGAACCATAAAATATTGGGTGGCGTTTGCAGTGGTATTGCGGCTTATTTCGGTATTGATCCGGTAATTGTGCGAGTGTTATTTATATTCTCTGGGGTTGGATTTTTTCTATATTTTCTTCTTTGGATATTTGTTCCAGGCAGTAATATGCTTGTAAACGGAGTTCGTAAAAGATTATATCGCAATCCGGATGGAAAGATTATTGGCGGTGTATGTAGTGGTATGGGCAGCTATTTTAATGTGAATCCGTGGCTTCCACGGGCAATCTTTTTAATTCCATTTATTTCTTTCTTTTTCAGGTGGGGACATTTTGGGCCACTTACCTTTCCAAATTTTCTAACCTTTTCATTTAGTCCGGGTACATTTATTATTTACGTGATTCTATGGCTTGTTATACCCGAAGCCGTTACAACCTCTGAAAAACTGGAAATGAAAGGAGAAAAAGTAGATCTCAATTCAATTAAGAACTCCGTAGTTGAAGAAATGAAAGGTGTGAAGGAAAGAGTAAGCAAGTTAGGCGTGGAAGCAGGTAATATTGCTAAGGAAAAAGGTGGGGAAATTGGGAAGGAGATGCAATTTGCAGCTAAACGAACCAGCGGTGCCTTGGGAAATATCATAGTTACTATGTTTAAAATTTTTGCATACTTCGTTTTGGGATGCATTGCTTTTGCACTCATCATCGCTTTATTTTCTATCGCTGTTGCTTCTATAGGTTTATTTCCTTTAAAAGCTTTTGTACTTAATGATGGTTGGCAAAGTGTGCTTGCCTGGGGAACACTTATATTTTTTATAGGAGTTCCGGTTGTAGGAGTTATCACTTTTATCATAAGGAGAATAGCAAGAATAAAAAGCCGGAACCGGATGATGCGCTTTTCCTTTTTGGGTCTATGGTTCCTCGGTATTATTTGTTTTGCCTCATTAATTGGCTCACTCGGCAACGATTTCAGAAGAACCAGTTCTATTAATGAAGAAAAGATATTTTTGACAAATCCGGGTGTTCAGAGCCTCGAAGTAAACTCACTGAATAACAAAAGGTATTATAGAAGTAACAGTTGGTTTAGGTTTGAGCCTTTTGCCAATTTTGATGATGATACCGTTTTCATAGGTAATGTGAGAATCAAAATTGAAAAATCACCAACTGATAGTTTCCAGGTGGGCCTTATAAAAATGAGTAATAGCGACACAAGAACCAATGCAGACAAGTTAGCATCACATATTAATTTTAATATTTCTCAAATCGATTCGGTATTACTTACTGATAGGGCTATTTCAATTAATACAACCGATAAATTCCGTAATCAAAGTGTAGAAGTTATTGTGTATGTTCCGGCGGGCCACCATATCAAAATCAATAAAAATATGAGTTATAACAGGATAAGATTAGAAGGACCCTGGTGGAATCATGATGACTGGTACGATTGGGACAATGACGAAGATTACTATTACAAGTATGGTGAAACTTACGTAATGAAAGAAGATGGTTTGTATACATTAGATGGTATTCCTGCAAACAAAGAAAATGATACCCGCAGAAACTGGAATTCTGATTATGACGATGATGAAAATTCATCAGGTACACTCCCGGACGATCAAAATTACCGCTACAATCAGAACGACAAAATCGATTCATTAAGTAATGCAAAGAAAATACAAATACAAAAAATCCAAGCCTCATTAGATTCTTTAAGGAGAGAAAAGGATAAAGAAGAGAATAGGTTAAAAGATTCATTGAATAAGGCGAAAGAAAAGCTCGAACAAAAGATTCAAAAGCTTGATGATAAAAGTGGTACTTCTGCTGAAGTATACCCTCATATAGGCGATGAGAGATATGATTTTGTAACACTCATATAACAGCAAACTTTTTAAGGTTGAAGTTGAAAGATAAGGGCTTCATGTGTTATGCATGAGGCTCTTTATTTTATTTTGAAAGAGAGAACGTCGTAAGCAGATTTAAAGTTTTAGAGCATTTAAAATAACGATAACCTGTTTTTTCGCATAAATTTGCACACTTTAAAACATTGCATGAAGAATACTCCATTTACTCAAAAACATATACAGCTTGGAGCTAAAATGGCGGAATTTGCGGGATATAATATGCCCATAAGCTATACTGGTATTAATGATGAGCATGCGGCGGTAAGAAAGAATGCGGGAATTTTTGATGTTAGCCACATGGGAGAATTTATTCTAAAGGGGGACAAAGCCCTTGAACTTATCCAGCGGATTACAACCAATGATGCTTCAAAACTTACAAATGGAAAAGCACAATACAGTTGTTTTACAAACAAAAATGGAGGCATAGTTGATGATCTTATTGTTTATTGCCTTGAAGAAAATAAAGTTTATATGCTTGTTGTAAACGCCTCTAATATTGACAAAGATTGGCTATGGATCCAGGAAAACAATAAAGACGGAGTTGAATGCCACAACATTTCTGATAAAACCTGCTTATTGGCTATTCAGGGGCCCAATGCCACAAAAATATTACAGCCCCTTACCGAAATTGATATTATGAATCTTAAATATTACACTTTTGTAAAAGGTCGCTTTGCAGGAGTTGAGAATGTTTTAATAAGTGCTACCGGGTACACAGGGGCGGGCGGAATAGAGATATATTTTGAGGATAAAGATGGAGCAGCGGATATTATATGGAATAAAATTTTTGAGGCAGGAACTTCCTATGGATTGAAACCAATAGGATTAGCTGCAAGAGATACATTACGACTCGAAATGGGGTATTGTCTCTATGGAAATGATATTGATGATACCACATCCCCATTAGAAGCCGGGCTGGGATGGATAACAAAATTCACAAAAGATTTTACGGCAAAACAAATTTTAAAGGAACAAAAAGCCAAAAATATAAACAGAAAATTAGTTGGCCTTGAAATGGTTGAAAAAGGCATCCCGAGGCATGATTACGAAATCAAAGATAGCCAGGGTACCTTAATTGGTAGGGTAACCAGCGGAACGCAATCGCCATCTTTAAATAAAGCCATAGCAATGGGATATGTTGACACCAGCTATTCCAAAATAGATACCCAGGTTTACATAAAAGTCAGAGATAAATTACTTACAGCCAAAGTAGTTAAAATGCCTTTTGAATAATTTACTACAACAGTAAGTCATCATTGAATGAAAGCAGAAAGCAACAAGCCCATTACCCTAAACACCTGCCTCTCACCCTCTTTATTGCATCTATACGATGTAAGTAGTAGTATCGTTGTAATAATTGATATTTTAAGAGCAACATCCACAATTGCTACCGCTCTCTATAATGGAGCCAGGAGTATTATACCGGTAGATAGTGTTGCCGAATGTATAAAACTGGGAAAACAAATGGACGTAATAACAGCCGGCGAAAGAGATGGTAAAATTGCCGATGGTTTGAAATATGGAAATACACCGTCGCAATACACACCGGAATTCATTAAAGGAAATACTCTTGTTCTTACAACAACAAATGGAACAAGATTATTGCACATGGCATTAGCAGAAGGTGCGCTGGGAATTATTACTGGTTCTTTTTGCAATCTATCGGCAGTGTGTGATTATTTGACCAGTCAGAAAAGAAATGTAATCCTTGCCTGCGCAGCCTGGAAAGACCGTGTTAATATTGAAGATACCTTATTTGCGGGGGCGGTTATTAGCAGAATAAAAAATAATTTTCAACAAAATTGTGATGCTAGTCAGATAGCTGAAACCTTATACCTTCAGGCTAAAGACGATTTATTTGGATTTCTGAAAGAAAAAAATGCATCTCATTACCAAAGATTAATGGGTTATGGGCTTGAAGAAGATATAAGATATTGCCTCACTATAGATAATTCAAATGTGCTTATTCTTTATGAATCAGGACGATTAGTAGTGGCCAAAAATTAATTAATCCGAAACCGAACTTATAAAAAAACCTTACTTTCTAAATTCGCGACCCACATATTTTTCATACTTTTGCCAATTGACCTTTTTTAACTCTAAGTAGCAAAAATATAATGCCTGCAAAATTGTAAACGGAACACATCTTGGCCCTACCTCATTTAATTAAATATGTTTATAATTCCGGAACTGATGAAGTAATTCGCAGGGGAAAAAAAATTCATTCTTCCGGTTATGTTGAACTTGTAGAGACCGACGAGTTAATGCACTCAGTTACTTTCAGAATCAGGGACGACAGCTATTCAACTTTTTATAAAGTAACAGTTCAAAAGTATGATGAGCCTAAAAATCTTTCTGTAAGATGCTCTTGTCCGTACAATTTAGGTGAAATCTGTCGTCATGAGGCCGCTGCATTATTTCAGTTGCAGGATCTTATTGACCGAAATTTACTGTCATCAGATAGTGTGGCCATATATAACCAACGGCACACTGTAATTAAAATGAAGTTTATCGAGCTGAGAACGATACGAATGCTGACAGGCCAGGATAATTACAACGAAGCAGAAGAGTTACTTAGAAGCCACAAAATAAATATTATTGATGCAAAAAATGAAAAGGTAGAAGCCACCCTTGATATTGAAGGCACAAATTTTCGCTTAATTATTCAAAAGAATGAAGAACGAAATTTTGATACATCCTGTTCATGCAGTGAAACTTCCCATTCTCTTTGCAAGCATAAAACAGCCTTATTTATTCATTTGCTAAATGCTTATGGTCCGCATTATTTTGACTCAATTAGAAACTGGGATAAAGAAAAGAATAAATTATTGGAATTATATGGATACAGTTTAAACGAGGAACTCTCGGGTAAATTTGAATTCATTTATAAGGAAGGAAAGCCATTTTTAAAAGTGCTTGATCCATCGATTAAAAGAATTGCACCGGGCGTAGTAAGTGTGCCGAACACATTAGTGCCTGCTTCTGAATTGCCGGAGACGGCCATTGCTTCCATGCTAAAACAAAAAAGAGTAGCGATTGTATTTAACGCAAACCAAACCGATTTTCCCTTCTTTTCTATAGATGCTATACAGGGAGATTATGATGAAGAAAGCGAAAAATTTATTGGTCGTGTTGAAAAGCTTGACCTAAGTAAATTTATTAACGCAGACTCATTTACTTCAGGAGATAAACAATTGATACAGCAAGCCCGCAAGTTGCAACAGGCCGAAATAAACAAATACTTAAACCGTAATTCGCCTTTCAGTGGATTTTGGGAAAACATAATTCAACAGGAGAATCAGGAACTTCCTGAAGAAACCAAAATACTGATAACGGAATATATACATCCAAAAATCAAAAATATTTTTCAGGAAAAGAATATTACGATGTATTTGCCAGCAGGCAAAAAATTTACTACTGAAAACCTTCAAAGCGTTTTTACATCAAGTCATCATCCCACTATTCGGTTTGAGGTGACAATTAAAGGAGATCAATTT
>Ga0208717_1000602_pt1 | contig 11806 bp, 11 predicted proteins | sample NGESurF53shallow_FD_184489 | JGI IMG/M metagenome (GOLD analysis project Ga0208717, IMG submission 184489) | Arctic peat soil microbial communities from Barrow, Alaska - NGEE Surface sample F53-3 shallow (SPAdes) | ecosystem: Environmental > Terrestrial > Soil > Wetlands > Peat ... | reverse complement strand
GGGAGGAGCCGACGCTCGGCGCGTTCCTGGCCTACCTGAGCGCGGCCGAGGAAGAAGAGTTCGGCCTGGAGGGCGGCCGGATCGGCGAGACCGACTCGGTGAAGCTCGCGACCGTGCACGCGTCCAAGGGCCTGCAGTGGCCGGCGGTCATCGTGCCCGGCCTGGCCGGCGGCGCCGGCGTCAGTGGGCTGATCGACGAGACCGGGATGGACCGGCTGTTCAGTCTCGGTCTCGACCCGGTCACGCAGACGCCGTTGGGCAAAGCATGGGCGTTGCACAAGACCGCGACGCAGCGCATCGCAGCCCGCGTCGCCGCGCTGCCGGGTGAGCTGCCCGACGCAGACCGGGCCGCCGTAGTCGCGCGGATCGAGGCGGAGGAGCAGCGGCGTCGGACACCGATCCCCGTGTCGGGGTTCGATCTCACGTTCACCGTCCCGAAGTCGGTCAGCGTGTTGTGGGCGCTCGCTGATCCGGCAACGCAGACCCGGATCGCGAACGCGCACCGCGACGCCGTCAACCAGTGCCTGCAACTGATTGAGGCGCACGCGTTGTTCACCCGGATCGGCAGCCAAGGTGTCGCCCAGGTCCCCGTTCGGGGTGGCATCGCGGCCGGGTTCGACCATTGGGACACCCGCACTGGTGACCCGAACCTGCACACCCACCTCGTGTTGGCGAACAAGGTCCAGGGCTTGGACGGGGTGTGGCGCAGCATCGACGCGAAAGCGCTGTATGCGGCGACGGTCGCGGTCAGTGAGGTCTACGACTGCCTGATCGCCGACGCCGTCAGCCACACCACCGGCGCCACCTGGTCACTGCGCAGCCGCGGCGAGCGACGGTCGGCGGGGTTCGAAATCGACGGCGTGGACGACGGACTGCTGGCCGAGTTCTCCACCCGCGCCACCCAAGTCCAAGCCTCCCTACGCGACCTGCTCGACCACTTCCGGACCAGCAATGGCCGGACGCCGAGCCGACCGGAAATGATCCGACTCCGCCAACTCGCCACCCGCAAATCCCGGCCGCCCAAGCAACTACGCGGCCTAACCGAATTGCTGCGCGACTGGCGCCAGCGCGCGACGCGGCTGCGGCCCGAACCGGTCGAGCACCTTGTTCGCCGCATCCTTGATACCGGCGCACACACGCCTCGGGCCGGTGCGTTTGACGATGAGATGCTGCGTCGACTCGCCGCCGATGTGGTGGACGCAGTGACGGAGAAGCGCGCGACGTGGACGCGCTGGAACCTGCTCGCCGAAGCGGCCCGCGCCTCCAAAACACTGCGCCTCAGTACGCCCGCCGATCGGCTTCGGCTAGTCGAACACGTCGCCCAGCTCGCAATCGACGACCACTGCCTGCAGCTCACACCACCTGACCTGACACCGCTGGTCGCCGATTTCGCCCGACCCGACGGCACGTCGGCGTTCCGCCGCCACCGCGCCGAAGTGTTCACCTCAAGCCGTGTCCTCGACGCAGAGGAACGACTGCTCACCGCAGCAGCGACGACGAACGCCCCGCGCATCGATGAGGCCTTGGTGGCCCGCGTCATGCACGACACGGCCCTTGGATTGTCGCCCGACCAGCGCGCCGCCGTTCATGCGATCGCAGCGTCCGGGCGCGACGTCAACGTGCTGGTCGGACCCGCCGGCTCCGGCAAAACCCGCACGCTGGGAGCCTTGAGCACGGCTTGGGAAGACGCGTTCGGGCTGGGCAGCGTCGTCGGGCTCGCACCGTCCGCGACCGCCGCGAACGAACTCGCCGAAGCGCTCGGCATCGAGTGCGAGAACACCGCCAAATGGCTACACGAAACCAGCGGACCGGCCGCGCAACGTCGAACGACAGCAGGCGATGCTCGCTACCGGCTCCACCGCGGGCAGCTGCTCATCGTCGACGAAGCATCCCTGGCCGGCACCCTGACCCTGGACACGCTGACCCAGCAGACCCAAGCAGTCGGGGCGAAACTGCTGTTGGTCGGTGACCACCGACAACTGTCGTCGGTCGACGCCGGCGGCGCCTTCGGGCTGCTCGCCACCGAGGGTCGCGCCGTCGAACTGACGTCGCTGTGGCGCTTCGACCACGGGTGGGAAGCCACCGCTGGCCAACAACTACGCGTCGGTAACACCGACTGCATCGACACCTACGCTGCGCACGGGCGGTTGCACGACGGACCCGCGGAGGCGATGACGGCCGAGGCCTACAGCGCGTGGGAAACCGCGACTCGGCACGGGCGAAGCGCGTTGCTGATTGCCGCGGACAACGCCACCGTCGCCGACCTCAACACCCAAGCCCGCGCCACTCGGGTGCGCACCGGGGCCGTCGAACCAGACGGCGTCGGTTTGCACGATGACACCGTCGCGGGTGTCGGCGACACCATCGTCACCCGGCGCAACCGCCGTGACCTGCGCACCAGCACGGGCGCTTGGGTTCGCAACGGCGACCTTTGGATGGTCACCGCCCGCGCGGACGACGGTTCGCTGCTCGTGCAGAGAAACACGGGTATCACGTCGCGAGCAATCGCGAGCCGGTCGGCGGTGCGGTTGCCGGCCGACTACGTCGCCGAGCACGTCGAACTCGGCTACGCCACCACCGCACATCGCGCGCAAGGCATGACGGTGGATGCGACGTTTGCGATTCTGCGGCCCGGCATGAGTCGCGAACTCGCCTACGTCGCGATGACCCGTGGCCGAGCCGACAACCACGCATTCATCGCCACCGACATCCCGGACCTCGGCTACGACGGCGCGCCCGCACCGGAGCAGACCGGTCGCCACGTCATGGCGCAGATCCTCGCCACCACCGGCGCGCAGACCTCCGCGACCCAGACCCTGCGCGCCGCACAAGACCAGGCGACATCGCTAGCGCAGCTGGCACCGATGCACGAAACCCTCGTGCAAAACGCGCAACACCACCGGTGGGCGGTAGTCATTGCCGGCAGCGGACTGACCGTCGACCAATTCCGCCGAGTCGAAGCCTCACCCGCGTGCGGGCCACTTGTCGCAGCACTGCGCCGAGCCGACTACGACGGACACCCGATGCAACGCATACTGCCCGCGCTTATCGCCGCGGCACCGCTCGACGTCGGCAACGCCACGACGGACAACGCCACGCCGGCCCGCGACCTCGCCGCAGTCCTGCACCACCGCGTGACCACCTGGCACGAACGCGCCGCGCCACAACCGGGACATCGGGTCGAGCCACGGATCGGCGGACTCATCACGCCCGCGGGTCAACTCGACACCGACGTTCCGGCAGACCAACGTGCCGCGATCGAAGAGCTCCAAGCGCTGATGACAAGCCGCGTCGCCGCACTCACACGGCAGGCTCTACGGAACCCGCCGTCCTGGCTACGCGCACTCGGGAAGCCCCCCGCTGATCCGCGCCGTCGAGCCACCTGGGTCGCCGCCGTCGAAGTAATCGCCGCGTACCGCGACCGATACCAGGCGCCTGAACACGGCCACCCACTTGGCGAGCCTGCCCCGCTCGACCCAAACCAACGTGTCGCGCGTGGACGCGCCGTCGCCGCCAGCCGGCTCGCCCGCACACCCACAAAAGGCCGCCCGATCACGCAACCGAGCGCCGCTCATGCAGACCGGAATTCACCATCGCTATGAAACGCCCGCCCATCAACACGATTAGGGAGCCGACCGAAATGGATCGCATGCTGAACATCGACCAAGTGGCCGAACGGCTCGGCACGTCGCCCCGCTTCGTACGAAGACTGGTCGCTGAACGGCGCATCGCCTTCAACAAGGTCGGCCGACACGTCCGCTTCAGCACCGCTGACATCGAAGAGTTCATCCACGCCGGCCGCGTTGAGCCCTGGCCAAACCCAAACTAGGGCGGTCCCGCTTCACGCCGCATCGTCCCGTGACTCAGGTTCGAAGGCTTCGGGCGCGAACGACTCCGCATGCGCTTGTGTGATGTCATCCCAGTCGGCGCCACCCATGCCGAGGGAACTCTGGATGACGTTGCTGGGGGAACCGTTCAAGCCTGCCTGGGTTCCAGCCCTGCTCACCGGGGCTGGTCGGGTCGGACAGCGGCGGGTCGCGCACCAGGTTGCGCATGGGTGATCGTGGTTCACCATTAGATTGCGCCAACAGGGCCTCCACCCTTGGCTGGCCATGTTACGAAGGACAGGTCGAGCGCATAGGAATGTTCTATAAAGTCGAGCGAGACTTCGGCCGCAGTTACGACGGACACGCTGGTTGGCACTCCAAGCGTCGTCGGCATATGCATGCAGATGTCTGCAAGCCAGTCTGCTAGTTCATCTCGGATTTCGCCCGTCGCCGGCTCATCAGCGGGCAGAAGAGCAACTATGTCGAAGAGCGTTCCTCCGTCTGCCGCTGTGGCGAACGCGACGAGGACATCTCGAACGTGGTCTCGGTGACCATGCTTCTTCTTGCGGATGCGCCGCGACAGTTCCTTATAAGTTTCGACGAAAGTCGCCGGCACAGCAGGCCGGTCATAACGAAGCCCGAGCCATGTCTTGAGCTCCAATGCAGCAACCTGAGTCGGGCACGAATGGTGGCGCAGGTCGGCTGCCGCCGCGGCGAGCAGTGCTTGCGAGACCATTTGTGGTGGAGAGGCGGCGTCGAGGTACATTCCGCTACCCAGGCTGAACTTGGCGCTGCGCACGCCTCTGCTGTCTGGCGGGGACTCTGTGAACACAGCCCGGATCTCAATGCTCGGCGCGATGCCATCAGCCGCCGTCCCCCACGCCATGCCGCAATCCTGCTCCGCAAGCATCCATAGCGGGTGCACATCCTTTTCGACGCGCGGTAGTCCTGCCTCATCAAGGATGATGCCCTGGGATGGCAGATCTAAGCGGAGCAGGCAGCCCTGTCGCCAACCAAGTGCTCGGAGCGAACCAGGCTCACAGTCAAGCTGATTCTCGTCTCCCTCTTCCCCGCGCGCCTCCACCACGAGCTGAGGTCACCTGCCTGACGCGCCATCTACCGGGACAGTGGCCGGCAGGCGGGACACGTTCGATCGGCTCCGCAGCAGAGGCGTTTGGGGCGCCGGCGACAGTAGTTGTAGTGCGAATCGGTACGCACGCGCGTACTCGCCCGCGATTAGAAGCTTGACAGCACTTGTTCCTTCTTCATCGACCGGGCTTTCGAGAGCTGCGCGAAGCGCCGACGAATCAGCCGCAATAGGCGCGAGCCGCCGAATGCAAGCATGAACGGCGGCGAGTCGTTCTGCCACGTCGATGGATCTCGCTGAGCTTCCCTCGGCTGCCAGCTTCCCGACCGTGACGTGGGTCGTTCGCAGAATCGTCGCCGCCGTCCGCTGCGACCAGCCAGTCATGGCGAGTACTTCTTTCATCTGACGTTGGGTGCCGACGTCGGTTTGAGAGTCATGATCCGGGAGGACGACGCACGCATTCAGAGGATAAGGCCACGGCGCAGGCAGTATCGGCGGCGATAGCGTTCCGCGGTCGATTCGCACGCTCTCAAGAAGATATCCGATGGATTCGGCCAGATCACTGCACTCACTAAGTAAGACGAGTCCCAAGAACGGGCCGACGCCATGACCTTCCACACATGTGGGAACGTCCGGCCATGTGAAGCAGTTACTCGTGGCTGTGAGGCGAATCTTCCAAGGCTGCCCTTGCCGAAAGACGCGCACCAATGGCAAGTCTGCGCCCAAACCCTGATACGAGGCGGACGAGTCAATCAGCGGTGGATATCCGGTCATCTCAGTCAATGTGCTCCAGTCCGAAATGTTCCTTGCCGCTATCGGTGAGAGACCAGTAAAAGAATCCTTCGATGTCGCTATGCATATTCTGGAACTGTTCGAGCAGAACCTCGGGATCGAACCGCTGTGGAGCTTGCAGAAACACATCGAGGTCCAGCAGGAATGATGGTTGCGCAAGAGGAGCCGGCCCAACCATCGGCAGGACGCTCCCTGCCGGCAGGAATCCGTGGCGAACAACAGATTGCACTTCGCCCGGGACATCGGCGGAAGCGGACCGCGCCAACCTTGTTTCAGAGATGGTTGCGAGCAATCTGGTGCCGCTAGCCAGCACCTGCGGTGTCACCCAGCCCGCGAGCTCCGCGCGAAACCACTCTGTCCACGCCCACTCCTCGCCCTCCATGACATCGACCACATTTAGGAACCGGACGCCGAGCCGTTCGCATCTGCGGATTCCTAAACCGTCGTGCAACGCGGATAGGACCGCGGCGAGCCGTCCAACTATCCCGTCAACACCTGCGTATGAACTCCCGGCGGTGAGTGTCATCTCCCCCGGTCCCAGACTCAAGCGCCAGCCTTCGTCGTCAGTGAATTCAGTGACCGTGGTCATCGACGTTTGCGGCGTCATCCCGCTGGGCGACATATTGAGTTGGAGTTCCGTGACCTTCTGCTGATTCATGTAGGGGAAGAGCGTCATCAAACGCTCCTGCACCGGTGCCACTCCAGCAAGCGTCTCGAGACGGGCCAACAGCGGAAACTTCACCTGGACGAGGGCCTGAACGAGGGGAGCGTCGCGGAGACGAAAGCTCTCGGGACGGGGGCCGCCGATCACGAGACCTCCAGCTTTCTTTCCAGAATCTTTCCACCACATTACACCGGATACGTCGGCCCGGCGGCAGGTCCGCTTGAGTCTTTGCCAAGAATCTGGGCCTTAGCGACTCACGGATATAGCACCTGCACTGCTTGAACGGCGGCTTGGAAGGCTACTAGCGGTGGCGCAACCGCCCGGCTCGCTTGTTCACCGGCTTCCGTTCGCTAGGTTCTGGTACTGGCACAGAATCGCGCCGCCAGCGCCCGTCTGGCTTGCCCACAACCCCACGCAGGCTGCGTCACGGCGTGGACGGGGTGGTAAGCGGCCGCAAGGTGCACGCTCGCCAAGACGCGATCGGACCCGAGTGCCGACCCAGGCATGCTCAGCTCCGGCCTTGAAGCCAAGTGCCGCGAGCCAGGTGGTGCCGTCGGCGTCCGGGTGGTTCCGCCCATAATCAGCCGCATCAAGCACCGCGAGTTCGGCGTTCTGGCTACAACCTCCAACGTGCACGACCAGACATGCCGTGAGGTGCGTGATGACTCACCAGGTGGCCATCCACTCGGGCGGCGACCTCGTCGCGACCCTGAAGCAAGGGGACCAGAAACCGCCTTCCGCACTGAATGCCTGGCGCAGCCAGGGACACCGCTGGGTGCCGGGGTGCCTGTACAGCGGCGGTCCGCTCCGACACGGAGCCTTAGGGGCCACAAGCGCGAGCGTCAGACTGCCTGGACACTAGATGCCGCATATTGAAGTGTCGCCCAAGGGAGATACGTGACTAACGAGCCGGAGGCGGTCGCGGACTCACCGCGTCCACTGCCCGACGTTCGAGCACGGTTTCTACTGGCGGCGCAAGCCGTGGTTGTCGCTCTTGGTGAGTTGGGCCGCATCCTTACTCCCACGCTTGTGACTCACCACCCGCTGATGCTGCTGAGCTTGAGTGCTGGCGACGGTACTTTGGCATTGGTCGCGTCGCGGCTAGGTGCTTGGGAGTACTACGTCACAGCAGAGGTGCGACTCTTGCTGATTGCCCCATGTGCGTACATCGTTGGCAGATACCACCTCAGCGCCGGACTCCGGCGTTTTGAACGGTGGCGACGACTAGCAGAGGCCCCACCGCCGATCTTCCGAGGACTCGCGGTCCTTGGCGTCCTGTGTAGCGTCAACTCTGCGACATGCCTGTGGGCTGGCGCCAGCCGCCTCTCAGCGCGCATGACGCTCGCAGCGGCGATCTCCAGCGTCGCAGCACGCTGCTGGTTGATCCGGCTGTTGGCAGCGCAGCATCAAGGCACAGTCCGGCACGTCACAAGACTTCTCGACTATTACCAGCTACCGCTAACGGTACTTCTGGTTGTTTGCGTGCTGACGACACACGTTCTCCGTGGTCGGCACCGTGCCGCCCACATTGGCAAGGCACCGTGAGCTTCTCCTCCAGCGGGCGAAGGTATGCGTTGAGCGCCGAGTTCCCGCTCCAGGGCTACCGCGGAACTCCGACCACGCCATGGCACGCCCCCAATGTCGGAGCCGCTACGCTGAGGGCCGTGCCGACCGGAGCCCCGTCGCCGCAGCGATCCCAGAGTCAAATTGTCCGATGGGCTCCGAACGCCATCACAGTTGGGCGAGCCGTACTTGCGGCTTACGGCGCTCGTGTCGCCCGCCGTAAGCAGGCCTCACTGGCAATCGTATTGATCGCAGCGGGCGCGATCGGGGATGCCGCGGACGGCTGGCTTGCAAGACGGCTCGGAGCGACTTCCGCCCTCGGTGCGCGCCTCGACCCGGTAGCTGACCGAGTGGTCATAGCCGCCGCACTTCTGACTTTGTGGGAACTGGACCCAACCAGTCGACTCCCGGTGGCCTTGCTAAGCATGCGTGAAGCGGCGCTCACTGCTGGCGCAGCCCTCGCCATCACGAAGCCTCCCGCAGAAACCGGCGTCACGTCGCTGGGCAAGCTATCGACGCTGATGGTCCTTTCCGGAGCCGTGACGGCGGGGATAGGTGCGGCGGCTGGGCGGAGTGCCTTACGGCGCACCGGCACGGTGGCCCTCACAGCCGCAATCATCCCAAGCTATGCGAGCCTCTTGCAGTACCGGTCACGGATGCGAAGGTCGTGGTGATGGAACCTCCCGTTGCCTATCCGGCCGTGTCACCGGCACCGAGACTCGGCACTATCGATCTGCTGCTTGCGTCCGCCGTGCAAGAGTTGGCAGAGATCACTGAGGCGCCCGGCGTCGCCGCATGCGTCGTTGTCGGGGGACAGGTTGTCGCGTCTTACGCAACAGGTCTCGCTGACACTCGCTCGCTGGCGGCCATGACGTCGACCACGACCTTTGACATGGCATCACAAACAAAGTTGATGACCGCCGTCGCCATGGTGGCACTAGCCGAGCGTGGGACGCTGGCGCTCGACGATCCGATCACGAACCACCTCGAATCAAGGTTGTTCCGGGCAGACGAGCGGTTAGCCCAGATCAGTATTTTGGATCTGCTTCTTCACCGCGCGGGGTTTACACACGCCACCAGGCGGAACTTTGCGCGACCGCTGCACACAAGCGGACTTTCCACCATGCGGCGTCGTAGCGCGTCCGTACCTGTATCGCATGACGGACCGATCGCGATCGACTACACACCTCGCACGAGCAGCCAGTACTCAAATGTTGGGGCTGCGCTTGCGGCGGAGATCGTCGCCCGAAACTTTGGCTCCACGTACCGCGAAGCGGTCGAACGACTCGTCCTCCATCCGCTCTCGATGGCAGACACCCATCTGTATGGCCGCGCTCGGCCAGGTGGTCGGCGACATCGACGCGCGCAGCGGCTTCTTCCTCTTGAGCTGCACCCACGATGGATCGGCATCGCCGGAGGGATCTCAACGGTTGGAGATCTTGCGCGTCTGATCTCGCCGTATACCGGCGTCCCTGACGCGCTATCCCTCGTGCCGGTCGCATCCCTGCAGGAGTGGTCGAGCCACAGTTTGCTGGGCGGCGAAGCGGTGGGGCACGTCGTTGGGTGGCGCCTCGAGCAGCAGCCCCACGGCGTCATACTTCACCAGGCTGGCACCCGCCCTGGTCTGTCCGTCAAGGCGATGGTGGCCCCTGCTGACCGAATCGGATGCGTCCTCCTAGCAAACAAGACATGCCGTCTCGAAATCCACGGGGTAGCGGAGCGGTTGATGGACCGACTACGAGGGCTCGAGCGGAACCATGCAGGCGGGCGAGCCGACCTCCTCGCGGGCTCCTACTCGATCGCAGGCTCGCCGCTTCGCAATCCAACCTTTTGGCTCGACAGCGGAGGTCGCATCGACGTTCACCACGTAGAGAACGCGACCGATGTCACCTTTGGCCGGAATGGCGGACGCTTCCCGGTCACGTGCCGCGACGGCGAATACGGGATTCAGCGCCGAGGAGCATGGATTCCGATGCGCATGGCCATCGATCGGGAGACCGCGCACGACACACTCGCTCTAGGTGGCCCCTACACGGGGCTAATTCTCACCAGACTGCCTTGAGCGAGGCCTTCGCCGCCGACGATCCGCCGATGCACGCGACGGGGTGGTTTCGGCTGACCGCTTCCCTATACCCGGCGACGCTCTCGCTGCTCCAGGACGGGGAGCGATACATGAACCGCTGGGCTGAACTCTTCAACGGCTGCAGGGGCGGCGGAATCGTTATCCACTCGGCGTGGCGCCTCTCAAACGTACGACTTGGTGATCCCGAGGACCAAGACCTCAGCTTCGACAGCCTCCTTCGCAGCCCCCCGTCGCCGCCGGACGTCTTCGTACGCCTTAGCGGGCATGCGCTTTCGGTCACTAATCTCGTTCAACTCGTGCGTCTGCGGTGGCTCACGGCGCGGCGAGTTCACGTGTACCCCTACCTCGATCAAAGTTATGCGACTTGGCTCGGGTCGTTCCATCAAAAGGCGACCTGCTTTCTCCACGGTGATGAGGTCGAGGTTCTTCTCGGTTCGGTCGACCTGACACCTCGCCGCCGCGACAACGAACAACACCGTCGGAGTTCGGCCGCGCGCCGACCCAGCCACGACGTAGGCATCGAAATCGGTGGCCATGCAGCAGTGGAGCTCATGCAGGCAGAAATCGAAATGTGGTCGGCGGCTAGCTACTACCGCGACCGGGTCTTGTGGCCGTACCGAACAAATAAGACCCAGACGCCGTCGACCGCATTAGACAGGCTCGATTCTCTCCGACGTCCATATGCGGGGACGGGCAATGAATTACCAAACCGCGTTCAGATTCTGCGCACTACCCCACGGCCTACTCGTGAGCGCAGCTGGCCGTACGCCGCCTACGCGGAGCGATCGACGATCCAAGCCTACCATGATGCGCTCAAACGCGCACAGAAATATATCTACATCGAGGACCAGTACTTCACTCCGAACTTTGGTGACGCGGGCTCGGGGTCGTGGTCGTGGTTTTACAGACTGACACCAATGGACCTACTTGTAGCGGCATTGCGGAAAGGCGTTCAGCTCATAGTCCTTGTTCCTGGCGTCAATCCTAACGGTCCTGGCATCCGCCATATGCGGGATCGCGCAGTGGAGGGCATCAAGAAGCAGGCCCTTTCTATGGAGATCGAGCCACCAATCTTTGCCCAGCTTCATGGTGAATCCGAACGGCGACGTTGGCGATGGCGCTTCCGGTCGCTCGCACGCGGCCCTGTTCGGAATCCGGTGCACGTGCACTCAAAGGTCCTCGTCTGCGATGACGAGTTCGCGATTGTCGGATCCGCGAATCTGAACGGCCGGAGCTTCGTAAACGATGTCGAACTTGGGATTGCGGTTGAGGGTCCGTTTGCTGCCGAGATCCGACGATCGCTGTGGACGGAACACACGGGGCGGTCGGTCGATGACTGGGCCGAACACGCAGTCGTATTTCGCGATGCCGTCGACGCGTCCGACGGCCGGCTCGTCCGGTACGAGCCCACGCCCGGTGTCACACCACCAGGGCGCTACCTACGATGGCTGTGGCGACTCTCGGAGCCCGGCCGTGAATAGGGAGGACGCCGACGTCCGTGGCTTCTTTAGCTCCTTACGCTGGCAACTTGCCAGCCTGGGCTGGATGGCCCAACCGCTTCTGGTCTTGTCGTACAGGCCCTGGGAATGGCGACTTCGCGTTGTCGTAGCCATCGGTTTGTTCCTCCGGGCATTGGCGTTGGCATTTCTAGTCAAGCCAGGGCACCCTCTGGCAAGAAGGGTTTGGGGGCTCATGCTCGTCACCGACCTAGGGCGTGTCTCGTAAGTCATGACAGCCAGAGCACGATCGATGCCAGGACGACGCCGCCTCGGTAGACCAGGGCGTGTTTG
>Ga0208717_1000601_pt1 | contig 11821 bp, 11 predicted proteins | sample NGESurF53shallow_FD_184489 | JGI IMG/M metagenome (GOLD analysis project Ga0208717, IMG submission 184489) | Arctic peat soil microbial communities from Barrow, Alaska - NGEE Surface sample F53-3 shallow (SPAdes) | ecosystem: Environmental > Terrestrial > Soil > Wetlands > Peat ... | reverse complement strand
CGGCAGCGCGGTGACGAGCCCCTGCTCGACCCCCAGGAACCCGCAGATCTGATCCAGCGTCTGCACCGGCGCGTCGACCAGGTCCCGGTAGCGAAGCCACAGCACCTGCTCCTTCGGGAACACCTGGTACAGGTGCTCGAGTTGCTCCCCGTACCGGCCCAGCCGCGTGTAGTGCCAGAACTGCGCCCACCCGGCGGCCACCCGGCGGTCCTCGTCCGCGCAGGCCTTGACGAAATCCCCGATCGGGTCGAGGCCCGCCGACCACAGGTGCGTCCAGTTGGAGTGGGCCCGCTCCACCGGGTCACGCAGCATCGCGATCACCTTGACGTCCGGGATCAGCTCCCGGATCCGGGCCTGCGCCGCCGTGTCGTACAGGTAGAACGGGGTCGATTCGGCGCGCAGCTGGCCTGCCGGCGCCGCGGCGAAGAGGCCTTCATAGTCTTCCCGGCGCCAGACGTGCTCCCGCCAGGTCGGGACGTCCCCGGGACCGCCGCCCCGGGTGGGCGGCGGCTGCCCGTCGGTCAGGAAGAACTTGGGTTCCTTGACCGGCGACATGTAGAGCAAGGGATGCGTGGCCAGGGCCGCGTGCAGCGCCGTGGTGCCAGCCTTCGGGGCACCGATGATCAGGAAGTCCGGCAGAGGCATGGTGGCCTCCTTTACGTGAATGTGCTCCTGCGTGCGTCCTCGGGCCGCATAGAGCAGGGGGGAATTATCCCGATCAATTTAGTAGACTATGGGACGCACGGTTGCCGGTCAATGCCGGTCAATGCCGGCCAACCGACGCTACCTGGTCCCAGGCTTTACCCGGGCCCGTCCATCTGGACAGACGCTCCCCGGCCTCGTTGCGCGGGGAGCGCACGGGCACCAGCCTGCCCGCCCCGCAGCGGCTCACACCTCCTCCCCGCGCCTATGTGCTGCGCACCGCAATAGCGAACCCAGCGGTCTCTTTGCGCACCAGGCATTCAGGCGCCGCAGGGCGGACGCCGGAATTCGCTTCCGGCTATGCACCGAAACCCGGGGCCCGGCGGGTTATCTGCGGGAATTGCGCGGGCTTTCCCGGCGGGGAGGAGAGCACATAAATGCCCGGGACCCAATCACCTGAACGGAAATGGGACCATCCTGCGCGTCATCCGGGAGCCAGCCGGCCGCCTGCCGGTCAGGCCCGGGCGCGGTCCTCAGCGCCGCTGAGGGCCGCGGCGTCCTCGCGGCGCAGCAGCGCGGGCTCACCGTCGCGGCGCAGCAGCGCGGCGACCTCCGCCGCGGAGACGCCGTGGAAGTGCAGGTGGTAGCCGCCCATCGAGAGCTGCGCGGCGGCCGGCGCGTCGAGCGCCGGGACCTGCCCGATCCCCAGGCCGCTGGCCGACCCGGGCTCGATGGCCAGCGCGGGGTGGTCGTGGACCGCCCGGGCCTGCCGGGCCCCGGCGATCCGGGCGTGCTGCGCTGTCCCCGGGCGCGCGATGGCCGGCCGCGGACGTGCGATCGCTGGCGTGGCCACCAGGGCCTGCCGGGCCCGTCGCGGGGGCTGTTTGTGCACCAGGACGACGTAACGGCGCAGATAACGGACCACGGCCAGGGTGGCCACCGGCAAGGCGACGGCCGCCAGGGCCAGCAACAGCAGGTGCGCGGCCAGGAACGCGACGACCCCGCCGACGGCCACCGCGCCCGCGATCACGATCGCCGCGCCACCGCCAAGGTCACTGGCCGTGCTTCCGCAGCCGCAGGCCGATCCGGTTGCGCACATAGACGTCTCCTTGGGTGGAAGGCAGGAGGCTGCGCGGCCCGGGCCGAGGCTGGGGTGTCGTCGCTGACCAGCCCGCGCAGCAGGGTGCTACTCCCCACTCGACGCCGGGCCAGGAGCCGTTGTCTGCTGTCCGGAAGGGAATTGTCCCGTTTTCTGGCCATTGCTTTCAGTGACCACTCTCCCGGCTGATGGCCGGGGATTCCGCGTCGTACTCTCCCGCCGGGTGGCCGCCGGGGAGCCGGTGCTTGGCGACCCGCGCGGTGGGGGTGCGGGGCAGCTCGTCGATGAGCTGCCAGTAACGGGGCACCTTGAAGGCGGCCAGCCGGGTAGCCGTGTGCGCGCGCAGGGCGTCGAAGTCGGGCCGGCGGCCCGGCGCGGGCACCACGAACGCCTTCACCTCGTCCTCGGACAGCTCCGACGCCACCCCGACCACGGCACACTCCAGCACGTCGGGGTGGTCTTCGACGACCTCCTCGACCTCGGCTGGGGACAGGTTCTCGCCGCGGCGGCGGAGCACCTCCTTCTTCCGCGCCACGAACGTGTACGTGCCCCCGGGGTCGGCCGTGACCAGGTCGCCGGTGCGCAGCCAGCCGTCGCCGGTGAACGCCCGCGCCGTCTCAGCGGGCATGCCGTAGTAGCCGCGGGTCAGCACCGGGTTGCGGAGCAGTAGTTCCCCCGGGCGGCCCGGGCCGGCTTCCTGGCCCGCGTCGTCCACCACCCGGGCGTGGTTGATCACGCCAAGCACCGGGTGCTGGCGGACGGCACCCAGGGTGCCGAACGGGCGGGTCCCATGCGGCCAGATCAGCCCGTAGGGGCTCTCCGACAGGGCGTACCCCACCACGATGCGCAGGCCGAGCCGCCGCTCGATGCCTTCCTGCCGTTCCCGGGCCGGCGCCGGCCCGGTGTAGCAGAGCCGCAGTAGCGTGTCCGCGTCACCTGGATGGGGCGGCTGGCGCATGAGGATCTCGAGCATCGCCCCGATCGCGTTGAACTCGGTCGCGCCGTGCCGCCGCGCGGCGTCCAGGAAGCCGCTCGCGGAAAACCTGGGCAGCAGGATCAGGCCCGCCCCGCAGGCCAGCGAGCCCATCACCGAGTAGGCCGGGGCGTTGATGTGGAACAGCGGCAGCGAGGTCATCAGCCGGTCCCGGGCGGTGAGCTCCATCCAGTACGGGAAGCCCTCCCCGGCCAGGACGTAGGCCCGGTGGGTCTGCATGACCAGCTTGGACCGGCCCGTGGTGCCGGACGTGGGGATCAGCACGGCCAGGTCGTCGGGGGTGAGCGCGGCGGGGGGCAGCGGACGGGCTGGCCCGCTGCTGGCGTGGGCCCAGTCACCGGCTAGCTCCGTGGCGTCGAGTACACCCAGCGGCAGGCCGGCCAGCCTGGCCTGGCTGACCAGCCCGGCCAGGCCCTGGTCGGTGATCAGCGCACGCGGCTGGGTCTGCTGGGCCAGGCCGGCCAGCTCGGCCGGGGCGCTGCGCGGGTTGACCGAGACCACGACCGCACCCAGCGCGGTCAGGGCCAGCCAGCAGATCAGGTACTCCGGCGTGGTCCGCGCGGTGACCATGACCAGGTCCCCGTGCCCGACCCCGGCGTCGCGCAGGCAGCGGGCCGCCGCCGCGACCTGGCCCAGCGCGCCGGCGAAGCTCAGCGTCCCCTCGTCGCTGCGGACCCACACGCCGTCCGGGTCGCGGGCCGCGGCGTCGGCCAGGACCTGCGGGATGGTCCGGCTCGGCGCCGGGTCCGCCCGCGACGCACCGGCCTGGGCTGTCCCGGGCACGATCAGGATGACCGCGGGGCCACGTGATCGCGCCAGGAGTGCTGCGGCGTGAAGCCCAGCGCCGAGCGGGCCTGGTCGATGGCCAGCAGCGTGCCGAACTCCCCCACCTCGCGGTTCAGCGTGACGCCCGGGAAGACCTCGGCCAGCAACTGCGCGGAGGGCCGGTCCATCACGGTGTCCGCGGCCGCGATGATGTAGCTGACGCTGCCCTTGGCCGGTGCCTCCAGGGCCAGCCGGCAGGCCATGGCCGCGTCACGCTCGTCGATGTAGCCCCACAGGTTCCACCGGCGCGCGGCCGGGTCCGGCCAGTACTCGGGAAAGTGCTGGTAATCCGCGGGGCCGAGGATGTTGGAGAAACGCAGCCCGATGAACGGGATCTGGGACCACTCGGCGATGTGCGCGGCCACGGTCTCGCTGGCCACTTTGGACAGCGCGTACGTGCTCGTCGGGACGGGGTAGTGGTCCTCGTCCACCGGCGCGTACCGGGGTGGCACGTCGAACGGGAGGCCCAGCGTGGTCTCGCTGGATGCCCACACCACCCGCTCCAGCTTGGCCTGGGCCGCCGCGGTGAACACGTTGAAGTTCATGGTCATGTTCTGGTTGAACGTGGTCGCCGGGGTATGGATCTCCGGAGCCGGGATGTTGGCCAGGTGCACCACGGCGTCCACCCCCTGGAGCACCTCGGTGGCCTGGCCGTAGTCGGTCAGGTCGGCCAGCAGCGGCCGGACCCCCAGGTCCTCGGCGGGCATGACCCGGTCGGTGGCCACCACCCGGTAGCCGTGCGCCAGCAGTTCCCGGACGGCGACCCTCCCGGCCCGGCCGCTCGCGCCGGTGACGCAGATTCGTTTCGTCATGGGGCCAGGATTTCACGCGGCCCACGCCCCCCGGCAAACCCTGCGCCGTGCCCCCGCCCGGGCAGGTGCGCCCGGGCGTGAGGCCGCCGGCGGGGCTCAGGGGGTGGGCGTGACGAGTGTGGTGGACCTGACCGCGCCGCTGCTCCCCGTGCTGGGGGTCGGCGACGGCACCGTCGAGGGTGAGGACGCCGTGCCGGAGGTACCCGGGCTCGGCGTCCCCGAGCTTGGCGTCGGCGTCCCCGAGGACGCCGAGGACGCCGAGGACGTCGGGCTGGCCGTCGCGGACCCGGTTGGCGCGGCCGACGGCGTGCTGGACGGGGGCGCGGTGTGCCGCTGCCGCGAGGTGTGGCCGCCGGACGGGGAGCTCAGCGGCGGCCTGCCCACGGCGAGCTGGAACACGATGATGGCCGCCACGACGACGACGAAGAACAGCGCGGCGGTACCGCCGTAGGTCAGCCACTGCCGGCGGGTCAGGCCGGCGAAGAAGCTGGTGACCGCACCCCAGAGGCCGCCGGCCCCCGCGTCGTCACCGGCCGGGCCTTCGTCGGTGAGCTGCCCGTGCGCGTGAGAGCTGGCCGTGTCACCGGGGCGGTCCCCGCCGTTCGCGGCGCTGCCGCCAGCGGTGGTGCGGCCGTAGGGCGACCCGCCATTCGTGCTGCCGCCGCTGGCTGACCAGTCGTTAGGTACGCCCCACTCGGTGGCGACGCCGGGGATCAGCTCCGTTTCGTGGGGATCCCGGGGGGTGCCGTACTGCCGCCGGTCCCAGACGGCCGTGTCGTGTTCCGCCTCACCCCCGGCCGCCGGGCGGGAGGCCGAGCCCGCGGACGCGGCGTGCCGCCCGCCGACGGTGGTTCCCGGCGTGGTGCCGCTCGCCGTGGTGCCGCTCACCGTGGTCCCGGTCCCGGTCCCGGCGCCGGGGTGATGGAGCACCACCTGCCCCGCCGTCCGCAACCGCTCCTGGGAACGCTGCAGATAGTGCTTGTAGATCTCGGTACCCATGGTGCTGGAGATGCTGCCCACGGCCGCACCGACAAGGGTGCCGCCCACTCCCAGGTAGGAAGCAGCGATCGCGCCAGTCAAGGTAGCCAGCACACTGGCGATGACTTGAGTGCCGCTCAGGTTGAGTCCGCGCGGCCCGCTCATGAACTGTCCCCCTTTGCACGTGAGTCCCCCGCTCAGCCAGCGCGGAACTCACGGCACGGGGGGATGCAGACGGTTCCTGACCTACCGAGCTTATGCGCGGCACCCCGGTGCCGCACGTCCGCTTGCCGCAGGTCAGCCCAGATCCGGAGGTCGTCCGCGTCCCCCGCGCGGCGCGGCCGGGCCGATCCGGCTCGGCGCCCCGCGGCCGGGCGGCCCGATTACCCGCCCCCGGCAGCCGTACCTGACCTGGGGGCTTTACCGGGGCGTGGCAGTCGGCCGCCGGCCGCACCGGAGGCCGGGCTCCGGGGCCGCCCGGGGACCAGACGATCCGGCCACACTTTTCTCGCGGTGTCTCGCTCACTGAGATGGGCCGTGCTCTGCTACCGGGACGGGGCAGGACGGTCACGATCCGCCCAGGCCGGGGGCCGGCCCCCGGCCTCCACTCCAGCCGGGCGCTACCGTCGGGGGGATGACAGATCACGCGGTTGAAGTGCTGGTGATCGGGGCGGGCGTCGCCGGGCTGACGACCGCGGTGTGCCTGGCGGAAGCCGGGCTGGCCGTGATGATCCAGGCCGGACGGCTGCCGCAGCAGACCACGTCGGCCGTGGCCGGCGCGATCTGGGGACGGCACCTGGTCGAGGACACCGGCCGGGTGACGCGCTGGTGCACCGAGTCCCTGGACGTGCTCACTGCGCTGGCTGCCGACTCCGGCACCGGGATCCGGCTGCTCGGCGGGATCGACGCCGCGCGGGCCGCGTACCCCCGCCCGCACTGGGCCGCGCCCCTGCCCGACCTCAGGCCGTGCGACCCGGCGGACCTGCCGGCCGGGTTCGCGTCGGGCTGGCGGTACACCGCGCCGGTCGTGTCCATGCCCGCCTACCTGGACTACCTGGCCGGGCGGCTGCGCCGGGCGGGCGGTCAGCTCACGGCCGCACCGCTGGAGTCGCTGGCCCAGGCCGTCCGGCAGAGCGCCGCGCCGGTGATCGTGAACTGCACCGGGCCCGGGGCCCGCGATTTCGTGCCCGACCCGTCGGTGAGCGCGGTCCGCGGCCAGGTCGTCATCACCGAGAACCCGGGCCTGACCGAGTTCTTCATCGGCGGCGACGACGAGGCGCACGAGCTCACCTACATGTTCCCGCACGCCGGCCGGGTGGTGCTGGGCGGCACCGAGATCGCCGGCGACTGGTCACTGGACCCCCGGCCCGCGACCGCGCAGCGGATCCTGGCTGACTGCGCGGCCATCGACCCGCGGCTGCGCACGGCCCGGATCCTGGAGCACCGGGTGGGCCTGCGCCCGGTCCGGCCCCAGGTCCGGCTGGAGGCCGAGACCGCCAGCCCGGGTGAGGCCGCCGGCCGGCTGGTGGTGCACAACTACGGGCACGGAGGCGGCGGCGTGACCCTGTCCTGGGGGTGCGCCCGCGAAGCCGCGCGGCTCGTCACGTCGTTCCGCTGGCCGCGGCCCGGCTAACCGGCCGGGGCCAGGCTGTCCAGGATCGCCTGCTGCACCGGGGGCGGGGTCTCTCCCGGCGCGGCCCGCAGGGCGTACTGCCCGTGCAGCGCCACCGCGGGCTGGGCGATCATCCGCGGGAACCGGCCCCGGTGCGGCCAGGACGCGGCGTGGACCAGGAAGGGGTGGCACAGGAACACGTCACCGGCCCGGCCGGTGGCCAGCGCGGTGGGCCGGTGCGCGCTGGCCCGGGCGGCCTGCTGGGCGGCGGGCAGCCATTCCATGCCGCTATCTCCCGCGGCGGCCAGGATCCGCGGGACGTCCCGGTGCGAGCCCGGCCGCAGCCGGGTCGGTGCGCCGTCCGGCTCCACGTCGGTGAGCAGGTAGAGCGCGAGGAGACCGCGGGCCCGTGAGCCCGCGCTGACCCGCCGCTGGCCGGCCTCCTCGTAGCTGGCCTCGATGTGCCAGCCCGCGTCCCCCGGGTCGGCCTCGCTGGGGAACCGCACCGGGATGGTGCCGCCCACGCCGTCCCGGCGCCACCAGCGGCCGGGGCCGATCAGCTGGTCACAGGCGTCCCGCAGCACCGACAGGGTGGCCGCCGCCGCGAACGGGCCGCCCTCGGGGCACGGGATCCGGACCACCGGGGCGGTCCACGTGGCCGGGTCGTCGCGCCGGGCCCCGTGGCCCTCCAGCTCAGCCCAGATCATGTCCTGGCACGCCGCGATGACCGGGCCGGGGATCGCGCCGCGGACGGCGACGTACCCGTCGGCCAGGAACCCCGCGATCTGGTCCCCGCTGAGCACGGCTTCAGGCTGCCACGCCCTCCGCCGCACCCGCCACTTCATATAACGGATTGACCGTGGCTCACCACATGGGTACATTACTCAAGTAATGAACCACTGAACCGAGCCACTAGCCAGCCACTACCCCAGCCACCACCCAGCCAGCTCAACCAGGAGGTGCGGTGCCGGCTCTGGACGACGGGACGCCGCTGTTCGTGCAGATCGCCGAGCAGCTGGCCGACGACGTCGTCGACGGCGTGCTGCCCGAGGGTGCCCGGGTGCCGTCCACCAATGAGCTGGCCGCCTTCTACCGCATCAACCCGGCCACCGCGGCGAAGGGGATCAACCTGCTGGTGGACGACGCGGTGCTGGAGAAGCGCCGCGGCATCGGGATGTTCGTCGCCGACGGCGCGCGGGAGCAGCTGCGGGCCAGCCGCCGCAAACGGTTCGCCGAGCAGTACCTCGACCCGATGCTCGCCGAGGCCGCCCGGCTGGGCATCGACACCGACACGCTGGTGTCCCTGATCCGGGACCCTAGCTGGCACAACGGAGGCAGCAGGCCATGATCCCGACGATCTCCGCGACGGCGCTGAGCCGCCGCTACCGCGATCAGATCGCGCTCGACGATGTCTCGCTCACGGTCGAACCGGGCACCGTGACCGGCCTGCTGGGCCGCAACGGCGCGGGCAAGACCACGCTGATGCGCATTATCACCGGCCAGGAGTTCCCCAGCTCCGGTGACATCCGGGTGCTCGGGCAGGCCCCGGCGGAGAACGACGACGTGCTGCGCCGCATGGTGTTCGTGCGCGAGGAACAGGCCTATCCGGACCTCCGGGTGGAGCACGCGATCCGGGTGGCCTCGTGGTTCTACCCCAACTGGAGCGAGGACCTGGCCCAGCAGCTGCTGTCGGACTTCACCCTCCCGCTGAAACGGCGCATCAAGCGGCTGTCGCGCGGGATGCGGTCCGCGGTCGGGATCGTCATCGGGCTGGCGGCCCGGGCCGAGCTGACCCTGTTCGACGAGCCCTACGCCGGCCTGGACGCGGTTGCGCGCCAGCTGTTCTACGACCGGCTGCTGGCCGAGTTCGCCGAGCACCCGCGGACCATCGTGCTGTCCACCCACCTCATCGACGAGGTGGCAGACCTGCTCGAGCACGTGGTCCTGCTCGACCGCGGGCGGGTGGTGCTGGACGCTCCCGCCGACGACGTCCGCGGCACCGGCATGACCGTGAGCGGGCCGGCCACAGCCGTGCAGGAATTCGTGGCCGGACGCACGGTCTGGCACCAGCAGCGGCTCGGCTCACGGGCCTCGGTCACGATCGCCGACCCGCTCGACTTCGCCGCCCAGGCCCGCGCCCGCGCGCTGCACCTGAGCCTGGAACCCCTGTCCCTGCAGCAACTGCTGGTCCACGCGGCCGGCGCTTCCGCCGACGAGAAGGTGAGCGCATGAACACGCTGGTGAAAGTGGCCCGCTACCACCTGGTCGACCGGATGACCTTCGTGGCCCTGCCGTGGGGCATCCTGGCGTTCAGCTTCCTGGTCAACGTGGTCGTCTCCCTGTCCGTGCCCACTGGGCCGCACGGGATCTACACCGGCGGGCTGGCGACGATCTACGTGTTCCTGCTCATCTCCGGGGCCATGATGATGACCAGGTCACTGCCGTTCGGACTGATGCTGGGGGTCAGCCGCCGCAGCTACTACGGCGGCACCGGCCTCCTCGTGGTGGTCCTGAGCGTGGTGTACGGCCTGGGGCTGACCCTGCTGCAGGCGGTCGAGCGCGCCACGAACGGGTGGGGAGTCTCGCTGCACTTCTTCCGGATCCCGTGGATCATGGATGGTCCGTGGTACCAGACCTGGCTGACCTCGTTCGTGCTGCTGGCCCTGTTCTTCCTGTACGGCATCTGGTCCGGGCTGGTGTTCCGGCGCTGGAACGTGACCGGCCTGGTCGCGTTCATCGCCGCTCAGATGCTCGTGGCGCTGCTGGCCGTGGTCGCCGTGTCGTCGGCCCACCAGTGGCACGCGGTCGGGCATTTCTTCACCACGGTGACCGCGCTGGCGCTGACCGGCGCGCTGGCCGTGCTGGCCGCAGCCATGGGACTAGGCGGGCTCAGCACCATCCGCCGGGTTACCGTCTGACCCGGCGACCCGGCGCCCCGGCGGCCGGGAACTAGAAGCCGGGGAACACCGCGCGCAGCCGGTCCAGCTCGATCCCCTCGGCCGAGTAGTCCGGCGTGTGCTCCGGGTCGAGCCGGCCGTAGAACAGCCGCAGCAGCGCCTCCGCCGGCAGCCGGATCTCCCCGTCCGCTGCTGAGTCGCTGGAAGCCGGGCTGTCCTCCCACGGCGACAAGGTCACCGACTCGCCCACGTCGAGCAGGTAGTCACCCTCGGGATCAGTGGTGCGCAGCCGGACCCGGAAGGAGTCGCCAGCCGGCTTCGCGACGAACTGGAACAGCTGGGTGACCTGCTCCATGACCGGCAGGATCGCGTCCTGGGCCACGGTCGCGCCCGGGTCGATGCTCACCGCCACATCCCAGACGTGCATGGCGTGCTCGCTGAGGCGCAGCCGGACCAGCCCGGCCGCGTCCAGCTGGCGGCCGAAGAAGTCGAGCCGGATGGAGGACAGCTCGTCGTCGCTGAGCGCCTCGAGCCGGCTGACGTGCTCGGCGTCCCAGGTCAGGGCGTCGGCGGCCTGCATCTCCAGGCTGCGGTTGTTCCACGTGTCCCAGATCGCCGGGAACGCGCTCTGGTCCAGCTGCCCGCGGCCGCCTAGCGCGGCGGCCAGGCTGAGGGTCGCGATCTCGGCGCCGCTGCCGAGGTGGGAGAGAACCTGGGCGATGGTCCAGTCCGTGTCGTAGGACTGGGCGCGCAGGTGGTCCGGGGCCAGCGGCCGCACCAGCCCGTCCAGCCGGTCGTGCGAATTGCGCAGCACGCCGATGAGCGCGCGGGGGTCGGAGGTCATTGGCTAGCTCCCCTGCAGGATGGGCCCTACCGGACGGGACAGCTTACCGAGCGCCCCGCGGGCCGGCCGGACCGGGCCACGGGCTCCCCGCCGCAGCCCGCGATGTCTAGGCTGGCGGAATGAAGATAGGTTTCGGTGCCCCGGTGTCGGGGGTCTGGGCGACCCCGGAGAATCTCGCCTCGTTCGCGGCCAGCGCGGAAGCCGCCGGCTACGCCTCACTCTGGACGTTCCAGCGGCTGATGGTGCCCGAAGGCTCGGCCATGGACCCCGTGTACCACAGCGTGCTCGACCCGATGGTGGCGCTCGGCTACCTGGCCGCGGTGACCCAGCGGATCCGGCTCGGCGTCGCGGTGGTGAACATGCCCTACCTCGCCCCGGGGTACCTGGCCAAGATGGCCGCCTCCGCGGACGTGCTCTCCCGCGGCCGGCTTGAGCTGGGCCTGGGCATCGGCTGGCTGCCGGAGGAGTTCACCGTGGCGGGCGCCGTCATGGCCCGCCGGGGGGTGCGCACCGGCGAGTACATCGAGGTCATGCGCCGGATCTGGGCCGAGGGCCCGGCCGAGTTCCACGGCCGGGACTACGACGTGCCCGCGGGCTGGTTCGCGCCCAGGCCGGTGCAGCGGCCCGGGCCGCCGATCCTGCTCGGCGGGATCGCGCGGGCGGCGCTGGAGCGGGCCGGGCGGCTGGCGGACGGCTGGGTCACGTCCAGCCGGACCGACCTGTCCCGGATCAGCGAGGGGATCAGCGTGGTCCGGTCGGCGGCCGAGGAAGCCGGCCGTGACCCGGACTCGATCCGGATCGTCTGCCGCGGCGTGCTCCGCGCGGGCCAGCCGCAGACCGTGCCCGAAGGCGGCGGCCGGGTGCTGCTGACCGGCAGCTACGCCGACATCCGCGGCGACGTGGCGTGGCTCGCCGAACGCGGGGTGACTGAGGTCTTCTACGACCTGAACTGGGATCCGCTGATCGGGGCGCCTGACGCGGACCCGGTGGGCGCGGTGGCCCGGGCCGAGGAGATCCTCACCGAGCTCGCCCCCGGCGGCCAGCCGGAGGCGTGACGGCCTACCAGCCACTCTGGGCCGCGGTCCGGCTAGCGGTCGGCCGGGGCCAGCCCGGCGGCC
>Ga0208717_1000600_pt1 | contig 11822 bp, 7 predicted proteins | sample NGESurF53shallow_FD_184489 | JGI IMG/M metagenome (GOLD analysis project Ga0208717, IMG submission 184489) | Arctic peat soil microbial communities from Barrow, Alaska - NGEE Surface sample F53-3 shallow (SPAdes) | ecosystem: Environmental > Terrestrial > Soil > Wetlands > Peat ... | reverse complement strand
TAAGAAAGCGATTTTTCTTCGCCCTTGCCAAATGGGATAACAAATGCCAGCAGGATGCCTGCAAGTGTAGCATGTATTCCCGATTTCAGCATGAAGTACCACATGAAAACTCCACCCAGGAGATAAAGAGGCAACCATTTTATTTTGAATTTATTTATCAGTAATAAAAAAGCAAATATTGCCAGCACTACACCTAAATTTAGCAAGGATAAATTGGCTGTATAAAAAATAGCGATAACAATGATGGCGCCGAGATCGTCAATGACTGCAATTGCTGTTAGCAACACTTTTAATGATAGAGGAACCCTGCTTCCCAGAAGCGACAAGACGCCAATAGCAAAAGCAATGTCTGTTGCCATCGGAATTCCAGCACCCGGTTGCGACGGCGTTCCTTGGTTCATTAATATATAAATACCGGCAGGAATCAACATGCCGCCTATAGCGCCAAAAACTGGCAGCAGCGCATCTTTTAAGTTTGAAAGTTCTCCAATTAATAATTCTCTTTTTAGTTCAAGCCCGATCAATAAAAAGAAAATGGCCATCAACGCCTCGTTTATCCAATGTTCTATACTAAGGCCTGCCAATTCCACATGCCAGAAAGCAATGTAGGATGTACCTGCCCCTGTATTGGCTATGGTAAGCGAAACAATAGTGCAAACGATAAGGACAATGCCTCCGGCTTTTTCGCTTTCAAAAAATTCATCAAATAATTTTGTTAACCTTGTTATCATGTATAGTTAATAGAATAGAAATGAACACCAAAATGGGAAGCTGCGGCTGCAATAAAATGGGCTGAAAACGAAATTATGTGCAATAGAAGAAGGCAAAATGTTTCGTTTATTAGTTCAATTTATACAACTGTTAGCTACTTCCGGACTGAACAATAAACAAATCCTTCCGGGAATGCAAAATTAGATGAAAGGGGTTATATAACAAAATGGGGCATTTCTAATTTCCAGGTGCGTCAATACTGTATTTAGCATGAAGATAGTTTGACATCAATAGAAAGGATAGCTAACTAAATTGTAATTGCAGAAGGAATACTAATATGCCTGCGGCAAAACCCAGCAATGCAAGCCAGCTTATTTTTTTTAGGTACCACATAAAATTAATATGTTCAATTCCCATAACAGCAACGCCGGCTGCGGAGCCGATAATGATAGCGCTGCCTCCCGTACCTGTCGTTAATGCAATGAATTCCCAAAATGGATGATCCATAGGAAAAGTCGATAAGCTAAACATTCCCTGCGATGCGGCAACTAAAGGTACATTGTCAACGAGGGCAGAAAGCAATCCTAAAGCAGTGCCAATTAAATAATTATTTTTTAGCGTACTGGTTAGATGTTCGGCCAATATCTTCAGCACACCAAAGGATTCCAATGCTGTGATGGCCAGTAATATCCCCAGGAAAAACAAAATGCTTTGCGTATCTATCTTCTGCAATGCATTGGCAACACTGAACCGCCTTATAATCTCGGGATTCTTCTTTTTATGAAGAATCGCAATAACTACCCACATGAAACCCAAGGCCAGCAACATTCCCATAAAAGGGGGAAGATGAGTAAGCGTTTTAAAAACAGGAACAAAAAGCAACAAACCAACTCCCACAAACAGAATAATTTTCCCGTCTCTTTTTTCTTTCGCAGTGCCTGCGTTTTGGGCAGCAATACTAAAGGTTTTACCCTTAAAACGGAACGCAACGATGAATGCAGGGATAACGCAAACCGCTATGCTTGGCAGTATTAACACCTTCATAATATTTAATGCAGAAACCTGGCCGCCGATCCAGAGCATGGTGGTAGTTACATCGCCCAACGGGGACCAGGCTCCGCCTGAATTAGCTGCAATAATGATCATGCCGGCAAACCATGCCCTGTCTTCTCTGTTACTTAAAATTTTTGAGCATAAAGAAATCATCACGATTGCAGTGGTGAGATTATCAAGCAGAGCTGAAAGAAAGAAGGTAAGAACAGTAATAATAAGCAAAAGCTTTTGAGTGCTTTTGGTACTTATCTTTTGGGTTATAATTTTAAAGCCATCGTGCGAATCTATTAATTCAACTATCGTCATGGCACCCATTAAAAAAAACAGGATAGATGAAACCTCGCCAAGGTGGCTCATCAGTTGTTCAGTAGGCAGGTGAGATGAATCACTTTGAATTACATAGATAGTCCAACACAATACACCTGTAATAAGTGCGGATGCAGCCTTATTAACTCTTAGTGGATGCTCAAATGCAATACCGAGGTAACCAAGCACGAAAACAATTATAATTATTGCAGAAGCCATACTAAAAAAATAATCTATGCTAAAAAATAGCTATTAATATAATAAATTAATCTTAATTCATGAAGAGATTTACGATTCAGGCGGCGGGTGTAATTTAGCCAGTTTACTTGCAAACCTGCCAATTGTAAGTCCCTGGACCATTATGGAAAATAACACCACAACGTAGGTTATAGAAACAAACATTTCACCGTACATATATTTCGGTACAGTTAAGGCAAGGGCAACAGAAATGCCGCCACGCAGCGCTCCCCATGTAAGTATTGGAATCGCATTATTTTCAAAAGAGCTTTTTCTTTTTAAAACCATTATCGGCAAGGATACGGATACAAATCTTGCAAAAAGCACAATTACTATTGCAATACATCCCAGCCACAAAAGAGTGAGGTTAAAAGGTACAATCAGCATTTCAAAACCAATTAAAAGAAATAATATGGCATTCATCACTTCATCGATCATTTCCCAAAATTTATAAAGATAATCACGGGTAAGATCGCTTACTACATGGTCCAGACTTTTATTGCCGGTTACTAATCCGGCCATCACCATTGCCAATGGCCCGCTGACGTGTAAAAACTCCGCGAATGAATATCCGCCCATAACAGTGGCAAGAGTTATCATTACTTCTACTACATAGTTATTGATTGATCTGAGCATATAAAAGCAGAGGTAGCCTAACAGCCAACCCAATAACAATCCGCCACCGGCTTCTCTCACGAAAAGCCAAAGTATGCTCCATATAGAAGTGTTTTCAAATCCAATTTTAGCTACTTCATAAAATGTAATAAATAACACAACGCCAACGCCGTCATTAAAGAGGCTTTCACCGCTTATTTTTGTTTCTAAAGATTCAGGAATTTTTGCCTTCTTTAAAATACCAACAACCGCAATAGGGTCGGTCGGCGAAATTAAAGCGCCGAATAAAAGGCAATACAGAAAATTTACATTTAGGCCAAAAGCATAAGTTGTAAAGTATAGAAGTGCTCCTACAATAAATGTAGAAATAAAAACGCCGATGGTAGAGAATGTAATGATGGACATTCTCTGGCTCCGTAATTTTTTTACATCAATATGAATGGCGGCTGCAAATAACAAAAAGCTAAGCATTACTTTAAGCACCACAGCATTAAAATCTATCGACCTTATAGATTGAATCACTTTCGCAAATAATTCAGGATATATATTTCCTATACCTATTATTATCAATGAAGCAATAAGAGAAATAAGCATGATGCCGATAGTGCCCGGCAGCTTGATAAATCTGTGATTGATATAACCAAAAACGGCTGCGAGCAAAATAATAACAGTAATTAAATTATATATGTCCATCTACATTGTTTATTGGCAAAAAAAACTCTCACCCTGAGTCGGGTAAATTTATCATTAATTTCTCAGGAGCTTAATATGCAAAAATAACGAGGCAAATAAAACTATCGCACCACTATCCCAGTTTATCAATAGTATATTCTATAAATAAGAGTAGGTTATTTACAGCAATCTTTTTTTCTAACAAAAATTGCTTTAAATATTTTCCAGAAAAAATTTCCAATATTATGTATAACTGTCATGGTGATACGATAATGTGTAATTTAAATTCAATGATACATTTTTCTAACAATCTTTTTCTTCGCAATCTGATAACTCAGTTTCTATTTCAATAGTGCTGTGATGAATTTTATGATGCATCAATTCATGCTTTAAATCCTGAACCAAATTCATTTTTTCATTAAAGCTCAGGCGGTCGTTTAATGAAATATGGGCAGTTAGCGCATTTTCGGTTGTGCTTAATGCCCAAATATGAACGTGATGTACATCTGTAACATTTTTCTGATGACTTATGATCTCTTTTATTTCATTCATGTTTATGGAAGGTGGTACTGCATCTACAGATAAACGAAAGCTATCTGTAAGTAACGACCACGTCCCTATCAATATTACAATCATTATTATAAGGCCAATTACCGGATCAACCCAATACCAGCCTGTGTATACTATTAAGATACCGCCAGCAACCACTCCGGCAGAAACCAACGCATCACTCATCATGTGCAGGTAAGCGCTTTTAATATTAAGATCGCCATGCCTGTTTTTAAAAAACATTAAAGCAGTAACAATATTTATAACGATACCCACACCAGCAACCCACGCAATTACATCACCATTTACAGCTTCCGGATTTAATAGCCGACGCACAGATTCAAAACCTAAAATACCAATCGTTATTAATAAAAAAACAGCATTGAACAATGCAGCAAGCACCGTAGTTTTCTTATAACCGTAAGTAAATTTTTCAGTTGATTTTTTTTTTGCTAAACGAAAAGCGATCAACGATAATACAAGGCTTGCTACGTCGCTGAGGTTGTGGCCCGCATCAGTAAGCAAAGACATAGAATTATTTATAATTCCTGTTATCACTTCTACAATTACAAATAAAGCATTAAGAGTAATACCAATAATAAATGCCATACCAGTATCAGCCACGTTTATTCCATGATCGTGGCTGTGACTATGATTATGATGACTGTGATTATGCGCCATTTATGTATTGTTTTTTAACAACCTCCGGCAAAGGTATCAAAGATGAAGTTGCAAAGATTATTGATTTGGTAAAGATTATTTAATTTGAAACAGTAACCATTAAACCATTGGTTGATTGTTCATGTTATAAAATAAATTTACAATGAGTGCTGTCCACCCGGTTTGATGACTTGCTCCCAAACCACGTGCATTGTCTCCATGAAAATATTCGTGAAATAAAACAAGATCGCGATTCTCTTCCCTTTTGTAAAACCAATTGTAAGGACCAAATACCAATCTTTCGTTTTGATCATTTTTTTCAAAAATACCGAGCAGTCGATTGGTGATGTTATTGGCTACCTCGGTAAGTGTAAGATAAGTACCGGAACCTTTCGGACATTCCACTTTATACTCATCTTCATAAAAATATCCAAATATTTTAATGGCATGAACGATGAGAAAATTCAATGGCATCCAAACGGGTCCGCGCCAGTTAGAGTTGCCTCCAAACATTCCGGAAGTTGAATCGCCGGGGTCGTATTCAATAGTATAAACACTCCCGTCAAATTCTAAAGAATAAGGGCATTGCTGATAATGTTTCGATAGCGCCCGTATTCCACCTGCAGAAAGAAATTCAGATTCATCCAGTAATCTTTCCAGCATAAACTTAAGTCTCTCCTTACTCACCATAGATAACAAAATACATTCATCTGTACTTTTATCCTGGCTGGGAAGATATTTATGATTGTCTCTTCTATAATTTTGAAACCATTGCATTCTCTTACTAAAGTCAACAAGCTTTTGCAGTTGATCCACTTCAATAACTGATACTGCAAATAATGGAATAATGCCAACGGCTGACCGGATCTTTACCGGTAATGCATCAGATTTATTAAGTGATAATACATCATAAAAGAATTTATCTTCTTCATTCCATAATCCCATTTCATTTAATGCCACACCAATGATAACAAAGTGCTCATAAAATTTTGTACCGGCATCTTCAAACGACGGATCATACATAGCAATCTCAATAGCAATGTCCATCATTCCCAAAGCATACATCCCCATCCAACTAGTGCCATCGGCTTGTTCCAAAAGAATGTTTCCCGGCAGCATCACGCTACGGTTGAAAAGACCGATATTATCAAGTCCTAAAAAACCTCCTTCAAAAATACTGTTACCGTTAGTATCTTTTCGATTGATCCACCAGGTAAAATTGATGATTAGTTTTTGAAAGATCTTTTTCAAAAATTCAATATCATTTTTGCCAGTAATATTCTTCTCAGTTTTATAAACCTGCAACGCCGCGAATGCATGGACGGGCGGATTCACATCACTAAAATTCCATTCGTAAGCGGGTAACTGGCCCTGGGGATTCATATACCATTCCCGCATGAGAAGCAATAACTGGTGCTTTGCAAATCCTGGATCAATTAATGCAAATGAGATGCAATGAAAAGCCGTATCCCACGCCGCATACCACGGATACTCCCATTTATCAGGCATCCCTATAATATCCTGGTTTTTCAAATATCTCCAATCACTGTTGCGCCCGTTTTTTCGTTGTTCGGTAACCGGTGTTATTCCGTCAGATGAGTTCAGCCATCTCTCCAGATCGTAATGATAATATTGCTTATTCCATAACAATCCTGCGAAAGCAAGTCGTTGAATATTTTTTTGATCGGGTGTTATATCAGAACTTATTACTGCATTATAAAACTCATCAGCTTCTTTTTTTCTTTCATCAAATATTTTTTCAAAATTTTCAGGAAATGGTTCGTTTGAATTATTATTAGTAAGACGCAGATAAATTTTTGTTGATTGTTTTGCTTCAACTTTAAAATTGTAAATCGGGGAACATTTTGTTCCTTCTTTTTTATTCCTGAGTTTATCAAGATTCTTTCCATTGATAATTGCATCATGAAAAGCATCTTTCACAAATTCATTTTTATTTGGTGTATTAAATAACTTTTCGAAATTGGTTTCGTTTTCTGTAAAAAGAAGATCATTGGCTTCGCTGAAATAAAAGTAATAATCTCCTAAAAATTTATGTTGCGCCTTTACAGCATTTTCATTTGCAAATGAAATGGAAGGCTTATCCTCATCACCGGCATATTGCCATTTATTGTAAAATAATAACGTAGGTAAAATGGTTAAAGGTGCTGCTTCATTTCCCCTGTTTACCACTTCAATTTTTATAAAAATATCTTCACTGTTTTTTTTTGCGTATTCAACAAATACATCAAAATATTTACCATCGCTAAAAATCCCTGTGTCAAGAATTTCATATTCAGGATCATGCTTATTGAGCTGCAGATTTTTATTAATCAGGTCATTATACGGATAGGTTCCCTGCGGATATTTATACAGGTATTTCATGTAGTAATGTGTGGGTATATTATCGAGATAATAATATAACTCTTTCACATCTTCTCCATGAACTCCTTCGGTATTTGTAAGACCAAAAAGTCTTTCTTTTAAAATAGGATCTTTGCCGTTCCACAATGCAATAGAAAAACATAAGTTTTGAAAGAGGTCTGAAATGCCGGCCAATCCATCTTCTCCCCATCTATATGCACGGCTGCGGGCATGGTCGTGTGGAAAATAATTCCACGCATCACCATCTTCACTATAGTCTTCGCGAACAGTGCCCCATTGGCGCTCGCTAAGGTAAGGTCCCCATTTTTCCAAAGGAACCTGCTTAATCTCATTTTCATTTAATCTTCTATGTTCAGCTGTATCCATATCATTTTGTGAGAAGCGAGTGGCCAATAGATTAGAAACGATTTCTTAAAGATTTATTTTAACGTATATACTTAGCCGTTAGTTGAAAAACCGGGATACAATAACATCCCTCCATCAACAAAAAGAGTGGTACCGTTAACATAATCCGATTCATCGCTGGCAAGCCAAACCGCAGCTTTGCCAATATCTTCCGGTTGCCCTATGCGTCCATAAGGAATAAGTGTGAGCAAGCTATTTAAAGCTTCAGGAGTATCCCATGCCGGCTTATTTATTGGAGTTTGAATAGCACCGGGGCCAATACTATTAACCCTTATTTTTTTAGGTGCCAGTTCTTGCGCCATACTTTTCATCATCATGTTAATACCGCCTTTGCTTGTTGCATAGTTTACGTGGCCGGCCCAGGGGATTACTTCATGAACGCTACTCATGCAAATTACTTTCCCTGCTGCACAACTTCTGTCTTTTATAATACCTCTTCTTAAAAATTCTTTTACTGCTTCCCGGGTGCATAAAAACTGGCCGGTTAAGTTTACGTCAATTACCAATTGCCAATCGGCAAGGCTCATACTTTCCAATGGGGAATCTTTTTGCAACCCTGCATTGTTTACTAATATATCAATAGTACCATATTTATCATACATCTGCTGAAACATCGATTGTACTTCATTTTCTTTACTTACATCTGCCTTTATAGCAATTGCATTTCCACCGTTAGCTTCAATTTGCCTAACCACATCATCCGCAGCCTCAGGATGGGTAACATAATTGACCACTACATTTGCTCCGTCGTTAGCCATGGCAATGGCTACTGCCAGGCCTATTCCACTGTTAGCACCTGTTACCAATGCACTTTGTCCTGTAAGTTTTGGATTAGAATTCATAATTGCTTTTGTTTTTAAATATTAAACACATTCAGCTAAATTACCATGCCAAATTTTATAGATACGGGAGAAATAGAATTATTACTTTCAAATTACAAATGTTCATAAGTAATTGCCTTTTACTCAATTTTTTCTGAATTTATTCGTTCTATCAGTTATCCAGCCTGATTCAAAAACGATAATTTATTTTATAAGAAAATAATTGCTTATGAAAAATTTATTAATTTTTGCACTCTGCATCCTGCTTTATTCAAAAAGTATTCTTGCCCAGGTTTCAAAAGTAATCCCTCCGGAGGCCGATGATTTTTACAATAAATCAATGCCGCTGATGCGCCCTCAGGTAAAAAATGTTGTTTTACGAACAGCCAAAGCTATTGATAACAGAAAAATTAATGCAGATAGTCTTTACCGTGAGTTAAAGACAAATGCTGCATTGAAAGGTATGAGTAATAACGATATTGAAGGGATAATTGTTCTGATAATGGTTCAGGCTTCGAAAGATGCGGATGCGAATTTAAAAAAAATGGTACTTGAAATAAACAGAAGTAATGGGCAAAAAAAGCAGGCAAACTCAGAAACAGCGAATAAGGATAAAAATGAATCCCAGGATGATATTAATGAAATTCAAAATTTAAAATTACAAATGATTATGGATCGTAAGAGCGATATGGCAGAAGAAGTAAATTACGCAATGAAAAAAATATCAGCTTCGCAACAAACAATTATTAATAACCTGAAATAATTGGCCTTATTTGATATTTTAATCTTCCACATATAAAACATATTTGTTCCTATTACTATTGGCCATTTAAAATAACATGCCATCCGTTGGACATTCTTTCGAGATATAAATAGCGTGTTAATTTACTTTCATTATTAGTATATGTTAATGAAGTAACGGCTATTACAATTTTATTTTGTTGCGGAGAAATGTTCTGCAGATTGAATTTATAAAAGTTGTCGCCTGATTCTATAATGTCAACAATGTTTTTGGGGTCGGAATTATCCACTTTGCCCGTATCCGTAAAATTATAAATTACATAGCGGTTGATTCTATTGTCCATCGTATCCTGCCTGAAATAAATATCTACAGAATAATCATAAATCGCGGGCTTAGAACTATCTAATACAATTTCAGGTTGTGCAGGCTTTACAGAATCAATCCAATTCATGGGAGGAACTATAGCAGGGTATTTATAATAATTATTTTTAAGACTATCGCTCCAACCATTAGGATTACTATTGAAAGTACTACTACTAAAAAAAACGCTTCCCTGCACTTGCGGATATTCTCTCAATTTTTTTATTTGATTTGGTAACTCGTTTCTATTTTTCCAGGCGTAAGACTTTGATTCCATCGTTCTATAAATACCATGCCCAATATACAATTGTCGTCCATAAGCATGCCTTGACCACCAATCAATAAGGGTTTCGAAACCAACTACCTTTTGTCCGAATTCCCAATACAATTGGGGAACTACATAATCAATCCATTTCATTTTTAACCATAACAGGATATCGGCGTAAAGGTCGTCGTAGTTGGTTTGTCCCGCTTTGGTATTACTGCCTTCAGGATCTTTATCAATATTGCGCCATACACCAAAAGGACTAATACCAAATTTACAAAATGGCTTTTCTCTTTTAATGGTTGAACCAAGCATAACAATAATTGAATCAACATTGCTTCTGCGCCAGGTATCTCTATCCATTCCATTTCCATATTTTCTAAAAGAAGCAGTATCCGAAAATTCCCTTCCTGCAATTCGGTATGGATAAAAATAATCGTCAAAGTGAATAGCATCAACATTATAACGGCTTACCACATCTTTTACGATGTTTGTTACATATTGCTGAACTTCTTTATTGCCGGGGTCAAAATATTTCACACCTCCATAATTAATAAACCATTCGGGATGAATTTTGGTAATATGCGTGGGTGCAATAGAAGATCTTTTTATATCGAAAACCGCCCTGTACGGATTCATCCACGCATGAAACTCCATTCCTCGTTTATGCGTTTCCGTTATCATAAATTCCAACGGATCGTAATAAGGTGACGGAGGCTTTCCCTGTGTGCCGGTTAGCCATTCGCTCCAGGGTTCGTATTGAGAAGGATAAAATGCATCTGCTGCAGGCCTTATCTGAACAACAACTGCATTCATTCCATTTCTTTTGTGCATGTCGAGCAGGCTGATGAACTCTGCTTTCTGACTTTCAGTACTAAGAAATTTTGTAGATGGAAAATCGATATTATCAACAGTAGCAACCCATACGCCACGGAACTCATACTTGGGTTGTGCGACTATTTTTTGAGTCAATATAAAAACAAGCACTGTTAAAAAGCAGCAGAGGTATCTCTTCATAAATCGATAATTGAAAATGGCTAATTTACGTAAACCATTTTTTATAATTGAGTCGGTACCGTCTTAATTAATGCGTTTAATAAGAATTGTGAAAATAATAAGATCACGTTTGAAGATGTTCACATTGCTTGTAGCAAACGGTTATTGGAGCTTTTTTCCATCAGATAAAACTAACAATAATATATTTGTTTAAAGGAGTGAGCTAATCTTTCCAAACGGATACTCCCTCGCTGCAATTAGAACAGATATCAATATTTTTTCGACTGGCCATCAGCTCTTTTCGAAACTGTTTATAATTATCATTGTGCCAGATTTCTTTAAAAGATTTATTTTTTAAATCTCCTAACTGATGGGACGCATCTTTATCAAAACAACAGGGAACAACAAGCCCATCCCATGTAATAACGTTAGCCTGCCATAATTTCCAGCAATGATTGGCCAGCTTATTTTTGGCAATATACTTACCATCTTTCCCTTTTTTGTACCGGCTATATTTTTCGTTTACAGGTATCAGTTGGTTAGGATCATTTTCATAGTCATAAACCTGCGCTGTTTTAAATCTTACTTCGTCAACTCCAACTTCTACAGCCAGTTTTTTTATTTCTTCCACCTGGTGTTCATTCGGTTTTACCACCAAAAACTGGAAGAACACAAACGGTGTTTTGCTTTTAAGTTCTTTTTTCCATTTCACAATATTCTTCGCACCTTCTATTACCTTGCTGAGATTACCTCCAATACGGTATTGCTTGTATACTTCCTGTGTAGTTCCATCAATAGAAATTATAAGCCTGTCTAATCCGCTCTCAACTGTTTTTCGGGCAACTTCGTCCGTTAGATAATGAGCATTGGTAGAAGTGGCTGTATATATTCCTTTACCAGATGCATATTTAACCATATCCAAAAAATTCCTATTCAGGTATGGCTCTCCCTGGAAATAAAAAATCAGGTAAAGAATATCCTTATAAACATCATCAATTGTTTGTCTGAAAAAACTATTTTCCAACATACCCGTTGGCCTGGTAAAAGC
>Ga0208717_1000599_pt1 | contig 11824 bp, 9 predicted proteins | sample NGESurF53shallow_FD_184489 | JGI IMG/M metagenome (GOLD analysis project Ga0208717, IMG submission 184489) | Arctic peat soil microbial communities from Barrow, Alaska - NGEE Surface sample F53-3 shallow (SPAdes) | ecosystem: Environmental > Terrestrial > Soil > Wetlands > Peat ... | reverse complement strand
CCGCGGTGTCCCGGGCCAGCAGGGCGGTGATCCCGTCACCGTTGAAGTCGGCCGCCCCCACCACCGACAGCCCCGACCAGCCGGTCCCGATGACCACCCCCGGCGCGAAGCCGGAGTACTGGCCGGAAGGTCGGTGCCGGTCCGTCTGCCCCTGGCCAGCGGCCCCGAAGTCAGCGGCCGGACCGGGCCCAGCGGCGGATCGTGTCGATGCGCGCCTGGATCTGCTCCGCGGTGGCCTGCGGCAGCGGCGGCCCGCCGCAGGCGCGGCGCAGGTCCGCGTGCACCACCGCGTGGGGCTGGCCGGTGCGGTGGTGCCAGGCGCCGATCAGCCCGTTCAGCTCCTTGCGCAGGCCGGCGAGCACCTCCCGGCGGACCGGCGCCGCGGCCCCCGCCCCTGCCGCGCTGCGGGCGGCTAGACCGCCGGCCGCCGGCTGCGTTTCAGGATCCGCAACGGAGGCCGCCCACGCGGGGACACTGCGCCCCGGGCCTGGAGGCTGCAAGCCAGTGCTGCCGGCCCCAGTCCCGGCTGAGCGCTGCCTGAGCTGCTCGGCCTGCCGCTTCCGCAGCAACAGCGCCACCTGCTCGGGTTCGAGCAGCCCGGGGAGGCCCAGGAAGTCCTCTTCCGCTGATGCCGCGCCGAACTCTGCGCCGTCGTAGAGGACCCGGTCGAAGTGCGCGGACGCCTGCAGCGCCTCGAACGGCAGCTCGAGGCCGCTGTCTGGGCTGTCCCGGCGGCGCTGCGCCTCGGCCAGCTCGCGCTCTTCGGCGTCGTCCGGGCGGGCCGCCAGCACGTGGTCGCGGGCGGCTTCCAGCTCCGCGGCGTAACCCAGCAGGGTCGGGATGGAGGGCAGGAACACCGAGGCGGTCTCGCCGCGCTGGCGGGCCCGGACGAACCGGCCCACGGCCTGCGCGAAGAACAGCGCCGTGCCCACGCTGGTCGCGTAGACGCCGACGGCCAGCCGGGGGATGTCCACGCCTTCGGACACCATCCGGACGGCCACCATCCAGCGGTCGCCGGAGTCCGTGAACGCGGCGATTTTCCGGCTGGCGGTCGGGTCGTCGGAGAGCACCACGACCGGCCTGGTCCCGCTGAGCCGGCGCAGCAGGGCGGCGTAGGCCCGGGCATCCGCGTGATCACCCGCGATGACCAGGCCGGCCGCGTCGGGCATGCCCCGGCGGACCTCAGTCAGCCGGCGGTCCGCGGCCTCCAGGACGCGCTGTACCCATTCGCCCTGGGGGTCGAGGGCGGTCCGCCAGGCCTGGGCCAGCTGATCGGGGAGCATCGGCGTGCCCAGGGTGCCGGTGATCTCATCGCCGGCCCGGGTCCGCCAGCGCATCTCACCCGAGTAGGCCAGGAAGATGACGGGGCGGACCACGCCGTCGTCGAGGGCCGGGCCGTAGCCATAGACGTAGTCGGACACGCTGCGCCGGCTGCCGTCGGTGTCCGGCGCGTAGGTCACGAACGGGATCGGGTTGGCGTCACTACGGAACGGGGTGCCGGTCAGCGCCAGCCGGCGCCGTGCGGGCTCGAACGCCTCGCGGACCGCGTCGCCCCAGGACAGCGCATCGCCGGCGTGGTGGATCTCGTCGAAGATCACCAGGGTGCGCCGGTTCACGGTGCGCTGCCGGTGCAGGATCGGGTGGGCGGCGACCTGCGCGTAGGTCACCGCGACCCCGGTGAAGTCGGCAGAGGCGCGGCCCTGCGCGTTGCGGTAGGAGGAGTCGAGGGAGATGCCGACGTAGTGGGCCGCCTGGGCCCACTGGTGCTTCAGGTGCTCGGTAGGGGTGACCACGGTGACCGAGGCGATCTCCCGGCGGGCCAGCATCTCCGCGGCGACGGTCAGGGCCCAGGCTGTTTTGCCTGCTCCCGGCGTGGCGACCAGCAGGAAATCGCGCCGGGGGAGGCGGAAATACTCCCGGTATGCCTCCTTTTGCCAGCTCCGCAGGGACAGGAGCAGATCGGGCCGGACCGGAGCGTCCGGGCGGCTGCCATCCTCTTGGGGTGCGGTCGCGGGGGTGCTCACGAGGCCGAAAGGCTACCAGCGGCAGGTGCATCGCGACCGGCACGGACGCGCCAGCCGCCGGACCGGAGTCTGTATCCGGCCGGCCACTCTAGGCTGGCGACGGTGCCGGGCGGCCCCGGGTGGCATATCGTGGAGGTATGGGGAAACTTCTGCTCGTCCTACTCGCGATCTTTGCCGTGTTCCTCGTTGTCTCGCTGGTGATTTCCGCCCTCCACTTCCTGTTCATCGTGGCTCTGGTCGCGCTGGTCGTGGTCGGTGTGCTGCGCCTGACCACGGGCGGACGGCGGCGCGCCCGCCGGTAACGCGCGCTGGTGCTGGCGTCCGGTGGACCCGCCGGGCCGCCCGCACTATGGGCTTGCTCGGCAGCCGGGTGGCCAGGTGATGATGCGCGACCGGGAACTAATCTGTGCCGCGTGATCGACGCCCGGAGGTCTGATGGAGCCATTCGCGTGTGACACGCTGCCCGGCCGGGTGGTGTTCGGGGCGGGCGCGGCGCGTACCGCGCTGGCGGACGAGGTAGCCCGGCTCGGGGTGTCCCGGATCCTGCTGATCGCTGCGGGGGGCGGGGAGTCGGTTGCCCGGGATCTCGCGGCACCGCTGGCGGACCGGATCGCCGGGACGTTCACCGGTGTCCAGCCGCACGTGCCGGTCGAGGTCGCGGACGCCGCACGCAAGCAGGCCGCCGAGGTCGCCGCGGACGCGGTGCTGAGCGTGGGCGGTGGATCGGCCACCGGCACGGCCAAGGCCGTGGCGCTGACCACCGGGCTGCCAGTAATCGCCGTCCCCACCACCTATGCGGGCTCGGAAGTTACTCCGGTCTGGGGGCTGACCGAGGGGGAACGCAAGACCACCGGCGTGGATGCCAGAGTGCTGCCCCGGCTGGTGATCTACGACCCGGAGCTGACCGCTTCGCTGCCCGGGCCGCTGTCCGCCGCCAGCGGCCTCAACGCCATGGCGCACTGCGTGGATGCGTTCTGGGCTCCGGGCCGCAATCCGGTCAGCGCGCTGGCGGCCGCGGAAGCCATCAGGGTCCTGGCCGCGGCACTGCCGGCAGTCAGCCGTGACGGAACAGACCTGGATGCCCGTAGTGACCTGCTGTACGGGGCGTACCTGGCCGGCACCGCGTTCGCGGTCACCGGATCCGGCCTGCATCACAAGATCTGCCACGTCCTGGGCGGCCGGTACGGCCTGCCGCACGCGCAGACCCACGCGATCATGCTGCCGTACGTGCTGGCCTTCAACGCGCCGGGAGCCCCGGACGCGGCCCGCCAGATTGGGCAGGCTCTCGGCAGCGAAGACCCCGCCGCCACCCTCCAGGCGCTCGCCGCACAGCTCGGCCTGCCACTGGGGCTGCGTGAGATCGGGCTGCGCGAGGAGGATCTCGCGGAGGCGGCCCAGCTGATCGAGGCGGCGGTACCGGCGGACAACCCGGTGCTGGCCGGCGCCGGGGCGCTCCAGTCGCTGCTGCGCCACGCCTGGGCCGGGGACCCGGCCGCCACCGCGGGAGTCACGGTCGCGGCGGGCACCGTCCCTGCGGAGCCTGTCCCCGCCGGCGCCGCGCAGGGCGCCCGCGAGGCGGCGGTCACGGACGAGGTACTGGCCAGCTTCAGCGGCGCGGACGCGCCCCGCTACCTGGAGATCATGCAGAGCCTGGTGCGCCACCTGCACGCGTTTGCCCGTGACGTGCGGCTGACCGAGTCGGAGTGGCAGCAGGGCATCGACTTCCTGACCCGGGCCGGGCACATCACTGACGACCGGCGGCAGGAGTTCATCCTGCTTTCGGACGTGCTCGGGCTGTCCATGCTGACCGTGGCCATTAACGCCCCCGCGTCGGCGGGGGCTACCGAATCCACGGTCTTCGGCCCGTTCTTCGTGGCTGACGCGCCCGAGGTGCCGCTGGGCGGCGACATCGCGGGCGCGGCCAAGGGACGCCCCTGCTACGTGTCGGGCACGGTCCGCGGCACCGCCGGCGAGCCGCTGCCCGGGGCCCGTATCGAGGTGTGGGAATCTGACGAGGACGGCTTTTACGACGTGCAGTACCCCGACGGCCGGACCGGCGGACGAGGCTGGCTGCGCAGCGCTCCGGACGGCGCATACCGGTTCTGGTCGGTGCGCCCGGCTCCCTATCCGATCCCCGACGACGGGCCGGTCGGCGACCTGCTCACCGCGGCCGGCCGGGGGCCGATGCGGCCCGCGCACCTGCACTTCAAGGTGGATGTTCCCGGGTACCGCACGCTGATTACCCACATCTTCGCCGCGGGCGATCCGTATCTGGACCGGGACGCCGTGTTCGGCGTGAAGGACAGCCTCATTACCGACTTCGCCGAGCACCCGCCGGGGCCGGCGCCAGACGGCCGGCTCGTCAATGGCCCGTGGACCAGCGTCACATTCGATATCGTGCTCGCCCCTCTGCCTCCCACCCCGCAGGACCCGGGCATCTAGTGCGTATCCGCCGGGAAACCGGCGGATACTCCCAGCGACTCCGGGTACCAGGGGCCAGTAGCTGGCGGTGGTGTCACCGGCCGCTCACCTAGGCTGATCATCAGGCGGGGAGGCAGTATGCCGGTCCGGCACGCGATGCTGGTCATCACCCGGGCGGTTTTCGACATGGTCGAGATCCCGGGCCAGAAGCCGCTCGTGGTGGCCAAGGACAGCGGGGACGAGGCGGCCCGCCGGTGGTGGGACGAACGGGTCCGGGCGGTCGCCGCGGACGTGTTCGGGCGTAACGGGGAGGCCTGGGAACGCGAGCTGGCGGACTGGCAGGCAGGCACGGACGTCGCGGTGGGCAAGGAGCGCCTGCACGAGGGCGGTCCCCGGGTGGACGTGGCCCGGATCCGGTTCCCCGACGGCACCGAGACCGTGGTGGACCCCCAGAACGCCCACGACTACGTGGCGGAGGAGTTCCGGGCCCGGAAACCGCAGCCGACCGTCGCCGCGCAGTTCGCGGAGTGGCGGGAGGCGGTCCAGATCGTCGAGCTGCACACCTGGGTCGGCTGGCTGTTCAACGGAGCCGAGCATGTGCCGGTGGACATCGGCCTGCCGGCGTCGCAGTTCGGCTATCCCATCAGGGAAGTACTCGCGTGCCTCGACCGGCTGTCCGTGGACGGCTGGCAGATCGTCCATGTCTCCGAGGACCGGGCCGGGTACCTGGATGGCCGGGCCGCATACCCGGACCCGGAGATGGCTGAAGCGGGCATCGGCACGGCACGCTACCTGCTCAGCCGCCCCGATTAGCGGCGGCAGCTGGGGCGGCGGCCCGGGGCATCATCCGGCGGATGACGGGTGGCCCGAGGCGAGCCAGGCCCGGTAGACGTTCACCGTGGCGCCACCCGGGGTCCAGACCCGGATCTCGATCCGCTGCGGCTTGACCCCGTCGCCGAACTTGGCCTGGAAAGGCCCCCAGCCGGAGTAGAGGGGAGCTGGGTAGCCGGTCAAGGCGTCCACCGGCAGGGTGATGGTCTGGATCCCGTCCGTGCCGGGCAGGCTGCGGCGGGCCAGCAGCACGTCCCCGGTGTTGTTCCAGACTTCCACGTTGACCGGTCCGCGGGCGGCCAGCTGCACCGACGCGTCATACCAGCCCGGCCACCGGTCCCATTCCAGCCGGTCCGCGACGTACCCGGGACGGCCCGTCGACGTGACATGCCAGCCCGGGGACGGGCCGGTCAGCACGGGCCGGCCTGCGGACCCTGGAGCGGTCCAGGCTGGCAGCGGCCCGGAGCCGCCGGGCACCTCGAGCTGGTGCACCCCGCGGGGCGGATGCCAGCGGAACACCCAGACGCCGTCGGTATCGGTCACCAGCGTGGCATGCATGGGCCCGGCCAGCTGGCCCGCGAACGCCATGGCTTCCGCCGTCTTCTGGGTCTCGATGCCCGCCCAGGGGGTGAAGATGAACCAGTCCTCGCCGGGCTGGATCGGCAGGTGGCCGTTCAGCGGCCGCACGTCGATCCGGTCGGCGAACCGCCCGACTACGCCCTGGGAGGTGAACACCGCGTCCGAGAACGGGATCCGCGCCTCGATCGCGTCCAGGGTGGCCGCGGTCGGCCCGGGGATCCGCAGCCACTGGTGGGGCGTGCGCGGGGACCAGACCATGGACCAGCCGATGGCCTGCGCGGTCACCACGGCGGTGAGCAGCAGGCCCAGCCACCGCCGGTGGCGGCTCAGCCAGCCGAGCACAGCGACCGTGCCCACCGGGAGCAGGATGTAGATGGGCAGGCTCTGGAACAGCGGCTCGGAGAACAGGAATCCGCGGAACAGGTCGTTCGCGAGGATGACTACCACCATGAGCGGCAGCAGCGGCAGGAAGGCGAGCCCGAGGCCGCCCGAGGCCGCCAGGTTGGCCCACAGGTCGAGGCGCTTGGACCACAGCTTGACCAGCACCGCGCCCGGATGAGTAGCCAGGCCCGCGGCCAGCTGGGGCAGGGTGAGCGCGCCGGTGGCGCCGGGGGCAGCCAGGTAGGAATAGGCCTGCAGGCCGTGACCCGAGCCCAGGTTGCCGTGGATGACCGAGATGAACAGCACGGCGAACACGCCCAGGAACGCCATCACCGCCCCGCGCCACCGCGAGTTCTTGTTCGCGATCAGTATTCCGATGCCGAGCCCGAACACGTAGGTACCGGCCACGTCGCCGCAGGCCAGCAGCGGCAGCACCCAGACCCAGGCCCGGCGCCGGCCGTTCCAGAGATCCCAGGCCAGCAACGCGATGAACAGCACGGCCAGGCATTCCGCGTGGAAGTCGAAGGAAACCGACCACCAGGACCACGGATTGACCGCCAGCAGGACCAGCCCGGCGCCGGCCAGCCAGCGCGCGTCCCGTCCCGGCCGGTACCGCTCGGTTAGCTGGCAGAGCCAGAGGAACGCCACCAGTTCCGCGCCGACCACGCCGATGTCCTGCAGCCAGAGCAACTGCAGGCCACTCGGAAAGATCCAGTACAGCAGGGCCAGGGGCCACATGATGAATTCGGCATGGTTCTGCCAGAACCTGAAGTTCCCGACCGTGTCGTACGGGTTCAGGTGGCCGTGCGCGATCAGGTACCAGGCCTGCTGATACTGGGCGAAGTCCGGGGTGAGCGCGAAGTGCTGGTAAAGCTGCGTGCTCCACCAGGCGAATCCGGCCAGCTTCAGGCCAAGGACCAGGACACCGATCCGGCGCACGGTGCGGAGCACGGGGCGTGGTGCGCCGTGCGCACCACGGCCGCGTGCCGCTTCCGGGACGGTGAGCGTCGATGCCGGACCCGGGTCGCTCATGAGCAGACTCGCTGCGCGCGGGCCATCCGGGGTAGCTGCGGCATGGGATCTCCGTTTGACGTGGCGCAGGTAAGACGCAAACCGGGACTGAATGCGACCACAAATAGTGACCATTGAGAACTCTAAGTAATCATAAACGGACGGAGCATAACACCGCGCGGTGCAGGACGTCCGGGAGCAGGCCGGCCCGGGAGCAGCCCATCCAGGGGCCGGGCCGCGGAGCGTCGTCTCCCCTCCGTGCGGGCCATTGTGTGCGGCGGGTGAATTCGCCGTTCCTGCGCCCTTTGGCCAAAGTCGCGCACGCTATCGAGGCCGGTGCGGCTCTTCCCGCCGGACTCTGAATCGGGCTTCCCAGCACCCTCGTTCCAGCCGGGGGCGGCAGCCGGATAAGCCGTCGTCCCGCCCGGGCTGGGCCGCCGGGGCTGGCCCGGAGGTCAGGTCCCGGCGAGGTTGGTCAGGCTGGCCCGGACGGCCACCGTCAGCGGGTCGCCCGGGGGCAGGACCCGCTCGCACCGGGACACCGTGTCGCGGAGCAGGGTCAATGCGTCGGTCAGCCGGCCCACGGAGTAGTAGGCACTGGACAGGTTGGCCGAGCGGGCCAGGGTGTCAGGATGGTCAGGGCCGAGGACGCGCTGGTAGCTGTCACACGTCTCCTCGTACAACTGGACCGCGGATGCCATCTTGCCCGCCGAATGGTAGGCCGAGCCAAGGTTGCCGCGCGCCGCGATCGTGTCCAGGTGGTCCGGGCCGAGGACGCGCTCCCGGTCCGCGAGCACCTTCTTGTAGTGCGAGGTCGCGTCCTTGAGCCGGCCGTCGGCCAGATAGGTGTCGGCCAGCTTCTGCCGGGTGGTCAGCGTGTCCGGATGCCGGGCGCCCTGGACCCGTTCCCGGTCGTTCAGCGTGCGCCGGTAGAGCGTGATCGCGTCGGGCAGGCGTACCGCGCCCCGGTAGGCGGCCGCGAGTTCTTCGCGGGCGCTGATCGTGTCGAGGTGATCCGGTCCCAGGATCCGGTCGTAGTCGCCCACCGCGCCGCCCAGCACGGTCACGGCCTCCCCAGGCCGGGCCGCTGCCATCAGGGCCTGGCCGAGGTCCCGCCGGGCGGCGACGGTGCCGGGATGATCAGCGCCCAGCACCGTAACCCGGTCGGCGAGCACCCGCTGGAACCAGGCCACCGCCTCGGCGGACTGACCGGCCGCGAGGTACGCATCGGCCAGCCGCCCGTCGATCGCCTTCGTATCAGGGTGGCCCGGCCCGAGGATCGTCTCGCTCGCCGCCGCGAGCTCGCGCCAGTACCCGACGGCCGGGCCGGTCAGCTGGGCCCGGCCCAGGCTCTCCCCGGCGCGCAGGAGCAGGGGGTGGCAGCCGTCGGCCAGCAGCAGGTTCCCCGCGTGCTGCTGCAGACTGGTAGTGCAGGACCGGAGCATCGCACCGAGCCACGGCGGCTCGTCGGCGGGCCACACCTCGACCAGCGCGTCGGCCGCGGCCCGCACCGCCTGGTCACGCATGGCGTCCGGCATCACCGCGCGGATGGCGGCCTGGATCACCGGGCTCATCCGGACTGACGGCGAGGACACGGACCGGTCCAGGGCGAGCAGCGCCGTCCGTTCCAGGATGGGCAGGGTGCTCCAAGCCAGGTCGCGAGCGGCCGCGGCGGGGATGCCGTCCGAGGCGAGATAGGCGCCGGCGGCGGGCGAGCTGAACACGCCGGCCGGCATCCCGTGGCCATTCAGCAGCGCAGCCAGGGCCAGCACCGGCTGGGCCACCCCCCCGGGGGCCAGGCGGTCAGCCTGCTCGACGGAGAACAGCCAGCTGACCGCCGCGGCGGGGGGCTTGCTTCCCGCGGCGGCCGCCAGCTGGTCCCGGCGGCCCGTGAAGTAACCCTCGTAATCACGGCAGGACAGCGAGGAAGTCGCGATGACGCCGCTGGCCTGGGCGAGGGCCATGGGCTCGCAGCCGAGCTCTTCAACAAGGTCGATGGCCCCGAGCCGCTGGTCCGGGTCGGCGGTCAGGCGGCCCATCAGGTAGCTCAGCGCCTCCCGGGAACTGAACGCGCCGACCGGGAGGACGAGGGCCCGGTGCTCGCGGGGCAGGACGGCGGGACTGGTCGCCGTGATCAGGACCTGGCCGGACGGTCCGGCCGGCCATAGCCCGGTCAGGTCGGCGGTGCCGGACAGATCGTCGAGCACCACCAGCCAGCGCCGCCTGGTCTCGCCGAGCCAGCTCACGAAACGGGCGGCGACGGCCCCGGCGTCGGCACTGGAATCGGTGCCCAGCGCGACCGCCGCGGCCTCCGCGTACACGGCCAGCACCGCCGCCCGGCTGGTGGCAGGCACCCAGGCCAGCAGGTCAACCTCACGGGACCGCCAGAGCGACTCGGCGAAGAACGCGGCGAGCTGGGTTTTGCCGCAGGATCCCAGCCAGTCCCGTGAGCCCACCGCGGCGCCCCGGCCCGGCACCAGCACGACCGCGGTGCCCGGGACCAGCGCGGCGCCCAGCCGGGGCGCGCTCTCCGGCCGGGTGCTGAACCCGTCCGCGAGTGGAGGCACCACTCCCGTGCGGACCGGCCACTGTGCCTGGCCGTCCGGCGACTCTACCGGCCCACCGGCCGGTACCTGGCTGATCAACCCGCTACCCCTGCTCTGCGGCCGGCCCGGCCGCTAGACGCGATCATCTGTGATATCACTGCGGCCCGCAATGCCTACACCAGCGGCGGGGCCCCGGCAGCCGTCCGGGTCCCGTAGTTCTCGTCGGGCATGCTGGCCAGGACGTGCTCCACCAGGGTGATCAGGACGCTCTTGACCGATTCCGGCTCGCGGGCGTCGCAGAGCACCACCGGGACCCGCGGATCGAGGTCGAGCGCGGCCCGGACCTCACCAGGTTCGTAGCGGTGCGCGCCGTCGAAGCAATTGATGGCGACGACGAACGCCAGGCGCCGTTTCTCGAAATAGTCGATGGACGCGAAACAGTCGGCCAGCCGGCGGGTGTCCGCCAGCACCACGGCGCCCAGCGCCCCGAAGGACAGGTCGTCCCACATGAACCAGAAGCGCTCCTGGCCGGGCGTGCCGAACAGGTAGAGCACCCGGCGGCCACCGAGGGTGAGGCGGCCGAAGTCCATGGCCACCGTGGTCGTGGTCTTGTTCTCCACGCCCTGCAGATCATCGTGGCTCACGCTCACGCTGGTGAGGACTTCCTCGGTGCGCAGCGGGCGGACCTCGCTGATAGCGCTGACGAGCGTGGTCTTACCTGCGCCGAACCCCCCGGCAATAAGGACTTTGAAAGCCGCAAGGGGGTCCTCGGTACCGCTCTCAGAGCGCTCGGAGCCCATGCAGCACCTCCCTCAGCAGCTGAGCGCTGGGCGGCTCGCCGGGGGCACGGCCCGGCAACACCTTGATCCGGCCTTGCTGGATGAGGTCGGCGAGCAGCACGCGGATCACGCCGACCGGCAGCCCGGTGTCGGAGGCGACGTCGGCCACGGTGGCCGGCTGCTGGCACAACCTCAGGATCCGCCGGTGCTCGGGACTAAGCCTGAACCGGTCAGCCGGCTCAGCCGGCCGGCCGGAGTCCACGATGATCGCGATCAGGTCCAGGACCTCGCCGTCGGCTGGCTCGGTCCGCCCGCCCGTGAGCGCGTAAGGGCGCACGACTGGGTCCGAGTCCCGGTCGACCCACTTGCCGCCCGTGCCCATGCTGGTCAGTCCACCGTGATCTGGCTGGCCGGGAACCGTGGCCGGGCGGCCAGGTGTGGTCCGGCCCGTTTCACCAGCAGCGCCATCTCATAGGCGACCAGGCCGGCGTCGGCGTTCGCCGGGCAGAGAACCGCCAGGCAGCTGCCGTGACCGGCGGCAGTGACGAACAGGAGGGCCTGCTCCAGTTCGATGATGGTCTGGCGCACCTCGCCGACCCCGAAATGCTGGCCGGCGCCGCTGGCCAGGCTCTGGACTCCGGCCGCCAGCGCGGACAGCCGCTCCGCCTCATCCCGGCGCAGGCTGCTGGAGGACGCGATGGCCAGCCCGTCCCGGGAGAGGATCACGGCCTTCTGGAAGTGTTCCACCCGGCTGGCCAGGTCGTCGAGCAGCCAGCCCAGGTCCTGGGTCCCGGCCGTCTCCGGCCCGTCCATCACGCCTCCTCGCTGTCCGGCGCGGGGGACCCTGTCCGTCTCGGCAGCGGCCCGCCTGAATCCGGCGGCTCCGGGAGGTCGTCGTCCTGGCGGCCGCGTCGCCAGCCCGTCTGCAGCGACGCGGCGAGGTCGCGGGCCTGCTCGGGAGTGCGCCCGTCGGACGGGTCGGCCGCGCTCCCGGCCGGGCGCCCCGTCGCGAGACTGTCCCGCAGGTGCGGGGACAGGCTGGCCTGCCGCGTGCGATGCGGCAGTGCGCGGCCGGCCCCGGCCGCCCCGTTGCTGGCGGCCAGTCCGCCGCCGGCCGCCCCGTTACTCCCCGGCGGCGTGGTGCTCCCCGGTGCTTCGTTCGTGGCGGGCGGCATGGCGCTTCGGGGTGTCCCGTTGCTGGCGGGCGGCAGGCTGCCCCGCTGGGGGAGGGGGAGGGCTCCGGGCTGCGCTG
>Ga0208717_1000597_pt1 | contig 11868 bp, 11 predicted proteins | sample NGESurF53shallow_FD_184489 | JGI IMG/M metagenome (GOLD analysis project Ga0208717, IMG submission 184489) | Arctic peat soil microbial communities from Barrow, Alaska - NGEE Surface sample F53-3 shallow (SPAdes) | ecosystem: Environmental > Terrestrial > Soil > Wetlands > Peat ... | reverse complement strand
CTCGCCCGGCTGCTGCTGGCCGGCCGCGCTACCCGGCGCTGCCTGGCGTTGCGTGCGAGCCTGGGCCAGCCGCTAGCCAGCGCGGTAGGCAGACACAATCAGGCTGGCGCAGGCATCCAGGGGCAGTGCAGTGCTGTCGATGTGCAGGTGGAACAGGTCCGGATCGTCGATATCCGCACGGTAGAGGCGGCGGACATACTGCGCGCGGGCGCGATCCACCTCAGGAAGCCGCTGCCGCGCGGTCGCCTCGTCGGTGTTCTCGATCCGGGCCGCCTGGGCGATACGCGCCTCGGGCGGGCCGAACAGCCGCACCCGCAGCACGCCCGGCTCGGTACGGAACGCGGCCGCGCCGGCGCGGCCGAGAATGACCGCGCCCGACACCAGGGCGGCCCGCATGATGGCCTCGGCCTGCTGCCGGAACAGGTCCGCCTCACCTGGGGGCGGGGCCAGGTCGCGCGGCAGCGTATCGGTGCTCGTGGCCAGCACTCCGGCGGCTAGCGGGATAAGCGCGCTGATGAAGCGATCCGGCAGCGAGCGGCGGACGGCGCCGCCCTCGGCCTCCTGAACCGACACGCTCAGCTGCGCTGCGACATGCGAGCTGATCGCCCTGTCCAGCAGCGGTACGCCCAGCAGCCTGGCTACCTGAGGGGCGACGACACTGCCGCCGGCCCCGTAGCCGGCCGAGATGGTGACACCAGGCATCTCGGGCTGCCTCCTCAACACCAGGTGAAATGGCCGCAGGTGAACCTTACGGCACACCAGCGACCTGGCGCCGGGACTGAACCGTTCCGGGAGTCCAGGTCGTACCTGGGGGTGACCCGCCAGGCAGGCGGGATGGCCGGAGGGCATCCAGATCGGCGATGCGCGCCGCCGTACACGTGCGGCTGCGACCCGGCAAGAATGGCTCATGAATCGGGCCGCCCGGCACGCCTGCGAGCGGCTCCTGCGATTCTCCTCAAAATTTTCCGGGCCGCGAGTGAACCGTACGGGCGAAAGGGGTCGTAACTCTCTACGGAAGCAGCGAGGGCCACTGGCCCGAGGGAGGAGAAAGAAATGAGCACGCCTTTTCCGGAGCAGCAGCCGGCACCGTCGTACATTGCCCAGCTGAAGGTGGTCCGGGCGACTAACGGCCAGGCTGTGACAGGAATGGTCCTCGGAATTCTGGCCGTCATTATCGAGTGGGGCGGGCTGCTGACCCTGGGCCTGGCCGTGGCCGCGATCGTCTTCGGTGCGATCGGCCTGGGCCGGAGCCGTGAGACCGGGCTCGGTCACGGGCAGGCCGTGACGGGGGTGACCCTGGGAATCATCGGGTGCGTCCTGTACCTGGTCTGGGGACTCGTCTCACTCGGGCTGTTCCTGCTGATCTGAGAATGCACGGAATCGGCTGGCCCCGGCATGCTGGACCCACAGCATTGACCGGGGCCGCCCGGTTTCCCCGAAATCCCGGCCGGGCTGAACTGGCCGGGGCACTCATGGGCCGTCAGGCACTATTCTGTGCGGTGACCAGAACCCAGCTCAAGGTCACCTCCCTGAGGGTTACGGACACGCTTGCCGTAACGAACTCCCGGAAGCATTACTGGCCCGATTTCCATGGCCGGGCAATGGAGCGCTGAGGCAGCTGCCCGGAAGATCAGCGATCCGCTGACGCTGCCGGTGCCGGCAAAGGCCCGGTTTCGGGTGGCCCAGGGCCGGGCACCTTGGCGTCGACATAGTGAGACAAGTCGGCCTCCTCCTGGTACCCGCGCCAACCCGGTGAGGCCGACATGACCAGGCCCTCGTCCCGGCCGGAAAAAACCGGGACACGCAGTGAACCGTTCGGCGGGTGGACGTCGTAAGAACCTGGTTGGGGGGACACCACGGTGTCGGTGACCGATGCTGAGGAACGCAGTGCTGCTGAAGAGGCAGGGCTAGTAGCGCAGATAGCTGCCGGGGACGTGGAAGGCCCGGTGGCGGAGCTGTACCGCAGGTACGGAAGGCGCCTGTACCGCTTTGGGATGCAGGCGCTCGGGAACGACGGGCTGGCTGAAGAGATGGTTCACGAGTGCTTTGTGAGGCTGTGGCGGGCCGCCGGGCGGTACGACCCGGGGCGGGCCAATGTCGGCACCTACCTGTTCGTGATCGCCCGCAGCGTCGCGCTGGACATCCGCAAGCGCCCGTCGTCGCGGGAACTGCTTCCGCTGGAGGAGGTCTATACGCCTCCGCAGTTCGACAAGGTGGAGCAGGTTCTGGACAGCCTGGTCATGCGGGAGGCGCTGGACACCCTGAGCGTCGCGCACCGGCAGGTGATCCGGCTGGCCCACGACCAGGACCTCACCCAGTCGCAGATCGCGGAGAAACTCGGATTGCCGTTAGGCACGGTGAAAACACGGATGTTCCACGCGGCGCGCGCCTTGCGGGCCGCTCTGGACGAGCGAGGTTTCCGTGCCGCCGCCTGACGCTGGTCACCCCGAGCGGGGTCATGACGACGCGGCGGGCTGGGCCCTCGGCGCCCTCGACCCCGCGGACGCCGAGGCCTTCGAAGCGCATCTGCGTGACTGTGCCAGGTGCCAGGTGGATGTGGCCGAGTTCGAGGCGATGACCCGGGCGCTGAAATCCCCGGCACCGGCTGTCGAGCCCCCCGCTGACCTTGAGGCCCGGACGCTGGCCAGCGTCCGGCACGCCATCATGACGGCCGCGCAGGCCGGTCAGGCCAACACCGTCCAGCCCATCGTCGCGACAGCCATCCCGGCCCGGGAAACCGCCACGGCCGCCACCGTCCAGCAGGCCGTCCACGAAGCCAGGAACTCCGAAAGTGCGCCTGGCCCGGCTCCGGCGAGGATGTCGAGGTGGTGGCACTGGCACTGGAACTTTCCCGTCTTCTCCCTAGCCGCGGCGTGCGGCGCGGCTGCCGCCGCCCTGGTCGTGGTCCTGGTCCAGGCGGGCCAGTTCGCCCCGCTCGCAGCGAAGTTCTCGATGCAGACGGCCGGCGGCCATCCGGCGGGCACGGTGGTCGTTCACCGCAGCCCCAACGGGTGGACGCTTGATGCCGCGTTCAGCCACCTCCGTCCCCTCGCGGCCAGCCAGTACTACGAATGCTGGTACCTGAAGTCGGCCAGCGACCCGCCCTCGGACGCGATCACGGCGGGCTCGTTCCTGTACGGGGGCGGCGGAACCAGGTCCTTCATCATGACGAGCGCGGCTGATCCCCGCCTCTACAAGATCATGGAGATCACCATCCAGCATCCTGGTGACTCCGGGCGGCCCGGCCAGGTCATCCTCAGGGGTTCCGCGCAGCCAGCGTGATGCGGCGTGGGCCGGGCCACCCGCCCAAGTACGTTGTGGGGATGACAGCGGACCAGGCCTCAGCGGCGGCCGAGCGGAGGAAGCAGGTCCTCGCGGCCGGCGTCATGGGCGGGGCAGCCGGGGCGGCCCTCGCCGGTCACCGGGGTGCGCGGGCCGCCGGCCTGGGAGCGGCCGCCGGAGCCGCGGTCCTGGCCGCGTCCGAGGCGGTGGCCAGGGCCCGGCAGCGTCCGGGGGAGATCCCGCCGCTGTGGCAGCGGATAGCGGCCAGCGCCGCACTGGTCGCCCCGCTCGGCTGGGCGGCCGGCCGGCTGACCCGCGCCCGCCCGGTCACCGTGGGCGCGGCGACCGGGACCCTCGGCGGCCTGCTGGGCCTCCGCCCGCAGAAGGTACTGCTCGGTCCGGTGTTCGGGGCGGCGGTGGGCGCGGCGCTCGGAGCGCGGCGGGGGACCACGCCCCCGGCCGTGGTGGCCAGCGTCACGATGCTGGCCTACCGGGTGACGTCGGCGCTGGTGTTCCGGGACGCGCAGGTGAGCCTGCTCGCTGAGCGGGTCCGGGCGGAAGATCTCCCCTTCGTGGTGCCCCGGGAAGCCCGGTCCCGGTACGTCGGCACCGGCTACGTCCGCGAACTCGCCGGGGTGCTCGGCGGCCGCTACGTCGCCGACGCCCCCGATGTCGGCATCGTCGCCTCGGTAGACGACCTGGCAGGCCCGGAGTTCGACCCGGCGGGCATCGACCCGCTGGTCCGCGAGTTCTACGAGCACACCACCCGGTTCGCCCTCGACATCGTGCCGCAGTGGCGGCTGTGGGTCCGCCCCGGTTACCTGCTCTACCGGACGCTGATCGCCCGCCCGCTCGGGCAGGCGAACGTGCCCATGAATCAGCGTGAGACCCAGCGGGGCATCCGCAGCCGGATCGACACGATCACGCTGCCTGGTGCCGGGGACGACGCCCCCGCGGTCCGCGGCTGGATCCGGTCGTTCACCGATACCGACGAGCCGATCTACGTCGGCATCTACACGACCTACCGGCACGGCGGCCGCGGCTACGTCAGTGTCGGGTTCCCGCTGCCGCAGGCCAGCTTCACCGCGACGCTGCTGCCGCGGGCCCGCCCCGGCGGGGGCCTGATCCTGACCAGCCGCAGTGACCTGGAGCAGCCCGGGCACTACCTCGCCTACATCGACCCGGCCAGCCGCGACCTCACGGTGCTGGCGGTCCGCGGTTTCGCCGAGCAGCTCGATGTCTACCTGCGCGATGGTGAGCTGCGGGCCGAGCACGCCTTCTCTGTCTTCGGGTTCCCGTTCCTCGTCCTCCACTACCGGATGTACCGCAAGCCCGCCCGGGCCGGCTTCCGAGCCGGGACCGGGAACCCCCGCTGACCGGAGGCGCTGGCCGGCCGGCTATCGACATTGGCACCCACGATGAGTGAACCTTTGAGGGCACCCAGGTAGTCGTGTCAGTTGACGCGTCGAACTGACCGGAGGTGCGGTGGACGCCGAGGTCGAACACTTTGCGCAATTCGTTGCGGCGCGCGAACGTGCACTCCAGCGGACGGCGTGGCTGCTGACCGGGGACTGGGCCCTGGCCGAGGACCTGGTCCAGACGGCACTGGCCCGCTCATGGCCGCGATGGGAGCGGATCCGGCGGCGCGACGATCCCGAGATCTATGTGCGCCGGGTGATGGTGAATACCTGGTCCACCTGGCGCCGCCGCCGGTGGCGGGGTGAGCGGGCCTCGGAGACCGTGCCCGACAGCCCGGCACCCGGCGACGTCGCGGCCGACCTGGCCACCCGGATGGCCGTGCGGAGCGCGCTGGGATCGCTGACGCACCGCCAGCGGGCGGTCGTGGTCCTGCGGGTCTTCGATGACCTGCCGGAGGCACAGGTGGCCCAGGTGCTGAACTGCGCAGTCGGAACGGTCAAGAGCACGATGGCGCGGTCACTGGCCAAATTGCGCGAGGATCCCCGGCTAGCCGGGTTGATGGAGCAGGAGGCCCGGTGAGCGACACCAGCAGGCAGTTGCGTGATCTCCTGGACGCCGCCGTCGGCGACCCGCCGCACACGGTGACGGTCCAGGCCGTACGCCGCCGGGTGGCCCGGCGCCGGATCATCGAGTCCGTGGCGGCCGTCCTCGTGGCCGTGCTCGTCGCCGGCGTCGGTGTGGCCGTGGCCACCCAGGCGCATGGCTCCGGCGTGGCGAACGGCCCCCGGCCGGCCGCCGGGGCGCCCCGCTACTACGTCCAGCAGCAGTTCGGCACCGGACCTGCGGCCTCGACGGTGGTGCGGGCCACAGCGACGGGCAAGGTGACGGCCACGGTCCGCTGCCAGCCGGGAACTTCCCTGGTCCAGAGGGCGATTGCGGCCGCCACGCGTCGGACGTTCTTCCTCGCCTGCCAGACGCACACCGGGCCACGGGGCAAGCAGGTGATCACCGGGTCACGGATCTACCGCTTCCACCTGACGGCCGCGGGCCGGATTGCTGGCTACTCCCTGGTGCCGGGCGGGTCGCTGGGCGGGCTGAGCGCCGGTGAGGTGACGGCCGCCGCCAATGGCTCGGAGATTGCCGTGGGCACGTTGCCGGCCGGGCATGTCAGCCCCTCCGAGTCGGCCGACATCATGGTCATCAACACCCGGACGGGGGCACGGGCCGTGTGGCACAGCAGCCCGGCGGTCCCCGGGAAAATGGCGCTGGCGGCCGGCGATCTGTCCTTGACCGCCGACGGGCGGGAACTGGTCTATCTCGGCACGCCGAGGTGCATTGCGGGCCATTGCCAGCCCACGGGTAATGGCCAGGAGGTACGGGCGCTCAGACCCGCGGCCGCAGGCGGGCAGCTGAGCAGCAGCCGGCTACTGGTGCGGCAGGCCACGCTCGGGCGGCTGGCTTCCACCTACCTCGACGGTGCCGTCGTGAGCGCGGATGGATCGAGCGTGGATGTGCTGAAGATGCTGAGCCCGGGCCAAGGACCGACCACCGTGTCAGTGATCAAGGTGTCGGCCGCCACGGGCAGGCCAGTGCGGGTCCTCTACCGGGTGACCACCGGGAACGGGTTCTCTTTCCAGACCTTCAGCTCGGACCCGTCCCGCGGTTACCTGATCCTCGTGGCCGGGCCGCCGGGCGGGACCATCCCCAACGGCTACATCTATCACCGTCACCTGGTCCCGCTGGCCCCCGCCGACGGCAGCAACGTCTCCTACGAAACCTGGTAGGCAGGCCGGCGAGTACCTCATCCACCCGGCCCGGGGGCTGGGCCAGGCAGCGCAGGTGGTTGCGGGCGCTGCGGCCACCGTACACGGCCCGGGGCGGCCGGGCCCTACGATGCGTGTGGTGGAGAGCACTGCGGCGCGGCCGTTCCAGCTCGGCTGTTTTGACGTCAGGAATGGCGCTGTCTTTGCGGCCGACGATTCGCTGCCGGTCGCAGTAGAACTTGAGGCCGCGTCGGGGGAGACCGTCCAGGCTTTCAGCTGGCCCCTTTCCCCGCGGCACCGAGGGCGGCCGGTCGCGCTCGACATCCTGGCCCGGGACGACTCGATCATGATCGCGTCGCCCGCCGCCGGCGGGATCGTGGAGATAGACCGCGGGTCAGGGCAGGCCACGACCATTCCGCTCGATGCTGACGCCGGCGCCCTGGTCGGTTCTGGCGACGTGGTCTGGGCCGTGGCCAGTCCAGGCTGGCGAGGCGAGCCGCAGGGAGGTCGCCTAGATCGCCAGCGCCCCGTCCGCTGGGAAGAGCCGACCAGCGAGGAGATCGCCCGGTATCAGGAGATGCTGCGGCACGTGCGCTTCCACGGAGCGGCCCCGTCCGGTGAAGAGGCAGCCGGCTCCGCGCTCGGCCGCTGGCGGGAAGCTGAAGGTGACTACGAGGACCTGGAGCCGCCGACTCCGCTCTGGAGGATCCGCGGGGGCACGGCCCACCGGATTGACGTGGACCTGGACCAGCCCATGCTGACTGCGGCCGGCGGAAAGCTGGCCGGCGTTTGCCGGCTGCCCAGTGACCCGATCATCAAGCACCTCACTCCCTTCGGCTCGGTCTCCTGGCGCTATCCGGGCTCGGTCATCGCGATCGGCGACACGGGAACGCTCGATGTCCGGCCGCACCATCCGGTGGCTGCCCTCGACGGGCTGGTCGTTGACGTGGCGTGGCCGGAGGACGGGGATCGCCCAACGGCGGGGCTAGCAGGCGGACCGGTTGTAGTGCGGTTTATCCCGGCCGCCGGCGGCGAGCCCTGGGAACTGGGCCCGGCGGACCTCTTCCGCCACGGGATGACCGTGGTCCGCGAGCACGAGGTGTGGTTCGGCAATCCCGGGAGCGGCGCACTCACGGTCGCGGGGCCAGGTGACGCGAGTCTGCGTGAGCTGCGGATCACCCTCGACTGCGGGCCCTGGATGCCGCAGCCGCAGCTTCCCGATGGCCTCGACCAGCGTCAGTTCGACCAAGCCCAGCTTGACCGGCTCCGCGGAGCGTTCCTGGGCGGGTGGCACACGTCGGAGGGACGTACGGAACCATTCATCGACGGCGTGACCTTCGACATGATCGAGTTGCGCGGCGACTTCCCCGATCGCGCCGTCGTGGCCCTGTTTCACTCGCAGGATCGCCCGGGCATCCAGTTCGGCCGCCGGTGGAGGCTTTACGACGAGCTTGGGAACCCAGTCGACCATGAATATGCCGACATACACCTCATGGAAGACGTGGTGTCCGGCGACGGCGGCTTGCCGGCGGCCGGCGACTGCGTCCCGGATGCAGACGGTGTCGTCTGGTTCCAGTGGTGGGCCGGGCCAGGCATGACCTGAAGTAGCGGTGACCGAAGTGAGCCTGCGACATGCCGTGGCCCCTGTTTCACGGCCATCGCCGGTCACCGCGCGTCAGCTCTGCTGGGTACTGAACCCCAGGACGACGCTACGCCGGTGGATCGGCCCAGCGTAAGGGCCAATACTGGCATAAGAACCTGGACCAATTTACCCTTGAGGCGTGGAGTTCCACATCAGCCTCGAGGGCCGGCGGGACCTCGCGGGCCAGATGTACCGGCAGTTGCGTGAGGCCATCGTGGACGGGCGCCTGAAAGCCGGCGAGACCTTGCCGCCCAGCCGCGAGCTGGCCCGGCGGCTCGCGGTGTCACGTAACACGGTGGGCGTCGCCTACGATCGGCTCCTCGGCGAAGGATTCATCGAGACCAGGATCGGCGCAGGCACCTACGTCTGCGAGCGCACGGGGGCCGTGGCCCATCCCGGACCGCAGCTGACCAGCCAGGATCTGCACCAGCATCCGCGCTGGAACATCCCTTCCCCGCGGTGGAACGCGGTCGGGAGGCCGTCGGCCCGCGCCACCACGAGGTATGACTTCCGGGTGGGCGTGCCCGACGTGGCGCTCTTCCCCTTCGAGACCTGGCGGCGGTTCGTCTCGCGGGAACTGCGGCTATCGGCCGCGGGAAATATGTCCTACGGTGAGGCCGCCGGCCATGAGGGCCTGCGTGCCGCGATCGCCCGCCACGTCGGGGTCTCGCGGGGGGTCAAGGCGGACGCGGATGCCGTCATCGTCACCAGCGGCGCCCAGCAAGCCATCGACCTGACCGCGCGAGCGCTCTCGGGGCCGGGAGACTGCGTGGCTGTCGAGGAACCTGGCTACCCGCCGCCCCGGCTGCTGATGCAATCCCTGGGCGCGCGGGTTGTCCCGGTCCGCGTCGACCGCCAGGGCCTCGTCGTTGACGAACTCCCGGATGACACCCGGCTCATCTATGTCTCGCCCGCTCACCAGTTTCCGCTCGGCATGCCCATGTCGCTGTCGAGGCGGATCGAACTGCTGGCCTGGGCTGGTGAGCACGATGCCGCCATCATCGAGGACGACTACGACAGCGAGTTCCGCTTCGGCGGGCGTCCGGTCGAGACGCTGTACGCACTGGATACGCGCGGCCGGGTGCTGTACGTCGGCACGTTTTCCAAGACCATGCTGCCGGCGATCCGCCTGGGTTTCGTCATTGCACCGCAGTCTGTCCGGAGAGCCCTGAGGCTGGCCAAGTACGTATCGGACTGGCACAGCCCGCTACCGGCTCAGGCGGCGCTCGCGCACTTCATCGATGAAGGCCTGCTGGCGCGGCACGTCCGCAAGATGCGCAGCGAATACAGCAGCCGCCACGAACGCGTACTCCAGGTGCTGGCCGGGCAGGGCGACTGGCTCCGCCCGATCGAATCTGCTGCGGGGATGCACCTCACCGCGCTACTGCCCCAGGGCAGGCACCTGTCAGCCGAGGAAGTGCTGGAGCGAACCGACGGCTCAGGAGTCGCCGTCAACGCGCTGTCAGCGTTCTACGCAGGCAACGTCACCCAGTCTGGCCTGGTCCTCGGCTACGGGGCCATCCCCCTGCACGAGATCGAGAACGGCCTTAATCTGCTTCGGCGCCTGCTGAGCAGCCCGTAGGCAGCCCAGCAGGCGGCAGTGAACGGCGCCCGGGGTCAGAACTGGAAGACGATGCGGGCCGGGACCCGGCCGGCGAGGACGTCGTCAATGGACTGGTTGACCTCGTCGATCTTGCGGTCGACCGCGATCACCTTGGTGCGGCCGGCGGCGTGCAGGGCGAAGACGTCGGCGAGGTCGTTGCGGGTGCCGACGATCGAGCCGATGACCGTCTTGCCGTTGATCACGGTGTCGAAGATTGGCAGGCTCAGGGTCGCGTCGTCAGCAGGAAGTGCGACGCAGACCAGGCGCCCGCCGCGGCGCAGCGACCGGTAGGCCTGGTCGAACGCCCCGGGTGACGCAGCGAGCGCGACGGCCACATCGGCGCCGCCGAGGGCCTGGATCGCCTCGACCGGATCGCTGGTCAGCGCGTTGACGACATGATCGGCGCCGAGCTCGGTAGCCATCGCGAGCTTGTGCTCCTCGATGTCCACGGCGATGACGAACCCGCCGGCGATGCGGGCGTACTGCAGCGCCAGGTGGCCCAGCCCGCCGACGCCGAAAATCGCGACCGTCTCGGCCGGGGCGACCCGGGCGACCTTGATCGCCTTGTAGGTGGTCACTCCTGCGCACGTCAGCGGCGCGGCGTCCCGGGACGAGACGCCTTCTGGCACCAGCGCGGCGAACGCCGCGGGGACCACGGCGTACTCGGCGAACGTGCCGTTGACGGAGTAGCCGGAGTTCTCCTGCTTCTCGCACAGCGTCTCCCACCCGCTGTTGCAGTAGCGGCACTCACCGCACGCGTAACCGAGCCAGGCGATCGCGACGCGGTCGCCGATCGCGCGGGTGCTCACGCCGGCGCCGAGTTTCTCGACATGGCCGACGCCCTCGTGCCCGGGAATGAACGGCGGGGCCGGCTTGACCGGCCAGTCGCCGTGCGCGGCGTGGATGTCGGTGTGGCACAGCCCGCTCGTTTCGATCCGGACCAGAACCTCTCCGGCGCCGGGCTCCGGGATCGGAAGATCCTTCACCTGCAAGGGGGAGTGGAAATCGGTGACAACTGCTGCTCTCATGGTGTGCTCTCTTCAGAGGTGGAAGGGATGATGTTGCCGCCGGGCGGCCCCGGCGGACTGGATGGGCCCGGCGAGACGCACGCGGGGGAGCGGGTGACGAAGTGCAGGTTGTCCCCGGCTGCTAGCGAGAAGTCCTCGGGTTCGCCGGGGGCGACATCGAGCAGGAATTGTTCCTGGTGCCAGGCCTGGTCCAGGCGCTCGTCGATGTAGAACGGGCATCCGTCGATGTCGCCGAGCAGGACGTCGATGTCGCCGATAAGGAATTCCCCGGCGGGAAAGCACATCGGCGTGCTGCCGGCGCAGCAGCCGCCGGATTGGACGAACACCACCGGGCCGCCCCGGGCGGCGCGCAGGCGACGGATCGCCTGGCGCGCCGCCGGGGTGGCGATGATGCGGGCCAGGGCAATCGGCTCCGGCATTACGGGGTACTTGGGCATCGCGGGGTAGCTAGAAGAGCCCGAGTGGTTTGCTGCTGTAGCTGACGAGCAGGTTCTTCGTCTGGCTGTAGTGATCCAGCATCATGAGGTGGTTCTCCCGGCCGATGCCCGAGATCTTGTAGCCACCGAATGCGGCGCCCGCCGGGTACTGGTGGTAGCAGTTCGTCCAGACGCGGCCGGCCTTGATGCCGCGGCCCATCTTGTAGGCCCGCGTGCCGTCCCGGGTCCAGACACCGGCGCCCAGCCCGTAGAGGGTGTCGTTCGCGATCGCCAGCGCGTCCTCGTCGTCGGTGAACGTGGTGACCGCAAGCACGGGCCCGAAGATCTCCTCCTGGAACACCCGCATCTTGTTGTTGCCCTTCAGCACCGTCGGCTGGAAGTAATAGCCGTCAGCGAACTCCGCCCCGTCCACGCGGGCCCGCTGGCCGCCGATGAGCACCTCTGCGCCCTCGTTGCGGCCGATATCCACGTACGAGGCAATCTTGTCGATCTGCTGCGCGGAGACCTGCGGCCCAAGCTGGGTATCAGTGTCCAGCGGGTTGCCCTGCCTGATGGCGGCGATGCGTTCCAGGCAGCGGGCCATGAACTCGTCGTAGATGTCGGCCTGGATCAGGGCCCGCGACGGGCAGGTGCATACTTCGCCCTTGTTGAACGCGTACAGCACCAGGCCCTCGATTGCCTTGTCGAGGAAGTC
>Ga0208717_1000596_pt1 | contig 11900 bp, 13 predicted proteins | sample NGESurF53shallow_FD_184489 | JGI IMG/M metagenome (GOLD analysis project Ga0208717, IMG submission 184489) | Arctic peat soil microbial communities from Barrow, Alaska - NGEE Surface sample F53-3 shallow (SPAdes) | ecosystem: Environmental > Terrestrial > Soil > Wetlands > Peat ... | reverse complement strand
TAACGGAATGATCACTGATGCATTGCCTGCAGGTAATATCTTTAATAAAAGTATGATCAGGGCAAAATTGACTTTCCCTTTTTCCAATGTGATTATCGGAAATTCAAAAGCAGGTCTTGTAGCCTACCAGGCCCCACGAAGTAAAAGCTTTTGTATACATAATGGGTTCAATTTTGATAGAGTAAAAACAATTGTAAACGATAAATTAATTCGGGAACGCGTCAATATTAAAACAAGATTTATTGTTGGAATGGTTGCTTCTTTTTCTGAGTTAAAAGACTATAGTACTTATTTTAAGGCTGCCCAGTTACTACTACAAAGGCGAAATGATATTACTTTCTTGGCAATTGGTAGCAAAACTGATTCTGCTGATGCGCAAAATCATATCGCAAAAGAATATGAAAATAATTTCCGCTTACTGGGAATCGTATCTGACGCGGAATCGTATATTAATGCAATGGATGTGTGCATATTGTCGACATTTACGGAAGGAATATCCAATTCAGTGCTGGAATATATGGCTTTGGGGAAACCGGTAATTGCAACAGATGGAGGTGGTACCAGTGAATTGGTAAAGCACGAGCAAACAGGTTTTTTGGTACAGCAGGCTTCAAAAGAAGATCTCGCCCATAAAATTGAAGTTCTTTTAGACAATGACAGCTTAAGAGCAAAATTTGGAAACGCGGGAAAAGAAAGAATTAAAAAATATTTTTCTATCGATAGAATGGCCAACCGATATATAAGTGCTTATAAAAAAATGCTTACAACCTGATAGCAATAAATGATAAGAATTATCTACAGACATTACTTCCTTGCAGGCCATTTGTTTGCCATTTAATAATAGAATACTTAGTTTTATATCCCATTGAAGTTAGAGTAGTTTCCCAATGCCCTAATACCTAAACATGTTTTGTAAAAATGAATATGACTAATTTATTACAGCGTTTATAGTTTGCTGTTAGCAGCGCATAGTTGCATAAAAGTAGTTCTGCAATAAATTCTTCGAGGCTAGATTATTTAACAGCTATTCGCTATAAAGAAATAATTTGAAAAATATCAGTTTCGGCCTATAACTTTAAATATTAAAATATAAATTGATGATATGATGCAATCTGTAACTATTGAAGATTTAAAAAAAGTTATCGCAGTGAGCGAGTTGCCTGATGAACATCTTCAATGGATACTGGAGCGCTCGGAATATCATGAATATGCTGATGGGGATATTATAGCAAAGTACGGAGAAGCGGCTGAAGTAATGTGGTTTGCCCTGGAAGGGAAGATTGTTTTCTATATGTACATTAACGGGAGGCAGGTACATTATTTTACCTTCGAAAATGACAACCTCACGGCTGGGGTAGGAGGCTTGATGCCGTATTCGAGAATGAAGACATATCCCGGTTACTCGTATGCGTTAGGGCCAACAAAATTACTCCGCCTCAACAAAAAGTATTTCGCCGAACTGGAACTTCTTAACCCTGATTTTATTCAACGTCTTATAGGCATTATGACCGAAAGGGCAAAGGTATTTGCCACTACGCAAATGCAGCAGGAGAAGGTGAATGCACTTGGTAACCTTGCTGCTGGTATTGCACATGAAATGAATAACCCGGCTGCTGCCATCAGTGGAATTTCGGATGAACTAACCAGGAGATTAGACAATAATTACGAACTCACCAAAGAACTGATGGATTGTAGCATGACAGCAACGCATCTTCAAAATATTAAGGAACTTGTTGAACAAAAAGGAAACAGATCCACACAAAACAGCAAACTTACAACGCTTCAGCGTATGGAGAACGAAGATGAGCTGGAAGAGTGGCTTGAAAAAAATGGCGTTACAAAAAGAGAATCAGCGGAAACCTTTTCTGAATATGGATTATCAATTGAGGACCTTGAAAACATCAGGGCTGATATAGGCCCGTCATCGTTTACTAAAGTAATACCCTGGCTTGAAAATTTACTAAGTTCCCAACGAATTATTAAAGACCTTTCTGATGCGTCGCAGCGTATCTCTCATTTGGTTGCTTCCATTAAGAGCCATGTGCACATGGATCAGGCCAACGACCTGCAACCAACCAACATTCACCGGGATATAGAAAATACACTCACTCTTTTAGGTTTTAAGCTTCGTGAAAAAAATATTGAAGTGAACAAACGGTTTTGCACCAACATGCCTGAAGTGGCTGCGTATGTAGGCGAACTAAACCAGGTGTGGACCAACTTAATTGATAACGCCATCTTCGCTCTTGCGAAAAACGGAACATTAACTGTTGAAACAGGTTGCGACGACAAGCATGTAACCGTGTCCGTTATAGACAACGGATCGGGGATTTCCAAAGAAATTATCTCACGTATTTTTGATCCTTTCTTTACTACAAAAAAGCAGGGAGAAGGAACAGGTATCGGGCTCGACCTGGTAAACAGGATTGTAAAAAAACACAATGGTGAAATAAAAGTTAAGTCTGAACCCGGAAGAACTGAGTTTTCTGTTTACATTCCAACTGTTTCAAAAGAGGGATCTAAATGAACCAAAATATATGAAGCTCTCAGGATGAAAGAGGCTGAATTTTTTTTAGCAGGAATTCTATCTCTTTACTATAACCTAATTCCAGTGAATAAAGGAAAGGCGCTGTTAATTGAGGTGTTTGTTTGATGATGGATTATGGAGCGATCGTGCGGTGAGAGCATTATAAACATATTCGTGTTCGTGGCAGGTTTGTATTGCTTCGTAAATAATTTCAGGGTCTGATGTTTTCGTAAGATAACTGTTAGCACCCAGTTCCATCAGCCTTGTAATCATACTTTGGTCATCCATCATGCTCAGAATGATAACTTTAATTTGAGGATAGCATTTCTTCAATTCCGGCAATGTAGTTATACCATCCATTACAGGCATCTGTACATCCAGCAATATCACATCGGGTAAACAGTTTTGCAAAAGAGTTAAAAGACAGGAACCATTTTCCGCCTCACCAATTATCTTGATGCGATCAGTAAATGAAAGACTCGCCTTAACTCCGGCACGGTATAATACATGGTCATCAGTAATAATTACGCGGATAGCTTCAACATTAGGGGTTTGCATTTTTTAACGGGATAGATTATGTGTTTAAACTAAAATCCAAATATCTCATTTTAGAATGGCAATATAAATAGCATATTTACTTAATTATACCAATCGTAATTCTACTAAAGAATTAATGAGGATGTGCACTGGCTTTAGCGATATTCCTTTTCTTATCAAGACGCTTTTAAGGGATGATTCGAATAATGTTGTCCTTTGTGAAAGACGGTATTGCAGTAGTTGTACACGTATTTCCCCAACTTACAGTAAGTTTGTTGATAACAACATTAGTTATAAAACACTTTATATCACGGGTGCTCATTCTTTGTATAGTGCCTACCTCCGTTGAACGATCATCTGTATTCCGGGTATATTGAATTATTGTGGAATCGTAAATGAATCTCATTTGGGAGCATTGCCGCAATTGTTTAGTTTTAGGCTTCGGCAATGAACGAGTTCGGTATAACCCGATTTTACAGCCTTTAAATTCAAACAAATAAATTGACCATCGAATTAAATCATGAAGAATTAAAACGACACAGGGATATTATTCTTGCTACAATTAATTACTCTATTGAAAAATCGGGCATCACATTGAAAATCGATGGAAAAGATATACGGGAAACTCATTATCAAAAATTGAAGCAACAAACAGAAAAATATTTTCAAGACGGAAAACTTGAAAAACTTCAACTGACACTTGCAAAAGTTTTAGAATATCCGCTAGGTAGAGTAGATTTAAATTTTGATAATTATATCAAAGAAAAAACAGGATATGAAATAAATATATTTCAAAATATTAAAGAACGCGTTGACAGTATTATTAAACAAAACCGAATTAAAAACGAAAAAGAACTTTATGAAGTATGGTGCGTGATTCAGATGCTTAGACAAGAATCGCCTGGTGGAAATAAAATTATTGTTTTAGATAATCTGCGTCTCGACTTTATAAAACGTAGAAATAAAAAGCAAAAACCGAAAGAAGACATTTACAATCCAAAAGAACTTTCTCTTATCCATTCACCAAATAAAAAATTCAAACTAATAATATGGGAACACGAAAAGAATGACGAATATGGAACAACAACTGTATTTGTTAGCGGTAAAAATTCTGGAGCAGGTATATACGGCGTCCAAAGAGTGAATTTGAATATTAAAGCTTATTGGAAAGACGACAATACAATAATCATAGAATCAAAAAAAAAATATAAGACTCTTTCTAAACACTATCAAATTCAATTTGACAATGACGTTATTGACGTTAATTTAATTGAGGCCTGAAGATGCAAAAAGGTGTGCAGTTATTAGTACATCCTAAATGCTCAACCAGTTCAACTCTAAATCCCCCCTTTCTCCAAATTCTTAGTCATATAAAAACCTACAAACAATCCAATACCTGCCATTGTAAATATTAACGCAGGATAAACGGCGTCCTGGTTTAAGGAAGTATAGGTAGATAGCAACAGCGCAATGAAAACACCAACACCAATGCCTATCAGCAATAAGGCTAAGTTTAAAATAATTATCCTGCCCGTAGGGATGCCGCTTTGTTTTCCTTTCATAAAAATACCTGCATCAACACCTTTTTCTATCAGTGCAAGGCGCTCTTTGTTCCTGGTTGATATGAACAGATAGAAGATGCCAAAAATGGCAAGAAATAAACTCAGCGGTATTAAAATTTGCGGTTCCATGTTGATTTGTTTTTAATTAAATAATTTTATTAGTTCATGGTATATGACGACACAATTTTATTATTGGTTACAACATCAGGTAAAAGTTTTTTGCTCATTGTAACCGACGTTAGCTTATCGTCGTCTTATAGTTTATAATATGGTTAAGGCAGACGATCAACATTATATCAACCTGGTAACGAAAGGCGACACCAATGCATTTGCTGTATTGGTTGACCGCTATAAGGATATGGTATTCACTTTATCGCTGAAAATGCTTAAAGACAGGGAAGAAGCAGAAGAAGTATCGCAGGATACTTTTCTGAAAATATATAAATCATTAAATAAGTTTAATGGTGAATCTAAATTTTCAACGTGGATTTATAAAGTAGCTTTTAATACCTGTTTGGACAGGTTGAAAAAAAATAAAAGATTGCAACTTGTTATCTGCCTCGACGAGTTTACTGAACAGGAAACAATATCTTTAATAAGTGTTTTAGATTCGATTGAAGAGAAGGAACGCAAACAAATGATACAGGATTGTTTGCATGGCTTACCAGGTGAGGATAGCTTTTTATTAACCTTATATTATTTTGAAGAACAATCTCTAGAGGAGATTGCAAAGATTATCGGCATCAATCAAAACAATGTTAAGATAAAATTGTACCGATGCAGAAAAAAATTAGCCTCACTTTTGAAAGATCGTTTAGAACCTGAAATATTACAATATTATGAAAGAGAACGAAGATAAAAATATTGAACAATTTATTGACAGGGTAATGAAGGAAACTCCATTGGAATCGCCTTCTTATAACTTCACGTCTAAAGTTATGGCCAACGTGTTGGCGCTTGATAAAAGTAAGGCTACAACGTATAAACCATTAATCTCACGAAAGGGCTGGATACTTATTTTTGCAGGAATCATTGCTGTATTGTTGTACTTTTTTTTAAGCGACACCGCAAAATCCGCCAACCACTCCTGGTTATTCGATCTTACAGGTAAAAATTTGATTCCGACATTGAATTCGTCAAATTTATTTCAATTCTCACGCCTAACCGTAAACGTAATTGTAGCAGCTACTGTTTTAGTGTTAATACAAATAGTCGTGCTGAAAAATTATTTGAATAAACGGTTGGCAAAGTAATGCTATGCAGAGAATTACCTTTATTTCAAAGGCACCGTAAACGAACCGTTAGTAACAGCAATACTATCTAAGCCGGCACCCTGCTGATTTTTGACCATACCACTAAATGTACCCTGCACATATTTGTCAGTTGCAGCAGTTACAACTATTGTAAATGATGGCAGGGTAGTAGTATTAACCGACCATGTATCGGCAAGACTATCTGTGTAATTGAAATATGCTTTTACAATACTTGTGTCATTATAAGTTCCCGCCAAAATACCTACCGGGTTGCTAACGCCAAATTCAATTAGCGAGGTTGAATTAATAACAGTATCCAATCCGCGTATATCGAGGCCGGCCGCACCGGAGGTTCCGGGAATACTGCTATTGGTGGCATTGGCGCTATCACCAAAATTTCTATAAACGCCATCGAGAAAACAAGTGAGGTAGTAAGTGGGCAGTATACCTTGCACAGTTGCAACTGAAAATGTACAGCTATCGCCTAACCCGTTTAATGCAGTTAATTTAAATTCAGATGTATCTATCGCAAGGGGAGTTCCTGTTCCCATAAGTACCACAGTTTGCCGCCCGGTATCTGCAAAAGTACTTGTTTGACTAAACGAGATTCCATTAACGGTGTTGGTGCTGATCCAGTACGGGCCTGCCTTACTAACATTTACCATTATAGTTACGGTATTATTACTGGTAAGAGCCGTATCTGCCACAAACCTTCCCGATAAAACTGCGCCGGTACAACTGTCACCGTCACCTAATGAATATACTGCTAAAGGAGTTGAGCTATCCGGGACTGTTTTTGTACATGCCGAAAAGAAAATAAGAGAGATAACAATAAGTGCGAATAGTTTTTTCATAAAGGAGCGGCCTGAAGATATTATTTTTTACAATATAATTTCCGGGTGCAGGTTTCAAATATAATTTACTTTTTAATCATTTGTGTGCTCTAAATCTATAATATTAATTCAAAATCAAAACGTGCATAATCATAAACGTAGTGTCACTTTATTTATTTGAAGTATTAATAAACTGAATCATAAAGCCGGAACTATTATCATTTTCATAAGCAATTCATACTTGACGTGATGGACATTACATAAAAGACCCGTTTCGCGAATCAGCCACTATAACACCATAATAATGGACGATAAACGAAACGGGTCTTCAAATTCAGTTGAATCAATTTTATCACATCGAAGCCATTGCCTCCCCATAAGAGTCATAATATTCTCTATGCTCATATAATTTCCCATCTCTGAAATAAAATACCATAGCCCAATCTCCTGAATAAGGGTTACCTGTCTTCTTGGATTTTGCGTCCCAATGTCCCAGCGCAACTACCTTATCGTTTTGTTCGATAAGTTCCTTCACTTCGAATTTGGGAAAATCCTTATTCGCATAAATTAGTCTAAAAAACTCCGATACTCCTTTTTTCCCGTTATAAACCTGGGCATAAGGGAGAATGCTCGTAGGCCCGGGGCAGGTCCATTTAATGTCATCGGTAACAAGATCAAGAATGGCGGTTACATTACCCTTGCCGAAAAGATCATAGAGTTCCTGAACGGACTCTTTGTTTGTCATTACTGCTGTTTCCATTTTAGTTGTTTTAATTGTGATTAATTATTTATACAAAAATGGATAACTAAATCCGCTAAAACTTTAACCCATGTTAAAATCTTATTAATGACGGGAAATTCTTTTTCGTATACGGCTCAGCGATGGGCCCGCAATACCGAGATAAGAAGAAATATGATAAAGAGGTATGTTGTCAATAATGTCTGGTTGCATCTGTATAAGTTCTAAATAACGCTGTTCTGCCGATTTAAAGATGAAGCTTTCGGCCCGGTCAACAGCAATGTCAAACGCCTTTTCAGCCATGAGCCTTCCGAAACGTTCCCATGCATGCGACTTGTTATACAATCTTTGCAGATCATCAAGCGTAATGCAAATTGCCCTTGCATCGGTCATTGCCACCGTATTAAATTCGCAAGGGCTTCTATGGATAAAACTTTTGTAGGTAACTACCACCTGGTGAGGCGGAAAAAGAAACAGGTTTACCTCTTCACCTTTTTTACTGGTCAGGTACGCTCTGAAATAACCTTCCAGCGTAAAACCAAGATACCTGCAAATACTCCCGACAGGATTGTAAATATCGCCTTTTTTGTACGTCTTTATTTTCCAGCAGGTCTGTGAAAGATTGAAGCTGTCTTCGTCCAGTTGAGCAAATTGTGCAAGCGCAGAACGCAGTAATTCTATTTCAGTCATTGGGTAATATTTAATTGTATAAACTCTTAATACTTATGCCTGGTGGCTTTCAGGAAGATTGTGTAATAGATTGCGTTTGGCGTTTATTCATAGATGTTATAGGGAGCGATTGCGATAAAAATTATGCCAATCAATTATTTAAATTTGTATATCTCAACATTGGCATAATCAGCTATACAGACGATCTAAATATACTCATCTTTATTTAATATTACAATATATATTACCCAATATTTATGCTGGCAATCATTTTTAAATCTTATAAATAAATGAAACCATTTTTTAAAGAACTCTTTGAATACAACCATACCGTTAATCAAAAAGTAATTTCTGCTATCATTGAACACCCAACCAAAGTATCTGAGAAATGTATACAACTGCAAAGCCATATCCTCAATGTTCATAAAATTTGGAATGCTAAAATAATACCGGTTGAAAATCTTTATGCATCGTGGCAAATTCTTCCTATTCAAAATCTTGCTGAACTTGACAATGAAAATTTTCATTCTTCAATTCGTATCCTTGAACAATTTGAACTAAACCTTTCCATTAAATATGTAAACAGGAAGGGGAAGGAATTGAATAATAGTGTAAGAGATATTTTGTTTCAAATTATTAATCATTCTACTTATCACCGGGCGCAGGTAGCAACAGAATTCAGGCTAAGCGGACTGGAACCTCTTATGACGGATTATATATTTTATAAATGGTAACTTAGGTTTCGGTTAAAGGTTGCCAACCTTTCAGATAGAATTTTTAAACCTGAAATTAACTTGTTGAAGGTTGGCAACCTTCCGGTATCCGATAGCCATCGGATTTGAAATGCACCTGGAACCTCTTATAACCGATTATATATTTTATAAATGGTAACTTAGGTTTCGGTTAAAGGTTGCCAACCTTTCAGATAGAGTTTTTAAATCTGAAATTTACTTGTTAAAGGTTGGCAACCTTGCGGTATTTATTGTTTGATACTTTTACTAACAAAAAATTATGCGATTGCTTTATCATCATCTCTTCAATAGAAAATTTTTAATAACCAGGTTAATTGGTTTTTCGTGTATGGCTCTTGTTGCTTTTTCAACATTCGGGCAGGTTAATAAAGATAATGCCACGGTAAAGCCATTGCGGCTGGGAATTATCGGCCTCGTACACGACCACGTACATGGCGCATTTCAAAATATGCACAACCCCGATATTGAGATTGTGGGAATAGCAGAGCCAGACACAGTCGTTGTTAACCGTTACGTAAAACAATATCATCTTGATCGTTCTATTATATATAGCAGCGTTGAGGAAATGATTGCGAAAGTAAAACCGGAAGCCGTTTCTGTGTTTACTCCTATAAGCGATCATATTAAAATGGTAAGGCTTTGTGCGCCGCACCATATTAACGTGATGGTTGAAAAGCCACTTGCTATTAGTTATGCGCAGGCACAGGAAATGCAGGCGCTTGCCAAAAAATGGAATATCTGTGTTATAACCAATTATGAAACTACGTGGTACCCCGTTACCAAAGACTCTTATGAAAAAATAAATAATGAAAAGCTTATCGGCGACATCCGCAAAATGGTAGTACACGACGGCCACCAGGGACCGATAGAAATTGGATGCAGTAAAGATTTTTTAAAATGGCTTACCGATCCCGTTACTAACGGAGGTGGAGCTATTACCGATTTTGGTTGCTATGGAACCGACCTTATTACTTACCTGATGAAAGGGGAGCGGCCACTTTCAGTTACTGCCGTTACCCAACAGATAAAGCCAGACTTATATCCTAAAGTTGATGACCAGGCCACCATCATCGTTACGTATCCAAAGGCGCAGGCAATTCTCCAGGCATCGTGGAACTGGCCCTTTGGCAGAAAAGATATGGAAGTATATGGAAAAACAGGCTACATCATTACCCGCGATAATATACATGTACGAATGAAAACTAGCGATAGCATACCCGAAGAATCGCTAACGATAGACCAGAACAAAGCCATTGCGCAAAATCCGTTTTCATTTCTTGCTTCGGTAGTAAGAGGCTCTTACAAACTACTTCCCGGAGATCCTTCGTCTTTAACCGTTAACCTGGTTGCTATGGAGATTCTTGATGCAGCAATACGATCTGCAAAAGAGGGAAAAACAATTTATTTAAAATGATGTTTTCGCAATCAATAATTTCACAATTACTTCACAGATTATTTACCGGAAGATTGTAAAATAAAAAAGGAACTGTGTAGATTCATAGTATGAAAACAAAATCTATCTGCTTAGTTATTTTTCTAGGCTTTTACTCTTTATGCCCTGCCCAATCAATAAAGGAGCAGATGATGGAACGGCAACCTGATTGCAGGGATATTTTAATAAATGCTTCCACGGTAATACCCAAACTATATGCAGAAAAATCTTTTGATTCAATTCGTGTAGCCGTTAGTGTTATGGAACAATTTTGCAACCGGCAATCCCCCGATATATTTTATATTAAAACGCTGCTCGATATTCAGCAATCCTTATTCAGGGTTAGCAATTTTTCATCAAACGGAAGGTTTGATACCTTGTTACATACTTATATTTTTACTTTAAGAACACTTAAGAATGGCGGCTATTCAATGGGCAGGTACCGGTATTATTCTTACTCCCCATCTGAAGATAATTTTTATGCATTAATAAAAGCCTGGGCAAACGACCTGCTAAACGGGCAACAATTGAACAGCAGCGAATCATTTATTTGTAATGTGCTCGCAGGTAATTTCAGAAACCCCGAAGCAACCCTTAAAGCCAACAAAGAAAAATATCCTGAGATGTACGCATTGCTTCGAAAAAACTATTCGCACGAACGATCGCAGCTCAGTGGCGTGGCTACCTTTGTATCAGGCATCTGGTTGCCATCCGGAAACCTGAAGATCCTGGGCACGCATCCTTCTTTAGGCTTTCAACTGGGAGGGCGGGGGAAGAGTAATGAACTCGATCTCACCATGCAGTTCAGGTTTGTTAATACACCAGGTAAATATTATGTTTCGAGAAACGATAGCCTGTATGCGTTGAATCACTTTTTTGGCGGCTATATCGGTCTCGACTATTCGCATTATTTTATTCATTCAACCAATTTTGAAATGGGGGTTATTGGCGGTGTTGGTTACGATGGATTCGATATTATTGATCCGCAAAAAAATGATCACAGTAATGACTACCTGAAACCATTTTCAATAGGCTCCCTTAACCTCAATGCAGGCATAAGAGTCAATTATTTTTTCAATCCCCGTTTTTTTATAGGCATAGCTGCCAAATATAACGGCATCGACTATGGCAATAAAAAAGGAAGCAGCATGAGCGGTCATCCTGTTTCAATTGATTTTATTATTGGCAGATAGGTTTTAAGCCACACAACATTGGCAGCCTCTTTTTTTTGTTGTAATTCTTTAAATTTGAAGAAAGGGCAAGACAACCTTGAGCCAAATAACAACCTACAAATACTAAACACATAAACAAATGATACGAATTATTTTATTTACTTTAATTATCGGGTTAACAATTCAAAAAGGATTTACCCAAACTTTTGACAAAGCTAAACTGGACAATTACTTTGACACATTAGAAGCGAATAACAAGTTTATGGGAGGTGTGGCAATTTCTGAAAACGGAGCAATTATTTATACAAGGCAAATTGGCTATGCTGATATTGATAATAAAATTAAACCCAACGATAATACAAAATATAGAATTGGCTCAATTTCAAAAACATTTACAACGGTGTTGGTTTTTAAAGCAATTGAC
>Ga0208717_1000595_pt1 | contig 11909 bp, 9 predicted proteins | sample NGESurF53shallow_FD_184489 | JGI IMG/M metagenome (GOLD analysis project Ga0208717, IMG submission 184489) | Arctic peat soil microbial communities from Barrow, Alaska - NGEE Surface sample F53-3 shallow (SPAdes) | ecosystem: Environmental > Terrestrial > Soil > Wetlands > Peat ... | reverse complement strand
CAGCCACAGCCAGCGGCTGACCGCCGGGTCCAGGTGCCCGTCGAGACGGGCTGGATAGGGTCTGGCGTTCATCACGAACCCCTAGCAGCAAAGTTCGCCATCCCAGCATCATGCTGAGCTACAGCGGCCTCTCCATTTCACGCGCTGACGCGGCTGCGCGACAGAGGCCAAGGTCCCCAGCCGCCGGCCATCCGTGCGTCCTGGCGGCCGGCCCAGCAGGCAATCGCCGCCGGAGGATTACCTGGCGCCCTGGTCAGCGTGCTCTTCGAGGGCGGTCCGCCGGATCTGCTCATGCTCCTGCCGGGTGTCACGTAGCTCCCGGTCAGAGGCATGCTCGAACGCTAGCAGCGCGTTGTCGGCGTCCGGCAGCACCCGCAGGATCTCATCGAGCTTGCGTTGCGTGGCGGCCTGGTGGCGGGCCTGCGTGTGCTGGATGACGAAGACCATCACGACCGTGATCGCTGCCACCAGCGTCTGAAAGGCTCTCTCCCACAAATTCGGGAAGCCGAACGCGACGCTCACCAGGACCCACACCAGCCCTGCGGCCAGCACGCTGACCGCCGTCAGGGGATGCCCCGTCCAGCGGTCCACCCCCCAGAGCAGCCGGCTGCCCTTCGACCGTCCCTCGTGAGTGGGCGGGGCCAGCCCGGCTCCGCTGCCCGCGGAGTGGGCATCCACCTCGTTCACTGCACGCAACAGACCCTCCCAGAACTAGTCTTTCCTGCCGTCGGCGGCCATCAGGCGCACTTGCCTGCTCGCTGGCCAGCCAGGCTGGCCTGCTGCTGCTGCTGCCCGGTCCGGCCAGTAGCGGAGATCCCCCGAATGGGCCGCTCAGCGGCCAGAACTGACCCGGGCACACGAGGCACGCTCGTGGTGCGCCCAGCTACTCAACAGGCGGACGCCGCCTGATCTTCCCGTCCCGGCAGGTACTGCCCACGCGGCGAAGCGTCAACGGCCCCCGGCGCGCCATGATGATCGGTCGGCCCATCGCAGGTTGGCTTGTCGTCATGAGACATCATGGTGGCGCCATCGACCCGATCGTTGGCGGGCCTGATTGTCGTTTGCGCCCTGCACTGCGGACTGACCGGGGGCTGGCAGATGGAACCGACCGCGCCGATGTCCGCTTCGCGGGTACCAGCGGCCAGGCCTGAATCGGCGGCAGCGCGGGCCCGGGGTCTGGCCACCGCGCGCCGACGAGCCACCGCCCTCCTCGCAGGGTCAACAGTCCTGTTCGCGGTCGTGACCGCGCTCGGCGCCCATGGGCTCCTGCTCGGCTACGTGCAGGCCGGCGCGGAGGCCTCGATGATCGGCGGCGTGGCCGACTGGTTCGCGGTGACGGCCCTCTTCCGTCATCCACTGGGCCTGCCGATCCCTCACACCGCGCTGATCGTCGAGCGCAAGGACCAGTTCGCGGCCACCCTCGGCCGGTTCGTGCAGGAGAACTTCCTCACCGCCGACGTCCTGGCCGAGCGGCTCCGCTCCGCGCGCCTGGTTCCCCGCCTGGCCGCCTGGCTGGCCGACGAGGCCAACGCCGCCCGCTTCGCCGGCCGCACGGCGGATCTGGTCGTCACGGTGGCCGAGTCTCTCCGCGATGAGGATGTCCAGCGGGTTCTCACCACCGAGCTAACCCGGGCGGTCGATGCCGTCGAGGTGGCGCCACTGGCCGGGCGTGTCCTGCGGGTCATCATTTCGGGAGGCCACCACGCCGAGTTCTTCGACGCCATCCTGTCCGGCGCCGGCCGCTATCTCGCTGGCCATTACGAGGAACTCCGTGAGCTCTTCGAGTCCGAGTCGCCCCGCTGGGTGCCCGACGCGGTATACCGGCGGGTCTTCGACCGTCTGTACGACCGGCTGCGCCAGCGGCTGGTGGAGATGGCCGCCGACCCCAACGACCAGGCGCGGCAGCAGTTCGAGGAGTGGATCGCCGGGCTCCCCGACCGCCTCGAGACATCCCCGGAGCTGCGCGCGCGCGGCGAGCGCCTGAAGCACGATGTCCTGGGCAGCGCAGGTCTGCGGGACTGGTCCTCGTCGCTGTGGCAGAAGGCCAAGGAGGGGCTGCGGAGCCAGGCTGCTGACCCGGAGTCTGAGCTGCGCCGCCGGCTGGCCGATGCCCTGGTAGCGGCCGGACGGCGGCTAGGGTCGGACCGCGGCCTCCAGGACGGCGTCGACCGGCTGGTCGAGTCCGGAGCCAGGGCACTCGCCGATCAGTTCCATGACGAGCTCGCCGGGCTGGTCACCGGAACTGTCGAGCGGTGGGACGCCGCCGAGACATCAAGCCAGCTGGAACTCCTCCTCGGGCGCGATCTGCAGTACATCCGCATCAACGGCACGGTGGTGGGAGCGGCGGTCGGGCTGGCCTTGCACGCCATCGTCCTCGCTCTGTCCTGATGCCTGCCATCGCGAATCCTGATGCCTGCCATCGCGACCCCGATTCGATCTGGCTGATCCGGTGCGGGAAGCTGGGCCTATGGACGCAGCCGCACCTGAATTGCCAGTAGACCCGCTCGAAGTCCTCAGGCGGCGGCGTAGCGCGAAGTGGCAGACGTATTCAGCCGATGTGCTGCCGTTGACGGTGGCCGAAATGGACTTCGCCCTCGCGGCGCCGATCGCGGAAGCCCTGCATGAGGCCGTCGAGCGGTCCGATGCCGGGTACGCGATGGCCGTGCCTGACCTGGGCAGAGCACTCGCCGGGTTTGCTGGCCGCCGGTGGAACTGGGACGTTGACCCGGCGTCGGTGACCGCCGTGACCGATGTCGGGGTGGGCGTCGTCGAACTGCTCCGGGTGCTGACCCGCCCAGGTGATGCGGTTCTGATCAGCCCGCCGGTGTACCCGCCGTTCTTCGACTGGGTCCCGGAGGCCGGAGCCCGGCTGCTGGAGGTGCCCCTGGCCCGCACGGCCGCCGGGTGGCGCCTTGACCTCACCGCGCTGGAAGCAGCGTTCGCCACCCACCCGGCGGCCTACGTGCTGTGTAACCCGCACAACCCGGTCGGGCGGGCGCACTCCGCTGACGAACTGGCGGCGCTGGTGCGGCTCGCACAGATCTACCGGGTCGCCATCATCAGCGACGAGATTCACGGGCCGCTGGTGCTTCCCGGTGCTACGTTCACCCCCCTGCTGGCCGTGCCTGGCGCCGCCGAGGTCGCTGTCAGTCTGCTGTCGGCCAGCAAGGCCTGGAACCTGGCCGGCCTGAAGTGCGCCGCCGTCGTGACCGCAGCACCGCGCATGGCTGCGGTGGTCAGCCGGTTTCCCGCTGACACCCGGTGGCGCATGGGCCACTTCGGCGTCATCGGCGCCGTCGCGGCGTTCACGGCCGGGGAGGCCTGGCTCGACCAGCTCCTCGCCACCCTCGACCATCGGCGCGGCCTGCTCTCTGAGCTGCTCCGCCAGCGCTTGCCCATGCTTTCCTGGCACCCGCCCGAGGCGACCTTCCTGGCCTGGCTCAACTGTGCCGCGCTCGGCGCGGATAACCAGGCCCGGGACCAGTTCCTCGACGACGGGCGGGTCGCACTCGAGCCCGGCCTGCGGTTCGGCGCCGCGGGCAGCGGCTACGCCCGGCTGAACTTCGCCACCAGCCCCGACATCCTCGATCAGGCGACAGCACGGATGGCGAGATCTGCCGGCTGACCTGCCGATCACGACATAACCGGCTGTCCGGGCCATCCGGGCCGGGGCATGGTCACTCCCCGCGCGACTGTAACGCCGGGTGAACGGCGGTGTGCTGGCGGTAGTGCTCGGCAACGAGGAATGCCAGGTCGAGGGCCTGGCTCCGGTTCAGGCGCGGGTCGCAGGCGGTCTCATAGCGGTAGTGCAAGTCGCTCTCGGTGAGATGGTGCCCGCCACCGGTGCACTCGGTGACGTCGTCCCCGGTGAACTCGAGGTGGATGCCACCGGGGTGGGTGCCCAGGGCCCGGTGGACTTCGAAGAAGCCGGTGACTTCGGCGAGGACGTCGTCGAAGTCACGGGTCTTCTGGCCGCTCGCGGTGATGGATGTGTTGGCGTGCATCGGATCGCACACCCAGGCGACCGGCGTGCCACTCGCGGTGACCTCCTCCACGAGAGGCGGCAGCACGTCCGCGATCCGGTCGGCGCCCATGCGGGTGATCAGGGTAAGGCGGCCAGGCTCACGGTCTGGGTCCAGCGCCCCGGCAAGGGCGAGGATGTCTTCCGCGGTGGTGGCGGGGCCAATCTTCACGGCCAGCGGATTGCGGATGGAGCGCGCGAAGGCGACGTGCGCCCCGGCGGGATCGCGAGTGCGCTCCCCGATCCACAGCAGGTGGGCTGACAGGTCATAGTGCTGGCCGGTGCGCGAGTCGAGGCGGACGAGTGCCCGCTCATAATCGAGCAGCAACGCCTCGTGGCTGGAGTAGAACTCGACCGCCCGGAACTCTTCCGGATTGGCACCACATGCGTGCATGAACGCGATGGCCCGGTCGATCTCGCCCGCCAGCCGTTCGTAGCGCTGCCCGGCCGGGCTGGCCGCCACGAAGTCCTGGTTCCAGGCGTGCACCTGCCGCAGATCTGCGTACCCGCCGCTGGCGAACGCCCGGCACGAGTTCAGCGTGACCGCCGAGCAGTGATAAGCCTCCAGCAGACGGCCAGGATCCGGGGTCCGCGCCTCCGCGGTGAACTCCAGCCCGTTGACCGCATCTCCCCGGTAGACCGGAAGCTCCACGCCGTCCCTGACTTCCGTACCGGCCGACCGCGGCTTGGCGAACTGGCCAGCCAGCCGGCCGACCTTCACCACCGGCACACTGGCGGCGTAGGTCAGGACCACGGCCATCTGCAGCAGCGTTCGCAGTTTCCCCTGGATGCCGGCCGTCGTTGTCCCGGCGAACGTTTCCGCGCAGTCGCCGCCCTGCAGCAGGAATGCCTGCCCCCGCGCTACCGCCGCCAGCCGCTCCTTGAGCTGGTCGCACTCCCCGGCGAACACCAGCGGGGGCAGTGTCCCCAGTCTCTCCGCCACCGCGTCAAGCCGATCATGATCCGGCCATCCCGGCTGCTGAAGCGCGCTCATCGGGAGCTGTCCCGGTCCGCTGGCCTGCTGCGATGCCATCGCCACCCCGGTCTCTGGACGGCTGGTCCCTGCCTCACTCAAACTCGGATGTGTCGCCTGCCCCGCGGCGCACGATCTCGGGCTTCGGCTGGGAGAAGTCGATCACCGTCGTCGGCTCGGTGCCGCAGTCGCCCGAGTCGATCACTGCCTCGACGGCGTGGTCAAGCTGCTCAGCGATCTCCCACCCCTGGGTCATTGGCTCGTCCTGGCCAGGCAGCAGCAGGGTGCTCGAGACGAGCGGCTCGCCAAGTTCGGCGAGCAGCGCCTGGGTCGCCACGTGGCGAGGGATCCGCACCCCGACGGTCTTCTTCCCCGGGTGCTGCAACATGCGCGGCACCTGCTTGGTCGCTGGCAGGATGAAGGTATAACTGCCGGGGGTCGCCGCCTTGATAGCCCGGAACACCGAGTTGGGAACGTACACGAACTGGCCTAGCTGGGCGAAGTCCTGGCACACCAGCGTGAGGTGGTGCCGGGCGTCGAGCTGTCGGATCGACCTGATCCTCGTGATGCCGTCCCTGTTGCCGAGCTGGCACCCGAGCGCGTAGCAGGAGTCCGTGGGGTAGGCGATCACGCCGCCGCCGCGCACGATGTCCACGATCTTGACGATCGTGCGCTCCTGCGGGTTGGCCGGATGAACGTCGAAGTACCTGGCCATGCGACGAGCTTAGGATGATCGCCGCCTCCCGTTGGCCGGTATCCCTGCACTGCTCGGTCGAGCATCGTCGGGCACGGCTATGCCTAGCCGCACAGCCGGAGCAGCCAGCCGAGAGTTCCGGTGTCCGATCTCCCGGCGGGGGGGTGCATCATGACTGGCTGGCCGAGGACCGTGACCCACAAGGCCTCGGGGGTGGCCGCTACGGCGTAGGGGCGTTTGCCAACGTGGATGGTGGCCGTGACCGTATCGCGGCGCGGATTGATGCGGCTGAGTGTCCCGGTGGCGGTGCTGGCCACCCAGACCGAGCCGTCGGCCGCGGCCACGCCGGTGGCCTGGCCGCCGACGCGCACGGTGCGGATCCGGCCGCCCAGGCCGACGGCGTTCACGCGGCCGGTCCCGTCAGTGGCCCACAGGTCGTCACCAGCGGTGGCGAGGTGGGTGGGCGGACCTGGGAGGGTGACCACGGTGTTGACCCGGTTGCGGGTCAGGCTGATCCGGGACACGGTGTCGGTGTCGGGGTCGGCGACCCAGAGGCCGCCGTCGCCGGCGGTCATCACGCCGGCCGTGTGGCCGATAGTGACTGCCGCGCTGGCCCGCCCGGTGGTGGCGGCGTAGCGGTCTACGGTGCCGTCCGTGGTGTCGTCCACCCACACCGCCCCGGCGGCGGTGACCACGTCGCCGATCAGGCCGTCGTGCGGAAGGGTGGCAAAGGGGCGGGTCACCGTTTGGCCGGTCAGGCCGGGCACGATCCGGTAGAGGCTGGCCCCGTCGGCCACCCAGACCGCACCGGCGCCAGCCGCTATGTCGCCGGGGTTGATGATCAGCTGGGAGGGCAGGGCGACAGTGGCGCTGATCTGGCCGGTGGCCGGGTTCACCGCGTAGAGGAGGTGGCTGCGCGTGGCGGTGCCGCCGGTCAGCCAGAGGCCGCTCATCCCGCTGGCCAGCCCGTTGACCTCGGTCAGCCGGGGGCCGCTCAGTACCTGGTCGCCTGCGGGCAGCACCCGGACCAGTCCGGCGCTGTCACCGGCCCGCTGCGTCCCGGCCGTCGCCGGGCCGCTGGGCAGCCCGGCGGCCAGGATTAGCACGCAGCCCGCCACGCCGAGGGCCAGCCCGGCCAGCAGCCCTCTGCGGAGCCATCGCACGCTAGCCGACCTGGACCCAGCTGGCCACCGAGGGCACTCCGGTGGAGTTGACCAGGAAAAGCATGTACCAGCCGGGCGGGGCGTAGTTGGCGTTGGGCGGGGAGGTCACGAGGAGCGTGCCGCCGCTAATGGTGAAGGTGCATGTCACGTAGCGCTGGTCGAAGTCGTTGGAGTGGGTCACCGCAGCCGCCTTGACCAGCGCCACCCGGGAGATGCTAGCCGCCTGCGGGGTCGCGACGGTGAACGCCTGGCCGTAGCCCAGTGTCCCGGGGGCGTTGGAGATCACCGGCCGGGCGCCCATGAATAGGTAGGGCGGGGAGAATATCTCGCCCGTGTTCTCGTACTGGCCCGAGCTCTGCCCGGCGGACAGCACCCGCCCGTCCGGCAGCAGCAGCGCGGTGGAGTGGTACATCCGCGGTGCGGTCTGTGGCGCCAACTGGCTCCAGGTCCCGGTGACGGGATTGTAGATCTCGGGGGTGAGGACCGGCCCGCCGTAGTAGCCCGTCGTGCCCCCGCCGACCACCAGCACCGTGCCGTCGGCCAGCAGTACCGAGTTGGCCCACAGCCGCGGGAAGTTCATCGAGGCGGTGTACTGCCAGGCCGGTGTGCTGGCCGAGAGGTTCAGCAGCTCGGCGGTGCCGGTGACGCCGGACGTGAGGGTCCCTCCCATCTCCATGATCGTGGTCAGCCCGGGCAGCAGCACCGACATATCGGTGTCGCTGCGGCTGCCCGAGTTCAGCGTCGGGCCGTTGGTCCACGCTGCGGTGGCCGGGTTCAGGTAGCACGTGGTGGGGAAGTTGGTCCAGGCGAGCAGGCCGCTGGTGAGCAGTTTCACCCGCGGGTAGAGCACCATGGACTTGTTGGCCGTGGACGGCAGCGTGGTGATGGTATTGCTGACCGGGTCGTAGTGGTCCACGTTGGTCGCGCTGGTGCCGGTGCTCATCGTTCCAGCGAAGATCATCATCGTGCCGTCGCCGAGCATCGTCGTGGTCGGGTACCAGCGGGCCTGCGACATCACCGGGCCCTCAGTCCAGGAGTTGGACGCCGGGTCGAAGATTGTCGTATTGGCTACACCCTGGGTTGGCTGGATGGCTCCCTGGTAAATGTGGCCGCCCGCGATGAACACGCGGCCGTCAGCCAGCACGCTGGTGCCGCTGCAGAAGATGTCCCGCTGGTAGGTCAGGGCGATGTTGGTGATCTCGCCGGAGACCGGGTTCCACAGCACGGCGTCACTGCCGACCGTATTTTTAGGCCAGGAGAACAGCAGCACGTTCCCGGTATGCAGCATGACCGCGTGAATCGAGACCAGCCCCAGGTTGAATGGCGCGGTCCACGACCCGATGGCCGCCCGATTGATGCCCGTTTTGGGGGTCGGCCCTAAGCGGCCCGCCCGCCGCGAGGGAGCGCCGATCAGGGACCGCGCCGAGGGGGCGCCGATCAGGGACCGCGCCGAAGGGGCGCCGATCAGCGCGGCGGCCGCGCCTCCGGCAGCCAGGAACCGGCGCCGGCCAAGCTGCCCGGCCGCGGCCTGCCCGGGAATCTCCTGCCCATTGTCCGATGGGACATTCGTAACTCGCATCTTAATCCCTCGCAAATCATGACTCGGCCCGGCAAACACTTTCCCGGGCAACCCGGAATAAGGCTTTAGTCACAGCCTGCACGCGGAGAACGCGAGCTGCGAAGCCAATATCCGCACCCGTTTTTCCTGGTTCTCTTCTGAGTGCATCGCCACGCTACTAAAGCTGGCCTTTTCAGTAACTGCGTTTCTATGAGACCGTCCTTATTTTCCTGATAATCTATGATGTGCTATATCAATTGATCTGGTCGGTGTACCCCGATTGATTGTGGGCGGCCAGCCCGCCGGCCGGGCGGAGCGCCTGGTGGCTTGCCGTGAGCCGAACGCGGGCGCCCAGGCCGCCAGCCCGGGCGGCCTGCTCGCCCGCGTCCGGCTGGGCCGGCGAGGCCGAACCCGGTAATCCCGCACAGCCGTGTCCCTTGGCGCGCCCGGAGGTCCGGAACGATGGCCGTCGCCTGGGTTCGCTCCCTGTTCCGGCCTTACGCCTGATCTTGTTCACCACCGGTTCACCTACCTGCCCGGAGCCAAGACGATCGAGATCCTTACGCTGGGGGTAGGGAATTTCCATCATCCGGACCACAAGAGGCGAGCCCATGGGAACGATCACCACGACCGATGGCACGGAAATCTTTTATAAGGACTGGGGTTCTGGCCAGCCCCTCGTCTTCAGTCACGGCTGGCCGCTGTCGGCTGACGACTGGGACACCCAGATGCTGTTCTTCCTGCAGCACGGCTACCGGGTCATTGCACATGACCGGCGCGGGCACGGCCGCTCCTCGCAGACCAGCGATGGCCACGACATGGACCACTACGCGGACGACCTGGCTGCGGTGACTGAGCACCTCGATCTCCATGACGCCGTGCACATCGGCCACTCGACCGGCGGCGGCGAGGTCGTGCGCTACATCGCCGTGCATGGTGAGAGCCGCGTCTCGAAAGCGGTACTGATCAGCTCGGTGCCGCCGCTCATGGTGCAGACCGAGGCCAACCCCGGCGGCCTGCCGAAGAGCGTGTTCGACGGTTTCCAGGCCCAGGTGGCTGCCGGCCGGTCCGAGTTCTACCGGGCCCTGGCGTCGGGACCCTTCTACGGCTTCAACCGGCCCGGCGCCAAGCCCTCGGAAGCGATCATCGAGAACTGGTGGCGCCAGGGCATGATGGGCGGGGCGAAGGCCCACTACGACGGGATCGTCGCCTTCTCCCAGACCGACTTCACCGAAGACCTCAAGAAGATCTCGGTGCCCGTCCTGGTGCAGCACGGGGACGACGACCAGATCGTTCCCTACGCCGACTCCGGGCCGCTGTCCGCGAAGCTCGTGCAGAACGGCACGCTGAAGACGTATCACGGCTTCCCGCACGGCATGCCCACCACCGAGGCCGCAACGATCAACGCCGACCTCCTGGAATTCCTGCGGTCCTGATCGATCCGGGCGCGCATGCCTGCCTCGCCACCGGTGGGGGGCAGGGACACACTGGCACCCGTCCGGACATGGTGCCAAGGCAGCTGCCGGCGGCCGTCGCGCGATTTGCTGGCCGGACAGCGGAACTGGCGGTCCTGGATCGGTGGCTTGAGTATCCCTCCGGGCACAGGGCCGGAGGTGCGGTGGTGATCTCGGCGATCGGCGGGATGGCCGGCGTGGGCAAGACTGCCCTGGTGTTGCACTGGGCGCATCGGGTGGCCGGGAGGTTCCCTGACGGTCAGCTGTATGTGAACCTGCGGGGGTACGACCCTTCCGGGCAGCCCGCCCTCCCCACCGAGGTGATCCGCAAGTTCCTGGTGGCTCACGGGCAGCGCCGGAGCGAATCCCAGCGGATACCGAGGGGCAGACGGGACTGTACAGAAGCTTGGTTGCCGGCCGCCGCATGCTGATCGTGGCCGACAACGCCCGGGACGCGGCGCAGGTACGCCCGCTGCTGCCCGGAGCGCCAGGCTGCCTGGTGCTGGTGACCAGCCGCAGTCCGCTGACTGGGCTGGCGGCCGCCGACGGTGCCTGCGTGCTGAACCTCGATGTGCCGACCGAGACCGAGGCGACCGAGTTGCTGGCGGCTCGCCTGGGTGCTGACCGGGTTGCTGCGGAGCCCGAGGCGGTTGCTGCCCTGCTGCGGCTCTGCGCCCGGCTACCGCTGGCCCTGGCTGTCGTGGCCGCTCGCGCGGCTGGGTCTGGCTGGTCGTTGGCCGGGCTCGCCGCTGAGCTGGCTGATGCCAGGGCACGGCTGGGCGCGCTGAGCATCAACGATGCCGCAGCCGACGTCCAGGCGGTGTTCTCCTGGTCCTATGCGCAGCTGACCGCAGGGGCCGCGCGGGTGTTCCGGCTGCTCAGCATCCACCCGGGGCCGGACATTTCCGCTCCGGCGGCCGGCAGCCTGGCTGGCCTGTTGCCGTCACAGGCACGTGCGGCCCTGCGGGAGTTGGCCGATGTCAGCCTGATCACCGAACGTCTCCCGGGCCGGTATGCCCTGCACGACCTGCTCCGCGACTACGCAGCAGACCGGGCCCGGGCGGCCGAAACCAGCGTAGAAGGCGGGCCTGCGCTGCACCGGATCCTGGACCACTACCTGCACAGCTCCGCCGCAGCGGCCCGGGCCCTTGACCCGGCGCCCGACTTCCCCGACCTGGGACCGCCGCAGCCTGGCGTCACACCCGAATGCGTTACCGATCGCTATCACGCGCAGGCCTGGTTCGGTGCCGAACACAAGGTCCTTCTCGCCGTCATCGGGCTGGCGACCGGCCACGGCTTCGCCGATCATGCGCGGCAGCTTCCCTGGACCTTGGTGACCTTCCAGGACCGGGGCGGTCACTGGCATGAGCTGGTCGCCACGCACCGCACCGCGCTCGCCTGCGCGGAACGCCTAGGCGACGTGACTGGACAGGCCAGAACCCACCGCAACCTTGGCCGAGCCCAGCTCCGGCTTGGCCAGACCGGGCGGGCCCGTGCGCACCTGACGCACGCCGCCAGCCTGTCCCGGAGCCTGGGTGACCGCGCGGCAGAGGCACGCGCTCTCCTGGGCCTCAGCGTGGTCTTCGAGCGCGAGCTCCAAATGCATGAATCGCTAGCCAGCAGCCTGCAGGCCCTTGAACTGGCCAGGGCCGCCCGTGACCCCGCGCTCCAGGCCAAGGCCTGCAACAACGTCGGGTATGACCACGCCATACTCGGTGACACCCGGCAGGGCCTCACCTACTGCCGGCTGGCCCTGGACTTGTACCGCCAGGACGGCAACCCGGCCCAGGAGGCCAACACCTGGGACAGCCTCGGCTACATCTACCACCAACTGCGTGACTACAGCGAGGCCTTTGCCAGCTACCAGCGGGCCATCGGCCTGTTCCACGAGGTCGGCGCGCAATACCCGGCCGCGCAGTCGCTCAGCCATCTCGGCGATGCTCACCGTGATGCAGGCGACGATCGGGCAGCGCGGGGTGCGTGGCGGCAGGCGCTGGACATCCTCGACGCCCTGGCCCACACCGCAGCCATGCCCCTCCGGGAGAA
>Ga0208717_1000594_pt1 | contig 11913 bp, 18 predicted proteins | sample NGESurF53shallow_FD_184489 | JGI IMG/M metagenome (GOLD analysis project Ga0208717, IMG submission 184489) | Arctic peat soil microbial communities from Barrow, Alaska - NGEE Surface sample F53-3 shallow (SPAdes) | ecosystem: Environmental > Terrestrial > Soil > Wetlands > Peat ... | reverse complement strand
TTGTAGCCGATGATCCCCTGGTTGATGTCCCCGACCAGCTTGTTGGCGATAAAGCTGCCCTGGTTACGCATCGACGTGGTGAGCAGGGCCTGCTGAATGGTGGCCTGGTTGGTGATGTCCTTCAGGCTCTGGGTGGCGTTCCCTGTATTGCCGAGCCACTTCGTCAGGGCCTTCATGGACACGGGGCCGTTGTATCCGGCTTCCTGGGCCAGCCCCACCAGCTGGGCGGTGGCCTCCTGGCTGCCCTTGGCGTACTTGGCCATCGGGGCGATGGCGTCCTTGACGCCCCGGGTGAACAGGTCGTTCTGCAGGCCGGCGGTACGGAAACTGTCGAACAGGCTATTGAGGTTGCCCACCTGGGTGGTGAACGCCTGGTTGAGCGCCAGGTCTTTCGGGGTCAGGCCGTCGATCGCGTTACCCAGGCCCTTGATGCTCAGGGTCGAGTGACCCAGGCTGTTACTGGCGGTCGTGGCACTGCTGCCCAGGTTCTTCATGCCCAGGGCCACGGTGTCGAAATTGGTCTGGGTGGCGGTCATGTTGGAGGTGAAGGTGTCCCAGCCGGTGTTCAGCTGCTGGATCGCCTTGTACTGGTCCGTGGAGGTCCGCTTCAGGACCTCCATGTCGTTACCCAGCGTGCCGGACCGCGCAGACATCGCCCCGTAACCCTTGATCAGGCCCTCGATCTGCGCGCGGTTCGCTTTCGCGGCTGCACTCTGGCCGGTGATGTTGGTGTTCAGCTTCACCCCGGCCGCAGTGGCCAGGTCCATCGCCTGCGGCATGCTCAGGCCGTACTGCTTCTCCAGGTAGGACAGGTTGCCTTTGACGGTCTGCTGGGTGCCGGTCAGCTTGGACTGGGTCTGCTCATAGGTGTAAATGCTGCTGGCGGCACCATTGCTCGCCGCATTCTGGCGGGCCAGGGCATGGGTCATATCCGCCGAAGCGGCACTCATGTTCTTCGTGCCCTGCTGGGCTTGCGCCAGCCGCGTATTCAGGTCGGACAGGCCCTTGTTCAGGACGCCCAGCACCTGGGCGTTACTGGCCCGGTTGACCGCATCGACCAGGGAGCTGGAGAACTGGACCGCCGCAGACCTGACGCTCCCCAGGACAAGAGTCAGGGCGGTGAACGCGATGACTGCAGCGCCGACCCAGCCGGTGATGGGGACCGCCTTGATCAGGTTCATGGCGCGGCCCACGAGGGACATCTTGGTTCCGGCCTCCGCCCCGGCCAGGCCGATGCTCTTGAGCCGGGTCGGGATGTTCTGCACGCCCGTGGAGATGTCAGTGAAGGCGGCCTTCAGGCGTTCCAGGGGCCCGGCGTTCTCGGCCAGGCCCTTCACGGCCTGGCTGGTCTCGTGGACACCGCCCGCGAGGGCAGTCATCCTGACGAGCGGACTGATCAGGCGCAGCAGGCCGGTGACAGCCAGGCCGCCCCACAGGTAGATCCCGTGCAGCCCCACCACGATGGCCAGCAGGGGAGTGGGGAGCTTGGTGATCAGGTCGAGCAGCTTCGAGGCGACGACCAGGGCCTGCAGCAGGAAGTCCGCGATATGGGTCTGCTGGGAGACCTTGATCAGGTTGAAGATCGCGTTCCCGATATTCATCAGGAACTGGCCCAGCAGCTTCGCGTCCCTCTCGCCGGCGGCCAGGAAGGTGTTCAGGCCGGAGCCCGACGAGGTGGCCATCACCGTGATGCGGGCCGCGATCTTGTCGATAATCGACCCGGTGCCCATGGCCAGCTTGTTGAAGATCCCCGTCTTGGCGCCGGCGATCTGGATGGCGTCACCCAGGAGCTGGAACACCTGCGGCTGGACCGCCTTGTGGAGGTTTTCCAGGGAGTTGGTCATCGGGGGGATGGCCTTGCCCGTGGCGTCCATGACGGTATGTATCGCGGTGAACTGCTGCTGGATCGCCTTCGCTGAATCAATGGCAGCAATACCGAACGCGCCCAGGCCTGCGGCTACCACGGTAATGGCCGGGACGAGGACGGCCAGGGCCTCGATCACGGCGTCGATGGCAATATGGAAGCCGGTCACCGACGCGGCACCGCCGAACAGGGCCACCCTGGCCCCCAGGGCACCCCAGATGCCCCACAACCGGGTGGCGCCCGCCGTGGCGGCAGGCACATCCTTGTAGGTCAGCTTCTCGAATGTGGCGGTGAGCGCTCCCAGGGCCGTTGCGGCGGTCGCGATGCCCGCGTCATCCACCCCGAGCCTGATGTCCCAGACCTTCGTACTGACGGCCTTCAGCTCGGCAATCAGTGCAGCCATCTTCGCTGCGGCATCGCCGGTCAGCCCGACCTGGGCCTCGTAGGCACGCCGGGTGAGATCCGAGGCTCCGGCGATGAGGGCCGCGAGCTTGGTCTGGGCGTCCGCCGAGTCCAGGTTGACCCGCTTGTCCAGGGCCAGGGACACGTACTTGCCGGCCGCGACGGTAAGCGCCATAAGCTGCGCCTCGGCTTTATCAGCACCGTCCAGGGAGACGTTCGCAGTGGTGATCGTGTCGTGCAGGGCGCGAAGTTGTACCTGCAGCTTCGCGAGAGACGCCTCGATGGCACTGTCATCGGCAATCAGCCGGGCCGCAGTAACTGTCCGCGCCAGGATGCCCAGCTGGGCCCGCAGGTCCGCGAGCCGCGCGGACGCCTGGGTGCTGTCCATGTCAATGTGGACGACCGGCGGCTCACCCCTTCTCAGGGTGTCCAGGTCCACGGTCAGCTTCTGCAGCTCGGCGGCTACCGTGGCGATTACGCTGTCATCCACCCCGAGCCGGATGTCCCACACCTTGCCGGACACTGTCTCCAGCTCGGTGATCAGGGCTGCCATCTTGGTTGCGGCGTCCCCGGTCAGCCCGACCCGCGCCGTATAGGCCTGCCTGCTGAGGTCGGACACCCCGACGACGAGGCCGGCGAGCTTGGTCTGGGCGTCCGCCGAGTCAAGATTGACCCGCTTGTCCAGGGCCAGGGCCATGTACTTGTCGGCCGCGATGCCGAGCGCCATGAGCTGCGTCTCAACCTTGTCCGCGCCCTCCAGGGTGACCTTCTTGGCCGTGGTCTTCTTCGACCACGCCTGCAGTGCGGTCTGGATCTTGGCCAGGTCGAGCTGGAGCTGCTTGTCGTCCGCGATCAGGCGCGCGGACGTGACCTTGCGGCCCAGGGCGTCCATCTGGGCGCGCAGGTCGGCCATCTTCGTGAGGGCCGCAGCAGTGTTCGCGGTGACCAGGATGTTCCGGTTCGAGCCCGCCAGGGCAGCGGTGAGCTTCGCGTCTACTTCCGCCCGGAACCCGGTGGTGTCAGGCCTTATGCGGGCCTAAAACGAAGGCGTCCGCTAGTGCGCGTACTGCCATCGTTTACACCACCTCCTTAATCTGGAGGCGTGCGGCAGTGACATAAACCGCAGCGGCCACCATCAGGTCAGGGTCGTCCCGCAGGAGACCAATGGCGGTATTGCACTGAGAGCAGAGCATGCCCCTCAATGAATGGAATGCGGGATCGAAATCCGCACAGCGGGGCTCACGGGTACGGCAGATTGCACACAAGCCGCCCTGTCCGGCTAGCAGGCGTTCCTTTTCGGACTTCAGCGGGTCAGTACCGGGCCGCCCGGGGCCAGTGCGGGGACGGAGACCGTTCACGTCACCTGTCCGGTGCAGCCGGGTGTAATGCTTACCGCAAAGCCCGGTAGCTGCGGCCGGATTCGGGCACCCGTCCTCGGAACAACGGGGACCATCCCCTGGCATAACTCCCTGAATGCGAAGCTGGACGACTGCTCCCTTACGCCTCAGCTGCTGGTGATGCGCCTTACAGCGGCCCATCGCGTGCTGCGGGCGCAGGCAATCAGCTTCCTGGCATTCGCCGCCAGGGCGATACGGGCGGGCAGGGGCGTCCATGTCCATGCCGCGCCTCTTGCGGACCGCATGCATGCCGCACAGGCCGCCAGCATGATGTGGCTCGCCGCAGCCAGGCCACTCGCACCTGGCGTCCCGTGCGTAACGCCTCGTCATTCCTGGCTCACCCGTTCATGATCATCCGTGCCTGCGCCATGGGGTCGGTCGGCATCGTCAGCTCGTCCAGGAAGTCGCTCAGCTGCTGCCCTTCGAGAACTTCCCTGGCATGGGCATAGGCGACGTTGCAGAGCTGCCTGAAGTCGAGTTCGTCTATGCCTCTCCCTCCGTTGAGGAGGAGCCATCCGTCGATCCATCCGAGCTGCCCGAGGGCGTACTCGATGAGACGGACGGCTGCACTGTAGGGCGCGACGTCAGCTTCTCGATGACCTTCGTCGCGACGTCCAGCAGCTCCTCGGCGGAAGTGTCGCTGGCCGTGATCATGTCTTCCTGGAAGCGGCCCCAGTCCTCCGGGTCGAAGCAGTCCTGAAGGAAGGCGTGCAGGGCGGCGAGCGCCCGGAAGTCCATGACGTTGATGCCGGACTCGGCGGCACGGGCGAACCGCATCAGGGCGAACAGCGACACCGATGCGCTGATCTTGTACGTATTGCCCTTGAAGTCGATCGTCTCGCTGCCGTCACTGACACCGGCCCCTTCGACGGCCCCCTGGGCGTAGGCGGCCTGGCCGTCAGCCAGCGGCGGCTTGGACATCCTCGCCTGCGCCACTGCCGGATTGCCGGACGCCGCGCGGGGCTTGCGGGTTTTCGGTGCGGTGGGTGCGCTCATCAGTACGTCTTCCCGTTGATTACTTCCAGGGAGGACGGGAGCAGGGGGCGCAGGAAATGCAGCTGCCTGGCCTTCGGGTCGAGGAACCGGCCGTACCAGATGGCGGACACGTCGGCGTAGTAGCCGATCGTGTCGTGACCGAGGTCCCAGCCGATGGAACGCGTCAGGTCGCCCGTGTGCCGCCAGAGGTGATAGTCAGCAGACAGCTCGATCGCGCGGGTAGCGACATCCCTGGCCACCTGGGGCAGCACGTCAGCGCCAAGCTGCTGCAGCTGACCGTAAGCCAGCGCGGTGTTATCCCAGTGGATACGTGTGGCGGAGATGGAATCCGGGATCGGAACGGTCGCCATGTCCCCTGCTTAACCCGTCCTCAGACGGGCGCAGTGGGATTGTGCGCCCCAGCTCAACCCCTAGATCAGGGGGACAGTCAGAATGCTATCAAGTGCCAGCAGCCTGCCGGAAGTACCGGCGGCGCGTCTCTGCGTTCATAGTTGATCTTCGCCCTGAACGGGTAGTCCGGGTTCGGCGCAAGGCGGTTATGGGCCAGCGGCAGGACGGCGATGACTGCGAGCCGCTTATCCAGGAAGTCCAGCTTGCCGTTCAGGGCTTCCCGGATCACGCATTCCTCAGCGGTGAACGCGCGGCTCTCCCCGGCGGCGAGCTTCGCGAGAGCCTGCGCCTCTATCCAGGCATCCAGCCGCATCTCGCGCAGGCGGCTCTCCGGCTGGCTAGGCACGGCGGATGTCCAGCTCGCGCGCCACCCGGGCGGCCAGGGTGGCGTAACGGCCGGGCATGTCCGGGTGAGTCATGACCTGCCCCCTGGTCTGTTCCTGGTCTGGATACTTGCGGGTTATGGCGGCGTAGATATCGTCGTGAAACACCTGCGTGCCGTCATCCAGCACGTTGAAGTACACGGTGCGGTCCCCGAACTTGTTCCTGACTATGATCCCGCCCAGGTGATCCTGGACCACCAGGGCCGTCACCCCGCACTGGTGACGTGACGGCTCATCCGGATGCCACTCATCGGTGGTCTCCGCAGACCACGATGACCTGATGGCAGCCATCAGGTCAGGCGCGGCGGATGTCAAGCTCACCGCCGGCGTCACGGGCGAGCATCAGCAGGCCGCGCATCGTCAGCCCGGACGGGCGCGGGGCCTGGCCGCAGCGCTTGCACTTCAGCTCCATGCTGGCATCGGCCATGCTCCACGGCACCGCGCCATCTTCGGTCTCGTAGATCTTGATCTTGCGGTGCGGGAACTCTGAGCTGCCCGAGCAGACCAGCCTGACCGGGGGAAGCAGGTCACTCATGAGGCTGGGTGCCCTGCGCCCCGGCGGGAGGCGGCGTCTTCCCGGCCTGGCGCAGCGCAATCCGGTACCCAAGCTCATCAAGCAGCTTCACGAGGTCTCCCTCAACGGCACACACCTTGCACAAGTCGAAGGCGGTGCCATCCCAGAGCGTGAGGTACGGGGCCCGGGCATTCTGGCTTGAACCGCACAGGTCACACACTGGCGGCGGCCTCATGCCGGCTCCCAGTTCCCGCGCTCGGGCACATCTTCCGGCTCCGGGGTGTCAATACCCCTGGACGCCAGGTCCTTGCACAGCCGGTCGCGGACCGACTTCACGTCCTCCGGGGAGACGGTGCCGGCGTCCAGCTCCTCCTGGGTGTAGGAGTAGCCAGCGTGCAGGTGAGCATGCACAAGAGCATCAACTTCACTAGCGGTGAGGTGCGGCTTCACGCCTTCAGGGTTCCCAGGAAGGCCGTCCATGCCTGCTTGCTGAACTTCAGCTCGCCGCCATCACGATCCTTGGTGTCCCGCACATGCATGTGCCCGCAGTCACCCAGGCCCGCCTCGACGCATGCACCGTTGGCCGTGCTGGCGAGGGCCTTATGCCAGGCAACCTCGACACAGGCGCCGCTGGCGCTGTAGCTGGACTTCACCCACGACTCATTCTGCATGCAAGCATGCTAGCCCCCGGAGCCCCCTTACGGAATCGAACCGTAGACCTTTTTCTTACCAAGAAAACGCTCTTGCCGACTGAGCTAAGGGGGCATGGATCAGGCCGCCCAGTACCTCGGGAGCCTGGGCGGCCTGGTTGCGGAGGCCGGATTTGAACCGGCGACCTCTGGATTATGAGCCCAGCGAGCTACCGAACTGCTCCACACCGCCACGGCAGCATACCGCCATAACGAAGCCCCGGCCGCAAGACCGGGGCTTCGTCATGCAGGCAGGTTCAGGTCCCCAGCGCCCTGAACCTGGTCAGCAGGTCCACGTCACTCATCCCGAACTTCCGCTGGACGGCGTCCACCGAGTACACCTCCACCGAGGCGATCCGGCAGTCATCGCCCGCTGTGCGCGCGGTCGCCTCGTTCAGGCCCAGGACGCGCGCCAGCTCGGGGAGGGTGAGCGTGAACTTCCAGTCGAGACTCACGGCCATGTCAGGGCTCCCTGAAGCGGGCGGGACGGCATGCCTAGATCATAAAGCCTGGGAACGTGCGACCATCAGGACATGAGGTATGGAATCGGCGGGATCGTGCTGGTGGTCGTCATCGTGCTCTTGCTGCTGTGGCTTCTCTAGCCAGGCGGGCAGTCCTCAGCTAACAGGCAGGGGCAGCGGCGGGTTTTCTGCCCGCCACGCCCCGCACGGCCCGCAGGCACACAGGCACGGGAACGGCGGGTCGTCCGGCGTGGACCAGCGGATGAACTCCGGGATCTCGAAGTCCTCGGTCGGATGCTGCACCCCCCGGGTGACCATGTAGGCCCCCGGGTGGGTCACGATCGAGCAGGGGTACAGGTCGTGCTGGCACTTGCCGCCGGTACCCAGCCGCAGCGTCATGAACGTCTCCCCTCGTGAGGTTAGCCTTCTCAGTATGGGATTTCGCGTATTCGTCCGCGAGATTGAGGGACGGCCCCAGACCCAGTACACCTTTCACCGGATCATGTCCCGGGTCTGGCTTGGCTGCATGGTCGTGACGATCCCCATCGTCATCTTCGCCCCGGCTTTCTGGGCGAAGATCGGCATTCTCCTGGTTGCCGAGATCAGCTACTACGCCAACTACGCAACCGATACGGGCGCCATGGCTGCCGCGAACGCCTCCACGGAGGACGACATCACGGCCTACGCTGTCTCCGTGACGGCAAGTGAGAAGATGAACGAAGAAGCCGTCACGGAGGACCCGGGAAAATCCGGCCCGCTAGATGGTAACTGAGGCCAGCTGATCCGCCAGGTGCTCCGGCGCGTACTCGGCCAGGATCTCCAGGGCGAACTCGATCTTGTCCTCCACCCGCTGCCCCTTCGGCTGCTTGGTAGACCAGAGTTCAAGGTTCCCTGAGCGGTAATTCACCAGCGGGCCATCCGTGGTGTTGTCGTGCTTCACGCCGTTGCGGTGATGGACGTTCTCCTGGCCGGTCAGCGGCCGGCCGAGCAGTTCCTCCATGAAGACGATGTGCTCGCGGCGAGCCCGGAGCTTCCCGTTCGGACCCGGGGCCGAGACGTCGATGTACCCGTCATCGCGGAGGTAGCGCGCCTCACCGTCAGCGGCACGACGCGGCGGCTCGGCCGGATCGCCGTACTTGCGCAAGCGTTCGTAGCACGGATTGCACAGCACGCCCCGTTGCTCGCCATCCTCGATCCACCGGGAGCGAGCCGGACGGCCGTCCCCCAGGGAGCACAACTGCCCCTTCACGGTCACTGCATGGCCGTTGGGGTCGCCGTACCGGCGGAAGGCGCGATAGTGCTTCTCGCACCAGTCCTTGGCCTTTACGGGCTCACTGCAGTCCGGTTCCTTGCACTCCGGTGGTGCAGGCCGCGCGGCCCGGTACTGCTGCTGGTAGTGCTGGCCGCACAGGTCCTTCGCGAGGACCGGCTTCCCGCAGTGGCACCTGGGCGTGTCCGGGTCAGCCGCCCTGGCCGCGCGCCAGGCCTTCCAGTAGTGACTTTTACACAGGCCCTTGGCGAAGACATCCTCGGTACTGCATCCAGATTCATGTTCACATGACATCACGCCCAGTGTAGCCTGTAAAAGTAATTCTGGCTACACTGGGCGTTTCCGCAGGTCAATCAGCCAACGCGCTGCATCTGTGAGGCAGGGACCCATGTGACCTTGATTGCCACCCCAGCGGTTACGCCTCCAGTTACGGCATAGTCCGGGAAGATGGTCCCAAAAAAGTAATTAGTAGTTTTGTTCGTGTTCGGGTACAGGTAGTAGTTCCTCGACAGCCCGTCCGTCGCGGCGGTGTAGGTCTGGAGGGTCGCGTCGTCGTACCACCCGGAGAAGTCACCGGAGGCGTCGGGGAGGCCGACCACGTAGATGTGGTTCGCGTCGCCCATCGCGGTGACGTCAACCTTGTCGGTGACGAAGTTGACGGACCAGTCGGTGAGGAAGGTCATCGGGGACGCAGCGGCACCGTTCGTCGCCGAAACGTACGCGATGCCGTTCCTTCCGTGAATGCGCGCCACTAGGGACTCCTGTTAAGGAAGTCCGGGTGGCTCAGTCGCTGGCTTTAACCTGCGCCAGGGGATCGCCCGCCGGAGACGGGTGCTAGCAGCCAGGTTACACGCCGCAAGCTGGGCGGGGAATCGCTGTCAGAGCGATTCGATCATCTTCATGACCCTGGCCGCATGGTTGGCGAAGGTGCGGTCCACGATGGCGTCCCGGGCCCTGCTGGCCCGGTCGGCGGCCATGGCGGGATGGTCGAGCCACCAGTGCAGCTGCTCGCTGGCGTCGTCGGGGTCGCTGAACTTCGGGAGCATGCTCAGGATCTCGTCACCTTCAGGCCTGGGGTCGCGGAGGAAGAACGTGCCGCAGGCGGCGAGTTCGACTTCGCGGGGGCCCATGGCCCAGCCGGCCTGGGTGGCGAACTTGTCCTCGGCGTTAATCTCCCGCCGGTACAGGTTGATGGAGCACTTGGTGGAGCGGTAGATCTCGACGGCCTGGTCGTTGTCCACGCACTCGTCCAGGCCATGCGCAACATACTTGCGCAGCGGCGACCCGGTCCGTCCCCCGCCGGGGCCGAGCATGGAGGCGGAGCCGATGTCATCGAGCATGCACCAGTTGCCGGCGAGCAGGACGTCGAGGTCGCGGAAGTCCATGGCTTCGAGGAAGTCGCACCGGGAGCCGTATCCGGTCCCGACGAACGCGAAGTCGGATTCGAGCTGGCGGACGGAGGGTCCTGGCTTGTGCAGGGATGGCCGGTAGGCGTGCGGCATGTATTCCGCGATCGTGCTGGCTTTCCTGAATGCGTCCAGGTTGGTGGGGTCGTTCACCAGGGAGATGTCGCACCGGACGGCGCGTTCCAGCTGGACGCCATCCTCGTACGGGCTCTCGGTGTGCAGCATGACGATCCTGATGCCGCGTGAGCGGATCAGGTCGAGCATGCGCGGGTTGAGGAAGAAGCCGCTGACCACGAACATGACATCGGGCACGAACTGCAGCACAGTGCCGAGCGCCCTGGCGGCGGCCATCTCGATGGCCTGCTCGTGGGACAGGGCCTTGCGGAACTGCTCCAGGCCCTGCTGGCTCTTGGTTCCCGTCATCAGGTATGCGGAGTCGTAGAACTGCAGCAGCTCGCCCAGGTTGTACTCCTGGACGGTCTGGCCCTGCTCCCGCAAGGCCTCGGTCCAGCCGGTGTAGCAGTCCGCGACGCTAAAAATTGAGCACCCGGGTGTACCACCATGATCCTCATTGCTCACCACCTCCTTCAGCTGCTTACGCCGGGCGTAAGCAGCGCGGTAATGGGCGCGTCGCGCCTCAGTCTTGTTGCGTTCCCGGTCAAGGGCCCGCACGCAGGTCCGGCACTCGCGGCCCCGGTGACCAGTCCGCCTGATCGTATTGCTCTCGGTGTACCCGCGTCCCTTGCCGCAGCGATTCAGCCGGACACCGATCGCAGACGGGCCTGGGGTGCCGGCCCTCAGCCGCAGCCATCCGCCACACAGTCATGGCGGGTTGCCGGGGTGACGCTGCCGATCATCCGGAGGGTCATCGTGCCCACTTCGTGGGGATCGTCGCGGTGTAGCAGATCGTGGACTCCGGCGACGGATCGGCGACCTCGATCTTCAGGCCGGCCAGCTCGAACACCGGGGCCGGGGGCAGCCATGCGACCGGGGTTCCATAGGTGATCGCCTTACGGACGGCAAGATAACTGGCGCCCGCCGCGTCCAGCTGGCTCACCAGCTCCGCCTCCAGTGGTGTGGTCATGATGAGCGTCCCTCCGTGATCTGCCGGTTGCGCGCTTCGGTGCGTTCGCGGGCATCAGCGGCATCGGTCGGCTTGCGTATCCTCCCGCCGCAGCGCATGAAGTCGAACACGAACTTCGAGGTATCGACCTCCAGTGTCACCGTGGCGGGAGGATTGCTCACATGCGGTCCCATTTGACTCTGGGCTCCCAGCCGTCTTCGTCCGGGCCCGCGTCCTCCCGCATGAAGTAGCAGCCCCAGCTGCCGGCGGCGAGCTGGCTATCGAAGCTAGCGGTGGCGTCCAGCAGGCCGGCCGTGTACTTCTTCGCGGCGTCTGCCGGGATGACATACTCGCCGGTCTCCATCTGGAAGGTCAGTGGGCCCGACTTCCCGATGCTGATCACGTCGCCGCCGTCGAAGCCGATGAAGATCTCGCTCGTGCCGCTGATCCGGGTCATCAGCAGCTGACCTCCACGGTCAGTTCGCAGCCCAGGTCCAGCTGGCCCTGATGCACCTTCCTGTGACACGAAGTACACAGGGTGGCCAGGTTAGCCAGCTCATGCTTCAGGACGAGCCTGAATGGGACCACGTGGTGGACGTTCAGCTTCCCCGTAGACGAGCCACAGAGTATGCAGGCGTAGCCGTCACGCTCAAGGGCCGCCCTCCTGGCCGGCTTCCATCCGAGCATGAACAGCTTGTTATACAGCGGATCGGAGTTAAGCAATGGCGGGGTGGCCCCGGAGACGAGCTGCCGGGTCAGCGTTGATAGCCGCTCGCTCGCTTTCCGGGATACCTGGGCCCTGACCTCCGGCGTGGCTCGTGACCACCAAGTCTTGTTATTGCAGGCCACCGAGCAGTAAGCGGCTCGCGGGCGGATCGACGCATAGTAAGTAAATGGGGTGCCGCAGGTCTCGCAGTCTTTGGTCCGCTTGAGCCTGGGTTCCGGGGAATCCCTGCGCGCCGCGTGATAGCAGGCCTGGGAACAGTACTTCCGGGGATTCGGGCCATCAGGCCTATTCTTGCCCAGGATCTGGAATGTACCACCGCAGGTCAGGCACATGGTCGGCATCGTTTTAATG
>Ga0208717_1000593_pt1 | contig 11919 bp, 11 predicted proteins | sample NGESurF53shallow_FD_184489 | JGI IMG/M metagenome (GOLD analysis project Ga0208717, IMG submission 184489) | Arctic peat soil microbial communities from Barrow, Alaska - NGEE Surface sample F53-3 shallow (SPAdes) | ecosystem: Environmental > Terrestrial > Soil > Wetlands > Peat ... | reverse complement strand
CAGGCAAATTATAATCCTGACGAGCATAAAGATATCGAAGAGGAATAAAAAATAATTGGTTATATAAGACAATCAGGCAATGGCCCGATTGTCTTTATTGGTTTAATAGCAATTAATGAATACTGACTTCATTAAAGTGGCCGCACCCAAATATTTCTGAAACTAATGGGCTTGCTTGTATCTCCATGGGACTGCAACTTTATAGCATAAGGGCCACGAACAGCACCTTTACCTTCATAAGAAGGAAGCCCAACATAAATAGTAGGCCCCTTCAATTCAAAATTATTCTGAACTAACAGCCCATTGAAAAATGCAGTAACTCTTGCCGGGCTTTTTAATGTTCCGTCATCATTAAAACGTGGTGCAGTCCACACTACATCGTAAGTTTGCCATTCTCCGGGAGGGCGATTAGGATTCACTAACGGTGCATTTTGTTTGTAGATGCTGCCAGCCTGTCCGTTGGTGTAGGTTTTATTATTATAGTTGTCCAGTATTTGCATCTCATAACCATCATCACCTTTACCTGTTGAAGCCAGGAACAAACCGCTATTACCGCGTGCCTGGTCTGAACCTTCAATATCTTTTGGTTCACGCCATTCAACATGAATCTGGTAATCCATAAATAATTGCTTCGTTTGAATACTACCTGCTTTTTTATTTACGGTAAGAACACCTTTTTTTATGACCCAGTCTGCAGGTTTTGTTGTATCATTTGCGGAAACCCATTGGTCCAGATTTTTCCCATCGAATAAAATAATCGCATCAGAAGGTACATCACCACAGGATTTGCCGGGAGTAACTACAGGTGGAACGGGTGTGTATAATTCCGTGTCTTCGTGTTTCATTTTTTGTTGTGCATTAGCAGATACAAAAACCAATAACAGAAATGCCGGGACTAAATAGAATGTTTTTTTCATGATGAATAGAAGTTATAAATAAATATTTATTGTTCAAATTAAATTTGGAAAGGAGGCAATCGTACATTTTTTTAATATATAAAATCAAGCAACTATAATTTGTATAATCAGGAAAAGCTAATGCACTCTTTTAATTCTTTATCTGTATATGCAAGATTGTATTGCTTTAACACGTCGGCGGGCACTCCATTCCATTGATTGGGCTGATTACCCATATACCCAACATCTTTACCCCCCATTTCCGTTGTGTAAAAACCAGTTGCAGTTAAATTACGCATCAGGCTAAAGAAAGAAACGCCTTGCTGCATCTCTGGCTTCGCCTTTTTAGGATAGGCTATCGCATCAACCATCTCTATTTGCTGCTGTTGGCTGCAATCGGTAAAAGCATTTTGATAACGATTAAAAGATTGTAGATCCAACCATTTTAATCCGCCACGCATCGGCACCTGGTGCTCGGGCATATCTTTTACAATAAACTCAATAAAATCGGGAACTTTAGCATCTGTAGCACTACCGCTTACATCATCTTTTGGAATTATTATATCTGCAAGAACAGCGATCGTCACCATTTCTTCCGGTGTAAAAAAAGTATAGGAAGTCTCTTCTTTATAATGCGCCATTTCTTCCTTCATGCGGTTTATACCAGTAGGATTGTCGCTATTATCTTCTTTAGCAACTATTGTCTTATCCGCTTCTTTTTTATCAGCAAGCTTACATGCATCCATTAATAATCCGGCGGATACGGTGCCTAATGCAAGAGCTTTTAATGATTTTCGTCTATCCATAATAGTTATCAGATATTAGTTATCAGATATTAGTTATTAGTTATTAGTTTATTAACATCATTACTTATTACTTATTGCTCATCACTTATTACTTAAATCTCATTTTTTTTCAACTGGTCAACAATATATTCTGATGTTCGCATTGATAAGGCAAGAATCGTCCATGTAATATTTTTATCTCCCTGCGATACAAACATACCCCCATCAACATTGAATAAATTTTTGCATTCATGTGCCTGCGCCCATTTGTTTAAAGGCGATTTCTTCGGATCATCACCCATGCGAACGGTACCGGCTTCATGTATGATGTTTCCCGGCGCATGCAAACCATAATTATTTTCCTTGTTATCATCGCCGCCCCAGGTAATTACTGCACCCATTGAATGTAATATTTCTGAAAATGTTTCTTTCATGTGTTTGGCCTGGTTAATTTCATAGTCAGTATAAGTTGTATGAAAACGTAATACCGGTATGCCATATTTATCAACAACGTTCGGATCAATTTCACAATAGCTGTCTTCCCGGGCAATTGCTTCTCCACGGCCTGCCATACCCAAATGCGCTCCAAAGAAATAACGATAATCTTCTTTTAATGAAGCGCCGTAGCCACCTGCTTCTTTTTGCTTGCCTTTAATTTTATAAGTTCCGTTTAAATTTTCAATGCCCCAGTTAAATCCATATAGTGGCATACCAAATCCGCCGCCATATTCAATATGATAACCCCGAGGGAAATCAAGTTTTTTATTATCAAGCCACCACGGTGTATACACGTGCATACCTCCTACCCCGTCTTCGTTATAGCGTTTACGGTCAAAAAGTTCAGGAATAATTCCACCCATATCTGCACCGGTGGAATCATGTAAATATTTACCAACAACATTACTCGAGTTGGCGAGACCGTTAGGATGTTGCGGCGATTTTGAATTCAATAATAATCTTGCAGATTCACAGGCGCTCGCAGCAAGAATAACTGTTCTGCCGCTAACCTGGTATTCCTGCATATCGGGCTTATGCACATAAGATACGCCGGTAGCAAGTCCTTCTTTATCTACCAACACTTCCCGAACCATTGAGTCAGTTATCAAATCAACATTGCCTGTTCTTAATGCAGGAATTATTAAAGCCGATGAAGAGGAAAAGTCAGCATATATTTTGCAACTCCGTCCGCATTGCGCACAGTAGAAACATTCGCCCCGGTCTTTGTTGATTGATTTGGTTAAAATTGACATTCGTGATGGAATCACTGGAATGCCAATGTTGGTTGCAGATTTTTTTATAAATAATTCATGTAACCGGGGTTTCGGTGGCGGAAGAAAAATTCCATCGGGTGCATCCACCAAACCTTCATTGGTTCCAAACACGCCGAGAAGCTTGTCAATTTTATCGTAGTAAGGTTTTACATCATCATAACTAATTGGCCAGTCATCACCAAGGCCATCAATACTTTTGTGCTTAAAATCTTTGGGACCAAAACGCAATGAAATTCTTCCCCAATGATTGGTTCGTCCACCCAACATTCGGGCCCTCCACCATTCCCATTTGGTTCCCTCTGCCTGTGTATAAGGTTCACCATCAATTTCCCATCCCCAATAGCATCCGTCAAAATCGCCGAATGGGCGAAACTTAGTGCTGGCACCCCTTCGCGGAGATTCCCAGGGATTTTTTAATTGATTTGAATCTTTAGCCGGATCGAACATCGGGCCTGCTTCAATTAAGCAAACTTTTAAGCCTGCATTGGCAAGAACATAAGTAGCCATACCACCACCCGCTCCGGAACCAACAATTATTGCGTCATATTTTTTGGGTTGGAGCTTAATCTGGAATTTTCCCATAGTAATATATAGTATTCAGAAGTATAAGTTTAAGAGAGCATGAATGTAAAACTTATGTGATAATATTTGAAATTTATTTTATTAATGGTATTAATAAATGGTAAAATAATAACATTATTTGATGCGAGCACCATTGAATACAAAACATTAGAAATTTCCATCTATCATTATTTATATTTGCAAAATGACTCTGTAGCTCAGTTGGCAGAGCATCCCGATTTTATCGGGAGAACCCAGAATGAGAAAAATAAAATAGATAAAAAAATGACTCTGTAGCTCAGTTGGTAGAGCAGCCCGATTTTATCGGGAGAACCCAGAGTGAGAAAAATAAAATAGATAAAAAAATGACTCTGTAGCTCAGTTGGTAGAGCATCCCGATTTTATCGGGAGAACCCAGAGTGAGAAGATAAAATAGATAAAAAAATGACTCTGTAGCTCAGTTGGTAGAGCAGCTGACTCTTAATCAGCGGGTCCAGGGTTCGAGTCCCTGCGGGGTCACCCATGGGGACATTTGCAAAAAATTGCATTTTGTCCCTTTTTCAATTTTGCTAAAATCCTTACCCAGACTATATATCAAGTGAACAGCTTCGTTGAGTCTAATAGTTCGATAATTAAAACCGTCAAAAGTCATCTTTTCAGGAAATATCGAACTAATTATCTCCCGCTTTTGAACAGTTGAACTTTGGCTATACAGGACGTCAAGATGGGAAAGTTTATTGAAAGCTTTATCAAGCAGTGTGTTAATGGGTTCCGGTTTATAATTTAAAGTCGTTAATTTTGATTCAAGTGATTTCATCTCTTCTTCGCATTCAAGCTTGAATTGGCGGTAATCCGAAGCATCGATTTCACCTATAATTAACTTCTTCCTGGCTTTTGAAAGTATGCTGCTGACTTCGTCCAAACGGGTAGTAATTTCCTTGTATTCATTCTTCAGATTTCTTGCATTATCGTTAAATATTTGATTCAAAATAGTTCGATTTAAGTTCCTGATGGCTGGTGCAGGAATATATTTTTTAAGTTCTTCTTCAAAAACCGCATTTGCCTTTTCGGCTCTATGTCTCCAGCCACAGGCTGATGTACAATGATAATAGCTATAATATTGACGGCAGCCTTTCGATGTACTTGCTGTTAATATCTTGCCGCATTTTGGGCAAATTAAAAAACCTCGCAAAGGGAAATTATCATCCACAGCTATTTGCGCTCTTTGTTTTTTCTTTCTTCCATCCAATATATCCTGTACCTCGTAAAATAATGATTCCGAAATGATCGGCTTATGTTGTCCTTGAACAAAATGAGCCTCTTCTTCTTTATACTTCGGTATAAAGATCTTGCCGCAGTATACCGGGTTACGCATCATAACCCAGAAACCATTCTTACTGCATCGCAGTCCCTTTGCCATCGCTTGTTTCCAAATTTGCTCGGTATTAAAGCGACCGGTGCTTACTATTTCAAACGCCCATTTAACCAAACAGGCTATCGGTTCATTTACGGCAATATATTTTTTCCCATTTTCATTAATCCTGTTTTTATAACCAACGGGAGCAGTAGCCATCCATCTTCCTTCTTTCTTAGCTCGACGCATCCCAAAAAAAGTATTCAATGCCCTGCGGTCATTTTCAACTTCAGGAGCTGCCAGGTAAAAGGCAAGCATCATCTTATTTTCCGGAATAGACAAGTCCAAAGGTTGCTCAATTGCCTGCGGTTCTATTCCGAACCCGCGAAGCATGCTTATCATTTGATAGGCATCTCCCGCATTGCGGCTAAAGCGATCCCATTTTGTAAAAAGTATTAAATCAGATTGTCCTTTGTGCCTGCGTAGCCCTAATAACAACTTAGTCCATTGCGGGCGATTAAAATTCTTAGCGGAATGATCTTCAAAAATGACATTACGAATACTTATACAATTAATCTCACAGTATTTCCGCAACATCTCATCCTGGTTGCGCTGCGAATAACCTTTATCTGCCTGTTCGTCTGTACTTACCCGTATATATAAATCTGCAATTTTCATTTTCCAAACATTGGTTTATGGCTATAGCAGCTAGCTTACAAAGAAATTCAAGAATTATTCCTGCTTCTTCAATAGTTACAATCATTCCTTGTTCCCTGAGCAGTACTGCTGCTTTTTCAGGTTGTAGCTGTTCCATCTTACACCTCCTCTTTAAAAATCACACCTCACAATGCCTGTGTAAGCGCATTAATTTATATTGCTAATATACGACTTTTGCTATGTTAAAAAGAATATTAGCAAAACTTTATTTAATGTTTATATCTGTATAATCGAATGCAAGGCAAACCTTGAAATAATATCTCTTTACTCGTCCATTGTTATTATTTTTATTTACCAAGTTAAAAAGTATATATGAACAAAGCTGAGAAAGAATATAAAATCTCTTATAAGACTTACTATAATAAGCGGCTGAAGAAAAGTTGTTTCCATAACAAACTAGTTCATCCCCTATATATACAAGTCATATTTGATCGTATTTCTATCGTATTTAAGAGTTACTATTTCGAGCTGTTTTCAAAACCAAAGTATGCTATCCGTGTATCGGGGGAAATATTTGCTCCTGATATTAAACAAATTATTTCCGAAGAAAAAGCACTCATAGATTTTATTATCAATAAAAACCAGCAAAGTTTCTCCCTGGATATTTTTAAAAAGGAATATACCTTCTATTCCAAGGACCTACTCGACACATTGGAACGAGATTTTTCAAATTATCTCTACACATTTTTCTATGATGACGGATTACCTTTTTTAGCGGAGATATTTCGCCAGGGAGCGCTCGTTTCGGATCCATATAAAATAATACAGGATATGAAAAAAGCACTTGATCCTAAATTGTATAAAAAGCTTATCGATAATTCCTTTCATTACGCACCTCCGTATTTATCGCTTTACGCATTTACCGAAAGGTTTAAAGCTAATCACCTTATAAGCCTTACTGTAATGGAATGGCTTCAACCCAAAACGCAAGAAGCGTTTATCAGATTTTTTAAAAAAGAATACCCCCACTATAATATCACTGAAACATTTGAGAAGATTCAACATGGTTAATCAAGGTTTTAACTTAAGTAAGTCAATCTTAAAGTTGTTGTTAGCAAGAAACAACAAATCATTTCCTCACCACCATATTCTCCCTCGCCGGGTTAGTCAATATCTTCTCCATTTCACTTTCAATTATATCCTGCACTTCCTGCTTTATCTGTTGATAATTTCTTTGGATATTAGCATTATCAACCTTCCAGATTTCAGGTATTCCCCGATTCGTCTTACTTTCATTTTCTAACGTCTAGTGATCGTTCATTATCTTGCAATGAAATGTTTTCAGAGTAATAACCTGGTCGGGATTATCGGCAACCATTCCAACAAATTCGCCGCTCGATAAACTTGCAATTGTTGAAGCAGGAATAGTTTGCTCTAACTGTTTTGACTTACTTATTGATGTATCATTGCTGTTTATAGAAATGCTTTCTCTGTGCTGCATCATGCGCCCGAATTTTTCTGATAAATATTTTGCCGTATCAACACTTACCTGGCCGGAGATAATGTTATCCATGATATTTAAAATAACTTCAGCCTGCTCTCTTGAGTATTCACTTTTTAGTTGGCTGTAATCCTGTAATGCTATTGTAGTTGCAACTTTATTTGAATGTGCGGTGGCAATCAAGTTATCAATGCTATTAAAGTATATGGTAGGAAACTCATCAAAAATCAAACTGCTAATTATGATTTTTATTAAAAGCTAAACGACAATCATTAAATTACGGGATCTTTGTTACGGCATGCTAACTTTGCGAACGAAACAAAGAGGATTAAGTTTTTATTTGAGTTGTTTGATAAGTTGACGAGCGGGATGTGAGCAAAAAGAAAGAAATAATAACACCGGCCCGTTATCACTGCTAAAAACGATCAGGGTATTATCCGACATAACACGTTGCTATAATGCTTCAAGTATAATCCCAACTGTGTGTTCCATTTCTAATATAGTATCGCCACGATATCCCAATTTACTTTTGCGCATGAACATGGTAGCGGGCATTCGCGGCACATGAATATCATGAATAGCATAATATAGAAAAAATGGCTTCTTCTCTTTCACACTTTTATCAATAAATGCTATAGCTTTTGTATTAAAGGTAACCCCGAGTTCTTCATCAGTCCATTCAGCACGCTTCCCTCCTTTCATATAACCAATGCGACCAATGCCGTTCACGATATGCTGATCGTGTCCCTGCATCGGATCATTTTTCATTTTCAACATTTCAGGAAGTTCTTTACCCAACAATTCGCAATCGAAAGAATGCTGGTAACTTACTTCAATCGGGTCTGAAGTATCTAATCCAATTACAGTTTGGTTTTCCATGAAGACAGTGGGCGTTCGATCTGCAGTTGGGGGGAAAATGAATGAATAATCAAAGCCAATTTCCCGCGGACCTGGTGAAACTTCCTTATTCCAGTCTATTGGTGATTTATCGCCCAACCCTAAGTGCCATTTACCAATGGCTCCTGTTACATAACCTGTCCGCTGAAAGACTTTTGCTAAAGTGGTGATGTCAGTTGGGATAGTCAAATTTCCGTTACCCGGTAAAATGTTGGTCCCTTTTTTACGCCACGCATACCTGCCCGAAAGCATAGAGAACCTTGATGGCGTGCATGTTGAGGCCGTACAGTGCGCATCCCCAAAACGTAACCCATTTTGCGCCAAGCAATCGATATGCGGTGTGGAAATGGCCGTAGCCCCATAACAACTTAAATCGCCATATCCCAAGTCATCGGTATAAAGCATTAAAACATTGGGTTTTTACTATGCCCTTAATTGATTGAACAAAAACGTGGATGATAAAAAAGTAAAAAGAAATATTTTCTTCATTTCATCTAATTTTAAAAATTATTAACTGATGCGGAGGTCAATTGGTGCATCCTATTTTTCCCTAAAAATAATATCATCACCGACCTGTTGTTTTTAAATTTATCTGTTTTAAACAATACAAATCAATATCAATCGTTTACGTGCTTTTTATTCCCGTTTACCCGGAGCAGTTATTTAATCCAGAATTGCTTATTGAGGTATTGCCGCAGGTCTTTCTTCGAAATAGCTTCTATCTTTTTTACTATGTTCGATACTCACTGGCCATGTCATGCTGCCCCGGATATCATTATCTAAATCTCCCTTAATCTTCATGAAAAACTTCTTCCATACTACTCCAGATTTGATTTTTTGATGCTGCATCCGGTAGAGGTTGCTGACAGGGATCAGTTTCTTTCCACCAACGTTGGGTAGCACTATCGGCAGTCATTTTTTTCATATCTTGATCAAAGTCATTTCCTGAATACTCAAAATAACTAAACAGCAGCAATTCACCATTTACTTTTTTTAGGAAGATGGAATAGTTTTGAATATTACATTCTGTAATTTTTTTCTGCACTTCAGGCCAAACGGTAGCGTGTAGTTTTTTGTAGTATTCCATTTTTTCAGGCTTTAATCCGGTAACCATACCAAATCGTAAAATGTGTTTATTTGTCTCCTTACTGGTAGATAGTGCTTCAGTTTTTTGATTTTGTTTACACGCCGAAAGGCTTAGCATTGCTGCGAAACATAAGATAAAAAATTTTCTAAAAAGCATTTTCTGTTTTTTATGATTAATGAAAAATACTGTATAACACTACCATCACCAATAATAAAAGCGCTGATAGAAATTTATAGTTACCGAATCCCTTCCAGCCTTTATCCTGCAAAGGTTCCCAGGGTGATTTCCAATATAGTGTATTACTTTCAGCAGTATGATGTACCGGAAAATAATACGATAACGAAACCTGCATGATGACACAGGCTATCAATAAATAAAATGCCATCATCATAAAGGGTATTTGACCGATTACCGAATCCGGAAATATTTTATTGATAACAAATACTCCCGCTCCCAGTAATGAACCAACCCACAAAGTATATTGCGCTGATTTGGCGGACGCCTTTTTCCAAAATACGCCCAGCAAAAATACTGTTGTGATAGGTGGCGCTATATGCGCAATTACGTCGTTGATGCCATTGAATAAACTTTCATACTGATCAATCAGCGGCAATAATCCAAGAGAAAAAACCAGCGCCACCACTGCTGATATTCTCCCTGCTTTTACCAATTGTTTGTCACTTGTTTGCGGCCTGTGGCGCTTATACAAATCATAGCTTACGAGTGTGGCAATCGAATTTAACGCACCGGAAATCTGGCTCATTAACCCGGACAATAAAGCCGCAACTAAAATTCCTACAAGCCCGGTAGGCACCAACTCAGTAATCATCAACGTGTAAATCCCTTTTGTTTCTGTAACCATTTTTCCGGCGGCATCAAGGTGTTGCACCGAATGAATATCAAACAAACCTTTTTGAACCAATACGTAAGCCATTAGTCCAGGCAGCACAAAAATAAATACGGGCAATATTTTCATAAAGCCGCAAAATAAAGCGCCTCCCCTCGCCTGGTTGGTATCTTTGGCCCCAAGCACTCTTTGAACAATGGTTTGGTCGGCACACCAATACCAAATACCCAATACGGGATATCCTAAAAAAACTGCTACCCAAGACATGCCGCTTTTATCCCCTATCGGGCGCAGCATTGAAATTTTATCTGTTTCTCCCGTAGAATGAAGCATATCAGTAATGCCGTGCCAGCCGCCAACTTTATTGTAACATATTGCTGTGATGATAATCGATCCGCTCAGCAATACAATTGTTTGAATAGATTCTGTTACTACCACCGCTCTCAATCCCCCAATAACTGTATATAGTCCTGTCAGCAATGCGATAACGGTGATACTAACGTACATGTTTACCCCAAATAAAGTTTTCAAAACGATACCTCCGGCTAAAAATGAAAAAGCAATGTGTATAACAATCGCCGACAATATAGAAATGATTGCCAGCCAGTCACGGCAGGCTTTGTTATATCGTTTCTCCAGGAAATCGGGCAGCGTAGCTACTTTTGATTTCATATAAAAAGGCACAAAAAGCAACGCGAGCAGAATCAACGTGAAGGCAGCCATCCATTCAAAATTACCATTAAGCAATCCGGTGTCAAACCCAGATTGGGCAAGGCTTACCAAATGAAGGCAGGAGATGTTAGTAGCAAATAAAGCAAGACCAATCATCGGCCATTTTAATGTTTTACCGGCCAAAAAATAATCGTTTGATTCGTTGCCTGCAATCTTTTTTTTCTTTCTTAAACCCGTCCAAAGCCCGATGGCAACTATACCCGTGATATACAAAACACTAATCGTTAAATCTATTCCTTTTATCATCAGTTTGAATTAGATTAAATTTTTAAATCGCAACTGCTGCCAACTTCCTTTGGTGTTTTGTAAACACCATTTTCAATGATTGCCGGGTGAACAAAATGTTTTTGAAGATGAGGAATGTGCTCCAGAAATAACGCCTCATGTCCAATGGAAATGTGATTGAACAAAACTAAGTGTTGATGCAGTTGCCCCATGTCGCCAACATGCGGTACTACTGGAATTCCAAATTTCTTACACAATAAACTAACCGTTATAAATTCACTTAGGCCACCAACACGTACTGCATCCACTTGTATAAAATCAGCACACTTGGCTTGCAAATAATTTTTAAAAACTATCCTGTTGGGTACATGCTCGCCAAGGGCTAATTTGGTTGGTGCAATTGCATCGGCTAATGTTTTATGCGCCAGCACATCATCGGGATGAGTGGGTTCTTCAATCCAATACGGATTGATTGATTGCAATTGCTTGCCAATTTTCATGGCTTGTGGTAATGTCCATTGCTGATTGGCGTCTAACATTACTTTTACATCGTCACCTGCTGTTTCCCGAACAATATTAGCCCTACGGATATCTCTTTCACTTTCCGGGGAACCAACCTTTAGTTTCATGGCAGTAAAACCCTCTGCTATGGCTTTCTTGCAATTTTCTCTTACTTTTTCATCCGGATAATTAAACCAGCCAATAGAAGTATCATAACCCGTGTAGCCGGTTTCGGTAATCTTTTCTCTTTCTTTTTTCCCTCCTATTTGTGATTTCATTAATTGCAAAGCCTGCTCTCTCGTTAATTCATCTTCCAAATAAGAAAGGTCTAAGGTGTTGATGATTTGTTCTGGACTTAAATCAATTAAAAGTTTCCAAAGCGGCAACTTTCTTTTTTTTGCCCACAGATCATAACAGGCATTGGTAACAGAAGCAAGACCCAGGTGCACTACGCCTTTGTGAGGACCAAGCCATCGAAATTGCTGTTCATTGGAAAGATTATAAAATACTTTTCCGAAATCTGCCATCAACTCTTCAATATCTTTTCCAATTAATTTGTTGGCATAAAATTGTGCAGCTTTGCATACCAGATCATTTCCTTCCCC
>Ga0208717_1000591_pt1 | contig 11937 bp, 9 predicted proteins | sample NGESurF53shallow_FD_184489 | JGI IMG/M metagenome (GOLD analysis project Ga0208717, IMG submission 184489) | Arctic peat soil microbial communities from Barrow, Alaska - NGEE Surface sample F53-3 shallow (SPAdes) | ecosystem: Environmental > Terrestrial > Soil > Wetlands > Peat ... | reverse complement strand
CTTTTCATCGCTCAGCGGATGTTGTTTACTTTCAGCATCAATTAAATTGTTCAATATTTTTTTAACCTCACGGGTACTCACTTCTTCGCCACTATCTGTAACAAGGCTTTCACTAAAGAAAAATTTCAAACGATAGGTACCAAATTCTGTTTGTACAAATTTACTGTTGGCAACGCGGCTTACCGTAGATATATCCAATAAGGTTCTTTCAGCAATGTCCTTTAAAATCATTGGCCGCAAATCTGTTTCGTCTCCCGTTAAAAAGAATTCTTTTTGATATTCCATAATAGTTTCCATGGTGCTTAAAAGCGTATGCTGCCTTTGTTTAATAGCATCAATAAACCATTTAGCCGAATCTATCTTTTGTTTAATAAAGAGCACTGCTTCTTTCTGCCGCTTATCTTTTTTAGAACCCCTGTCATAATCTCTGAGCATATCCCTGTAGCCTTCACTAATTCTTAAATCCGGTGCGTTTTTTGAATTGAGTATTACTTCCAGTTTCCCCAGGTTATTGGTTATAAAAAAATCAGGAATTACATAACTCTGCAGCTTATTGGTTTCACCAACCTGTCCTCCGGGTTTGGGATTCAGTTTTATTATCTGGTTAATTACATCTTTAATACCATCATCATCAAGACTTAGTCCACGCTGTATTTTTTCGTAATGCTTCTTTGTAAACTCATCAAAATATTTTTCAATAACATCTATTGCGGTTTGCACCGCCTTACCATTTTTTTCTTTTCTTTTCAGCTGCAATAATAAACACTCACGCAAATCTCTCGCTGCAACACCAGGCGGATCAAATTGCTGAATAAGTTCTATTATCTTTTCAATTTCTTTTTCCGTGGCGCTAATATTTTGCCTGAAGGCAAGATCATCGGCAATGGCCGTTATTTCACGGCGCAGGTAGCCATCATCATCAATACTTCCAATAATTTGTTCGGCAATCTTTTTTTCCCGTTCATCCAGGTTCAGCATCAGTAGCTGGGTCTTAAGTGTGTCGAAAAAGGAAATTTCAACTTTATGCGGAATTACTTTTGTTTCATCGGGATCACCATAATTATCATCCCGCAATTTATAATCGCCTACTTCATCATCACTATCGCTCACATATTCAGTAATGTCAATTTTATCATAATCATCTTCACTACCATCATTTTCAAAATCATCTTCGGCTGTTTCAAATTCGTCCTTTGGTGCATCGAAATTTTCATCGTGTCCATCTTCTCCGCCTTCAAGCGCAGGATTTTCTTCCAATTCTTCTTTTATTCTTTCCTCCAAATGAGCCGTAGGCACCTGCAGCAATTTCATTAATTGAATTTGCTGTGGGGATAGTTTCTGTAGTAACTTTTGTTGTAAGCGCTGGCTTAAAGACATTAACTCTCTTTGTTTTTTAAAGTGTGTAAATTTACAACCACAAAATTAAGTATATGGTTTTCTGGAATAAAATTTGTGGTTTCATTTTGATTTTGCTATTCTCCTGCATGTTCTGCACTGCACAAACCAGCACTTATCTAAAGTTGAATTATAATAACTTTCTTGTTAAAAATAAATTAAAAACTTCCGACACCACCTTTCACTTCATACCATCAATGTCGTTATCTACAAACGTTGAAAATGTAAAACCGCCTATTGCTGAAGACTTTTCTACATGCACTTACGGCTTTTTTTGCAGGGAAGAACTTAAAATAGAAAAAGCAACGAAGATGCCAATTCGCTTCAGGCTCGGATCGCTTGCGCAATGCAATTATTATGAAGGCAAGAAGCAATAACTATTTTATAAGAGATTTAAAACTTAGTTTTTTATATTTTTGCCAGCATGTTGAATTACCCTTTAAGAAAAAAATGCATACCATATTTATTGCTCCCTGCTTTATTTATTCTTCCCATGGTTGTAAAGTGCCAAGTAGTTACTGACACCTCCGCGATAAATATTAAGCCGGATAGCAATTATGTAAAAAAAGAAGATACCGTTTTACGTATCAAAAACTTCAGCCCTTATTTTACTTTGCATGTTGATTCTACACTTGATTATCATTTTGAAATAAACCGTGACCCACAACAATATTATTGGTATTTAAAAAATTCGCCTGTTGGGTTGAAGATTAATAAAGACAATGGCGAATTACATTTCAAGGCTGATAAATCATATTTTCTTAGCGGTAAACTTAAGTATGATAATGAATACAAGGTGAGGATGGGTATACAAAACCTCAATGACCCTACCGATAAAGTAGATACTGTTTTTACACTTGTCTTCTATAATACAGAGATTATTCCTTCCAGAATTAAGCCAACTGTAAGCAGTGACCTTGTTATTGAAGAAGGGGATACACTTAATTTTAAGTTGCAATGCGACGATGGAAGTTTTCCGATTGAATCAATAACTTACTATACCAGTTCGCCCATTCATTCAACAACACCCATAGCCCATTGCGGTGATGATTTTACATGGACTGCGCCTTACGATTTTATTAAAGACGATGAAAAAATTGATGAGAAACCACTAACAATGACTTTTATAGGCAGCGATAAATTTTTTAATCATGATACCACTATCGTTAAAATAACAGTGAAGCAAACAATAAATTATCCTTACCGTTTAATTCAATACAATAAAATAACAAAGGATATTGACACTTACATACTTCAATTAAAAAGTACATTCAGAATATTAGATCAAAAAGTAAAGCGAACACGAAATACAAGAACCTCCTTTGATCTTACTTCTGCAACGACAGCAATGGGTGGAACCATTTTTTCTTCGTTACCTACACAGAGCGAACAGACCACAGGAAAAATTTTACCAAGCGTTGGGGTGGCATTGGTTCCCGTGAAAGAAGCGGTAGCCCCTTCTAAAACGACTGAACAAAATTCAGCATCCCTTGTAAGGAGTGATATTAAGAGACTTCAATATCTACTCACCGATAATATGCTCATTGGCGAAAAAGATCCTGATATTGTAAAGAAAACTACAAAGCTGAGAGATGAACTCACCCAGGTACAATTGCAATTAATCGACGTTCCAATTGTTGAAGATAATACCAATAGTGCAGAGCTCGACAGGTATTTTAACAGTCCTAGGGTGAATAAAAAGTATCGTCTTAAAAAATAGTTCCCATAGAAATTTTAACCATGTAGAAATTTCTCTATCACCGGAAATAATTTCTCCGGTTCTTCCACCTGCGGATTATGTCCTGATTTTTCGAATATCATAAATTGTGCCTGTGGGCAATATTCTTTGTACTTTACCATCATGTAAGGCACAGCAACACGATCAAAACGGCCACCATAAATAAGCACCGGCATAGTGAGATTTTTTAAATCTTTCCTGTAATCAAAATTACCAATATCACTTCCAACAATAAAGTCGCCATCTTTACCAACCATCTGGTAATATAATTTTGTATTCATCGGATTGGGATATGGTTTTCTGCCACGGCCCAAAAAGTTATTTGGGTTATAAGCATATAAAAAACCATAAGGAACTTTACTATATAATTCCTGGTGTTGAGGATCACTGGATACACCGCCTGCTTCACGAAATTTCATTAATGAATCCCAAACTTCAGGGTAGTTGGTTTTTATTTCATGGTTGCTGTTGTCGTCATTTTCCTGCCACATTATAAAGCTGTGAAAAGTATTGGCCAGTATGAGATGGTTAACATGAGATGGATATTTTAAAGCATAGCCCTGCGCAACAAGTCCGCCATAAGAATGGCCAAGAACATTTAATTTATCAAAATGCAAAGCAATGCGAAGACCTTCAATGTCTTCAATATCACGCGCCAGTGAATATTCTTTTACATCTTTTGCCGTATCGCTTTTGCCTCTGCCGAAAGCATCAAAATAAATAATCTCATTATCCTTTGCTAATGAATCAAACGAACGGTAACCTATATGTGCACCGCCGGGGCCGCCAGGAATAATAATGAGCGGATCTCCTTTACCAACGAGTACTACATACAATTTAGCGCCATTAACAGTGATGTATTTTCCATCAGTATAGCTATCCGGTAATTTTTGTGCATACAACGCATACTGAAATAATACACAAGCAAGAATTAATATTTTTTTCATTCCTTATAATTTAAAAATTAAGGATTGAAGTTAATGGGAATGAGCGACTTTAAAATAGGCAAAAAAAAAATCCCCGCAGAGCAGGGATAAAAAATTATTGCATTACAAATATTTTTTAAATAATTATTCGGCTTTTGTTTCTGAAGTATTTTCCTGCGGCATATTCCACCGTCCGCGACCACAGCGGTTCTTCCATTCAGCCTTGAATTTTTCTCTTTCTTCAGGAGTCATCGCAGCCATCTTTTCCTCAAACCTATTTTTCCAGCCGTTAACTCTTCCCCTGTTCCAGCCTCCTCTGCGACCGAAGCCTCCAAATAAAATTTTACTTAATATCAATATACCCAGGGCTTGCAAAAAAGTTATCGCTTTAACTCCAAATACAGCAGGCAGAATATTGTTCCATAACAACATCACAATTGCTCCAAATAATAAGACGGCCGCGATAAAGAAGATCGGGAACATTATAGCCATCTTAAACTTACCTCTTTTCATTTTATTTAATTTTTATAATATTTTAAAATTGTTTTTGTTTCATTAATAATTCAATAATTCATCTTTCAGCACTTGCAATCTTTCTCTCAAATGAAGTACTGCATAACGCTTACGGCTAATTAGTGTGGCCACACTTAACCCTGTTTGTTCGGCAATATCTTTGAAGGCAATTCCATCAATCTCATTCATAACAAAGACGTCTCTTTGTTCAGGGGGCAGTTCCTGCAGCGCTGCCTGCAACTCTTCCCAGAATAAGTTGCGCAAATAATCTGTTTCCGGGTTATTATCGGTAGTCAGTAACATTTCTCTCCAGTCAAAACCTTCTTCATCTGTTTCTGAAGTACCGAATACATCATCAGCCAATGGCAGTTTATGTTTACGATATTTATCGGTAATCTTATTTCTTGCTACAGTAAACAACCAACTTCCTGCCTGTTCTATTGGCTCCGTACTTCCGGCAAATTGATAAAAAACATCCTGCAGAATATCTTCAGCATCTTCATTACCAGAAACCCTTTGTTTAATAAAACCAAGCAGCCGCCTGCTATATTCCTTAATTGTCTCTGTAATTTTACTACTGCGGTCCGCGGCCATTTGAGTTGCTATATTAAGTGCGTCATCCATTAAACAGGTAGACGAACCATCCGTTAATTTGTTTTAAAGATGAGAAGAAAATTATGAATTATGAATTATGAATTAAAGCCACACTTAAAATAAAACATTTCATTAGTTCATTCGTCTATTTGAATATTAATTCATTTAAAAATAAAAACATGTACTACAATCAGTCAAGTGCCGCAAAAGGCAATTACGGAGGCAGGCACCAGCACCTGTCTATCCGATCAATGCAAAGAGCCGCTGCAAACATCTTCAAAACGGAAAACAGCTATGAAATGCTGGTTTTTGCACCGGGGCGCATCCGTGAACATTTTAAATTAGATGTAAAGGGCAATGAGTTAATCATTTCTTATACGCCACCGGAAGGATTTCCAAAGCAGGAATGGATCAGGCGAGAATACAGCCGCGGAGGATTTGAAAGGACTTTTACCCTGGATGAAACTATTGATGCAGGAAATATTTCTGCAAAATATGTCGATGGTGTTTTACAGGTAACCCTTCCCGTTATACCCGGTAAAGAACAAGCGAAGCATGAAATAAAAATCAGCTAAGCGGCATTAAACAGTTTTTTAAAAGGTGATGACCGGTAAGGTTATCACCGTTTTTGTACGAAAATTTAGCAATATCCTTTCAACCGCATATTCTAACTTTAGAATATGAAACGATGGCTTGTTTTTATAACTTTTTTTTTCTTATCATATAACACGTATGCCCAGGATGCGAATGACTATAGCGAAACAGACAGGCTGGCTCTTAATATTCCTGCTTCACAAACCAATTCAACAACCGATATTGCTGCTTTTATAAATTCTCATTTTGACACAGACAATAAGAAAGTTCGTGCTGCTTATGTATGGGTCATCTCTCACATAAAATATAGTACAGACAGTATTCACAGGGTTATATTAAATGAAGACAGGGATCAGTTGGTAACTTTCGCACTCAGAAGAAGAAAAGGTGTTTGCGAAAACTTTGCTGCCATCTTTGATGATATCTGCAGAAAGGCCGGCCTCAGGTCCTTTGCTGTTGAAGGTTATACCAGGCAAAATAACTCTGTTGATAAACTATCTCATGCATGGAATATTGTTTTCACCGGTAACAAATGGTCTCTTTACGATCCAACGTGGGATGCAGGGCCGCCAGGATATGAACCGTCAAATATTAAATATTTCCAAGTGTCACCTTCCGTTTTTATACAAAGCCATATCCCTTTTGATCCTATGTTTCAACTGTTGAATTATCCTGTTAATTATAGGGAGTTTAATAATGATAATATAAAATCAAAAAACAATACAGCGTATTTTAATTATGCCGATTCTTTAAGTGAATTCGAAAATGCATCATCACTCAAAAGATATACTTCAACCTATAGCAGAATTCAAAATAATGGCGTACCCAACAATATGATCAATACCAAACTAACACAGTTGCGGCTGGAAATAGAGCTGATTTACCAGGTAAAAGATTCTATATTGTATAATGGTGCGATTGCAGATTATAATCACGCAACCAATGAGTTTAATAATTTTCTCACCTATCGCAACAACCAGTTTAAGCCTGAAAAAACGGATGCCGAAGTACAATTAATTTTTGATGATATAGAAAAAAGAATAGCCTCGGCCAGGCAAAAGCTGAAAGAAGTAAATCAATCGAAAGCTACCCTAACTTTAGACACGGGGGATGTAACGTATGCTTTAAATAATCTTTATAATCATGTAAAAGAACAGGAAGTATTTATTAAAAATTATAAGGCAACTGCCAATGATAAATGAATTTAATTTTATCCAAAACAAAGAAATCCAAAAATTTATTTCCTTTTTATTTTTTATTTTTCTCATTCAAATTAGCACCGGCGTAAAATCCAAGATCTTTATTTTTTAATTGCTTGATCGAAAAAGCAATTTGACCCGTATGATAGGAGTAATGTTCAGTAACATGAATGATAATGCCGATACCCGACAAATCAAATCCTTGTACAGAATATGTTTTCAAAAGCCTTTCTTCGTTTAAACTCTCAATTATACGAACCGCTTCATCGACTGTGCTCCTAAGTTCTGAAAACAATTCATTTTTAGTGAAACCATTTCTGGCTGAAAATTCTTTGTCTCTCATTCTTACATCTTCGGTTTCACCGAGAGCTGAAATAGCGTACTGCCTTATGTTTCCGCACAAATGCAAAATAATATTCCCAATGCTATTAGAGTTTTCATTTGAACGTTGCCAGGTTTCTGTTTCATCAATCTCGTTTAAACATTTTAAGATTCGCTTGGTATTTTCATTAATCCGGTAAACAGATTGGCTGATAAATTCGCCTTTAAATAAAGTGTTCATAAAATTTAGTTGTTCTTAGTCCAATCCAAAATTACAATTTCCCATTCATCGCCATTGGGATTTTTGTAGCTATGAACTAATTCAAATCCTATTCTCGCATGGGCATTTATGGACCGCTGATTAGTTTTATGAATTTCTGTTATGGCAAAATTATATTTGTTCCTGAAATGATTTTTATAAGCACTATAGCAATCATCTAAGATTCCCTTTCCCCTGTAGCCATCGGCAATACAAACCTGCCCAACAACTATATAATTAAACGACGAGATTTTTCTACCACGATAAACAACATCATTAAAAGCGTTAAACATTGGGATCAAAACAGGGATATCATTTTTTGCTTCATTGGTCATGGCTAAAAGATAGCCTATAACTTTTTCACCATCTTTTGCAACGATGCTCGCTTCGGTATCATTCATTTTCTTTATTGTTTCAAAACTATGAACTACCGTTACAAATCCCTGCGAGTTTTTCTGTTCCTCTGTAAGACTTTGAGGCAAATTTAATTTTTGGAGTTCAATTATTTGCTGTATGTCTTTATCAGTGTTAGCGGTAGTATAAACTATCATGCATTTCCCTTTTTTAAAAAAGAAAATTAAATATTATTCAGGAATTTTATACTCCTTACTTATATCGTCATACAGTTTGAGAAGATCGTTAGATTTGCCAGCCTTATCAAAAATAGATTCCCACGTACTTAATGGTTCCCATATAAAAGTTCCTTCCATTTTATCACCCGGAAGGGTAAACGCAATTTTATTTACTTCATTTTTAAGCTGAGAATATTCCGCTACGATAACTGGTTTACCATATTTTTCTGTAAGTGCCGTTAAATTACTTTGAAGGTCCTGCAATGTACCATGCCATTTAGGATAATAAGATTCTCCGACAACATCGAATGTCACTCCACGATTGATCATATTATCGAGAAAAAATTCCGATTCCGCATTTTGACCACCTAAAGCAATATGAAGCATAACAATAATTTTCGGATCTATATCTCTAACGGCTGCTATAGCCGCTTTTAAAAGTGTGGCAAGGCTATCGGGATGTTGAATATTACCATCAGGCCACAATATTCCATGATTAATTTCATTCCCGGTTTGAACCATATTGGGTAAGGTTCCCTGTTTCTTTAATTCTGTCAAAACCCGTTTGGTATAATCATACACTTTATTGGTTAGCTCTGTAAAGTTTAAACCTTTCCATGCAGCCGGTTTATATTGCTTACCGGGATCCGCCCAGGTATCGCTATAATGGAAATCAAGCAGAAATTTCATACCTGCTTTTTTGATTCGTTTTGCCATTTCAAGTGTATGCTGTAAATCACAAAAACCTTTTTTTGGCGAATAGCCGATGTCGTTAGCAGGATCCACAAACAACCGTAGTCTTATATAATTGAACCCGTGATCCTTCAGAATTTTAATCACATCATTTTCAACACCATTATCAGAAAATTTTATTCCTCTTGCTTCCAGTTGAGGTAAAAAGGAAATATCGGCTCCCAATATTTTTCCCTGTGGGTTTAATGAAGTAGTTCTTAAAAATTTATTTTCAATATTATTTTTAGTCGTGACAGACAAAGCCTTTGGATTCACTGTTACAATATCAGTTGAGCCCTTCCATAAACCTTCTGAGATTGCTTCAAATTTGATCAATCCTGCTGAAGTGCCTGCCTGTAATATCACCTGGCATTTACCATTGAACAATTTTATCTGCCAGTTTCCATCTATACATTTATCGGGCTCATGGCTGCTCGGGTTACCGTTACCCACACCAATTATTTTGGCATCTCCTGTTATTGAAAATTTAATAAGATTATCCGCATCAGGAACTTCTCTTCCATGTTTATCAACAGCAGTTATATTTACTACTGTAGCATCTTTCCCGTCAGCCAGCATAGTTGTTTTGTAGGGCGTTAATACAACTTCAGCAGGAGCACCGGTAGTTTCAACACTGGCTGTAATTTTTTTACCGTTTTTAAAAGCTATCGCCGATAATGTTCCGGGCTCATAATTTACTTGCCATTGGAGGTGGCTGTTACGAGGCATATTCTTTTTACCCAAACTTTTTCCATTTAAAAAAAGTTCTACGTTATCAGCATTACTGTAAACCCATACATCTATCGGCTGGCCTTCTTTTCCTTTCCAATTCCAGTGCGGAGCAATATGCAATACATCTTTATCTGTCCACCACGATTGATAATAGTAATAAATGTTTTTAGGGAAACCGCACATATCCATAATTCCAAAATGCGAATTAATGTTCGGCCATTCAAATGGTGTAGGTTCGCCGCGATAATCAAAGCCAGTCCATACAAAACCACCCATCCACCATGGCCTTACTGCAGCCAGAGACCACCATTCTTCTGCTGTATTCGCCCACCATGGGGCAGTTATATCTTCATCAGGCAGGTATGCCTTAACGGTATCTTTTTCATAAATACCTCTTGTACTTACCGTACTTCCCATCTCAGTTCCAATAATAGGTTGTTCAGGATGATCCTTATGATAAGGATCCACACCCAGGATGCGGTAATTAAATCCTCTTACCGGAATAACTTCATTAACGCCATGGTAAATGTTAGCAACATCTGCAGCGTATGTGCTTGTACGTGAGGGATCTAATTCTTTTTGTTTTGCTAACAATGTTTGTGCAATTCGTTTACCGGTACTGTTAGTTTGAATGTATCCCTCTTCATTACCGATAGACCACATAAAAACAGAAGGATGGCTCCGGTCCCGCAAAATCATTCGTTCGAACTGGTTGATATATTCAGAACTGCTGTTTAACAACCTTGTTTCATCAAGCACCAACATTCCCAGACTATCACATGCATCGAGCAATTCAGGTGTTGGCGGATTATGTGTGGTACGATAGTCATTCGCTCCCATTTGTTTTAATAAACCTATCCGATAATATTGCAGATAGTCAGGTAGAGCGCTACCCACGCCTGCATGGTCCTGGTGATCGCATACACCTTTAACCTTAATATATTTTCCATTTAGAAAAAGGCCGTCTTTAGTCACAGTAATCGTTCTTATTCCAAATCTTTTATTATAAGAGTCTATAACCTTTCCATTGACTTTAATAACAGTAGTTATTCTGTATAAATACGGTTCATCGACTGACCATAGTTTTGGATTTATTAATGAAATTTTTTCTTTAATTATTTTAGTTTCATTGACATTTAATGAAACCGATTGTTCATTTGTTTGTCCTAAAACTCTTCCAACACGATCGCTAATTATAGAAGTAATGGTACAAGTTGAAGATTTGAGATTTTGATTTTCAAGAGGGTTTTCGATGTTTATAGAAGCTTTATTGTTAGCAACATTTGTATAAACAAAAGTTTCGTTGTTTGCAATGTGTACATTATTATAAGTATTAAGCCATACATGACGATAAATGCCGGCACCTTCATAAAACCAGCCTTCATACTGTGTTGCATCTACTCTTACTACAATTACATTTTCTTTATCGTAATTAATAAAATCAGTAATATCGAACGAACAACCGATGTAACCACTTTTATTATTGCCGAGATAAATTCCATTGATCCACACATTCGCATCACGAAAAATTCCATCAAACTGAATTTGAAAACGTCGCCCCGAATCATTTCTATCTATTGAAAAATGTTTACGATACCAACCAATACTTGTTTCTGGAAAAAGTCCGCCAACGGGCTTATAGCCGTGCGCCATTACATCTAAATTGGGTGAATTTACAAATGGAAGTTCTACCACCCAGTCGTGCGGCACACTTAGACTTCGCCAGGAAGTATCATTAAATTTATTGGCAATCGCAGTGCCTTCAGCCTTACCAGTTTTAGAAAAAATATTGGCAACAGAATAATTGAAATCTTTTGAAGGATCGGACGCATTTCCAAAATGAAATTTCCAATCATCATCAAAATTATTATGCCTGCTATAAAATGTATTTTGAGCAGCGCAAAATTTATTAGCAGAAAAAAATAGAATTGAAATAAATAATACCGGGAGCCAAATTCTTTTCATACCAAACGAAATTTATTTTAATAATTTATTCCAACGAAAAACATGGTTGAAATTATTTAAATGCATCTAATGCAAGAGTAGGCTTACCTCCATTATTGAAGGCTCCCAGCGAATAGCCCTGCCAGTTATTATATGCTTCGGGCTCCCAGTAAAAAACGCCCAATCCTTTATTTCCACTAACGGATTTTGATTTTGCAATGAGATCACTTATAAAGGAATTGCATGCACTTGAATCTGTCCAGCTCATGCCCATTTCGCAAATCATAACGGGTTTGTTATACCGGGTAATCATATCGCTCATGTTGGTTTGACATTGAATATTATAGGTACTCCATGAACCTGTTGGCGGATAAAGCGACATGCCGATAATATCCCATTTAGCCCCGTTATTTTTTAA
>Ga0208717_1000590_pt1 | contig 11937 bp, 15 predicted proteins | sample NGESurF53shallow_FD_184489 | JGI IMG/M metagenome (GOLD analysis project Ga0208717, IMG submission 184489) | Arctic peat soil microbial communities from Barrow, Alaska - NGEE Surface sample F53-3 shallow (SPAdes) | ecosystem: Environmental > Terrestrial > Soil > Wetlands > Peat ... | reverse complement strand
CGTTCACGCCGTCGGGGCAGCCCTGGGTGCTCGGCCAGGGCGCCGTCAGCAGGACCGGGCAGACCGTGGCGGCGGGCTGGGGCGACCTGGAGCCCGCCCTCCCGGCCGCCTGCCAGCGGCTGCTGCTCGGGGCTCCGACGGCAAAGAATGGCGCTTCGATGAACGCCGTGTTCTCCTGCATGCAGTCGCATGGGTGGCGCGGGTTCGTCACCTACCAGCCCGCCAGCCGCTACTGGCCGTTCCAGGGCATCGAGACCGGGATCTACGTCCTGCTGGCCGCGGCGCTGATCGCGGTCACCTTCGTCGTCGTCCGGCGGAGGGACGCCTAGCTCGGACGTGCGCCGGGTCAGCCGGCCGGGTGGCGGCGGTCCATGATCGCGGCGCTCATGGCCGGGCCTTGCACGCCGAGGGCCGACAGGATCGGGGGCGCCAGGCCCTCGCTGACGGCGAGGATGCCCAGTGCCAGATCCTCGACGCCGAAGGGCGCAGTGACGCCCCGGGCCTGCGCCTGGCGGCGGGCACCGTGGAGGGCCTGCCCGGCGCCGGGGCCGAGGGGGAGGTAGGCGCCGTCCCGGCCGGCGAAGGCAGCCGGCCGCGGGTTGAACCAGCGGGGCTTGTGGTGGACGGCCAGGGCGGCGCGGGTGAGAGCCTCCAGGCCGAAGGACGCCTCGGTCGTCGCGCGGACGGCGTCGATATCGACCCCGACCGCAGCCAGCGCGCCGCGGTCCAGGTCGCCGAAGAGTCCTCCGCCGGACTGGCGAACGATCTCCGCCTCGACCCGCTCGGGGGTGACGCCGTGCTCGCGCAGGATCGCGCCGGCCGGCTGGCCGACGGAGCTCAGGGCGAGCAGGAGGTGCTCAGCCCCGAGATAGGGGTGCCCGAGCCCGGTGGCGCGCTCGTAGGCCTGCACCACGATGGCGTTGGCGTCCTCATTGAAGGTCCTGGTCATGACTGCCTCCCGGTTCGCCTGCCGTGCTTGCGGTGCACGGTCTGCTTGGTGACGCCGAGCCGCGCGGCGACCTGCTGCCAGGTCCACCCGCGGCTGCGGGCGTTGTCGACCTGGAGGATCTCCAGCCGCTCGGTGAGTTCCCGCAGGGCAGCCACGGCGCGGAGGCCGGTGTCGGGGTCGCTCCCGGAGGCGGCCTCGGTGATGGCGAGTGCTGATTCCATGAACGTCAGCATATGCTGACGCCCGGTTGGGGTCAACATATGCTGACGAGATACGGGGCCGTGCGCCGTTATTGTGAACGCAGCGGCGGGTCCCGGTTCACGGCTAGTCCGCCGCCAGCCCCTCGATGACGGGCAGCCGCGCCGCGCGGCGGGCGGGGATCACCGAGGCGAGCAGCGCGGCGAGGGCGGCCAGCGCGATGTACCCGGTCATCTCGAGGAAGGGAAAGCTGACAGTGCCGCCGTCGGTGCGCAGGAATGCCCGCCCGACGGCCCAGCCGAAGCCGATGCCGAACGCCACCCCGACGACCGCGCCCAGCACGCCGATCAGCACGGCCTCCAAGCTGATCATCTCCCGCAGCTGTCCCCTGGTGAGGCCGAGCGCCCGCAGCAGCGCGGACTCCCTGGTCCGCTCGAGGGCGGAAAGCGACAGCGTGTTGGCCATGCCCGCCAGCGCGATGACGATGGAGGTCGCCAGCAGGCCGGCCAGCAGGTCGGTCAGCTTGTGGACCGATGAGAGCATGTGCGCGCGCAGCGACGCCTGCGAGGTCACGCCGATGAGCGGATAGCCGGCCAGCGCCGCGTTCACCGCCGAGGCGGAGGCCGTGCTTGACACCCCCGGGCGCGCCTTCACCAGCACATCGGTGACGTCGCCGGCGCCGAACGCGGCGGCGAAGTCCTGCCACGAGACCAGCGCGTCCTCATTGAGCACTCCGTCGGAGAAGATCGCCACCACCCGCAGCGATTGCCTGCCGACCGAGACCCGCCCGCCGACCGCCACGCCCAGTTGCTGGGCTTCGGCGCCGGTCAGGGCTATCCCGCCGGTCCCGTCCACAACCTGGGACAGCGATCCGGAGCCCATGTAGGGCATGAACACGGACTGGTACGCAGACGGCTCAACCGCCATCAGCTGAGCGGCGGAACCATCGATTGGCGCCCTGCGCTGCCTGATGCCTGCCGCCTGGGCGATCAGCGGGCTGGCCTGCGGGTGCGCCAGCGCCAACGGGGGAATGCCTGTCGTTTCCTCCGACAGCAGGTAGTCGGCCGGGAAATGCCTGTTCGTCTCGTGGTCGGCGAATTGGCCGGCCGTCGATAGCACCACCGAGAACAGCGTCATCAGCCCGATCCCGATCGTCAGGGCCGCTGCGGTGGTCGCCGTGCGCGACGGGTTGCGGCGCGCGCCGGTAACTGCCAGCCGCATCCGGACGCCGAGCACCCGGGCGGGCAGCCAGCCGAGCGCGGCCGCGATGGGGCCGACCACGAGCGGCCCGATCGCCAGGAAGCCGAGGAAAAACAGCGTGCCGCCCGCCGCGATCATCACCAGACCGGGCTCGCCGTCCGGGATGCCCGCGACGGTGAGCGCCAGCCCGCCGCCCGCCAGCATCACCGCGGCGACGAGCCGCGTGGCCACGCCGCGGACCCGGCCCTCATGCGGCGCGCGCAGCGCCGCCATCGGAGCCGTCCTCGACGCGGCGGCCGCGGGCAGCAGCGCGGCGCCGACGGTGACGGCCACCCCGATCGCCAGCGACAGGGCCACGGTCCCGCGGCTCAGCGCGACGCTGCCGGAGTTCGCCGCCGCCACCAGCAGCACCGCCACAGCGAGTCCGGCGATGCTCGCCACCAGCCCCATCAACACCGACTCGGTGAGGATGCTGGTCATGACCTGTCGCCGCGTCGCGCCGACGCAGCGCAGCAGCGCCACTTCCCGCAGTCGCTGGGCGAGCAGGGTGCGGAAGCTGTTGTAGATGACAAGCGCGGCCACGACCAGCGACACCAGCGCGAAGATGAGCAAGCCGGTCGACAGCAGGCCCTCGCCGCCCGCGTTCTGCTCGGCCAGCGCCTGAGCCAGTCCCGCGCCGCTCTCCGCGCTCGCGTCACGCAGGTGCAGCATCGCCAGGCGCGCCGCGAGCGCGGGCTGGCTGCCCCCCGGCGCGGCGGCGACGTCGATCCGCTGGTAGCCGCGGGCACCGGTCAGCGACCGCAGCAGCGCGGCGGGCAGCACCAGCACCGCCTCGCCAAGGGCCTGCCCGGAAGCGCCCATGTCGATGATCCCGGTGACCACCAGGCGGCGGGTACGCCCGGCTTGGTCGACAACGGTAACCGGGGAGCCCGGACGCACGTGGTCGAGCGCCGCCGTGTCCTGGTCGAGCAGCACGCTCCCGCCGCCGGAGACCACCGTGTAGAAGCGGAAGCGTGGGTCGGCGGGCAGGTCGATCGCCGTGGCCGAGTCGGCACGACCGTCGGTTCCGACTAGCGGCAGCGAGGCCTGGAGCCTGCCCTCGGCCGCGGCGACGCCCGGCACGGCCCGCACCGAGGCGAGGTCAGACAGCGGAAGCGTCGCCCCGTCGGCCGGCTGGACGGCGGCATCGACGTTTTTCGCCTGCGCCGCGAACTGGCTGTAGTAGGAGGCCTTCACGGTGGCGGTGTAGATCAGGGTCGCGGCCGTGAACGCGACCCCCAGTGCGACGGCGAGCGCGGAAAGCAGCAGCCTCCGCCACCGGGCGCGCAGCCCGGACAGGGTGACGGTCAGCATGCCGGCGCCTTGAGCGCGTCGAGGATTTCCGCCGCGGTCGGAGCCAGCAGTTCCCCGTGCAGGCGCCCGTCGGCCAGGAACACCACCCGGTCGGCGTACGACGCGGCGACGGGGTCGTGGGTCACCATGATGACGGTCTGGCCCAGCTCACGGACGGAGTGACGGAGGAACTTGAGCACCTCCGCCCCGGAGCGGGAGTCCAGGTTGCCCGTCGGCTCGTCGGCGAAGATCGCCTCCGGCCTGGTGACCAGAGCGCGCGCGCAGGCAACCCGCTGCTGCTGGCCGCCGGACAGCTCCCCCGGCCGGTGCCCGAGCCGGCCGGCGAGGTCGAGCACCTCGACCACCTCGCGGAACCAGCGCGGATCCGGTCTGCGGCCGGCCAGCTCGAGCGGCAGCAGGATGTTCTGCTCCGCGGTGAGCGCGGGCAGCAGGTTGAACGACTGGAAGATGAAGCCGACCCGGCTCCTGCGCAACAGGGTCAGCGAGCGATCAGACAGCCCGCTGAGCTCGGTGCCGCCGATCGTCACCGAACCCGACGTGACCGTGTCCAGCCCGGCCAGGCAGTGCATCAAGGTGGATTTCCCTGACCCGGAGGGTCCCATGATGGCGGCGAACTCCCCGCTGCCAAAGCTGATCGTCACCCGGTCCAGTGCCAGGACCGGGTTCGTGCCTTCTCCGTAGACCTTGCAAAGATCCTTCGCTGTGAGCATGCAGCCGACGATAGGAGCGAGCCCCCGGCTCGCGCGTCGGGCGCGACGCTGAGTTCTCCGCTACGCGCCGGCGCGTACCAGCCTCATCTCGTAGGCGTAGACGACCGCCTGCACCCGGTCCCGCAGGCCGAGTTTGCCGAGGATGTGGCTGACGTGCGTGCGGACCGTCGCCTCGGACAGGTACATCCGCTTCGCGATCTCCGCGTTGGAAAGACCGAGTGCGACCTCGCGCAGCACGTCGATCTCGCGCGCGGTCAGCGGCACGCCCGGCACAGCCGATCCGCCCCCAGGCCGGGCCGGGCTCGCGATGGTGCTGAACTTGTCGAACAGCCGCCGGGTAGTGCTCGGGGCGACGACCGCGTCGCCGGAATGAACGATTCGTATCCCGTCGGTCAGGTTCCTGGCGCCGGTGTCTTTCAGCAGGAAACCCGACGCGCCGGCCGTGGCGCGCGTTCGAGACGCTGCAGGTTGGTGCGGTGATCCTCAACGACTCGCCGACCTACCGGATTGATCACATGCCCTACGGCGGCGTTAAGGACTCCGGGCTGGGGCGGGAAGGGATTCGCTACGCCATCGAGGACATGACGGAGAGCCGACTGTTTGTCATCGCTCAGCCCCGGTAGCGGGTGCCGCTGAGAGGCCCCGACAGTCACGTCAGCCCGACACCTGGGATGCGCGGTCGACGACTTGGTCGTACTCGGTCATGATCCGGGTCGGGGAGATGCTGGTGGGGAAGGCCAGGACTCGTCCGGTGGCGCGCTCGACGACGCAGAAGGACCCGCCGCGGACCGACTCTTCGCTCATCCAGTCCTCGCGGACGAGCCAGCCGGAGGCGAACTCCTCCAGGTGCCAGCCCTGGCCGTCGGCGGCCGTGGCCGGGCCGATGGCCTCGGTTGCGATGCGGTGCGCGTCGTCACTGGTGATCATGGTGCACGACCTTCCCGTCCGGGGTGAAGTAGATGGCGTCCGAGTACGACATGCCGTTCTCATCGAAGCCGAGACCGTCGTTGGACGGGGGCCAGTCTTCGAAAAGGGCTGACTGCCCGTCGACTGCCAGGATCTTCCCGTCGTGATTCACGGCGTTGAACCAGTGCCCGGGCGCGTCGGCGCGGTCGAAGCCGACGACGGCCGAGCTTCCGGGACCGAGCTCGCGCAGCCGCTGCGCGATGCCGGTCATGGACGCCGCCTCCGGGGCCTGGCCCGCCCACTCGGTCATCACCGCGGGGCGTTCGCCGCCCGTAGGCCGGCTCGCGAGCTCGGCGGCCGCGACGGGGGCCCCGTGCCAGGTGCTGTCGGCTGACCGGGCGCACTCTCCGCAGTTGTTCGGCCGCTCGTTCCTGTCGCGGCCGGGGTAGATGTCGCCGACCCAGCCCGCGGGGTGCTCGGCCGGGCCCTCAACCTGCGGCGGCGGATCGGCCGTCCGCGCGTACCGGTCGGGATACCTCTCGGCCATATCGGGCCGCTTCGCCGCCTCGGCGCCGGCCGCAGGATCGCCGTCGCCCACCCGGCGAGAATCCGCGGCAGGCGCCGTCCTCGCGTGCACCGCGTCGACCGTGACGCGGTACGCAAGCGCGCACTCCCGCCGGGTGCCGGCGTCAGCGATCGCGCAGCGATCGGCAATAGCCACCGCGCCCTCGGACCGGGGCGCGTCGGGGGCGGCGTCCGGGTCGCCCGGCGGCCGGTCCATCCCTGACATGACGAGCCCCGCTTCCGGTTACGCCGCTGCTGCCCGCAGGCGTGACACCCAAAGGCGCACCTAAAGTCGTCTACATCAGTAACGGCGTGTGGTCGACTTTGGTTCAGCGCTCTCACAGCCGCGCGTCCGTGCGATTCAGAGTGGCAGGCCCATCACGATCGAGTCCCGCTTCGGCCCATGACGCGAGGCGCCCGGCCAGCGCGCGCATCCGGTCTCGAAGCTCGTCCGGCTCCTCGATGACGAACGGGAGGCCGAGGCCCGCCAGGGCGGACGGGACCCAGTCGAGCCGTTCGACGCGCCACCGCACCCGCACCCAGCCGGGTTCCCCGTCCGCCGGGTCGATGACGGTGGCCGGCCCGGGCAGCCGCAGCCGCGTCCGCACCGCCCGCTCGTCGCCTTGGACCCGCACCGAGACCGCGTGCGGGTAGGACGCCCCGGAGACTGCCTCGGTCACCACGGTCGCCGGGTCGAACCCGGCTGGCACCTGGAACTGCCCGTCCTGGACGGCAACGCGGGTGATCCGGTCCAGCCGGAAAGAGCGCACCTCGTCGCTGCCCGAGTCCAGGCCGGTGGCGTACCACCGGCCCTCGAGGGCGACAACGCCATAGGGCTGCAGCACCCGCTCGGTGGCCCGGCCGTTCCTGTCGGTGTACATGATCGCGAGTGGCTGACGCCGGACGGCTGCCCCGGCGACGGCAAGCAGGATTCCCGTCTCCGGGGTCACCGGGCTGCGGCCGTCGTCGGTGTAGGAAGTCGCCGCGGACAGCGCGGAAAGCCTGGTGGCGAGCGCGCGGGGCAGCACCCGCCGAACCTTGGCCTCCGCGCTCTCAACGGCGACCGCGGCATCCGGGTCCAGGGCCGCGCGCCGCGCGCCGGAGAGGCCGAGGAGCACGGCGACCGCCTCGTCGTCGGTGAGCATGAGCGGCGGCATCCGGTAGCCGGGCGCGAGCCGGTAGCCGCCGTACCTCCCGCGGACGGATTCGACCGGGACGTCGAGGTCGACGAGGTGATCGACGTAGCGCCGGACGGTCCGCTCGTCGACCCCCAGGCGCCCAGAGAGCTCGCGCAGGGTCCGCGTGCCGCCCATCTGGAGGATGTCCAGCAGCGCCAGAACACGGGCGAGAGGCTTGGCCATGCGAAAGCTTCCCCAGCGATAGTGGGCGGATTCTGTCCAGTATCCACTCTAACGTCGGTCACAACGACACGAAGGGACCTGTCATGGAATTCGTTTCTATCCGCCTGATCACCACCGACGTCGAGCGCCTCGCGGCCTTCTGGGAGCAGGTGACCGGCCTGACCGCCGCGCGGCCCGCCCCCGTCTTCGCCGAACTCCGAACCCCGGCCGGGACCATCGCCATCGGCGCTCCCGCGACCGTGGCAGTGCTCGGGGACGCCGCCCCGGCGCCCGGCCAGAATCACTCCGCCATCATCGAGCTGCGCGTCGACGACGTCGACGCGCACCGGGAACGCATCGCCGCCCTCGCCGTCGAGATCGTGCTGGAGCCGACTGACATGCCGTGGGGCAACCGCTCGATGATCCTGCGCGACCCCGACGGCGGGCTGGTCAACCTGTTCACCCCCGTCACCCCGGAGGCGAAGGCGAAACACGGCCTGTGACTCCGCCCAACAACCCTTTCGGCTACCGGGTCACCGGACGTGGTCGAGGACAATGTCGGCCACCCGCGCGACAGGGACCGTGGTGACCACTTCGAGCGTGGCCGAGGCCCGCAGCAGCGGTTCCACCGTCTGCTGGTACCGGAGCGTCTCGGCCAGCTCGGCCGGATCCTTCCCGTAGGGATTGGCGGTGCGGGCGGCCAGCCGTTCGGTCAGGATCTCGGGCGGTGCGCTGAGCAGCACGATGTGGTCGAAGCGAGGATAGAAGAGACCCTGGTTGCGGGTCGTGCCCTGGACGAACAGCACGCCAGGGAACTCGTCGGGAGCGCTGCCAAGCAGCGCGTTGATCCGGTCCTCGCGCCACAGGCTCTCACCGTCGACGGTGTGGAAGTAGCCACCGTAGTCGGTGTCGACGGTCCGGTGGCCGCGGGCGGCGAGCTCGTCGAGCAGCGAGCTCTTGCCCGCTCCGGACATCCCGGTGATCAGCACGCGCTTCACATTCCCGCCCCTTCCTGCCGGATCAATCCTGCCCGTCCATATTCGCTCGCATCGTCAGAAGGCGCGCCGCTAGCCTGTCAGGGTGACCAGCCAGACTCGCTCATCAGGGCCACGTAGCCGTTCCTCGGACCTTGCTCTTCGGCTTCGGCCGCTTCGCGGCGACGATGAGGCGGCGTACCGGAGCGCTCTTGCGGTCATGGCGGCGGAGGGCTTCGCCTTCGGCTTCGGGCTTGAGCCGGGCGTGCAGTGGAGCGCTGCTCTGCAGACCCTCGACGAGCGGCGTCGCGGGTTGAAGCTGTCGCCCGACCAGGTTCCCGCCACCTTTCTGGTGGCGGACGTCGGCGGGACCATCGTCGGCCGGGCCCACCTCCGCCATCAGCTGAACGACTTCCTCTACCGCGAGGGCGGGCACATCGGCTACTGCGTGCTGCCCACCTACCGGCGCCGCGGCTATGCGACCGAGATTCTGCGCCAGAGCCTCACCGTCATCCGCGCCATCGGCGTCGGCCGGGTGCTCCTCACCTGCGACGACGACAACGCCGGCTCGATCGCCGTGATTGAACGCTGCGGCGGTGAGCTGGACTCCGTGACCAGCGCCAGCCCGTCAGAGCCGCCGAAGCGCCGCTACTGGATCGATTGACCTGCGGGCTTGATCAGCGGCGCGTCGCGCGAGAGCTCACGGAAGCCGAGGCCGTAGTACAGTGCGCGGGCCGCGGGATGGGCGGGCGCGCCCAGGCAGACGACCGTCATGTGAGCGGCGCCGGCCGCCCGCGCCCGATGCATCCCGTGCAGCATCATCGCCCTGGCCAGCCCCAGCCGCCGGTAGCCCGGATGGGTACCGACCGGTTCGAACTCAGCGGTCTTGTTCGCCTCGTCGAACCACATGATCGTCGAGGCTGCCATCGTCCCGTCCGGCGCTTCCACCAGGACGTGCAGGTCGCCGCGATAAGCCGCCGTATGCCTGACGCTCTCGTAGGCCTCGGCCGTGTACGACGAGGGCGCCCAGGCGTCCACGTGGGCCTGGACCGCGGCCTGCGGCCCGGCCTCGTCGGCGGTGCGGAACCGGAATCCGTCTGGCAGCGTCGGCTGCTCCACGTCGATCAGGTCCCGCTCGTTGAGCTGGGTCCAGCCGCCGTCGTCGCCGAGGGAGGCCAGGTCGGCCTCATAGCCGTGCGCCGCCCATCGCCCCAGGGCGAACTCATCGCTCGCGGACGAGATCGCCGAGCGCTCGAGGCCGGCCGCCACGTCGTCGTACCAGACGATCACCTCGTCAACCAGTCCCGCGTGGTCGGGATGGACCTGATACGTCACTTCGGCGCCGGTGACGTCTCTCACCGACCCATCGCTCCGCTTCATCCGGCGCGGCAGAAGGGCCCAGGCGAACGCCACCAGCTCCCCGCCGGAGAACCACAGCCGCCGGGGCCAGGTCGCGCGGTAGGCCGCCTGCCCCTGGCCCCAGACCCAGGCCAGTTCGCCGTACGACGCGCCGGCGCTGATCAGGTCCGGCCGGAGGGCGGTGACGCGCTGCGCCAGACCCTGCATGAGCTCCACGTCCGCGGCGGTGACAAGCTCGACGTTGGTCATGGCGTGCCACTGTGCCAGCATCCCGCAGAGCCGTCGAACGGTTTTCCCGGCGGCCGGTCAGCCCTGCGCCTCCAGCTCCGCCATGTCGTCGGCAGTCAGGTCTACTCGGCTGGCGCCCATGTTCTCCCCGAGGTGCTCGACGGAGCCGGTGCCACCAATCGCGAGCATCACCGGTGACCGGGCGAGCAGATAGGCCAGTGCGACCTGCGGCACCGTCGCCTCATGCCGCTTGGCGACCGGCTCCAGACGGGTCACGTCCAGCGGGTTGGTGCCGCCGCCGAGCGGGAAGAACGGCGCGAACGCGATCTCAGCGGCCTCGCAGTCCGCCAGCAGTCCGGGATCCTGCTGCCGGTGCACGTGGAAGTGATTCTGGACCGCCGCGACGGGCGCGATCGCGCGGGCCTCGGCGAGCTGCGCCCGGTCGATGTTGCTCACCCCGAGATGCCTGATCAGCCCCTCTTCGCGCAGCCCGGCCAGCGCCTCGAAGCGTTCTCCGACCGATTCGCCCGAGGCTTCGCTCCGGCCGCCGATCCGCAGGTAGACGAGGTCGAGCCGGTCCAGGCCGAGACTGGTCAGGTTCTGCTCGACCAGTTGGCGGAGCCCGGCCGCGTCGGACTGCCCCTCCGGGAAGCCATTCGGGCCAAGCAGCGGCCCCACCTTCGTGGCGATCACCAGGTTCTCCGGGTACGGCGACAGCGCCTCGCGGATCAGGTCGTTGGCCGCGACATCGCCGGCCCGGTAGAACCAGGCCGTGTCGATGTGGTTGACCCCGAGCTCGACCGCCCGGTGGAGCACGGCCATGCCCTCGGCGCGATCCCGGGCGGGTCCGTACAGCCCGCCGCGGGCCAGCCGCATCGCCCCGAATCCGAGGCGGTTGATCGTCAGGTCCTGGCCGAGCCGGAATTCCCGGCCGGGCCGGGGCGTGTCATGTGCCGTCATGGCACCCAGCCAACCGCACCCGGTCCCCCCGCGGGTCCGGCTGGCAGGAACCTGTCACGCGGGCGCGCGGGCGATACTGGGGCATGGAAGCAAACCAGGTCGCCGTCCTGCACGGCGATGCCGAGTTCGCGGCCAGGACGGGCCACCTGTTCGCCGCCGCGCGCACCACGTTCGCCTGCGTCGTCAGGGATCCGGGCACCTGGGCGCGGGTCTCCGCGCGTCATCGGGCGAGCGTGCCGGCCGGGGTGGCGGTGACGAAGCTGGTCAGCCCGGCCGTGCTTGCCGGTGAGCAGTATCGTGATCAGCTCCGCGAGATAACGGCGGCGGGCGCGCAGGTCCGGGTTTGCGGCAGCGCGCTGCCGCACGAGACGATCATCATCGACCAGCGGATCGCGATCATCGCGGGCGGGCACGCGCCCGCCGGGCGTGAGTACACGGTGACCACCTCGCCGGCCCTCGTCGCGGGGGTGAGCGACCTGTTCCGGGCGGCGTGGTCGGCGGCCGTCGACTTCGGCTCTTACCTGACCCGGGAGGCGCCTCCGCTCCTCGACGACTGCGCGCGCGACGTCCTGCGCGCGCTGGGCGATGGACTCACCGATGAGGCGGCGTCGCGTCGGCTCGGGGTGTCCCTGCGGACCTATCGCCGCCGGGTGGCCGACCTGTTGATGGCGCTGGAGGCCGACTCGCGATTCCAGGCCGGCCTGCGGGCCGGCCAGCTCGGCCTCGCCCGCTAGTCCTACCGCCCGCGAAGCGGCACGTGGCGAGGTCCTGCGGCGTGGCGCGCTGTTGACCGGGCGGCCGATCTCCTCGAAGAACCGGCCTAGCTTCGCCGTCGTGATCGGTCGATTTTGTTCATCCGTGGGCCACAGAGTGTTCGCGGTGGCGCTCCTGACGCTGAACCTGTTCGTGTCACGCTCCGAACCGGGTCACTCTCACTGCGGGAGGTACGTGCCATGAAGAGCGACGCCCCACTGAGCAGTCGACGGTTCATCGCTCACTCGGCCTCCGCTGTCGCGGCCGGCCTGGTGGTCCCCGGCCTGATCGGTGGCGAGGCTCACGCCGCGACCTCGGTCCGCCAGGCCGCCTCGCCCGCGTTCAGCCCGCCTGTGTTCACCGCGCAGGCGCAGGCCGAGGCGCTGCGGGCCCTCGGCCGCGAGACGCTGCGCCTCCCCGGCTCGCGTCCGTACCCGCAGTTG
>Ga0208717_1000589_pt1 | contig 11953 bp, 12 predicted proteins | sample NGESurF53shallow_FD_184489 | JGI IMG/M metagenome (GOLD analysis project Ga0208717, IMG submission 184489) | Arctic peat soil microbial communities from Barrow, Alaska - NGEE Surface sample F53-3 shallow (SPAdes) | ecosystem: Environmental > Terrestrial > Soil > Wetlands > Peat ... | reverse complement strand
CGCCGGGTGCCTTGTCCTTGCCACCGCAACCTCCCGCGAGCACCGGCCAGCCCGCTCGCTGTGAACGGACGAAACGACTCGACACTGCCCACATCGGTGACAACCATGCCATGCCGCTCCGCCCGTCGGCTTGGGCGGTCGCCCGTGCGGTCACCAGTTGGCGGCCAACAGGTCCGCCACCCGCGCTGCGGCGGCGGCCGAGCCAGCGCCGGGAAGCCAGCTGCAGGCGAGGCCGATCGCGGCGACCCGTCCGGTCTCTTGCAGCAGGCTCACGGCGTCGGCCACCGCGGCCATAGCCGGGCCGCCGGCGGCCGGGTAGCGGAGGCCGGGCAGCTCGGCGGGATCGACCACGTCCATGTCTACGTGCACGTACAGCGGGCCCTCGGGTAGCGGGGCGCCCTCGAGGTCGGCCACCGCGCAGGTTGTGATCGCCGAGCCGGCCAGGTAGGCCTCCTCGGGAGGATCCAGGTCACGGGCGCCGACGAGCATAATGCCGGGCTCAGGAACCGGCCGGAGGCCAAGCGCCGCGGCGATCAGCTCCGGCCGGTGCCCCGTCAGCAACCGCAGCGACATCCCGGCCAGGTACCCCGACGCGCTGGTCTCCGGAGTCTGCACGTCCCCGTGCGCGTCGAGCCAGATGATCCCGGGGCTCAGCCCGGCCCGCTGCAGGCCCGCGACGGTGCCGAGAGCGGTCGCGCAGTCCCCGGACAGCACAGTCACCGGGGCCGGCTCAGCAGCGACCGTCTCCGCCACCCTCGCGTACAGGAAGGCCAGCCGACCCCAGGTGTCGCCCGGTGGCAGCTCTGGGGTGACAACGGTCCGCCTGCGATCTGCCCGTGGCGGGAGGATCAGATCAGGCAGGTACTCGTCGAGGTGGTAGGGAACCGCGACAACGCTCACGTCGCTCACCGTAACGCGCCAGCCGGCCGCGTCAATCTGATTCGCGCCTCCTCCGCTTCTAGGGCAGGGGCTGCGCGATCTCCCAGGTGTTGCCCGCCGGGTCCGCGAAGGCCGCCGTGCGCCGGCCCCACGGCCGGTCGATCGGGCCGTTGAGCAGCTTCACCCCGTGCGCCAACAGTTCGGCGCACACCGCGTCCGCGTCGCCTACCTCGACGGTCAGCAGTGCGCGAGAACCGCCGGGCGCGGCAACCGGGATCGGCTCGACCAGCGTGGGCGCGTTGGACACGTGAAGCAGGTTGATGATCAGATTCGACATCTTCACCACGGCCGAGGCGTCGTCCTCGTAAATCACCTCGAGGCCGAAGACCTCGTTGTAGAACTTCTTGGATTCGGGCAGGTCCTCGACGAACAGGGTGATGACGTCGAGCTGCCTTAGTGCCTTGATCATGAATGCTCCTCGGTCTGATGGGGTCTGTCGTTACCCCGACGAACCGCGCTCGCCGGATTCGACACCCAGCCGCTGCTGATTTGCGCCTGCCGCGCCAGAGCGTTTCCAAAGGGGTCGTAGTAATCGGCGGGGGCCTCGGCTGCGGCCGCGATCGCCAGCCTGCTGTCCATCGCGCCCGGCGGCGGGGCCGTCCAGTTGCTGCAGGAGTACCTGGGCGGTCTGACGGAAGAAAGCCCGGTCGCCGACGCCCTGGCCGGGCGGCTCGGCGGGGAGGACGCCGACGCTCCCGACGCCGAGGTGGCCCTCAACGCCGGCCGGCCGAGCAGGCGGCCGCCTCGGGCGAGATCAGTCAGTCCGGCGACAACGGATCGAACGGCTCAGGAGGCGGCTCGAGTACCGGGAACGGCGGCGGAACCGACGACGGGGGAGACGATGGCGGCGGTGGCGGCGGCGACGACGGGGACTAAAACGACGCGACCGCAGCCTACCGAGGGCGGAAGCTGTCGAGTAGTTCGCTGAGCATCTGCCGCTGGCGGCCGGCGGTGACCTGGCCGGGGTAGAGCACCCGCTGGGCGCTGAGCCCGTCGATCAGCACCAGCAACTGGTGAGCGGCCAGGTCGATGTCGAGGGAGTCGCGAAGCTCGCCGAGCTTGAGCGCTTCCGTCAGGTGTCCGCGCAGTCGCCCCGCGAACCGGTCGAACTCGGTGTTCTGCATCGCGCGCAGCTCGGGACTTCCCAGCGCCCGCCCCCAGAAACTGATCTCGATCTGGGCCTCGAGGTCACGCTCGTCATCGAGCGGCAGCGCCTCCAGCATGATGACGTGGAGCGCGTCGAGACCGGCTAGGCCGGCCGCCCTGGCGTCCATCCGGGCAGTGACCCGGCGGTGCGAGAGCACAAGCGCCGCCCCCAGGATGTCGGCCTTGTCGCCGAAGTAGTGCGCCAGGATGCCCGGCGAGCAGTGCGCCTCGCGGGCGATGGCCCTGATGGTGGCCTTGGCGATGCCGTCGCGCGCGATCACCCGCCAGGTTGCGGACAGGATCTCGTCACGCCGCTCATCCCAGTTGACGATTTTCGGCATAACGCTCAAAACTCCCGGACGGTGTTTTCCGGCCGCCCCTGTTTTTTTATCGGACGTCCGTCTAACATCCCCCATAATGTACCCCACAGGCTCCGATGGGCTCGGGTCGGCTCGGACCGAGCTCGTCAGATACGGCAATCGCCTGCTCGCCGACGGACTGTCCATCGGCAGCGCGGGCAACCTCAGCCTGCGCGTGGGCGACACCGTGGCGATCACCCCGTCCGGGATCGCCTACCCGGACATGCAGGCCGCCGACATCTGCTTCGTCACGCTGGCGGGCGCGCTGCTCGCCGAGGAGAAGACAGGCCGGCCGGAAGCGCAGTCCTCGGAGACGCCGATGCACCTGGCGATCTACGCGGCGACCAGCGCGGGAGCGGTCGTGCACACGCACTCGCCCGAGGTCATCGCGCTGTCGGCGGCGCGCAGGGAACTGCCCGCTATCCACTATGCGATCACCGGTCTCGGCGGACCGGTCCGGGTAGCGCCGTACGCGCGCTTCGGGTCGGCGCAGCTGGCCGAGGCCGCCGTCGCGGCGCTTGACGGCCGCAGCGCGGTCATCCTGCGCAACCACGGGGCGGTCACCTACGGGGCCGATCTCGCGCAGGCCTACCACCGGGCGCTGCTCCTCGAGTGGCTGGCCCGCACCTACCGGCTGGGGCTGGCCTACGGGGAACCCGCGGTGCTGTCGGCGGCCGAACTCGCCGAGGTGGCCGCTGAGAGCCGACGGCGCCGCTACGGGACGCGAAAGGCGTCGAGCTCATGACCGGCGACCCCAGCGCCCCCCAGGGAACGCCCGCCCGGGCGACACGGGCACCAGGCCCGCTGGGTCCGGTGACGGTGCTCGGAGCCCACATCCTGGACGTGCTCGGCCGACCGGTCGAGGCCATCCCGCCCGGCCAGGGCAGCGCCCGGCTCACCGAGATCCGGGCCACGGCGGCCGGGACGGCGGCCGGGACAGGCGTCGACCTCGCCAAGCTGGGCGCCAGCGTGTTCGCGGTCGGCGCGATCGGCGACGACCTGCTCGGTGACGTGGTCATCGCCGCGATGGCGAGGCATGGCGTCGACACCAGCGGGCTGAGCCGCAAGAGCGGGGTGCAGACATCGGCCACCATCTTGCCGATCAGGGGGAACGGGGAGCGCCCGGCCTTGCACGTCCCCGGCGCGACGTCGCTCCTCGAACTCGCCGACGTTGACCTGGACCGGGTGCGCCGCAGCCGGGCGCTGCTGGTCGGCGCGCCGGACGCACTCGGCGCCATCGTCGGCGAGGGGCTGGCGCAGGTGGTCGCGGCCGCCCGGGCCGGGGGAGCGCTGGTCGCGGTGGACGTGCTCCACCCCGGCCAGCCGAGGGACCTCCAGCGGATCTCCGGGCTGCTGGGCGCGGCGGACTGGTTCCTGCCCAACGACGATCAACTGCTCGCGCTCACCGGCCGCACCGACCTCGCGTCGGCCATCGCGGACGTGCTGGCGCTCGGCGTCGGCGGCGTGGCGGTCACCTGCGGCGCGGACGGCTGCGTGGTCGCCTCGCGGGACGGCGGCCCCCCGGTACCGCTGCCCGCCATCAAGGTCGACGTCGTGGACACCACCGGCTGCGGTGACGGCTTCACCGCGGGCATGCTGGCCGGGCTCCTGGTCGGTACCGGGCCCGTCGACGCCGCGTGGCTGGGCATCGCCTGCGGCTCGCTGGTCGCCACCGGACTGGGATCGGACGCCGGGATAGCCGGCCTCGACCAGGTGCTGGACTTCCTCGGCCGGTCCCAGCCGTCCGTGGCCGACCGGATCGCCGCCGCGGCCGCGCGGCGAGCACATCAGCACGCGAAGGAGCGGGTCCATGACTGAGGAGCACCCAACGAAGGCGGGCAGCACCGAGGACCAGCGGCTGCGGGAGCGCGCCCAGGCGGTGATCCCGGGTGGGATGTACGGGCACCAGTCGGCCGCGTCGCTGCCCTCGGCTTTCCCGCAGTTCATGCACGGCGGCCGCGGCGCGCGGATCTGGGACGTCGACGGGAACGAGTACGTCGACCTGATGTGCAGCTACGGGCCGGTTGTGCTGGGCCACCGGCATCCGCGGGTCGAGCAGGCGGCTGCGGCGCAGGCGGCCCTCGGCGACTGCCAGAACGGCCCAGGGCCGGTGATGGTGGATCTCGCCGAACTGCTGGTGCAGACCGTGGGCCACGCGGGCTGGGCGATGTTCGCCAAGAACGGCACCGACGCCACCACCATGTGCTGCACGATCGCCCGGGCGCAGACCGGGCGGCAGAAGATCCTGGCCGCCACCGGCGCCTACCACGGGGCCGCGCCCTGGTGCACGCCGCGGCCGGCCGGCGTCACCCCGCAAGACCGCGCCAACCTCGGCTACTACACCTACAACGATCTCGCCAGCGTGCAGCGCGCCGCCGCCGAGGCGGGCGACGACCTGGCGGCGATCGTGGTCAGCCCGTTCAAGCACGACGCCGGGTACGACCAGGAACTGGTCGACCCCGCGTTCGCCCGAGGGCTCCGCGCACTGTGCGACGCCACCGGGGCGGCGCTGATCCTCGACGACGTGCGCTGCGGGTTCCGGCTGCACCTGGGCTCGAGCTGGGAACCGATCGGGGTGTCGCCCGACCTGTCGGCCTGGAGCAAGGCGATCGCGAACGGCCACCCGCTCGCCGCCGTGCTCGGCAATGACGCGTTCCGCGACGGGGCGCGGCAGGTGTTCGTCACCGGCTCATTCTGGTTCTCCGCCGTCCCGATGGCGGCCGCGATCGCCACGATCACGGCGCTGCGCGAAGAGCGGGCGATCGAGTCGATCCAGCGGGCCGGCACCGAGCTGCGGGACGGGATCCTGGCGCAGGCGCGCTCGTGGGAGCTGCCGGTCAACTACACCGGCCCGGTGGCGATGCCCTACCTCTCCTTCGCCAGGGACACGGACCGGGAGCTGGCCGGCCTGTTCGCGGCCACCGCCCTGCGCGGCGGCGTCTACCTGCATCCACGGCACAATTGGTTCGTCTCCGCCGCCCTGACCGGCGACGACATCGCATTGACGCTCGAGGCGACGGACCAGGCGTTCGCCGCCGTCCGCAAGCAGCTTGGCCACTGAGAAGCCAGTGAGAAAGGTTCCCATCCGGATCGACCCGTAGAAACCCCGCCGAAAGAAGGCCTCCCTTGTCCGGTACAGCAGCCGATCCCAACCCGCCAGTGCCTGCCCCCGCCCAGCCGTCCGCGGCGGATCAATCCGAGTCGATCCTGCAGCGGGCCGGCTACAAGCCGGAGCTCAGGCGGTCGCTGCGGTTCTTCTCGATGTTCGCGATCGCGTTCTCGATCATCTCGATCACCACCGGCATCTTCCTGAACTTCGGATTCGGCCTCGCCTACTGGGGCCCGGCCGCCATCTGGACGTGGCCGATCGTCGCGGTCGGCAACATGATGGTCGCCTTGGTCGTCGCCGAGCTCGGCACCCGCATCCCGCTGGCCGGCTACGCCTACCAGTGGAGCGCCCGGCTGGTGAACCCCACCTACGGCTGGTTCGTCGGCTTCGCGGGGCTGCTGTACATGGCCGTCGGCGGCGGCGCGATCATGCTCTCGGTCGCGGCCCCGCTGCTGCTCAGCGAGTTCAACATCGACACCCCGAGCCCGCACCTGGTGCTCGCGGTGGCGATCATCTTGATGCTGCTGCCGGTCGTCATCAACATCATCAGCATCCAGGTGGCGGCCCGGGTCAACAACATCGCGGTGTTCACCGAGATCATCGGGACCGTGGTGTTCGGCGTGCTGCTGCTCGTGCTGTGGGGCGTGCGCTCCAAGCCAACGCCGTACGGCGCGGGCATCCTCACCAGCACCGCCTCCGTCTACCACAACCCGACGTGGTACGCCTTCGCCCTGGCCGGGCTGCTCGGCGCCTTCACCCTGGTCGGGTTCGAGCTGGTGGCCGACATGTCGGAGGACGCGGTGAACCCGAGCCGCAGCGTGCCCCGCGGCGTCCTGTGGGCGGTGGGCGTCTCGGCCGTGCTCGGCATGGTGGCGCTGATCGGCTTCACAATCGCCATCCCGAACCTCAAGACGGTCGAGTCGGCGCCGCTGCCGCTGCTCGCGATCGCGGGCTACTGGCTGCCGTCGGGGCTGGTGAAGGTCTTCGTCGCGTTCGTGGTCTTCTCGATGTTCGCGATCCTCGTCGTCGGCGCCGGCGCGCAGGCCAGGCTCGCCTACTCGCTGTCGCGCGACAACATGCTGCCGTTCTCCGGCTCCCTGCGGAAGATCCACCCGCGCAGCCAGACGCCCGTGGTGGCGCTGCTGGTGTTCGCGGTGATCGACGTGGGAGTGGTGATCTACGGGTACTTCCAGACCAACGCGTTCGGCACTCTGGTCGGCGCGACCGCGATCATCCCCTACATCATCTACTTCCTGATCACCGTGGCCTACGCGGTCAAACGGCGAACCACCGACAGCATCCCCGGCGCGTTCACGCTCGGCCGGTGGGCGTGGCCGGTCATCGGGTTCGTGCTCGTCTACACCGTGCTGATCATGGTGGTGCTGTCGTTCCCGGCGCCGTTCCACGGCTCGGACAAGATGCTCGGCTACGCTCTGGCGCTGGCAGCGCTGTGGTACTTCGGCGGCCTGCTGAGGCGGCTCAGGAAGGGCACGGCCGGGGTGAAGCCGGTCAGCGACCTCGTCGACAAACCCTAGCCCGCACTAGACGAAGTACCGGGCCTGCAGTCGGTACAGCTCGGCGTAGAGTCCGCCGGCCTGGCTCAGCGTGTCGTGAGTGCCGGCCTCGACGACCCGGCCGCCGTCCAGAACGACGATGAGATCGGCCGCCCGGGCGGTGGTGAAGCGGTGCGTGACCAGGACCGTCACCCCGCCCTGGAGGCGGCTGAGATCGGTGTACTGCTGGAACTGCCACTCCTCGGCCCAGTCACGGCCGGCGCCTCAGAGAAGGAGTATCCGATGAGGGCGGGCATCACCCACCGCCTCACCGGGGGCGGCAGCCGGCTCGTATCCGCGGTCACGCCTTCTCCTCGTCGTCGAGTCTGCGAGCCCGCATAGTGACACTGCCGTCCGCCGCACTGCAACGCGATTAAAAGCCGAGCCGGGTTCCCCAGTGGCGAGCCGTCAGGGCTCTAGCAGTCGGTGTGGCTGGGCTCGTAGTCGGACGGGGCCGGGGTGATCAGGTAACCCGTGCCGTTCGGAACCAGGTAGAGGTTGAGCGTCCAGGCGTCGCACGGGCTGTTGTCGACGCTGTCGGCGGGCGACTGGCGGCTGGTGAACGTGACGGTCGCGGTCAGGTCCTGTCCCGTCGGCGTCAGCGACGTGAGCGTCATGCCCGAGTCGGCCGTCGTCGCGTATCCGGAGTTGAAGGACGACTCCGGCTGGTCCGCTTTGCCCTGCGCGGTCTGGGAGCTCGCGTACTCCGCGTAGCTGTGCTTGTTGATCCCTTGAAAGTAATGGCTGAGGACAATCTCCACCTGAGCAGAGGCCGACTTGAGGCCAGGGCTGACGCTGACGACGCTCGGCGAGGCGGACGGCGAGGCGGAACGGGACGGGGACGCGGAAGCCGATGGGGACGTGGATGCCTGCAGACTGGCCGGCTGGGTGTCGGCGGGATGGGTCGGCGGCACCGTGGCGTTCGAGGCCACGGTGGGCGTGTGGCCCTGCGGCAGCGCCGTCTGCCGGTTGCCGGTCGCGCTGATCAGCGCGTAGCTGCCGCCGCCGGCGGCGAGCAGCACAATGGCCGTCACCGCGATCCACAGCCCCCGCCCGCGGCCCGGCCGCCCTTCCGGCGATGAGTACGAAGGACCTGCCGGTCCCGGCGCAGCAGTCGGGGACACGACGACCGGGTCACCAAGCCCGATGGTCATCGTCGGGGGCGACTCCTCGGTGTCAGCATCCCAGCGCGATGGCTCGACGTCAGGCAAAGCGGAAAGCTCGGCATTGCCGCCCGTAGCCGTGACGCCGAAGTCGCGCCCGCAGCCGCCGCAGTACTGAGTACTGGTAGAACGCTGCCGTCCGCATTCTGGACAGAAGTTCATGCGCATGCCCTATCTATCTCGGTTCCCATTACGCATGAGTTCGCGGTTATGCTTTAGTGGTAATACTACTCCGGAGGGCATCTTCAGGACAGCGGCAGTTGACGTGACTGTCGAATCCTTGATCTCTCTTTTTGGTGGGGGAGATTGTTGATGAATGAAGGTGTAAGTCTCGGCGAGATTGAGGTAGTTCAGCGTCACGTCTATGAGGCGCTCGTCGCCAGCTCCGCGCGAACCACGCTATCGGAGGATCAGCAAGACGCCATGCTTGCGCAGGCATGCTTGGAGGCATGCCACATACTCGACCGCTGGGTCAGCAGTCCCGTCTGGGAGGAGGTGCGGCCCGCGGGCCGCGGGCCGATCGCTGACGTTATTCCGGATTGGCAGCTCGTCCGGCCGTTCCTTGAGCCGCTCAGCGCCGCGCTGACCCGGATTGGCGAGCGCCAGCCGGCCGTATCGGGGATGCCGGAGGTTGGCGATCCGGAAGCGTATATCGATGAGATAATCAAGCGGGCCGAGTCGACCGGCCGGCGTCATCGGAAGTTTGGCCGGGAAGAGCTATACGCCGAGGCGACACACAGGATCAGGGTTTTGCAGTCAAGCGTCTGCGCGGCTGCGAGTGACTTCGCGAAAGAGAGCAAGAAAGGGAGCAAGACGCGAGCCCGACTGCGGGCAGCCGCCCGCACTGTACTCAAGCAGGTGGGAGGCTTCCTGTTTGGCGCGGCCCTCATCATGGTCGGGGTGACCCAGCCGGCGCTGGCCCATAATGCTCCCGTGTGGGCGCATGAAGCGGTCAATGTGGTTCTTGTGCACCAGGCAGCGCACGCCGCCCAGCCTTCCGTGCGCGTTGCCCCTCCGCAGCTCGGACCGCGGCTCGGTTAGCGGGCCGGCAGGCGGGCGCTTGGCCGACCCTGAAATTTATTGAATTTCAGCAGGAACGGCGGCTCAAGGGGGACCAGGACGATGCACTGCCCTTTCACCAGGCCCGACATATCCCAGTCCTCGATCACGTTTCCGTCGACCACTTTCTGCCGTACTCCCTCGTGACGGATCGGCGCGTAGGTGGAAATCTGCTTGCGGTTGGTGCCGTACCGCTCCCGCACGAGGTCCCGGCTTATCTTGTCCGCTAGCCGGAATGCCAGCACGGTACCGAAGCCCGACAGGATGCTCTCTCCCGCCCCGCCCGGGTAGCCGTGGAAGACCTGGTTCACGTTCTGGGTCGCGACCAGGAACCGGAGGCCGAGTTCGCGGCCGAAGTTAATGCCGTCGCCGACGTGCGAAAGCCGCGGCAGCAGCGCGAACTCGTCCAGTACGAAGTAGAAGTTGTCCGGCACTTTCTCCATCGTCTGCAGTCGCTGCCGGCCGAAGCCAAGTGCTTCTTTCATGGCGAGGTCCATCAGCACCCGGTACACCGGAAGCAGACTGCTGCCGACGGAGATGTCGTACTCGATGAAAAGCGCGTGCCCGCCCCGGCGCCGGACAAAGTCCCGGACCGAGAAGCCGCCCCGCTCGCGGAAGATCCCCGAGAACGCTTTCCGCAGCGTTGGCTGCAGGAAAGCGAGGATCGGCTGGACCTGGGTTTCGCCGCCATCGAGGTAGCGCGCCGTTCCGGCGTGGGCTTCGCTGCTTTCCAAAAAGTCGAGCAGTTCTTCGGCGGAGCCCTCCAGCTTCGTCCGAAGATCCTCGTTGGACATGCTGGCGCCGGGCGACGCGCCCGCCGCCATCAACTCCATGACCCCGGCGAAGATGTCTCTGGCGGCGGTGGCGAAGAACATGTTCTGCGCCGCCGATTCCAGCTCGTCGCTGAAGATCGTCGAAGCGATCTCGAAGGCCTGCTCGGCTCGTTGCCGCGGGTCGTCGGCCAGGTCGCGGAAGACATTCCACACGACGCCGCCCTCTTCGGCCTCGCCCGAGCTCGATATGACGGCATCACCGGGCCGGTAAAAGTTCTTGAGGAAGTCCCCCTTCGCGTCGAAGAAAACGAAGAGGTCCTCAGGGCCGTTCTTGTCCCTGAACTGCCGGACCAGATGCTTCATCGCGTTGGTCTTGCCTGAGCCGATCCCGCCGAGGAACAGGATGTTCGTCTCGATGAGCTTGTCGAAGGAGAAGCGGTCGGGCGGAGGAGGCTCCCGGCGCAGCTGCATTCCCTCGAGAATGGTGATCGTGCTGTGCTCGGCGCCGGGTGTCCCCGCGCCTGCGCTCGGCGGTGCGTCGCGCGGGCTCACTGGGCGACAGCCGCTCCCACCGCGCCGGCCGGGACGACGATGTTCCATTCCGGATAGGCCATCGTGCCCCTCGTCTGTAGGTCGATGATCAGCGCCCCGAGCTCGTGTAGGAGCTCGCTTGCGTTGTCGCCGGGATCTCCCGCGACGACGTCAAGCGCGCTGTAGGACCGGAGAAACAGCGCGATCGGGAAAATGAGCAGCCGTCCGAGCGCGTCGAGGAATCCGCGCTCCCGCGGCAGGTGCCCGAACGCGATCGGACTGTTTTCGTTCTCCCGCGAGTTGATGACAACACCCACGTCGCCGCGGCGGCTAGCGTCCCGGACAAGGGCGATGGCAAGGAGCACGGTGATGATGGCGAAGACGACGGCCAAGGGAATCAGCACCACCGTGAGCAGGGTGCCGAGGGTCAGGAAACCGAAGACCAGGGTCAGCACCACCAGTCCGAGGCTTAGCCGCCGGGACACGTGCGCGAAGAGCCCGCTGATATCCTCGAGCTTGGTCTGCTGGAAAAGCCAGCTCGCCTTCTGAGTGCCGTGCGGATAAACCTGCGCGTAGAAGACCACCCGCGCATCGGTGACGTAGAGGGTGCCATGACCGCGCAGCCGCTTGAATAGGCCGGTGCGTAGCGTGACCACGTCATATTCCTTGAGCACCTGCTCGCCGTACGCGAGGCGGAAGCTTAGCGGTTTCCCGACTGCCGTCGGGCCAGGCGCAGGGGCGAGTTGGCGTGAGACCACGGGCCGCTGCGCCGTAAGCGCTGTCTCGGGGTAACCGGAGAAGCTCGTGTAACTAGCGTCGGTGGGCGCGGTATCTGGCGGCGAAGGCTGCTCAAACATCGCGTGGGAGTCTGCTGCCTCCTCAGCGGGCGCGATAAGAGTACCGCAGATGTCGCAGTACTTGTTTGATGGATCTTGTTGTCTTCCGCACGCTGGACAATCCATTGGTCCTCCCCATGCGCACGCAATACGACGCCACTCAAGGACGGGAATAGTGTCCAAGACGTGGCATCGTACGCATGCGTCCCCTGCTGCTCACCCCATACAAGCAAAGATTAACATGTCACTGTGCAAATGCCAGGGGTCTGCTCGGGTGTGACATGCCAGAATCCACTGAACAGGGGAATTCGGCTGCATCAGGCAATTTGGCTTCCTCGGTTTACGCCATCAGAGCAAGCACGTTACCCCGGCAGCGACGGCGACTGCCGCCAGGGCGAGCGCGCCGGGGCGAATTCCGGCGATAGCCACCATCACGCCGGCCAGTGGCATGGCGGCGGTCTCGGTCGCGGACTCGGCCGTGGAGA
>Ga0208717_1000588_pt1 | contig 11955 bp, 10 predicted proteins | sample NGESurF53shallow_FD_184489 | JGI IMG/M metagenome (GOLD analysis project Ga0208717, IMG submission 184489) | Arctic peat soil microbial communities from Barrow, Alaska - NGEE Surface sample F53-3 shallow (SPAdes) | ecosystem: Environmental > Terrestrial > Soil > Wetlands > Peat ... | reverse complement strand
TTTGCCCATAACACTTATTGGAGATGCCGCACATTTAATGCCGCCCTTTGCAGGTCAGGGTGTGAATATAGGATTGGTGGACACCGTTATTTTATCCGAAAACCTGGCGAATGAAAAATTTGAAACTATAGAAGCCGCTATCAACGATTATGAACAAAGAATGTTTGTTTATGCAACAGAAGCACAATTGGAATCGGGAAAGAATGAAATAGAGATGCATCATCCTGAGTTTTCTTTCCAAAACTTTTTCTAACACATAGTTCGTCTGCCTCACGAAATTGACGGAAGATTATCATTCTTCATCCACAAGATCCGATAGAATCTATCGACACACCGAGAATTATGAACCGGTAGTTTCTGTTAGCACAAAAAAGATTGATAATAAAGTTGAGATAAGAGTGAAAGATAACGGCAACGGTATCCCGCAGAAAGTAGTAGATAAAATATTTCAACCATTCTTTACCACCAAACCAACAGAAGTAGGTACAGGATTGGAATTGAGTTTGAGTTATAATATTGTAAAGGCGAATGGAGGGTCCCGATAGCTAACGGGATAAAAGTGGAGACGAAAGAAGGCGAGGGTACTGTATTTATTATTCAATTACCAGTAAAGTAATAAAACAAATTGTAATTTTAATTCAAACTTATTTTATGCAAGCAATAGAAACAACCGCAAGTTTTAACGAAAAAGGTGAGCTTAAAATTGATAGTTTACCGGGAATAAAAAATCAAAAGGTTAGATTATTGATATTACTTGAGGCAAATAAACAAAATGAGTGGTACCAGTTTTCAGGAAAGGGATTGTCTGCTGCTTACGGCGAAGATGAACCTGCTTACACATTGAATATGGTTAAAGAATCTAATCCGGGTTATAATAAATGAAAGAAGGAGAAGTGTTAGCAGAATTGATTTAGCGCTTCATAAAAATTTATTAGAACGTTTAGCAAAATATCTTATCGGATAATGGCAACGGCATCCCTCAAAAAGTAGTTGATAAAATCTTTCAGCCATTCTTTACTACCAAACCAACAGGGCAAGGAACAGGATTAGGTTTGAGTTTGAGTTATGATATTGTAAAGGCGCATAGTGGGGACATAAAAGTGGAGACGAAGGAAGGAGTAGGAAGTAAGTTTATTATTCAATTACCAATACTTGCACAATGAAAATATTTTTCTGCCAGAGATGTTTGTTGCTCTTTACAATGCTACTACTTAGCTATTCTCCCGGTGCGCAGCCGAAGACTATAAATCGTTTGGAAAATAAATTAAAAACCAGTTTAACTGATTCTTCAAAAGCAATTACTCTTGATAGCTTGTCAATGGATTATTTGTTTTTCAGCACTAAATCGGACAGCACATTTTACTATACTACTCGATTTATCAATTACGCATTTACGCTGACCGACAAGAAATATCTCATATTGGCTTATGCCCGTATGGGCTTTTATTATACAAACGTCACAAAGCAAAAAGAGGCTCTAAATATTTCGTTGAAGGGCATCAGTCTTTCAGATACCTATAATATCCCCGACTACCTATCAGCATTATATTATAACCTAGCCTGGGTTTATTATAGTTTGGGCGATTACAAAGAAGGATTGAACAGCGCAATTAAAGGCATTTCTTTTCTAAAAGATGATAAAGACGGCTTTTATGATCAGGCACTGCATATAAATGGAATTATTGGTAACATTTATCAGAATTCCGGCAAACCCGATTCAGCCTTTTATTATTACAGAAAGGTCGATTCAATCGCCACTAATTCTAAAGAACTCGCGGCAAAGGATATTTCTCATTTGTATTGGTCAATTTATTATTTGTTTTATAAAAAGGATTACGCTAAAGCAGACTCTATTATGGCTAATGGTATAGCTGATTGTATGAAAAATGGAGATATGCTGCTTTCCGGTTTCTTGTCGATGTCTTCAAACTCATATCTCAGCCAGGGCTTAATCAAAAAAGCGCTAGCTGAAGCTCGCGAGGCATATACACTATACTACGACCCAGGTAATTTCCCGGAAGAAATTGTCTGGGCTGCTGATTTATTGAATAATTGTTATAGAGCATTAGGTAACCTGGATAGTGCGTACCATTATCTTAAAATAAAAGACAGTTTGCGGGATATAATTGAGACCAAGAGGGGTTCAAATGAAGTTCAACAGATACGATTTGGCCAGGAACTTGGGCAGAAACAACAGGAAGCAGCGCTCGTATTGCAAAATCAAAAGAACAGGAACAAGATTACAATATATGTCTTTCTTACGGCTTTAATCTTTATGCTGGTTATGGCCGCCATACAATGGCAGAATAATAAACAAAAGAAAAAGGCAAATTCATTATTACAGAGACAGAAGGAAAAAGTTGAAAGCACTTTATCAGAACTTAAATCAACACAGCAACAACTTATCCAATCCGAAAAAATGGCTTCGCTTGGTGAACTCACTGCTGGCATAGCCCATGAAATTCAAAACCCATTGAACTTCGTCAATAATTTTTCAGAAGTCAACACCGAATTAATTGATGAATTAAATGAAGAAGCCAAAAAGGGGAACTTAGAAGAAGTGCAGGCAATAGCAAAAAACATTAAGGAAAATGAGGAAAAAATAAATCACCACGGCAAGCGTGCCGACGCGATTGTAAAAGGCATGTTGCAACACTCACGGTCAAGCACAGGTATAAAAGAACCTACAGATATTAATAAACTTGCAGATGAATATTTAAGATTAAGTTATCATGGGTTAAGAGCAAAGGATAAAGATTTTAATGCGATCATGAAAACTGATTTTGATGAAACGATAGGTGCCATCAATATTGTTCCCCAGGATATAGGAAGGGTGCTGTTGAATTTATATAACAATGCTTTTTATGCCATTCAGCAGAAGCAAAAGGAAGCAGTTGAAGGGTTGCCAACCTTTCAAAGGTTGGCAACCCTGTACGAACCGACAGTATGGGTAAGTACAGAAAAAGTTAATGATAAAGTAGTACTAACGGTGAAGGATAATGGCAATGGGATTCCCCAAAAAGTGTTGGATAAAATATTTCAACCCTTCTTCACTACTAAACCAACAGGTGAAGGAACAGGATTGGGTTTATCATTGAGTTATGATATTATTAAAGCACATGGCGGGAAATTACTTGCAGAAACGAAAGAAGGAGAGGGGGCTGAATTTATTATAGAGTTGCCTGCCAGTTAAATCATGAAGATGAACTTTTTACTATAAACAGGCAACGGCTCCGCCATAGCTTTATTTCTTTGCATAAAGAAGCCCCCAATGCCCTATTTGCATTGTCTTATTAAAAGTCTGCCCTGTTTGATAAGGCCGGTCAACTTTTAAATCAATAGTTCGGTTAAGTTGCGGGTCTTTAATTTTTATATAATATCTTATTCGTCCCCTGCTTATTGAGGTATAGTAATCAACAATTGTGGCGTGTATGTTTATGGTTTTGCTATCGCCAAAGTATGCGTTAGTAAGGATAATTATTGAAAGGGTAGTGGCAAAAAAAATACCTGTCATTGCCAGTGTCATAATACTTATTCTGAAAATTGTACGGAGTCTTGTTAGCACAGTTGATTTATATGCTTGCTTTTCGTACTGCCGGAGAAACCTTATATAAATAAAATAACAAACCGGTATCATAACAATTAGAATCGGCAATGCGAAGTATCGCATCGTCCAGTCAGAAGCCGTATCAGCCTCAATAAAATCGAATGATGTAAATGCAATAATAATGGTGAGAATACAAAGCCCGGTTATTGAATAAAATATTACCTGGAACTTTTTTGTCGTCATTTGTAGTTTGGTATCGTTCTAAAATTGGTATTATTAAAGTATTGCTGCAACTTAAAACTAATCAATTGCTGCAATGCATCCAAACACGATTGTAGCGAAACATTGTAAGTATAGCTCTGTTGAAGAACCATTTTTAAAATTAAATTAATTGACGGTTGGTTCCTTCATGTCGCTGTGTAAAAATGCCAGCAAAACAATCAACACACTTAATATGATTCCGTAGATGACCGGGGTTTCCATCCCCATTCTCCATTCGTAAAAAAACCAATTGGATGCTCCTATAAAGTGAATAAAAATAAAATAGAAGATGAAAATTAAAGGCAGCCTTTTTGGAAAAACCGATACGAGCCAAAACATTACTGAGCAATAGATCAATTCTATAGCACAATACGCATACCAGCCCCGCATTAAAAAAAAGCGGGAAAATTGATTGCCCTCATGTACCATTTCAGGATGATGCCAATAACTTGCCGGTTGGCCAAGGAGTGTGTTGAAAGCGTCTAAAAGTATAACAGCCGCCATTAACCAACGGAGCCTTTTAATAACCTGGTCAGTATTTGTGCCGATCGTGGGGAATGCAGCGAAAACAATTATTGCAGCAAGCACTGCACCGTAAATGGATGCGGCGTTAATACCAAGATGCCAGCGAACGGCCAGCCAGTTAGTTGATCCGAAGTAATGACCGAAAATAAAAGAAAAAATTGTTATCATAGCTACTCTTCGGGGAAGAACAGACACCAGCAAAAATGCTCCCGAAATATAAATGAGAGAGGCAAGAAGGTAAGGTTGCCAACCAGAGCCTAAAAAAAAGTCAAACGTATGATTCGTTTCATTGTAGATGGATAATCCATCACCACGAATTGCCATTTTGGGATGTTGCCAAAAGTTGCCCGGCTGACCTAAAAGAGTATTGACCATGCTGATAAGAATGGCGCCAGTCATTACCCAGCGAAGCCGCTTAACAATTTGATTATCGGTTAATTTGATGAATGCTTCTGACATATCATTGCAGTGTTTTCGTGGCTTCACTACTAACTTAATTATTGCCACAACTTAAAACTAATCAATTAAGACGTGCATACAAATAAGTGTTGTGAAGAGTTTAAGTACACCCTCGTTCGACAATCGTATTTAAAAATAAATTGGTTGTTTATGCTAAACCAAACAGCAACTTTATTTCTATTGCGCCCATTGAGAAAATACACCGCTATAAGTTTTTTGAAGTCCCGTGCCTAATGCGGCAATTCTTACGGAATACAACTGCCCCGGTGTTAATCTATTAAAAGTAAAAGTGCAGCGGCTGCTGTTATAATCTTCCCATACGCTATCTTCGGTGGCACCGCCGGGTGTAATTTCAAACAGGTAATATTTAGCTCCTTTTACCGCATCTATTTTTGCAATCATCTCGCCCGGGTTGCCACCACTGCGCAGCATTACATTACCGGCGCCATCCATCTTTTGAGGCGACGGAGTTTTGGTAAAGCTATACCCACTGCTTGCCAGTACTGCCTCATTATTATTTGCAATATACATTACATATAGCGAGAGGCGGGCAAGCTGGTGTTCCAATACTTTTCTTATTTCGTTTTTAATGGTAACAGCAACTATATCTTTACTGGCTGCCTTTTGCAAAGCATCAGTATATTCAGCTAATAGCTGGCTGATGGTATCGAGTGGCGGGACAGGGTTGGTAAAGTGTGGATTTTTCACCACGTTACTTAATATAGTAAGTGCTTTCACCTGGAAACCGCTATCGGTATAAGGTGTAAAGTTGGTGCTGATTTTGGGTGGCCGCATAATGGGTTGTTTTTTGAATTGTTGGATATTACAATAACGAAGCGGCCATTGTAATATTGTATGCCGTTAAAAAATTATTGGATAATGCAGGTAACCTGGTAAATGATGATGGTTATTTGCCAAACTAAACATATTATTTATTAAATGATGCCTGTTATTCTGCAAATTATAATAATCATTTGCTGAGATATGTTTATTCTCCGGCAAATTATTACAACCATTCAATGCATTGTTAGTATCATACAACAAATGATGGAAATAATTTCGCAGGTTATCCATTTCATTTATTGAATTATTGCAATAATTCATCAAATTATCGGCATGGTAAGGTATTGGGAAGATTACAATATTGGCGTGATGGGAGAGCATGTTGCCTTATTAGTTATGGAATAAAACATTCGCAAAGCAGGATGATTTGGGAGCATTGGGGTAATTGATTAGTTTTAGGTGGAGATAATGCAAGATTGTGTAGTAAACTAAGACCACCCTACTATGGACAAAGAACAATTAATTAATGCAGCTAAAAAAATTACTTCAAATAATACTGCAGCTGCAAGTTTATTGGCTGAGACTTCAGAATTTTTAAGGATTTACGCAGGAGAAAAAAGCTCATTCTACAAACAATTAAAAGACGTAAATCTACGAGCGGGCGACGATTATATAATGCGACTTGTAAAAGACACTTTGGACGCTTTTATTAGGTTTTACGAAAGTGGTTTAGCTGATGGGATTTCTATTGAACGGCGTGCTCAAATTGATGTTGTATCTGACTTTTTAGAACAAGCTGATAAACTTTTAGAAAACAAAAGTGTCCACCCTGCGGCTCCATGCGTACTTATTGGTGCTTCGCTTGAGGAGTTTTTAAGAAATTGGGTAGAAGAATTGGCATTAACTATTGGACAAAGTAAACCTTCTTTGGACACTTATTGTAAAGCTCTAAAAGAAGCAGATTTAATTACAAAACAAGATTTTAAAGACATTACTTCTTGGGCAGGTCTTAGAAATCATGCTGCACATGGAGAGTGGGAGGAAGTTTCTGATAAAAAAAGGGTTTCTTTAATGTTGGAAGGGGTAAATCTTTTCATGAGAAAGTATGGCAAGTAATATTTGAATGACGCACTCCCTGGTTAGAGACTCACGAACCAAATAATAATATTTTATTCAACTACCCGTAAACGTTAGTTTTCGTGTCCCAGCGGGGTTTTCCGGGTAAAAGGTTTCGATGTAAAGTGATCTCGCCGGAAACCCCGATGCTGAATAATGGTAACGACAGACATTGAGAAGGAAAAGAAAGACCGCGATGATGAACTTTGGAACAAAGATCTTATCAAGGCTATTTCAGACGAATTAAAGATAGAGTTTCTCTAAAATATACTTTACCGCCGGAGTTTGATACTTTAAATGACTGCAAAGGAAACAGTTCACAGCTATTGCTTACGTCCAGCAATAACTTTTATTAATAACAATCATTTTCAAAACAATAGTATTAGAAGGTTACCTTAAATTTGAATAAATAGTATTATTTTGATAACCAAACTAACTGTTATAACTTAAGGCATCTCTAAAAATATGTGTACAATTACCAATTTTTTTCTTAACAATGCATGGCTAAATATCATCTTTTTAATTCTGGCAATTGTCAGCATAGTCCTCGCAAGATTCTATTACTTTAAATCGAAAAAAGAAAAAAAACCTTTGTATAATTTAAAAACACTTACAATACTTTTTACTAATCCAAAAATCAAAAATAATTTGGAAATTAAGTACAAAGGACGTTTAATCCAACAATTAATGCTAACACAATTTGCATTTTGGAACGCCGGAAAGAGTGCTATTAGGCGTGAAGATATTCCAACCTCTCAACCATTTTTAATTAGAACGGCCAGTGATGTAACAATTTATGAATTTGAAATAATTGACCAAAACAATGCAAATAATTTTTCGGTATTTCAAGTTGACGACAAAACTTTGCAAGTTGAATTTGATTTTGTTGATTTCAATCAGGGAATAATTTTGAATATTATTCATTCCAATGTACCTGAAAATGGATTCAATATTTCAGGCACCTTTATAGAATCAACACCATTATCGTATGGCGTAAGGACTGATGAATTTTTGGAAAAGTCCGATCTTCTGACACGTCCCTTTAATTATTTAGCGCAGCATAAGAATTTTTTTATGAAATGTCTTGCCATATTAGTCTTTGTACCCACGGTTGTGATAGTTTTACCTTTGGTTGCATTTATATATCCAATAAATGCTTATCTGAACATAAAGTATCACCATTTCGACAAAAAATTTTTGTTGGGGAAATAATTTAACCCTTATTCTTGGCCGGTATCCTAACCGGACATTCTTGAATTAATATTATTGAGTTGAAATAAATTTGCGTCCAAGATAGGGTGTTATCTTCTTCTATATTCCGACCCTGCCATGGTTTTACAGCATTTGTCATAGGCTCTTAAAAAACTATCCATAAAACCCGGGTCTAAAAGCATCTTTTCATAAACACGAAGTTCTTGTCCCAGCGGGGTTTTCCGGGTAAAAGGTTTCGATGTAAAGTGATCTCGCCGGAAACCCCGATGCTGAATACACTTCCTGATTTGATGAGGCCATTTTCCATTCTTTGTGAACTTCGCAAGTCCATAAGGCATCGCAGCGCAGGTATAAAAGGGTTGAGAATCCTTTCGTCGTCGGGGTTTCACATTTGCTTTTTACTAACTTATGGTTCATATCGCGAAAACCTCGTCGGGACACGGAATATAACTTCATTAATGCTTACTTAAATATTGATTATTAAATATTCATAACCAGAGCTTGAGTCAGCATTATAGTTTCATCTTTCAAAGGTTATTTTTCTTACTTTATTTCCGCCTTTTGTATCGTAATTATAAGTAGTTACATAAAGGTTTCCGGCTGCGTCAATGGTGATTCCCTGCGGCCCGTCAAATGAGGAATTGGGGCCATCTCCATCTACATCTGCCGCAACCCCATTACCGGCAATAGTGGACACATTCCCCGATTTGTCAATCTTCCGTATGCGATTGGCAAAATGATCGGCTAGATAAAAATTACCGGAGGTATCTGCTGCAATTTCCCATCCCTGGAACTCCGGGTCAGTGGCCACCGGAGAAGCTACACCTGTAGCCGATATTCCATATATAGATGCAGGATAAGCAGCCACAAACATATCACCCTTGTTATTGAAAATAATATTCCTGGGGGTGGTTAACCCTGTTGTAAAAGTGGTTGGGTTCTGCCCATCAATATCTGTTTTTATAATGGTACCTAATGTATTATTACTAATGAATAAATTTTTACCATCCGGGCTTACCGCAATGCCGGCAAGTGGCATAGTGTCAACCAGTATTACCGACATATTACCTGAAGGATCCATTCGCAACAGGTGTTCATTAAAATCAGTTACATATATATTATGGGTAATTGCGTCTATAGCTATGTCGTAAGGCGAGTAAAAGTTTGCACCGCCCACTAACACGGGGATGGTATAGCTGGACACCGTTTTATCGGGTGATATTTTACGAATTAATCTGTTGTAACAATCTGCAACTAATAAGGCACCACTTGCATCGTATGCAATTCCCCATGGGCAATTAAACGAAGCTGATTCGCCCGGTCCATCCGCGTTTCCAACACTACCGGTACCGGCGATGGTGGTAACCATCACTCTTTCCACATAAGTAAATTCAGGGCCTGCATAATTCTGACCATTAACGCTAAGGATCACGCTGCCCGAACCTGCCTCCACAGGAACAACAACCTCTATGCTTGTATCGGAAACTGAGATAATTGTGGCTGCGCTATTATTAATAGTAACAGTTAAGTTGGCAATACCTCCCAGGTTAGTACCGTTCACGGTTATAGTATCGCCGCCATGCGCAGCCTTAGGAACAATAGACGTTATAGCTGGTGATGTAGGTAAGTTAGGCGTGGTTGGCGAAGTACTATCTGGATTTTCAAACTTCTTGTTACATGATATATTACAAAGTAACAATGCAATTACAAGCGGAAATGCAAGCAAAAAATATTTTTTCATACCTTAAAGTTTTGGCAACTAACAAACATAATTCTTTTTATTTAGAAGTTCAACCATGCTTCATTGATTTTTCAAAACACTACAAAACTTACCAAATTCAATAGGGTAATTTCTGTTGCCTTTACTGTATTATAATAAAATAGGTTAGATACAAGGAACACATTTATTTGCCAGTCATCTGTCATTAATAATCATTGTTTAAAATATTCGCAAAGCAAGCTTATTTGGGAGCATTGCCGCAATTGCTTAGTTTTAGGTTACGGCAATGCAGGATTATGCGTCACTTTAGTGAAACCCTCCCAACTAAGTGAACAGACATAGAATTGAAAATTTTAATCTAATTAGTATTATTAAAATTACAATTATGAAACCTCAAACTCTTACCGGATTATTGCCATTGATTATTACTACATTTTTTTTCATTGGTTGCACCCCTCCGGCATATAAATCGATGGATATTGCATCATATAATCAATATACGCGGCAATGGAAACTTGATTATAATTTATTTCCCTTAAATCCAAACTGGCAATATAAACTGGTAAATGGTAAAGCTCCATGGACCGGAGCCCAGTGTCCATTAAGCGACAATCCTGCTGACTGGAAAAGCAGCAGAACCTGTACGAGCCAGAATCTTCATTTTAATAATGGCCAAATAGGGTGCACTAATGTATTTAACCGCCATGGTGGTCACATGAATTGGTTTCCTGTAACTGAAGTTGGAATTGTAAATTTTGAAGACCATTCAGATGATGATGATTATAACTTTTATCTTCAAAACCCTGATTCATCTTTGTATTCGGGAAGCGATGACCCGGATCCAATGAATCAAAATGTAGCGCTTGAGTTTGATAGCGATGAGTTTCCTGACCCTGTAGACGACGATTATAATATTTGGTGGAATCGTTTTCATAGTGCTGTTGATCATGGCGATAGTTTTTGGGGAACCATTTTGGGAACCGGCGATTACGCTGAAGCAGAATCAATGGTTAAAAATAAATTAACCATTGTTACAGGGATGGCAGGAGTTGATTTAGGTCATGATGCAAGCAATACATGGACAACAGAATTACACCCTGTGTTCGGTATGTTTATTTTAACCGATGAGCAAACGTCAATTAATGCGGATGGTTCAGTAGCTATGAATGATACGTGGAGTTTTTTTATAAGAAATAAAGGCAACGAAGGATATTGCGGAACAAGCACTGAAAATGCCGGTCAGAAGCAGATCAAAGTTTTTATACCTGAAATGCCATACTACTACGCCGGCACAATAAGCCCTTACCAGGCGGATGCAAGAGATAATGTTGCAATAGACGATGGGAACGTACACATTACTAATTGGAATGGAATTACTGATAATAATGATCCACGAAGGGAACGTTGGACTAAGCAGATAATAAATGGCGGAGTTATACTGAACTTTAATTTTGACAGCGACTATAGCGATGGAATTTTCGTAGGCGACATTAAGATGAACTGGAATATTCACATCAGCTTTAATGGATTTGGCAATCTTCAGAAGGTGAGTAAATTCATGGACGAATCGAAATTTAAAGATAAATTCAATTCTATCTATAGCAATAACCGGAAGGTAAATAGGGAATATGAAACCAACGACGATTCTCTTTTGTCGTTGAGGGTAAGAAAATTAAACAACCAGGAAAAAATGGAATTACATGAAGCCTTAACCGGCAAAACTATTATACCTGGTATGCCGAAGCTTGACCCGATACCCAAAGGCAAAAGCACTCAAATAGGGGCGGCATTCGCAGGAAAAGATTCAATCAATATACAACAATTCGATGCCCGGGTAAAAAAAATGAAAATACAGGATATGTCAAAACAATATAGCAATATAACAGCCAACGCCAATCCAAATCAAAACCAATATATAGAAAGGAAATTATTGAAGCGTGCATTCATTGATGCATATTTAAAAAGCAAGCATTTTTAATGGTGTTTAAATTGAAAAAAGCGAAAGCACAACAAACAGGACTTTGTTGGGCATGAAGGAATGCGAATTGAAAGTAAGTTGCGTCTAAGGTAGGGTGTTATCTTCTTATATACTCCGATGCTGCCACGGTTTCCATAGCATTAATTATAAACTATTAAATAACCATGCGTAAAACCCAGCCTTAAAGAATCTTTCCATAAACACGAAGTGAGAATTTGAATTATTATGGCCACGGTTTAAAACATTCTCAAAGCAAGCCTATTTGGAAGCATTGCCGCAATTGATTAGTTTTAGGTTGCGGTGCACACGAGTTGCGTGTAATGCCCAAAAGATATTCTGCTAATGACAAAACTT
>Ga0208717_1000587_pt1 | contig 11955 bp, 12 predicted proteins | sample NGESurF53shallow_FD_184489 | JGI IMG/M metagenome (GOLD analysis project Ga0208717, IMG submission 184489) | Arctic peat soil microbial communities from Barrow, Alaska - NGEE Surface sample F53-3 shallow (SPAdes) | ecosystem: Environmental > Terrestrial > Soil > Wetlands > Peat ... | reverse complement strand
GGGGCCGGGGGACACTGCTGGTGCTGCACAACGTGCGGCACTTTAAGCGGCACTTTGTGCGGCACCAAGTCGGTGTGGGGCGACTCAGGAGCAGACCGCTGCCGGGGCCGGTGACGCCAGGCTGTCACCGGTCACCCGTAGACTTGGCTTTCCGATGTCACGACCGCCGCAGGGCCGACTCGAAGGCGGCAAACATGCCCCAGAATGAGGCAGGCTTGGTGGAGAAGCGGGCGCGCGGGACAGATTCGGATGCATGAGCGTAGGGACGGTCAGGTCACCTACAGCGTCGGCGTCCGAGCTTATGGCCGGCGCGAAATTCTGACGCTCGGTACGGACACCGACGGGTGGACGTACCGCAAGGCGGAGCGGATGCTCGACCGCGTCCTCGCCGAGATCGAGGTCGGGGTCTGGCCGCCGCGCTCGCAGGCGATCAGCGACGCCGATCAGACCTTCCACGTATTCGCCTCTCGCTGGTGGGCGGCGCGGAAGGCCGAGCTTCGCACGACAACGCAGGCGGACTACGAGTGGCGGCTTCGCAGGCACCTGTTGCCGTTCCTCGCCGACTTCCGCGTGTCGGACATCACCGTTGAGCTTGTCGACGAGTACCGCAACGAGAAGGTCGTTGAGCGCGAACGGATCCGGGCCCTCGCTGAGGCCGGGATGCCGGTACGTGACAAGCGCGGACAGCGCCGCGTGGCGCTCAGCAACGAGTCGATCAACAAGACCCTCGTGCTCCTCGCGAACATCCTCGATGCCGCCGTCGAGTACGAGTTGCTCCCGACCAACCCGGCCCGCGGCAAGCGGAGACGGCTCAAAGCTGCGCGCCCGACGCGGCGGTTCCTCGAAGCCGACGAGCTCGGCGAGGTCCTCGCCGCCGCTTTGGAACTGGATCGTGCCGCGCGAAGCGATCATCGGATCGGCCGCCGCCCGATGATCGCTGGGATGGCGAAATCCGGACTCCGGGTGAGCGAGGTCTGCCAGCTGCGCTGGCGCTCGGTCGACCTGCACCACAAGCGGCTCGTGATCGAGCAGTCGAAGACTGATGCCGGTGTCCGCGAAGTTGACCTCAGCCTCGACCTGCTCGACGAGCTGCTGGCCTGGCGGGCCGAGTCCGCACCGGAAGGCGTCGACAGCTTCGTATTTCCGACGGCCGGCGGCCGGCCGCGGGACAAGGACAGCGTTCGCGAACGTGTCCTCGCTCCCGTGATCAGGAGAGTGAACGAGGTCCGAGCGGAACGTGGCCTCCCTTCGCTGCCGAAGGTCACGCCGCACGCCATGCGACGGACGTACATCAGCCTGATGCTCGAGGCTGGCGCGCCCCTGCCGTACGTGATGGACCAGGTTGGCCACCTGGACTCCAAGACGACCCTCGAGATCTACGCCCAGGTCCAAAAGCGGGTCAGTCGCACGAAGGTGCATCTTGCGTTTGATGAGCTGCTCGCGAGCGCGGCTGAATCCCGAGCCGCTGCGGAGCCCGTGCGCCGGACCTGAGACATCGGTGCAGCCGGCGCCCCGATCGTCTCGTTCGATCTTCCTTCCTGGTGTCAGCCAACGGCATCCTCCCGCCGCCGGCCAAGCGCGAGGGTCTCTTGGGACAGCTCGACGAAGTCGGCGTCCTCGAGTGCGGAGACGATGGCGTCGAGGTGGAGCTCAAACACCGATAAAAGTGCAGTGTTGGTGATGTTCCCCGTCGCGACGACGAGCAGTTGGCGCGGCGACCGGACGAGCAGGTGACCGTCGCGGAAATCCTGATCCTTGGTCACCACGACGCGTCCGTCGGCGTCGGCGAACTGCGCGATTTGACTGTCGGTCGATCGGTTCCCATCGGGGAGCGCGATCGTGTGCGCCGCGTCGTGGCCGGCTCGGTTCAGGAAGTCAGCGAGGCGGGACGGAAGCTGCGCGTCGACGAGGAACTTCACGCCGCAGTCAGCGGCACGACACGGCGTCCCGCCGCGCGGGCACCGAACTCCAGAGCGGCGAGGATGTCCTCGCGTTCGAGGTCCGGATAGTCGGCGAGCACCTCATCGATCGTCATGCCCGCAGAGAGCAGCTCGAGCAGATTCTCGACCGTGTAGCGCATACCTCGGATCGTCGGCTGCCCGTGGCAGACATTGGGATCCGACGCGATGCGGTCAAGCCGTGACACGGGCAGAACGATACCTCGCCATAGGCTGCGGGCCGCGCTCGGCGGCGAATGCCGCGGTCGCCGGGGAGCCCGGGCCGAAGTCGAGCGGGTCGACCAGGAGCAGGTCGCTCTCAGCGGCGCGCACCGTCAGTTCGGCCACGGAGAAATGCTCCGCGAATGAGGAACGTGACGGCTCAGTGGCCATGCCTTTCAGTATGCCGCAGGAGTGGCTCGCCGACAGGTAAACGGGGTGCCTGGGCCGCGCTCCGGGCCACGCTGCGTCTCTGGCCCACCGGGGTGCTCAGGCGCAACCGGTCCTACCAACACAAAAGCCCCGCAAAAGCGAGGCTTCCGGTGATGGGCACGGGTGGTTTCGAACCACCGACCTCTCGCGTGTGAAGCGAGCGCTCTCCCACTGAGCTACGCGCCCGGGCGGACGACGAGTCTACGCACCGTGCGCCCGCACCGGTCAGCGAGTGGCGGCTGGGCGGCAGGACGGAAGCGATCGGGCCACTACTCAACCCCAGCGGCGATCCGGTACCGGTGCTCCGGTCGACCGGCGGCGCCGTAGTGCAGGCGGAGCTCGACGGTTCCCTGGCGGGCGAGCTCGGCGAGATAGCGCTGGGCGGTGGAGCGGCTGATCCCGATGCGGGCCGCGATCTCGGTCGCCGACAGGTCCTGCCCGGTCCCCCTCAGGTGCTCGCGGATACGGGCCATGGTGGGGCCTGACTGGCCCTTGGGGAGCGGCGCGGGTCCACGGAGCAGGCCGTAGAGGGCGTCGACCTCGTGCTGTTCGGCTTCGCTGACCCGGGCCAGGCGGGCGTGGAGGTTGCGATATGTGGTCAGGCGCTCCTCCAGCTGGGCGAATCGAAACGGCTTGACCAGGTAATGCACCGTGCCCAGTTGCATCGCCGCGCGGACGCTCGCCATGTCACGCGCGGCGGTGATCACCAGGAAGTCCGGACGGTCGGTCCGCTCCAGGGTCTCACGCAGGAGATCCAGGCCGTGGCCGTCGGGGAGGTAGAGATCCAGCAGCACCAGCTCCGGCGCCAGGCGGCCGATCTCGGCACGGGCGGTGACCAGGGTGGAGGCGTGGCCGACGACGCCGAACCCCTTGACCCGGCGCACATAGGCGGCATGGATGGTGGCGACGTGGTAGTCGTCCTCCACGATCAGGGTGCTGATCATCGCCGGCCCGGTGTCGGGATCGGGGCGGTCATGGGGAGGACCACGGTGAACGTGGTGGTCTGCGTTCCGTCCACCGTGATCGTGCCGTTGGCCTGGCGCACCAGCCGGTGCACCAGCGCCAGACCGAGGCCGTGGTACGGCCGGCCCTCGTCACACTTGGTGGTGAATCCGTCGGTGAAGATCGTCTGGCGTAGCTCCGGGGGCACGCCTCGCCCGGTGTCCTGGACCTGGATCGTCAGTGCCTCATCGGTGGCGCTCAGCGTCACGAGCACGCGGGGCGGCGCCACGCCCGCCGCCGCGGCGTCGACGGCGTTGTCGATCAGGTTGCCGACGATCGTCAGCAGCGTGGCGGTACCGGCTCCCGTGTCGGCCAGGTGCGAGGCCTCGGAGAGGGTGAGCTCCACGCCGCGCTCGGCCGCGATCGTCGTCTTGGCGAGCACCATCGCGGCCAGCTCCGGCCGCTCGATCCGCTCCCGGATCGCCTCGGCCAGTCCGTTGCTGGCTCCGGAGACGTCCAGCGCGTAACGTGCGGCCTGCTCGGGGTCACCGAGCTCGATCAGCCCGGCGACCGTGTGCATGCGATTGGAGAACTCGTGCTGTTGGGCACGCAGCGCGTTGGTCAGTGCGTCGACGTTGTCAAGCTCACGCAGCAGACCCTCCAGCTCGGTGCGGTCACGCAGTGTCACGACGGCTCCGAGCTCACGTCCCTGGTGGGAGACGGTCATGTGGCTGACGACCAGCACGTGTGCGTCGGTCAACACCACCTCATCGTGGCCGCTGGCCTCCCCGGTGAGCAGGTCATGCAGCCGGCTCGGCGCCACCAGCGCGCCGAGCGCCTGGCCGACGGCTTCGGGCCCCAGCTGCAGCAGCCGGCGCGCCTCGTCGTTGGCCAGGGTGATGCGCCCCTCGCGATCCATCGTGACGACCCCCTCGCGGATGCCGTGCAGCATCGCCTCACGCTCCTGCACGAGCGCGGCGATCTCATCCAGCTCCAGGCCGAAGGTGCTGCGCTTCAGCCGCCGCGCCAGCGTGATCGACGCCACGACTCCGATCCCCAGCGCACAGGCGAAGAACAGCAGCAGGCTGGGCAGTTCCCCCAACAGCTGATCGGAGATCCGTCCCTCCAGAATGCCGGCCGACACCTCTCCGACGATCGCCCCCGATGGACTGCGCAGCGGCGCCTTGGCGTTGGCCGAGATCCCCAGGTTGCCGTGGTCGGTCCCCAGATGATTGCGTCCGTCGAGCGCGACCACCGGCTCGCTGACGCGCTTGCCGATCAGCTGCCGATCCGGATGGGAGTACCGGATCCCGTGGCGATCGAGCACGACGATGTAGGAGGCTCCGGTCTCGTGGCTGACCTGCTGCGCCAGCGACTGGATCTGGCGGCGGGCGGCCGGCGTGCGGCTGACGATCGCCTGCCGGATCGTCGGGATGGCGGCGAACGTCTCGGCGACGGCCAGCGCGCGCTGCTGGTACTGGTCCTCCAGGTGCGCACGGACGCTGAGCGTGGTCAGCACAAAGCCCACGAGCGTGCTCGCGATGAGGATCCCGACCACGCTGGTCAGGATGCGATTGGACAGCTGACGCCGGCGCCGCACTCTCTTTCCTGGGCGGCAGTGTAGGGGAACCAGCCGTGCGCAAAATGCGCAAAAGTGCTGCAAATGCGCATTTGACGGATAACCGGCACAGACCTGTCGGTTCGACGCCACCCGCCCTACGGTGAACACGGCCTCACCGAGTGAGGCATGACGATCGCCTGAGCGGGCGAGGAGGAGAGGGATGCATCAGTTCTGGCTGGCAGTGGGCTTTGGGCTGGTCACCGCGTCGGTGATCGCGGTTGCCGCGGTTGGACTCAGCCTGCAATTCGGCATCACTAACTACATCAATTTCGCCTACGGCGACTTCATGGCACTCGGGGCCTACCTGACGTGGGAGCTGAACGCCGGCGCCGTCCACCTGAACATCTGGGTGGCGATGATCGGCGGCTCGCTGCTGGTGGGCGTGTTCGCGGTGATCGTCAACCGAGTGGTCCTCGGCCCCTTCGCCAGACGGTTCGAACGGGTCTTCTACGTGCTCATCGTCACCTTCGCGCTGTCACTGATCATTCTCAGCCTGATCAATTCGATCTGGGGCGCGGACGTGAAGCGATTCAACATGTCTTCGGAGACCCCGCTGCACATCGGGCCGTTCCTGCTCACCGTCGACCAGCTGATCGTGATCGGCATCGGATTGGCGCTGATGGTCGCGATTCACCTGCTGCTGACGGTGACCCGGCTCGGCAAATCGATGCGCGCCATGTCAGACAGCACGACACTGGCGATGACGAGCGGGATCGACACCCGGCTGATCACGACGATCACATGGTTTCTGACCGGCATCCTCGCCGGGCTGGCGGGGACGGTGCTCGGGATCACGTCGGCCAGTATCACCCCCAGCTTCGGCGAGACGTTCCTGTTCGTCATCTTCGCCGCCGTGATCGTCGGCGGCGTCGGCTCCGTCTACGGGGCCATTCTCGGCGCGGTGATGATCGGCCTGGTGACCGAGGTGTCGGCGGTGTTCATCAATGCCTCGTACAAGCTTGACACCGCGTTCGTCGTCCTCATCCTCGTCCTGCTGTTCAGGCCCAGCGGCCTGTTCGCGCGCGTCGGAAGGGTGTAGCCGCATGGCACCGATCGTCTACTACGCCTTCACCCTGCTGTTCTTCTTCGCCGCCTACAGCGTGCTCGGCTGGGGACTGAACCTCCAGTTCGGCGAAGCCGGAATCCTCAACTTCGCCTACATCGGCTTTGTCGCCATCGGGGCGTACATCACCGGGGTCACCTCCAGTGGCCCGCCGCCCGCCGGATCCGGGGAGTCCTACGTCCTCGGCGCCAGCCTGCCCTTCCCCCTCGGCCTGCTGGCCGGCGGCGTGGCGTCGTGCCTGCTGGCCGTGCTCGTCGCGTTCATAGCGTTCCGGCGGCTGCGCAGCGACTACCTGGCCATGGTGCTCATCTCCATCTCGCTGGTGATGTATGACGTCATCAACAACTACGTGCCGCTGTTCGACGGCGCCGACGGACTGAACTCGGTACCGATGCCGCTGTCGGGCACGTTCAATCTGGACGCGAACGGCTTCCTGATCTTCTTCGCGCTCCTCAGCGTCGGGATCGGCGCGGTCATGTGGCTCGTCATGAGCCGCATCACCCGGTCGCCGCTCGGCCGGACGCTCCGTGCCATCCGCGACGATCCCGACGTCGTCAGCGCGTTGGGCAAGAACGTCTTCCGCTACCAGTTGACGGCGATGCTGATCGGCGCGTTCTACGCCGGGATCGGCGGCGGGCTGATCGTCGAGTTCGCGTCGTCGTTCAACACGAGCGCCTGGCTGCCGGCCGAGACGTTCATCATCTTCGCCGCCCTGATCATCGGCGGGCTCGGCAACAACCTCGGCGTGATGATGGGCGCGTTCGTCGTCCCGGTGCTCTTCACCCAGCTGCCGAAGTTCATCCCGGACATCCCGGGGCATCCCGGTCTCATCCTCAACCTCGAGGGTGCGGTGATCGGGCTGCTGCTGATCGTGACGATGTGGTTTCGCCCGCAGGGCATCATCCCCGAGCGCCCGCGCCGCCCTGACCGATTCCTCGCCGCCCAAGCGCCGCCGGCGCCACCGGGCGGCATCGACGCCGACGCCGCCGAGGGCCCGCCGCCGGCACCGGCCGGCGCGACCGACGCCAAGACCACGGGATGAGCGCCGCGGCGATGACCACCCCGACGACCACGGCCGCCGTGCTCTCCGGCCACGACCTGCACAAGGCCTTCGGCGGCAACCACGCCGTCAACGGAGCCGATCTGGCCATCTCGGAGGGCTCGATCACCGCCCTGATCGGCCCCAACGGCGCCGGGAAGAGCACGGTGGTCAACCTGTTCTCCGGCCTGCTGCCCCCGGATTCCGGACAGGTCCGGCTCGTCGGCGCGGACGTCACCGGCTGGCCAAGCCACCGCATCGCTCGCCGCGGCTTGATCCGCACGTTCCAGCTCTCACGGGAGCTCCAGGGGCTGACGGTGCTGGAGAACCTGCTCGTCACCCCGATCGATCAGCTGGGCGAGTCGCTGGTCAACATCTTCCTGCGGCCCGGGGCGGTGCGCCGGCAGGAGCGGGCCAACGTCGAGCGGGCCACCGAGGTCCTGCACGACTACGGGCTCTACCACGTGCGCGGTAATTGGGCCCGCCAGCTCTCCGGCGGTCAGAAGCGACTGCTGGAGCTGGCGCGCGCGGTGATGGCGCGGCCGAAGGTGCTGCTGCTCGACGAGCCGATGGCCGGTGTCAACCCCGCCCTGGTCGACCAGATCGGTGAGCACATCCTCCGGCTGAAGACAGACGGCATCACCGTGCTGATGATCGAGCACAACCTCGGCGTCGTGGAACGCATCTGCGATCACGTGATCGTCATGTCCGAGGGCCGCACGCTGGCGACGGGTCGCATGTCGGAACTGCGCGGCAACAGCGAGGTCGTCCGAGCCTACCTGGGAGGCGTCCTCGATGCCCGTCTTGACAGCTGAAGCGGTGACCGCCGGCTACTCGCGGGTGCCGATCATCCATGACGTCAGCCTGACGGCTGAGGCCGGGACGATCACGACCATCCTGGGGCCTAACGGCGCCGGCAAGTCGACGTTCGCCAAGGCGCTGTGCGGCGTGCTGAAGCCGATGTCAGGCCGGGTCTGGGTCCGGGAGACCGAGATCACCAAGCTCCCGGGCCACCTGATCCCGCGCCACGGGCTGGGCTATGTCCCTCAGAACGAGAACGTGTTCAAGCGGATGAGCGTCCGGGAGAACCTGGAGGTGGCCGGCTTCGTCCGCGCCAAGCGTGACGACGCCAAGCTCGACGAGGTGCTGGCGGTCTTCCCGGATCTGCAAACGGCCGAGCACAAGCCGGCCGGTCAGCTCTCGGGTGGCCAGCAGAACATGCTGGCCATGGCCCGATCGCTGATGATCGACCCGGTTGCGGTCATCCTCGACGAGCCGACGGCCGGTCTGTCACCGGCGTACACCGCCGTCGTGTGGGAGCAGATCCAGCGGATCGCCGCCAGCGGGACGGCGGCGATCGTCGTCGAGCAGAACGTGGAGCAGGCCCTGAGTCACGCCGACAGCGTCTACGTCCTGATCGCCGGCGCCAATTACGTCAACGGGCCGACCGCCGAGATCGCCGGGCTCGATCTCGGCGCCATCTTCCTCGGCCACACCTCGGCCAAGCCGGCCACCAGCAGCACCCCGTAACCCCATCAGAGGAGAGAGCAGAGACACATGGCACCGCACCGGTTCCACCGACGTAGGGCCGTCGCGTTGCTCGCGACGGCGGCATCGACGATCGCGCTGGCCGCCTGCGGCAGCAGCGCCAACTCGGTGACGATGGGCGAGATCTTCCCGTTCACGGGCTCCAAGGCCGAGCTGTCGGGTTGGGGTGTCCATGGGGTCCAGGCCGCGATCGAGAACATCAACCAGGCCGGCGGCGTGATGGGCAAGAAGATCAAGGTGATCTCCGCCGACGACGCCGCCGACTCGGTCGACGCCCTGCCGGCCCTGCGCAAGCTCCTGTTGTCCAAGCCCGTCGCGGTGATCGGCCCGTTCTCACCGACGATCGAGGCGGTCATCCATGACTTCGCTCCCAACGACGTCGCCGACTTCGCGCTTGGTGGCACCGCGCAGCTCGACGATATGAACTACCCCTACGTCTTCCGCACGTTCTCGTCGGACTCGACCGAGGCGACGGCGATGGCCATCCACGCGGTCAGCGCCGGATACAAGACCGCCTCGCTCATCTTCGACAACTCCGCGAACTCGCAGGGGTTCGTCCCCCCGCTGGAGAAGGCGTTCACCAAGCTCGGCGGCAAGGTCCTCTCCAGCCAGTCGATCGTGCCCGACCAGGGCTCGTACCGCTCGGAGCTGGTCAAGGCGTTCGCCAACCACCCGCAGATCGTCTTCGCCTCCTTTGACACCCAGACGGCGTCGACGCTCTGGTCAAACGCCCAGCAGCTCGGGTACCTGAGCGTTCCGTGGCTCGGCGACGACCTGATGGCGGGCGCCACGTACGCCAAGGCGTTCGGGGCCAGTGCCGGCAAGGACCTGTTCGCGGCCCTGCCGGCACCGCCGGCCGGCGCGGCCTACCAGGAGTTCCTGGCGGCCTACCACGCCGCGTATCCCGGTGCCACGCCCCTGCCGTCCACGTACAACATCTACGACTCGGTGGTGATTGCGGCGCTGGCCATGGAGAAGGCCAAGAGCACCGATCCCAAGACGTGGCTCAAGGACGTGGAGCTGGTGGCCAACCCGCCCGGAACCGTGTGCACCGATTACGCCGCGTGCTCGAAGCTGATCAAGGCCGGAACCAAGCTCAACTACGAGGGCGCCGGCGGGTCCGACGACTTCAACTCGCACCACAACGTGTTCAGCGGGTTCTCCATCGTCGGGTTCAACGGGACGGCCAACGGCAAGCAGATCGCCTACGTCCCGGCCGCCGCGATCGCCAAGCTGGTCGGGTAGGGAACGTGACGGAGCCTTCGAGCCCGGCCGCGGGCCAGCCGCGCCCCCACGGCGCGCGGTCGGCCTCGGAGGCTCCGGGCCCGCCCGCGGGCGGGCCCGGACTGTTGAGCGGAATCCGCGTCCTGGACCTGACCACCGTGCTCGCCGGGCCCTACGCCGGCTATCAGCTGAGCCTCCTGGGCGCCGATGTGGTCAAGGTCGAGCGGCCCGACGGGGGCGACGTCGCCCGGGAGCTGGGGTCGTCGCCCGATCTGGGTGAGATCGGAATGGGCGCCTCCTTCCTGGCCCAGAACGCGGGCAAGCGCTCGGTCACCGTCGATCTGAAGACGGCCGGTGGCAAGCAGGTGCTGACCCGGCTGATCGCCGACGCGGACGTGCTGCTGGAGAACATGCGGCCGCGGGTCCTGGAGCGGCTCGGCTTCTCGTGGAGCCGGCTGCGGGAGATCAATCCCCGGCTGGTGTACTGCGCGCTCAGCGGCTTCGGCGCCAGCGGACCGATGGCCGGGCGGCCCGCGTACGACCAGATCGTCCAGGGCCTGTCGGGGATGTGCGACGTGACCGGCTATCCGGATGGCGATCCCGTCCGCGTCGGCTTTCCGGTGTGCGACACGATGGGCGGCCTGGCCGCCGCGATGGCGGTGTCCGCGGGGCTCCTGGGACGGGAGCGCACCGGGGAGGGATGCCGGCTTGACGTGTCGATGCTTGAGACGGCGCTGACAGGCATGGGCTGGGTCGTGTCGGACTATCTGATCGCCGGCCGACAGCCCGGCCGCGCCGGCAACGAGAACGCCACCTCGGCGCCATCCGGGTCGTTTCGCACCGCGGAGGGAGAGTTGGTCATAGCCGCCAACACCGACGCCCAGTTTCAGGCCATCTGCGAGAGCCTTGGTCGGCCGGACCTGCTCACCGATCCCCGCTTCGTCACCCGTGAGGATCGCCGGCGTCATCGGGTGCAGTTGCGCGATGAGCTGAACCGGACGCTGATGACCGCACCGGCGACTCGGTGGGAGACGCTGCTCGCCGATGCCGGGGTTCCGGCCGGCCGCGTGCTGACGGTTGCCGACGCGCTGGCCCAGGCTCAGATCCAGGATCGTCAGCTCCTGCAGGAGGTGGAGGTGCGCGGGAGCTCGCCGCGCCGCTCGGTGCGGATCCTCGGGAACGGCATCCACGTCAACGGCGAGGCGCCAAGGCCGTCCGCGCCGCCCCCGGCCCTGGGCGAGCACACGGTGCCGGTTCTCGGTGACCTCGGGTACTCCGGCGAGGAGATCGCCGCGCTACGGGACGAGGGAGCGATATGAACGATCCGGGCGCTATCGACCGGGACGGCAACGATCAGAGCGGCAGCTCCGCCGAGCACTGGTCGACGGCGATCATCGACACCGCGCCGGGCATCATCCGCCTGCGCGGCTATCCGATCGAGCAGGTGATCAACCGGTGTAGCTACGCCGCCACCGTGTGGCTGATGGTCACCGGCGAGCTGCCGAACCGGTGGCAGGAGCGGCTGCTGGAGGCGGCATTGGTGGCCGGGGTCGATCACGGCCCGCAGGCGCCGTCGATCGCCGCGGCGCGGATGGCGGCCACCTGCGGCGTCGGGTTGAGTCAGGCGGTCGCCACTGGGGTCAACCTGCTCGGCGACATCCACGGTGGTGCCGGGGAGGCGTGTATGCGGATGCTGGCGGCGCTCCTCGATGCGCACCCAGATCCCGACGACTCGGTGGCGGAGATCACGGCGGCGTTTGGGCGCTACCGGGCCGAGGTGCGCTATGTGCCGGGGTTCGGCCACCGGATGCACCGCTACGACCCCCGCGACCCGTTGATGGACCTGGTCCGCTCGGCGCAGGCCGCCGGCGTGGTCTCCGGACGCTACCTCCAGGTGGCCGAGATCGTCGAGGCCGAGCTGCACCGCGGCGCCGGCCGGTCGATCCCGATGAACATCGATGGGGCGACGGCGGTCGTCTTTAGCGAGCTCGGCCTGGCGCCTGAGCTGGGCAAGGGACTGTTCGCGCTCTCCCGGTCAGTGGGACTGCTCGCCCACGCCTACGAGCAGAGCCAGGAGAGCGCCCGGATCAAGGGGCCACTGCCGGCGGGGGTCGGTGCCCGCTATACCGGTCACCCGCCGCGGGAGGTT
>Ga0208717_1000586_pt1 | contig 11958 bp, 14 predicted proteins | sample NGESurF53shallow_FD_184489 | JGI IMG/M metagenome (GOLD analysis project Ga0208717, IMG submission 184489) | Arctic peat soil microbial communities from Barrow, Alaska - NGEE Surface sample F53-3 shallow (SPAdes) | ecosystem: Environmental > Terrestrial > Soil > Wetlands > Peat ... | reverse complement strand
GAAGCCGCTCGCTCGCTACAGCGCCATGTGGAGGGCGCGCGTCGCGAGCGGCTCCGCTACCGCCGTAGGTCAATTACACCACGACCTGGGACACGACCGATTTGAGTACCTGCATCGTGGACCTTTTCAGCTCTCGCCGCCGAGCCAGCCGTACGCCCAACTCCGCCCCGACGAAGGTTCGCTGTCACGCCCACCGCCTCGATCCGCCGAGAGGCCGGATGGCGCCATGAGCGGACATTGGGTTCGGCGCCGAAACCGGACGTTCACAGGCCCGGCTCAACGGCGAGGAACGACCTAGTCGGACATTGACGTTGGGGAGATGAGCATTAGTTTGGCCGTATGGTCGATCCACGTCACCGACGGTCTGCGCTACGGTGGCCGCCCGCATCGGAAAACGAGGATCGCCACCTGGCGAACCATGGGCGAGTCTGCCTCGGCAAATTCAAATGTGCGCCAGGGGAAGATTCAATTCGGCCACGAAGCAGCTATCGGCGACGGCGTTACCAAGCACCTGGTGATCCCGACTAGTTCCCAACATCGAACGCCTTGAGGTGATCTCGCACCGCCTTCAGAAACGCGTCTGAACGTGCGGGATCCGCGACCACCCGGGAGAGCGCAAGTGCGCCGACCATGGCGCTGACAGCGATGATGGCGCCCTCCTGGTCCCCGCCGAGAGCTTCTGACACGGATGCGATGAAGGCTTCGATGTGATCGGTCATCACCTCGCGCGACGAGGTGTCCGCCCGTGCGACATCGGAAACTAGCGCCGCCATCGCGCACCCGCTCTCTCGGCCGTCGCGATGCGCGCGGCTGAGGTAGCTGCGCGCAATGTCGGACAAGCTTTGCGGCCCACCTGAGCCCCCCGCCGCCTTTGCATTCGCCTCGCCTTCCAGGAGCGCGCGTTCGAGGGCCTCGGCGAGAAGCGCAGAGCGGCTCTGGAAGTGTCCGTAGAAGCCACCGTGGGTGAGGCCCACGCTCTTCATGAGCGTCCCAACACTCACCGACTCCAGCCCGTCGCGACGCACTTGGCGCGACGCCTCGGTGAGAATGCGTTCGCGGTTCTCCCCCTTTTCGGCTTGCGAATGTCCCATCCGCCCGACTCCTCTGTTGACGAACAGCATTATAACCATCATTGTCCTGGATGACGAACATAATTCAGATTGCCGGGTCTGAGCGCCTCGGCGAGAGGGAAAAGCCATGAGCGAGAGCGCCGTCGCGGAAGGCCGGGTTCGAAGTGAGCGACACGGCCACATCCAGAAGATCGTGATCGACAATCCGACCAAGAAGAATGCCTTCGTGCCTGAGATGATGGTGCAGCTTTCCTCCGCCATGACGGAGCTCGATCGAGATCCAGAGCTGTGGGTCGGGGTGCTCTGCGCGGAGGGAGACAACTTCACGGCAGGGCTCGACATGCCGAAGTTCTTCGGGCCGACGGCGACCCCGTCCCAGATCCCCGACGACCACATCGATCCGTTCGGCATGCGCAACCAGTGCCGCAAGCCGCTCGTAACAGCGGTGCAGGGGATCTGCTTCACAATCGGCATCGAGATGGCGCTTGCCGGCGATATCGTGGTGGCGGCCGAAGGGACCCGGTTCTGCCAGATGGAGGGTAAGCGCGGCATCGCGCCGCTCGGCGGCGCCCACTTCCGCTACATCACGAGAGCCGGGTGGGGGAACGCCATGTACCACCTGATGCTGTGTGACGAGTTTGGGGCCGAGGAGGCGTATCGCATCGGACTGGTGCAGGAGGTCGTACCGGCCGGCCGGCAGGTCGAGCGCGCCATGGAGATCGCGCAGCTCATCGCCGCCAACGCCCCGCTCGGGATTCAGGTGACCAAGGAGGCCGGTCGCAGGTTCACCGAGGCCGGTGAGCGCGCAGCCATCGATGCGGTCCCTGCGATCCGACTACGGGTGATGGGCACCGCAGACGCCGCCGAGGGCATCCGCTCCTTCGTTGAGCGCCGCCCGGCAGTTTTTCAGGGCCGATAGGGCCATTCCAGGAGGAACACCGGCCATGGCCGCTCTTGAGTTCTACTTCGACTTCCGCAGCCCCTACGCCTACCTCGCGCAAAGCCAACTGCATGGCCTGGGCGTCGAGGTCGGCTACCGGCCGTTCGAGATTCTTGGGCTGATGGACCGGGTGGGCAACGTGCCGACCAGCATCACCTGCAGGCCCAAGAGCAGATACCTGGGCGCGGATCTACAGCGATGGGTGGCGATCTATGGGGTTCCTCTCCAGCGCCATCCCCAAGGGACCGAGATCGACCCGCGCCGGCTCTTGCGGGCGTCGCTCGCGGCGGACGAGCTTGGCCTGGCGCCGCAGGGCGTCGGCGCGATCTTCCACGCGTACTGGGGGTCCGGAGCGCCGCTCACCACGGCGGCCGACGTGGCGGCGGTGCTGAACGCCGCCGGCGTCGGCGGCCCAGACCTCGCCTCGCGGATCGACGAGCCCACTCTCGACCAAGCACTGGACGCGGCCACCGAAGCCGCGATCGAGCGCGGCGTCTTCGGGGCGCCCACGATGTTCGTGGGGGAAGAAATGTTCTTCGGCAACGACCGGCTCGACTTCGTGCGCGCCAGTCTGAAGCGCGCAGCATGAAGCCGCTCGCCATTGTCACTGGTGTCGGCCCGGGCACGGGCGCCGCTGTCGCGCGCCGCTTCGCTGGAGGCGGTTATCGCGTGGCGATGCTGGCCCGCAATGCGGATCGGCTCGCCCCGCTGGAGAAAGAGATACCAGATTCGATCGCCGTGCCGTGCGACGTTGCCGATGCCGTTGCGCTGGAGAGAGCGATTGCCGGGCTCGGCGACGCCAAAGTCGTCGTCCACAACGCCGTGGGCGGCGCGTTCGGCACGTTCACGCAGATCGGGGCCGAAGTTCTCCAGCGAAACTTCGAGGTCAACACCATGGCGCTGTTTCACTTGGCGCGGCTGACGACGCCCGCGATGATCGCAGCCGGGGAAGGCGCCCTGATCGTGACCGGGAACACCTCGGCGCAGCGTGGGCGCGCCGCCTTCGCCGGTTTTGCCCCGACGAAAGCCGCGCAGCGCATCCTTGCGGAATCGCTCGCGCGCGACCTGGGGCCAAAGGGCGTCCACGTTGCCTATCTCGTCATCGACGCGGTGATCGATGTGCCGTGGCAGCGCGAGCGCGTGCCCGACGCGCCGGACAATTTCTTCATCTCGCCCGCTTCGATCGCAGCCGAAGTCCATCATCTCGCGCACCAGCCGCGCGACGCTTGGTCGTTCCTCGCCGAGGTCCGCCCCTTCCATGAGCCCTGGTGAACGCAGTGGCCGACGACATCAAAGACGCGCCCGATGGTTTCCAGCAGCTGCGCGCGATGCTGGCCGGCGACCTGAAGGCGCCGATGGGCGAGACCCTCGGCTTCAGACTGGTCGAGGTCGAGCGCGGCCAGGTGGTGTTCGAGGGGACCCCCGACCGCAGCGTCTATAACCCGCACGGATCGGTGCACGGCGGCTATGCGGCGACGCTGCTCGACAGCGCCTGCGGCATCGCTGTTCACTCCCAGCTCGACGCCAACCGGGGACATACGACGCTGGAGTTCAAGGTGTCGTATCTGCGTGGCCTCAGCGAGCGGAGCGGGACGGTCCGCGCGACCGGTCGGGTCATTTCGGCGGGGCGGCGCGTGGCCTTCGCGGAAGCGACTCTCCACGACGGTGACGGACAGCTTTGCGCGACGGCGACATCAACGCTGCTCGTGTTCGACGTCGAACCCCGCCCTGGCGGCTTTCTGCGAGCCTGACACGACGTTCGGAGACAGTCTTTGAAAGCGTTCGCGATCGACAACTACAAGGGCGACCTCACCGCGCGTGAGGTTCCCGATCCGGCGCCCGGGCCGGGCGAGGTGGTGGTCGCGATCGCGGCGGCGAGCGTCAACCCGCTCGACGCGAAGCTGCGCGACGGAGAATTCAAGGCGATCCTGCCCTACGAGATGCCGTTGATCCTCGGAAATGATCTGGCCGGCACTGTGGTGGCGGTGGGCTCAGATGTGCGGCGCTTCAAGATGGGCGATGAGGTCTATGCACGCCCCGACAAGGATCGGATTGGCGCGTTCGCCGAGCGCATCGCGATCGCCGAATCGGACCTGGCGCTGAAGCCGGTCAGCCTCGGCATGACCGAGGCCGCTGCGCTGCCGCTCGTCGCGCTTACAGCGTGGCAGGCGCTGGTGGAGCGCGCGCGGGTGAAACCCGGACAGCGGGTGCTGATCCACGCCGGTTCGGGCGGCGTCGGCACGGTCGCCATCCAGCTCGCCAAGCATCTTGGCGCGACCGTCGCGACGACCGCAGGCCCCGATAACGTCGACTTGGTCAGAAGCCTCGGCGCGGACGTCGTCATCGACTATCGCAAGGACGATTTCGCGAAGCGGCTGAGCGGCTACGACGTGGTCCTGAACTCGCTCGGCCCTGACGTACTCGAGAAGTCGCTGTCGGTGTTCAAGCCCGGCGGCAAGCTCATCTCGATCTCCGGCCCTCCCGATCCCGCTTTCGCGCGCGAGATCGGCGCGAACTGGATCGTGCGTCAACTGCTGCGCCTCTTGAGCTTCAAGATCCGTCGCAAGGCGAAGAAGCAAGGCGTCGACTATTCCTTTCTGTTCATGCGAGCGGACGGTGCGCAGCTCGCCGAGATCGCAAAGCTCGTCGATGCCGGCGCGATCCGGCCGGTGATCGACCGGGTATTCGATTTCGACGAGACGCCGGCGGCGCTGGATCGGGTGGAGTCCGGTCGTTCGCGCGGGAAGGTAGTGATCCGGATTGCCCGAGCTGTCGGATCGCCGCACAGCGCCCTTGATCGGCGAACGCCCCAACCGGATTTTGCTACAACCAACTACCGAGGGCGAGAATGAGTCAGTCCGACGACCGTGGTGGGCAACCCTCCGTTCAAGACGTCGCACTCATCGTCGGGGGCGGCCCAGGCATTAGCTCAAGCTGCGCAAGGCTGTTCGCCGAGACTGGCATGCTCGTCGCTGTCGCGGCTAGGGATCCCGACAAACCGGCGCTGCGGGTGCTGGAAAAGGCGCATGGCGCGCGTCGATATGCGTGCGATGCAAGCGATCCGGCCGACGTGGAGCTGTTGTTCCAAACCGTTGTTCGAGATCTAGGGTCGCCGACGCTTGTCGTGCACAATATCGACGGGCGCGTCGCGGGGATCTTTCGAAAGGGAGTCACCGAGGCCGACCCCGGAATGGTGCTCGAAACCCTTCGGAACTCTGCGTTTAGCGCCTTTTTGGTGGGTCAGCAGGCTGCTCGCCATATGCGAGAGAACGCACCCAACGCGAATGGCGCGAGGGGGACGATCATCTTCACCAACGCGAGTGCCGCGCTCAAGGGCTTTCCGACCAGCGGCGCTTTCGCTATGGCATGTCAGGCCAAGTCCGGGCTCGCGCAGAGCATGGCGCGCGAATTGATGCCGCAAGGCATCCACGTCGCGAACGTCCCGATCGACGCCGCGATTGGCTGGCGACAGGAAGACGGAAGTCGCGCGCACCGGCTCGCCGGAACGACTGTCGACGACAACATGGCAGACCCGGACCGCATCGCGGAGACCTATCTGCAGCTGCATCGACAGCATCGATCGACCTGGGCATTCGAAGTCGTGCTGCGGCCGTGGGTAGAGAGATGGTGACGTACGTCGAGGCCCGGTCGTCCACTTTGGATCGAAATTCACCGTTGACCGACCGGCGGAAAGCGGACTTTGGCGGCCCCCCGGGCTTTATTGTCCGCAAGCAGACCTTCCCAAGTTCCGAGAAGAGTCAGACACGGCCATTGTAGAGGGCGCTACGCCATGTCCGCTTCTGGCGAAATCCGGTCACGGACGGCCGCCAAGGCCGGCGTCACGGGGACCGGAGAATGGTCAGGATCGGGACCAGCCGGCTCGTCAGCCGCCAGCGCCGCCCCAGGCCCGGTACGGCGCATGGGAATAGTACTTCGGTCGGCTGTCCAGCCGCACGTGCAGCCAGAACACCCCAAGCCCGGCCGTGCTGATCCACAGAGGGCGACCGGACAGGGCCTCCGCCGCCTTGGCGGCGGTGAGGGCCAGCAGATCGTGTTGCTGAGCGGCGGGCGCGCCGCGCAGGAAGGCGGCGAGGTGGGCGTAGCAACCCAGCGGACCCAGCGGTCGCGGCGCGGTCAGCCGCGCGTCGCCGGAGAGGTTGGCGAACGCCGTCACCGTCGCGCCCTTCGGGGCGGCCCGAAGCTGGGCGGCGAACGACCGTGGGTCGGCCTGGACGCAGTCGAGTCCCGGCGCGGCGATCGTCACATATTCGAACGGCCTGGCCAGCCCCTCCCGGGTGATCGGCGGCGTCTCCCAAAAGAAGGCGGGATAGGGCGCGGCGGCCAGTTCCGCCAGCAGGAAAGCGCGAAAGCCCTCGTCGCCCCGCAAGGCGTCGAGGGCGTCGCCGAAGGCAAGGGCCGCGCCTTCGCGCAGGATCCGCACCCGCTCGCCGCGACCCACGGTCTCTCGCGCCGCTTCCCACATCCAGGTCGATCCTTATCGCGCGGCGCCTCTTGGGCGCGGCCCCAGGCCGCCCTATCTCGCGGCGACACCCCTCGCCAGATAAGGAACCACCCCTTGCCCCTCTCCCTCTACGAAGCCTCCATCCCCGTCTACCTGCGCATGTCGCGCAACCTCATCGCCATACTGGACAAGGCCGAGGCCTACACCAAGGAGGGCGGCGTCGCCCTCTCCACCCTGGCCGAGGCGCGGCTGGCCCCCGACATGCATCCTCTCACCCGCCAGATCCAGATGGCCAGCGATGTCGCCAAGGGGGGCGCGGCGCGCCTGGCCGGCGCCGAGCCGCCCAGCATGCCCGACACCGAGACCACCTTCCCGGAACTGAAGGAGCGCCTCGCCAAGACCATCGCCTATCTGGAGACCATCAAGCCCGAGCAGGTCGACGGCGGCGAGGACCGGACCATCGAGCTCAAGTTTCCCAATGGCGCCATGACCTTCACCGGCCGCGACTTCCTCCTGCTGTTTTCCATGCCCAACCTCTTCTTTCATGTCACGACCGCTTACGATGTCCTGCGCAACCAGGGCGTGCCGCTGGGCAAGATGGATTACCTGGGCGCCCCGAAGTAGGCGCCCGTCAGGAGGCCTTGCACGATGAACCGGCCGCCGCGCGCCTTCTTCCAGCCCCTGGCGCAAGGCGCGCCGGCCCCGCTCCGCGAGCTTCCCGCCCGCCTGGAGCGGGTGGTCCATTTCATCCCGGCCCACCAGGACAAGGCGCGCGCCTGGGCCGTGGAGCGCGCCGGCGAGGTCGATGTGCTGTGCGGCAATCTGGAGGACGCCATTCCCGCCGACGCCAAGGCGGCCGCGCGCGCCGGCTTCATCGACATGGCGCGCGGCGCGGACTTCGCGGCGGCGGGAACGGGGCTGTGGGTGCGGATCAACGGGCCGGCGACGCCCTGGCACTTCGACGATGTCAATGAGATCGTGGCCGGCTGCGGCGCCAAGCTCGACGTGATGATGATCCCCAAGGTCGAGGGGCCGTGGGACATCCACTACCACGACCAGCTTCTGGCCGTGCTGGAGGCGCGCCACGGCCTGGCGCGGCCGATCCTGCTTCACGCCATCCTGGAAACGGCCCAGGGCGTGACCAATGTCGAGGCCATCGCGACCGCCAGCCCCCGCCTGGCCGGCATCAGCCTCGGCCCCGCCGACCTCGCCGCCAGCCGGGGGATGAAGACCACCCGCGTCGGCGGCGGCCATCCTGCCTATCGCGTCTTGGCCGACGCCGGAGAAGACGCCGCGCCCCGCGCCGCCGCCTTGCAGGATATCTGGCACTATACCCTCGCCCGCCTGGTCGACGCCTGCGCCGCGGCGGGGATCAAGGCCTTCTACGGCCCGTTCGGCGACATCGGCGACGCAGCCGGTTGCGAACAGCAGTTCCGCAACGCCTTCCTCCTCGGCTGCGCCGGCGCCTGGAGCCTGCATCCCAGCCAGATCCCCATCGCCAAGCGCGTCTTCTCCCCCGACCCGGCCGAAGTCGCCTTCGCCCGCCGCATCCTCGAAGCCATGCCGGACGGCGCCGGCGTCGCCATGATCGACGGGCGGATGCAGGACGACGCCACCTGGAAACAGGCCAAGGTCATGGTCGATCTCGCCCGCCTGGTGGCGGCGCGGGAGCCGGCGATGGCGGCGGTGTATGGGTTTTAAATCATGGCCGGCCGCGCGCTCGCAGGCGGGCGAGGTGGGCGGCGAACTCGGCGGCCATCGGCTCGCCTTCCTCGGGCGGCAGCAGGGCGGCGAGGCGCGGAAACCGCTCGCCCCAGTCGTCGGCCTCGGGGGCCGGCCAGGGCAGCCACTCAGCGGCGCGGGCGAGGTTCAGCAGGCGGACGAGGTGCTTGCGCACGAAGGCCGGATTGGACGGCGCGGGCGGCGGGACCGCACGCTCGGCTTCGAAGAGATTGAGCTGGATCGTCGCCATGGCCGCCTGAGCCGATCATGGCCGATTCGCCGCCGCCGCGCGAGGGTCGCGCTCACCTTTTATTAGCAGCCGCTCCTCTTCGGTGAGACGGTAGAGGGCCGACAGGCGCTCGTTCATCGCCTGTTCGGCGGCGGCGATGGCCAAGGTCACGCGCCCCAATACTCTGGCCCGCCTGGTCGACGCCTGCGCGGCGGCGGGGATCAAGGCCTTCCACGGCCCGTTCGGCGACATCGGCGATCCCGAGGGCTGCGAACAGCAGTTCAGGAACGCCTTCCTCCTCGGCTGCGCCGGCGCCTGGAGCCTGCATCCCAGCCAGATCCCCATCGCCAGACGCGTCTTCTCCCCCGACCCCGCCGAAGTCGCCTTCGCCCGCCGCATCCTGGCCGCCATGCCGGACGGCGCCGGCGTCGCCATGATCGACGGGCGGATGCAGGACGACGCCACCTGGAAACAGGCCAAGGTCATGGTCGATCTGGCGCGGCTGGTGGCGGCGAGGGACCCGGCGATGGCGAGGGTGTATGGGTTTCAGACGTGCGTTTTTGGGATGGCCTTGGTTTGAGATAGTGTTCACTCGGCTGAGATATCGCGATCTCATTCGGCATCTACAGAGGAATCGGGCAAAGGGGAAAAGGCGGCGGCGTTTGAGGTGATTGCCTCCTTCGAAAACGGAAGCGTGGCCATGTAACGTCGCATAAAGTCCCAATCGGGCTCGCTTTCCGCCGTCGCGGGCAAGCGGATGGATGATTCCCGCATGCGCTCCAAGTTCCATTTGCGGCCATAGTTAAAGCGATACTTCTCCTGACGAATGATTGCACACACAAACAAGGCAACGAGAGCATTCATGTCAAATTTAGGCTCTAGGACGTTCACATCATCCGACGCAAAGAACGCTTGCGGTTGATAGAAAGCTTCAGCGACCGACCCGTTGTAGTTTACCGTGATAACACCACCTCCATGACGTGGCTTGGCACTAATATATTGCCTAACACCGTTATTTTTCTCAATGGCACCTACAAATGGTACCTGCCCAACGGTCATGTCTGCCTTAGTGAGCCGCTTACCCTTCCTGATGTTAAAGAGCGTGCTTAGGTAGAAAGAGCGCCACGCCGCAGTGTCCAAGGGTGCCGCCACTTCGGAAACCGAAGGGGCGCTCCGGCCAGCGAAACGCTCTATGTTGGCCTGCTCAACGTAATCGGGGATCAAATTCAACGGCGGAAGGTCTAGGTCCCTCAGACTTCGGTTTGCCTGCCGCCCGTAGCTGTAGCGGTAACGATTGGCCTTGATGCACATCGCGTAGAAGAGGAGTTGTGGCTTGGTCATCGGCTCCAGAGCTGATAGGCGCGCCACATGAAATGCTGTATAAAACGGCTGCTCTTGCAGGTGGGTCGTCAGAACCCCGTTGCCGCTCAGCGCACAAGTCAGCTCTCCCGCCGGGGCTGGCGGCACGCCTTCCACATCCACAACCCACGCAGAGATGCCATTATTGCCCATCCGGCGCGACACAAACGCGATACCCTGCGCCGGTCGAGTGCGCGTCAATCGGTTGAGCTCCAGGGAATGGCCGTAGGCCACATCAAACAAGGCTTTAAGCCTCGGCATCGGAGTCCTCCTCCTCCGCTGAATCGGTGTCGCCAAGTAAACGGTAGATCGCGTAATCCCTGACCACCCTCTCAAAATCGTCCCGCGTCAGTTTGGTGTAATCCGTCTCCATATAAGCTTCGACGCACCACTCATCGCTGGCCGTAACTCGACGCATTACGCTCTCGCCAGGGCAGACCTCCCTGTTTCGGTAAGACTCCACCCATGCTGTTCGAATGGCCGACCACGTATTGCGTAGGTCAACGCGCCCCCGGTGCTTTGTTTTCGTGAAACCGTCATCCTTCCAGTAGCCGAACCATGTTTTCTTATTGCTTGTCTCGTGTGGAATCCCTGAGGTGAATATCATAATACACGGAATTGTCCCCACGGGGTAGAATAGCTCGTCCGGGAGCGACATGACGCCTTCGAGTGTGTGATTCTTCAGCAGTTCAGCCTTGAGTGGATGGGGGCCTACCGCGCACGACATAGGGACGATCACGACACCGGTCCCCCCTTCCTTCAGGCACTCTAGCATATGCCGGATAAAATAAAATTCATGCAGATCCTCGTCCCGCTGGGAATACGGTGGATTTAGCAAGCCAACATCGCAGTGAAGGCCTTTTACCGCTCCTGTCACGGCGTCATCGAAACAGGATGATTGGTGAAGATTAGCTTTTCCATCTCCACGCAGGATCATGTTGCTCGCCGCGAGCGTATACATATTTGGTAACTGTTCAATCCCAATTAGACACTCCTTTTTTATGAATTCCTTATCGGATTCCGTCGTGGCGGTCTTCATCATCTGATGCATTGCTGAAATTAGGAAACCACCTGTGCCAGCGCAAATATCAAGCACCTTACTAGCCTTATTTACGTTCGCAAGCAATGCGAATAGCTCGGTGATGTGACGAGGCGTTAGGACGATGCCGAGAGCTTTTTTGTCGCCCCCCGTATATTTCAGAAATTCTCCATAAAACTGGCCGACGACGTCAAAGTCATGATAAAAACTAATAAACGGCCAAACCTTCTCGTTCAATCGCGAAATCAACTCGTTCAAAACCCCCTTGGGGTACTTTTTGTGAGGCTTCGCAATTTCGGGATGGGCAGCGATGCTCGCGTAGGGCTGAGTGATTGTGGATTTCTTTGAGCCTGGAAGGTCGGCTTTCTCCATTTCCTTCTTGATGACCCGCAGCCACTCGGCCGGTAGGTCAGCGGCCGATTGAAATCCGTAGGATTTGGCGAACGCGGTGTCCCGGAGAGCGATGAGGGTACCGCTAACGAATAGTGGCTTTTCGCTCTCGCTGGCCTTCACGTCGTCCCGCATGAAATTGTGCAATTCGCGGGAGAAGGCCATCAGCTCCTCTAGCCGAAGCGCCTGCACGCTCGGATCGAACGCGGCGTGTTCGATGTAATCCTTCCACGGGATAATGGTGTCGAGCGACGCCCCCGTCTTGGCCTTCAGCTCTTTTGGACGCCCTTTACCCCTTGGATCTTTTGGGTGAAGGTAAGTACTGACCTTCAGTCCCTTGACCGATTGTCCGCTGACGGCCAGCGCCACCACGGAGAAGTCCCGCGACAAGTGCCGCGCGTAGTGCAGAGCGCCGTCCGCTGCGTAGCGCACGACGCGCTTGTTCCTGTTTTCCTCGTTCTCGTCGAGGGGCGCGCCGAGCAGGATGGCCTCGACGGCTGGAGATGCATGATCTTTCACATTGGCCTTGCACTCGACGATAACCAAAAATTCTGGATCGTCAGGATTACTGATGATGAACTCCGGGGCGCCCTTGCCGCCGCCGCCGGTCTTGCTAGCCTGCCTAATACCAACCGGCCCTAATCCTGACCTGTAGCGGCCCATGGGCGCGCTCCGAGGGATGTGATGCGTGAGGGCTCGGCGATGAGTCTGTTCCAGGCGTCGCAGACGGCGTCGAGGATGGCGTCG
>Ga0208717_1000585_pt1 | contig 11967 bp, 7 predicted proteins | sample NGESurF53shallow_FD_184489 | JGI IMG/M metagenome (GOLD analysis project Ga0208717, IMG submission 184489) | Arctic peat soil microbial communities from Barrow, Alaska - NGEE Surface sample F53-3 shallow (SPAdes) | ecosystem: Environmental > Terrestrial > Soil > Wetlands > Peat ... | reverse complement strand
AACTATTTCTGCTTTAATTTTTTCAAGAAGTTTGCCGCGAAGCTTATAAGATAATGAAACTGTTTTAAACCGGATGTAAGAGGCGTCACTGTAAACCCCACTGGATTGAGCGAAATATGTTCTTGCTACTATTCCTGCGGGGGTAAAAGCATCCGTGGTGAATTTTTGGAATTCAGATTTATCTCCGGGATTCCGCCATCGGGAAAGCAATGCAGCCGGCAGATTAGATTCAGCACCCGGAACGTTGACACCATAAATTTGCCCTAGAGAGTTAGTGCCTGTTTGTTTTTTAAATTCAATAAAAATGTTTAATTGGAAATTTTTATATTCAAAAGAGTTGTTTAATCCTCCATAGAATTTAGGATCCTGGTTTCCTATATCCTCTATATCGTTAAATTTATTATTGCTGGCATCAATTGGAGAATACGTCGGAGCTCCTCCTGATGTCAAAAATTGAAAAATACCTGTAGTATCATTTACACCCAAATACTTAAATTTCATTAAAACACTTAGTGGTTGACCCACCACATATTTCGTTGCATAACTTGAACTCTCAATTCCAGGAAATGAAACCAACTTATTTCGAGGTACTGTAAGATTAAAAGAGGTATTCCAGCTAAATGTTTTTGTTTTAACATTGGAAGAAGTCACTACAAACTCCCAACCGGTGTTTTGCACCTTTGCAGACCAATTTTCTGTAACATTTGAAAATCCGGTTTGAGATGGCAATTGGTAGTAAACAAGCTGGTTACCTGAACTGTTACGATACGATATTGAGGTTAAAAGAAGGCGATTGTTTAAAAACCCTAGTTCCATTGCACCCTCTGATTTTTTTGTAATTGCCCAGCTGTAATCGGGGTTGTACAGATTTTGAGGTAAATAACCGAGAGCGCCCTGGTAATAATATTCAGTGGATTGCCATCTGCTAATATATTGATAGTCACCAATAGCATCATTACCAGTTGTGCCATAGCTTGCTCTTAATTTCCCAAAACTCAACCATTTCAAATTCTTTTTTACAAATGTTTCTTCTGAAAAAATCCATGCCGCCCCGATTGATCCAAAATTTCCAAACTGTTTTCCAGGACCAAACCGGCTAGAGCCGTCCCTTCTGCCATTAAGGTTTAAAATATATCGTTGATTAAACTGATAATTTACTCTTCCGAAAACTGCATTGTACTTATACGGGCTATAAGCATCAGTCGCTGTTCTGTCCGATGCACCTGCAATAGATGTTATCAGGATGTCATTCGAATATCCGGAGCCAGATATAATAGAAGAAGAATTTATATCCTGCTCAAATGTGCCGCCTAACAGAATGTTTATTTTGCTTTCCCCAAATTTTTTACGGTATTCACCTTGCGGCTCAATGATCCAATTATAAATATCTTTAGTTCCAAATTCTGCAGCAGCTATACGCTGAAAGTATGGGTTCTGGGATATAGCAGGATTTCCAGAATATTCGATACTGTTGAGCTTGTTATAACCCAGGCTGGCACGAATTTCAAGGCCAGATACGATTTTATATCCAACCTGCAAATGACTTATTAAATTAAAATTTGTAATGCTATATTTCTTTTTCAAATATGAAAAAGGGTTTACATTCGAAACTCCAAAGGTTGAACCTTTGTAATCCCAAACAAGATTTCCATTATCATCCAACAGATTAGGAAAATTAGGATCCAGGGAATAAGCATGTAGTAAATCGGGTGTTCCTGATGAATTATTTTTGTCAAACGAGTACGCAGAAGAAAAATCAAAAGATATTTTTTTATCAATCGAATTGTGATGTAAATTAAAATTTACTGAACCACGATCATAAGCAAAATTGCCGGGAAAAATATAAGTTTGATGATAATAACCTGCACTAAATAAAAATTGGGTATTTTCAGAACCTCCAGAAAGGGATGAGTTAATATTTGTTGAATAGGAGGAATTGCCAATAAAGAGTTTTTTCCAATCGGTGTATTTATTTGGGTCATAAATTGTCAGATCGGGTGCGTATGTTCTGAAATCTGAAGGGTCGGTGTTTGAAGGAGTTATTCCATCGTTAGCAAATGCCTCTTTTCGCATATCCAGGTATTGGTTTGTATTCATCATTGGTATAGTATGAGCTATATTGCTAACACCGGTGTATATATTCATACTATATTTTGTTTTTCCTGCTTTACCTTTTTTCGTTGTAATGAGTATAACGCCATTAGCACCTCTGGAACCATAGATTGCAGTCGCATCGGCGTCCCGTAACACTTCGACACTTTCTATATTTGATGGGTCAATAGTATTAAAAGGGCTTATTCCTCCATAGGAATTATTCAATAAAACATTAATACCCGGTGATGCTATTGATGGGAGTTGATTAATATTATTATTTTGAGGTGCAAATGGAACACCATCTATAATAAATAAAGGATTATCTTTTGGAGAAAGTGAATTATACGGATCAGGATTGAGAGAATTTTGTCCCCTGATTTGTATATTAAATGATGAACCAGGCAAGCCGCTTGTAGTGGTAACGACCAGTCCCGGAACTCTTCCTTGCAATGCTGCTAAGGGATTTGAAACAGGCTGCTCAATGATTTCTTCTGAAGTTATCTTTGTAACGCTTCCTGTATTGAATCTTCTTGTAGTATTTCCATAAGCAATAAGAACTGTTTCATCCAATGTTGGAACAGACATTTTCACTTGTATAATAATAAAAGTTCTTCCTCTTATTAATTCCTCTTCAGCAACGTAACCAATGCTGGTGATTATGAGAGTAGACTGCCCGTCAACAGACATGAGAAAAAATTCTCCATTCTTATTTGTTGCTGTTGCAATCTTTGAACCTTTTACAGTAACAGTAGCTCCAACTACCGGTTCATTATCTTCATTAACAACTTTCCCTTTTACCTCTAATCCAACCGCAGATGTCGGAGTATTTGTATTATCTGGCCTATCCTTTACAATTATTTGTTTGTCATCAACAATAAATTTAAGCGGTTGGTTTGCAAAGCAGATACCAAGTGTTTGATATATTGAGACATTTTTAATATTTATGCTAACAGGATTTGATTTATTGATTTGCTCTCTTGTATATACAAAACTGTAACCTGTTTGCTTACTGATTTCTTTGAAAGCTTTTTCAAGGGAAACATGTTTTATTGATAGAGTAATCGACTGGGAATAGCATTGGGTTCCAATACGGCAGCAAGCGATAATAGTTAGCAGAATAATAGTCTTCATTGGGACAAAGGTTTTTATAAAATTTCCGATGATCCGAATAGACGAATAAAAAACTTGAAATTACATAGCTTTGCGAAGTTTGGGTTAATTAATAAAACAGTCTTTGCCGATTGTATTTTTTGGGTTAACCTGAACATTTTCCGTCCCGATCGCCATCGGGGCGGTTTTTGTTTCGTTAACTTATCTGCGTCTAACCATCAGGGTAATACATAAATAGTTTTGTTTTCTGTTTTAAAATGAATTTGACCAGTTTCTTCAAGGATATGCAGTAATTTTAAAATGGGTTCTTTTCGGGAAATTGTTGCATTGAAATGTTGGGTATTTGAAGTCTCATATTTTATATCCACATCATACCATCTTGCCACTTTTCTCATTATAGATTGAATATTCGCATCGTGAAAAATGAACTGTCCATTTTTCCATCCGGTTACCTGAACTGTATCTGCAGCATTAACTAATATAATTTTTGATGGAAATATTTTGCCTTGCTGGCCTGGGATTAGATTTTGCTTTTGATTGCCTTTTGTGATTTCTACGCGTCCTTCCAATAGTGTAATCTCTTTTGCTTCTTCATTTTCATAAGCCATGACATTAAAATGTGTTCCTAATACCTTTACTTCACCACTATCTGCTAGCTTTACTTTAAACGGTTTGGTTTTATTTTTTGATATTTCAAAATATCCTTCTCCTTTTAACTCAACAATCCTTTGTGAATTTACAAATGCAGTGGGATATTTTAGCGATGATGCAGCGTTTAACCATACCTGGCTTCCGTCAGGTAATTGTACTTTAAATTGCCCCCCTTTAGGAGTGGTAAGGATATTGAATTTGGCAGCAATATTTCTACTGCCACTATCATTATAAAGAATTTCTCCCTCTTTTGATTTATTAATGATAGTTCCATTATCATCTTTTATTAATCCTTTGGGTGCGTTAACTAAATCAACAATGCTTCCATTACTCAGTGTTAGCGTAGCTTTGTTACTACCTGGCTGGATTCCTGTATGATCAATTTTTGTAATTGATTTCTGTTCACTTTGTTTATTATTTATTATCTTATAAATTCCAAAAGCGGCAATTAATATAATTACAGATGCAGCAACACGATAAAACCATTTTTTTCCTGCTAAATTTTCCTGTTTAGGAATAAATTCAATTTTTTTCCTGGTTAATTTTAAGTTTTTTTCTGTGGTAACTTTATCCATCCATTCGAGGTTGGCTTCTATATTTTTTTCATCCGTCAGTTCTTCAAACAAAAGCATATTATCATCACTGGCCTCCACCCATTTATCAAGTTCGTCATGTTCCGGTTCTGTAATTGTACCACGAATATATCCCGCAATTAAATAAGCAATCCTATAAGCTCCTTCATTCATATCTTTAATTGCCGGCTCTTTCATACTACAAGATAAAATTTTTGAATTGAAAACTATTCACCGATTGAATTTTTAATTTATAATTCCAAATATGGCATAAAGGACTACATGCAGCAAAAGAAATAGGAAAATAAAAGTAGAAAGAAAATAGATGTGAAAGGAATAAATTTTTTTCTAAGCATTGCAAGCCCTCTTGCTTTTTGTGTTTTGACTGTGCTTATGGACAACTTCAATTCTTTGGCAATTTTCTTCGCCGATTTACCTTCAATGTATAACATCATAAAAACCTTACGACATTCCGTAGGTAAATTATTCAGGGCACCATACAGACAGCTATAAAGTTCTGCCCGGATAATATCTGCTTCCCGATTAGCTTTTGTATCAACAAGGGTGAGATATTTTATTTCCCGGTGCGTTCTGCTTCTCCTATCATTTTGTTGAAGAAATTTAAGACAATCATTTCTGACTATCTGATAAAGATAAGCACGGATATTTTTAGCATTATTGAATTGATTATGTCTTTTCCAAATCTTCATAAATGCAACCGAAGCAATGTCTTCTGCTTCGCATTTATTAATTATCATTCGGTTTGCAAAAAAACAAAGTGAAGGAAATAATTCACGAAAAAAAAAGTCAAAACCTTTCTCTTCTCCTCGCTGAAAGGATAGAGTATACTCATTTGCTTTATATAGTGATACGGTACGCAAAAGCTCTCATTTTTAATTTTATTGCGAAGCCTTTGTAAGCTCGTTTAAAATTTTACAAAGTAAAAAAAGTGTAACTCCACTTACCGCTGTTGAAGTCTACCCTAAACGTGAATCTTTGCTTTTCGCTTCATGTTAAATGAAATTCCTTCTTTAAATAGCGAAACTTTAAGCGAAAGCTTCAAATCATCTTTTGAAGATAAGCAAAAATCATTTTTGAACAGCAGCATCAAAAACAGTGAATCTATTATAATGCGAAGTTACAAAATTGCATATATCTATATAGGCATGCATAAAACATTCTTTAATTTCCTTGCAAAGGATGGGAAGGAAAAATCTAAAACATAAAATTGATTGGTTCATTGTTAATCGAGTAAGAGAAATGCGTTTGGCTCAAGGCCTTTCTCAAGATGATGTCGCAATACATTTAAATTTCTCAAAAGGTTATATCGGTCATATTGAAAGTCCTAATTTTATTGCAAAATACAATACTTCCCACCTTAATGAGCTTGCGAAACTTTTCAATTGTTCACCTAAAGATTTTTTTCCCGATCTGCCTTTTTGATTTCAATTATCCTATTTGTTCTTACATCGGAAAGTTTATTTGATTCTAAAAATCTAAATCTAAAATATTTGTCCTTTCACTAAGGTTAATCTTTTTTGTCTTCTGATAATTCCCCCTAATCTTTATACCCTTTATTCCCTTTTTTACTACTCTCCATAAATTTTAGTTTTATCAAAAGATCCTGATTGCAAATCTCTAAATCCACCTGGCAAATCTTTTTTATCATATCGGGTATTTTTTTTGTGGCAATGGCATCCGTAGATTCTTTGTAATAACTAAATGTAGGCTACTTATCAATTTTGACTTTATGATAAAAGCTACAAATAAAGACAATGAGATAGTGATAGACAATCTTGCAAAATCTTTATACAATATTGCCTGAAAAAATTGTTTAACTAAGATCAAAAGTTGAGGGAAATAAAATTGAACAGCAATAATTTTTGAATAATAAAGCCTTGGGTTTCCCGGAGAGAACAAAACCAATATTTTTATCAAACAGTATCAATTCACTTTAATTATTGTGCCTAACCAAGCCAAAAGCGCCGCTAATAAAAGGGAATAAGTTTTCCTTATTCAAATTCATTGAAATGTCATTCACAGATTATGATATTGAATGTTTAAAAAAAGCGAAATCCATCATTGATGCCGATACAAGCGTCCATTGTTCAATCGAATTCATTGCTGAGAAAATAGGAATAGGTAAGACCAAACTAAAAATTGGGTTCAAAGAATATTTTAAGACCGGCTTATTTACCTACTTGAGAGAACAAAGAATGGTAAAGGCTGCAGAACTTTTAGTACACTCAAATAAAACGATTAAAGAAATTGCAAAAGCAACAGGATATAAATATTACAGTAATTTCATTTCTGCATTTACAGCATATCACGGGTTACCTCCTTCTAAATATCAAAATCTTTATCGGCAAAATAACTAAATCAGTAATCCTAAAAAAAAACCACTTGCATATACTTTGCGTCCACGTGAATATATTTTCATTTCTACCTTGTGCATGAAAAGAAAAGTAAAATGTTGACCATAAATGAAACAAAAAGTAACCATAGAAATCATTTGTTCGCTACTGATCCTGTTATTCGTATATGCCGCCGCCAGCAAGCTTTTAAATTATTCGCTGTTCCTGTCACAGCTCAAGGAGTCCCAGTTTTTAAGCCCTTTCGCATCGATAATAGCATGGTTCATTCCCACTATCGAACTAACTATTTCACTGATGCTAACGGCAATGGTTACACGAACAATCGGCTTGTTTGCTTCTTTCATACTGTTATTTCTTTTTACGCTTTATATAGCTGTCATGTTGTTATCAGGCAACCATCTTCCGTGCACATGCGGAGGTGTGATTCAATCATTAAACTGGAAAGGACATTTGGCATTTAATCTTTTTTTTATGGCATTACCTATCGCAGGAATTGTTTTAGAGAAGAAGCAATTAACCTCTGAAACGCAAAAAAAAATCGAAACTTTTAGCTAAAAATATTTCGCGCGAATAAGGAAGTAAGCTGAAAACCTTTGACAGAGTAAGCAAAATCTTTTAAACAATTAATCAATGCGTCCAACATTGAACTTTCATCACATTATTTAACCATAAAGTTTTTGTTGCTTTTTACAATAAAAAAGCATCTACAATTATGATCAAAAAATATGGTATTGCCATACTTGCAATAGTTATTGCCGTGGGCTCCGCTGCTTTTACAAAAAGAGTACAAACTATTTCTGGTACTCATGTATTTGAATTTAACTCCTCTTTAGCTTATACTGAAGCTAATGTGAGCAATACAGCCAACTGGGACTATGTTGGGGAAATTTCACAAAAGCCTCTTTGCTCCGGTATGAACAAAGCGTGCAGGGTGGCTGTTACTGATAGTTATGTAGATAATCCATCAAATCCGGCTTCCTTGTCAGGGGTAACGATCTCTACCCAACTGTCCGGTTCAGGTGATGCGATTGTTGCAGATATAACCGATGATACTGACAACGGTTTTTCTAATCAACAGTAAAGTGTTTTATGAATTACAATGAGGGCTGCGAAAATCACGCAGCCTCATTTTTGTTCGTTATAAAGGATTCTGCCTTATTCCCGCGATTTTAATAATATCCGCAGGAAGAGGCAATGCATAATAATTTGAATTAGGGGATAGAGTGTAATTTTGCCCTTTAATTTTTCTCCTAAGAGTGATGTTGACATTTTCTTTATTATATCGTTTAATATCTATCCATCTGTCTCCACGGTCAATCAGTTCCTCTCTCCTTTCTGTTCTTATAATATTCAATGCTTCTGTTGTATTAGTTGAGGTAAACGGAACGAAGGTGCCTGTTCTCCAGCGTTTACTCAAAAGGGTGTTTACATCATTCATGGCTGAGCCAAAATCTCCAAGATGGGCTTCCGATTCAGCCCTGATTAAATAAATTTCGTCTGTAGCAATTCCTGTAAAGTAATTATAAATATCACCGGTATAAATACATTTGAATTTATAATAGTTTCCCACTGGTGCAAAAAAAGCAGTCTTCCTTAAATCATTACTATCATATTTGGCATATAATAAAGTATCTATTTTTGCAACCCAGCTGTTATTAATAAGGCCATTATACATTTCTGTATAGAATAGAGTTTCTTTATTGAAGATTTTAAATGGTGCCTGGGCATCAATGCTTCCGTTAATATCATTATCACCATTGTAATCAATCAGGTTTGAATTCAGTTGCAGGCAAAGGTTTGAATATTTAAGAGCACTGTCATAAGCCCGCATTGATAAAAAGGCCCTTGCAAGCAAACCAAATGCCGCCTCCTTTGAGGGCCTCGTATCAACCTGTGGATGATCAGGCAATAAACCAATACTGGACCTGGTATCCTCAATTACTCTATCGTAGCATTCCTTTACTGTTGCCCTTTTAGATGGAACATTAAAGTCTGATCCTAATCTTAGCACGATGCCCAAATCCGTATTAAATGAACTTGAATCATAAGCCTTTGAAAAAGTCCATAACAAATCTAAAAAATAATAGCTTCTAAAAAATAATGCAGATCCCTTTACATTTTCCCATTCTGATTTTGTCTTATCATTTATAGATATTTTATCAATTTGATCCAAGCAATAATTGGCATTGTAGATTGGGGTATACGCCTGAGCCCAATCGTTTGGAAAAACATAATCTTCACGATTCCAGGTGTATACCTGTTGAGCTTGGGTTACATAATGGTCATAATCCTGTTCAAGAAGGAAGTAGTCGTCTGAAGAAGCAGTGCCAAATGCAGGAGTGGTTTCAAGGTTCATGACATTGGTAAAATCAAGTAGTGCCTGAAGATTATCAAGTGTTGTGGGGACTGCAATGGAACTATCTGGTTTTTTGTCTAGATACTTGGTGCAGGAGGTATACCCTATAAAAACAAGGGCTGTGAAGGCAAGTATTCTTGCTTTTATTATGCTAAGTATTTTCATTTTAAAATAATTTTAGTTTAAAAGGTTACATTTAAGCCAAATGAAACAGAGACTGGAGGAGCAATTATTCCCGGATAATCAGGATCTATCTTTTGTTTATTGGCCTCCCAAAGAATTCCAAGATTGGCGGCATTGAAAAAAAGGTGTACCTGCTCAAATGGAAAGGGAGTATTTTTTGAAAGCAAATAACTCAGGTTAATGTACTCAAGCCTTATATGCCCTGCTTTCAAAACATTTATTTCTGCTCCTGTATAAAACGCATCTCTGCGGGAATCCACAGGATATTGAAATGAAGGCACATTTGTAATAAGCTCATCCCCCGGGTTTTTCCACCGCTCTTCATACTCCTTATTTCCTCTTCCTGAAACAAGTCCTCCATAAGAAAGAGAAGGTTTCAGAAAATAATATCCCAGCTTAAAAGAAATATTAACTGAGAGTTCAAGTCGCTTATATGAAAAAGTATTGATGACAGAGCCAAAAGAGGTAGGCACTCCGGACCCGACATAAACTACATTGCCATCTTTCAAACCATTGGATACCGCCTCATTGTACATCCCTACATAATCGGTGCTTACTTTACCATCCAGGTACCCCTGAGGATTACCCTGATTATCCAACCCCGCCCACCTATAAGCTGCTATTCCATAAAGTGGTTTACCATCCAGGGGAATAATATACCTGCCTGAAGAACCAATGAGCACTGAAAGATCAGTGTAACGCGGGTCGTAATATTTTGATGTCTTACTGGAGTTATAGTTGTACAAAAGCGAAGTGGTCCATTTAAATCCTCTGTCAATATTCTTGCTGGTAAGTATGATATCGACTCCTTTACCTTTCATTTCAGCCACGTTCTTCGTAATTGCGCTTTGCCTTCCCCAGCTCGTGTAATCATAAGGTGTAAGACCGTAGAGATCTGTTCCTTTTTTAAAATAGTAATCAACAGAACCTGTGAAGCGGTTGTTTCTTGTATTAAATTCTGCTCCGAAATTAAGCTGTCCTGATTCTTCCCATTTAAGACCAGGATTATTCAATGTACTTATAGAGGCAGTTGGAAGATTGGTAATCTGGTCATTTCCATAATAGGAAACCGGTAAAGCAGATTTACTAAGGTCAACATTTCCACTGTGTCCGTAAGATGCTCTCAATTTAAGATGAAAAAGCCACGGAATATTATAAAAGGATTCTTTAGAGATATTCCAACCGGCACCCAAAGACCAAAGAGGTTTCCATTTATCATTGGTAGACACACCAAAAATATTAGAGCCATCCTTTCTCAGACTGCCAGAAATCGAATACACTCTCTTGAAAGTATATGACAGGTTTGAATAAACAGAAACAAACCTGTCGATGGTTGCAGAAAGTAGAGAACTACCAGGAATATTAATTGGAATTCCTGTAATATAAGTGGGGTAGCGATTTAGAAAGTCCATCTTGGCAAAGGACAGGGGATCATTAATATATCCATAGTACACATTGCCGTTCTTGTCCCCGGTTACCTCCCGTGCTTCTGCACCGGCAATGGCAGTTATCTGGTGATGCCCCCATCGTTTGAGAAAGTTCAGCTGTCCACGGATGTTCTGACTTTTTATTTTGCTTCTATTTTGATACAGGATACCACCAAGGGGTACTCCATAAGTAACCATTCCGTCAGATCTGTCTAGCTGGCTGAAAAGATTGATTGTGCTCCTTGCCTTATAGCTTTGGATATCCGAATTATTTTCTTCATCAGTTCTTTGTTGCTGAAATTGGTATTGGATACTCAGGTTAAGTGGTTTTAGTATTTGGTAGTTTAAACCAATATTTGCCACTATTTCATCAAGGTTTGTGATTACCCTTGAATGTTTATAATCATCAAGAGGATAGTAATTCCAATCGAGTAGCTTACTTCCTCCTGCCGTGTCTATATAATGGGTATTATACGAATTTTCAATCGGCAGCGGATCTCCATTATCATCAGCTAATTTGAGATAGGACACATAGCGTCCGTTCGCAGAAGCCACAGTATTAAAATCCGGTTTGCCACTCACATTTTTATTGTAAGTATAATAAACATCTGCAGTAAGTTCCAAATTTTTCGTTGGACGGTAAGTGTTGCTAAATCTAAAATTCATCTTATCATCCGTAGCACTCACATTATTTACATTACAGTCGTAGGTGCCGGATAGTAACCAGGCAAGATTTTCAGAGCCGCCACTTAGGTTAAGCGCGTATTGTTGAGTAAATGCCTGTTGGTAAAAGTATTTGCTGTATTGCTGACGGGTGTCAATTTGTTTTAATGCATTAATCTCGCTGGCTGAATCAGCGGAAGTTATCATTCCTTTGCTTCTTTCTAAAAAAATGTCTACTGCCGGAGGCAAAGGGTTATAGGCTCTACTGCTCGCCGAATTAAAGTAACCTTTATTATATAAAAACTGCTCCAGTTCTATATAATCCGAAGGGTTCATATTGGGTTGGGAAAAAATATCGGGTTTTGCAGTTGAAATAAAAGTTGAACTAAAGCGTACTTTCATTTTTTGATTAAAACTGCCTTTTTTAGTGGTAATGACAATCACCCCGTTGCCAGCTCTTGCACCCCAGATGGAAGTCGCTGCCGCATCTTTGAGAATAGTAATGCTTTCAATATCGTTTGGATTAATATTGTTGA
>Ga0208717_1000582_pt1 | contig 12005 bp, 10 predicted proteins | sample NGESurF53shallow_FD_184489 | JGI IMG/M metagenome (GOLD analysis project Ga0208717, IMG submission 184489) | Arctic peat soil microbial communities from Barrow, Alaska - NGEE Surface sample F53-3 shallow (SPAdes) | ecosystem: Environmental > Terrestrial > Soil > Wetlands > Peat ... | reverse complement strand
GACGATGCCGATGCCGAGCGCCGGGCCCGGCAACACGAAGCCCGCCGCCGGGGTGATGGCGACGAGGCCGGAGACGGCGCCCGAGATCGCGCCAAGGACCGATGGCCGCTTGTGCAACGCCCACTCGGCGAAGCTCCAGGCGAGTGTCGCGCCGGCGGCGGCGAGCTGCGTGGCCAGCACCGCCATCCCGGTCCGTCCCCCGGCACCGAGCGCGCCGCCGCCGTTGAAGCCGAGCCAACCGACCCACAGCAGCCCCGCCCCGGCCACCGCATAGGCGAGGTTGAACGGCGCCATGTTCTCCGCCCCGTAGCCGAGCCGCCGGCCGAGGACCAACGCACAGACCAACCCGGCGACCCCGGCGTTGATCTCCACGACCGAGCCGCCGGCGAAATCGGCGACGCCCATCAGGTTGAGCCAGCCGGTCGCGCTCCAGACCCAGTGCGCGATCGGCGCGTAGACGACGAGCGACCACAGCGCCATGAAGAGCATGAGCGCGGAGAACTTCATCCGGTCGACGAAGGCGCCGGTGACGACCGCCGGCGTGATGATCGCGAAGGCCATCTGGAACAGGACGAACACGCTCTCCGGGATCGCCATGTGGACCGGGAAGCGCGTGCCGTCGCCGAGGGTGAACGCCTGGTTCCAGGCGCCGCCGAGCCCGCGCAGGAAGACCCGCGACAAGTCCCCGATGAACCACGATCCATTGGTGAAGGCGAGGCTGTAGCCCGCCACCATCCACAGCACCGTCACCATCGCGCAGATCGAGAAGGACTGCATCATAGTGGCGAGGATGTTCTTCTTGCGCACCATGCCGCCGTAAAACAGCATGAGCCCGGGCACCGTCATCAGCAGCACCAGCGCGGTGCAGACCAGCATCCACGCGGTATCGCCGCTGTCGATGCGCATCGATGTTCTCGCTTTCTCGTGAGGTGCGGGCGGCAGGCCGCGTATCACGCACCGCGGCTTGCGGCAACGCCGGCCGTATCGTAGGCAGCATTATGGCGGATCGGTTGGACGTCGCGGTCTGCGTCATCGGCGGCGGGCCGGTCGGCGGCACTCTTGCGTGCCGCCTCGCCGCCTCCGGCATCAGGACCGCCGTAGTCGACCGCGCGCCGCTGCCGCCGATGGAGCATCCGGCGTTCGACGGCCGTGCCTACGCCGTCGCCGCCGGTTCCCGCCGCCTGTTGGAACAGGCTGGACTGTGGGAACTCCTCGACGCCGCCGCCTGTCCGATCCTCGACATCAGGGTAAGCGACGGCCAGCTGGGCCGCCCGGCCTCGCGGTTGTTTCTGCATTTCGATCATCGCGAGGCCGGCGATGATGCCGGCCCGTTCGGCTTCATGGTCGAAGCCCGCGCGCTGCGTGTCGCGCTGAACGCGCATGTCGCCGCGCTGCCCGCACTGTCGATCTTCGCCCCGGCCGAGGCGGCGGTGGAGCGTACCGATGCGGGCGCGACCGTGCATGTCGCCGGCGGGCCGGAGATCGCCTGCCGCCTGGTCGTCGCCGCCGAGGGCCGGAATTCGCCGCTGCGCCAAGCGGCCGGCATTCCCATCACCCGGCTGCCGTACACCCAGACCGGCATCGTCACCGCCGTCGCCCACGAGCGCCCGCACCATAACGTCGCGCTGGAGCATTTCCTCCCGGCCGGCCCGTTCGCGCAGTTGCCGATGGCGCCGAGCCCCGACGCCGAGGCGGGCGGGGCCCCCAATCTGTCCGCCATCGTCTGGACCGAGCGGACGGAGGTAGCGCGGCGGATGCTCGCGCGGGATGACGCGGACTTCGCGAGCGCGATCCGCCGGCGGCTGCGCGATCATCTGGGCTGGGTCCGCCCGGTCGGGCGGCGCTGGACCTACCCGCTATCGGCGATGCACGCACACCGCTACGCCGACACGCGGCTGGCGCTGGTGGGCGACGCGGCGCACGGCATCCATCCGATCGCCGGCCAGGGCCTCAATCTCGGCTTTCGCGATGTGATCGCGTTGGCCGAACTGCTGATCGAGGCGCACGCTTCGGGCGGCGATGTCGGCGCCCCCGCCCTGCTCGCCCGCTATCAGCGCTCGCGCCGCCCCGACAATCTGCTGATGCTGGCAGCGACGGATGGCCTGGACCGGCTGTTCAGCAACGATAGCCGATTGCTGCGACTGGTGCGTGACGTCGGGATCGCCGCCGTCCGGCGCGCGCCGCCGCTGAAGCGGGCGTTCATGCGTCAGGCGATGGGGCTCGGCGTTGTGCAGCGCGACGGAGGATGATAGGCGTCGGCGCAGGCAAACCATAATCGGGGGAGAGACATCGGATGAGCAGGTTGACGCGGCGCAATTCCTTGCAGCTGGGCGCTAGCATGTTCGCCGCCTCCGCGCTGGCGCCGGCGGTGGCGCGCGCGGAGATCAAGGTGGCCGACGTCAAGCCCCCGTCGTTTCCGCTCGAGAAGGGCGCGCAGCTGCACGTGCTGCGCCCCACCAAATACATTGACGCCGACGAGACGATCTTCCTCGCCAACTCCAAGCGCTTCACCGAGCAGACCGGCGTCCCCGTGAAGGTCGATTTCGTCAACTGGCCGGACATGCCGACGCAGACGGCGGTCGCGGCGAATACCGGCGCCGGGCCGGACATCATCGTCGCCTTCGGACCTGATCCGCATCTGTTCATCAACAAGATCGTCGATCTGACCGACCTCGCCGAGTATCTCGGCGCACGCTACGGCGGCTGGTTTCCGCTTGCCGAGCTGTATGGCAAGAAATGGAAGACCAACGAGTGGATCGGCCTGCCGATGGGCGGGTCGACCGGACCGTGCGTCTACCGCGAATCCTGGGTCAAGGAAGCGGGGTACGACAAGATCCCCGACGACCTCAACGAATTCCTCAAGCTTTCGCAGAACCTGAAGAAGAACGGCCATCCGACCGGCTTCGCGCTCAGCCACGCGGTCGGCGATGCGCCCGGCTTCGCCAACTGGCTGCTGTGGTCGCACGGCGCCTATCTAGTCGACGAGCACGGCAAGGTCGCCCTCGATTCGAAGGAGACCCGGCAGGCGGTCGACTACGCGCGGGCGTTCTACCCGACGATGATCTCCGGCACGATGGGCTGGGACGGCGCCAGCAACAACAAGGCGTTCGTCGCCGGGCAGATCGCGCTGACGCAGAACGGGGTATCGGTCTACTACCTGCTCAAATCGTCCAAGGATCCCAAGATGAACGTGATGGCGGCGGATACCAACCACGCGGTGATGCCGCTGGGTGTGGCCCATGCCGCGCCGGAAGCCGCGCTGACCTTGAACGCGATGCTGTTTCGCCACAGCAAGTACCCGAACGCGGCGAAGGAGTATCTGCGTTTCATGATGGAGGCGCCGCAGTACGATCCTTGGCTGACCGGCTGCCTCGGCTACTGGTCGCAGCCGCTGAAGGCGTATTCCGCCAGCGCGGTCTGGACGTCGGACCCCAAGCTCGGTCCGTACCGCGACGCGATGGCGACCCCGTATTACGAGGGCTACAAGGGCCCGATCACCGCCGCGACCGGCGCGGTGACCGAGAACTGGGTGCTGGTCGACATGTTCGCCAAGGCCGCCACCGGCGCCGCTACGCCGGAGAGTGCGATCAAGGACGCGGTGCGCGCGGCGAAGCGGTACTATAAGGGCTGAGCCGCGGGCTCTCACCCGCCGCGCCATGCGCGGGCGACCTCTCCCGCGAAGGGCGGGAGAGATCATGTGGTCCTCGCCTCTCCCTCTGGGAGAGGTCGCGGAGCGAAGCGACGCGGGTGAGGGTTCTACGCCCGCCGCCGTGCCTTGCGTCGGCTCAACCAGCGCCGCCAGGAACCGCAGCCGGTCGTGGATGCGGGTATCGGGCTGTACGGCCGATTACAAGAGTCCCCCTCCGGTTGGGGGACGCGCGGCGCTGTGATCGAGCATGAGCGCACCGCTGTCGCCGCAGATGATGATCGCCCCCAGGTTGCCCTTCGTGGTGTGCCGTGTTCGTCCCCAACTCCGGTTCATGACACGATGATCTCTTCGAGATTCCGTTGAGTAGTTTGCTTCGCGAACAGCAGGCTAAGCGCGCAGAGAAAGAAGCACACTGAGAGAGAAAAGAACAAAGCTCCAAATCCAAACCTAGCAGCGACGAAGGTTGCCATGAAGGGCCCTATGGCCCCTCCGACATGCGCCACACCATTGGAAAATGCCATGCCAAGATTTCGTCCAGGGGTAGGGAAGTGCTCCGCGGTTAAGAGGTAAATCAACGGCGCGAAGATTCCCACCTGGAAGGCAGCAAGGAAGAAGTACAGAGTGATCAGGAAAGTACCTGGGGCGATCCCGAGCAGAAGGAGCTCCAGAGCCACCAGCAGCGTCACAACGAAGGGCGGCCATTTGCGGGAGAACCGATCGCTTACGAAAGGAGCAATCAATCCACCAGCAATGTAGCCGACTCCCCCCGCAATCGCCATCTGGATGCTGTGCACAAGGGAGTAGCCGTGTTGGACGAGCAACGTAACCCCCATGGTACCGAACCCATAGACCGCGACATAATTCCAGAACCAAACGAAGAAGAAGACGACGGTATAGCGTAGGATCGGCGGCCGGAAGATCGACATGGCCGTGAAGCTCGCCCGTTCTTCGGTTAAGACGGCTGTCCTGACCGACGCCTGAACCGGGGGCAGCGCCGTAGCGCCAAGTCTCCGCTGCGCTCGTGTCTCCATTAGAGTGACGATCTGTGTCGCAGCATCGATTCGGTCGTGTTCGATCAGCCACCTGATCGACTCGGGAAGCGCATGCGCGCCGAGAACGAGCGGAACTAGGCCGACCACCGGCAATGCGAGAAGCACCCGCCAGCCATCCGCGAAGCTTGGAACGATCGCCAGGGCGACCAAAGCTGTCCCGCTGCTGCCGATAAGGGCCGGAAGCGTGATCCACGCAGCAAACTTGCCTCGGATCGGCGCCGGCATAACCTCGCTGACATAGGTGCTCGCCACCCCAATGAATGCCCCAATTCCACAACCGCTAATGAAGCGGGCTACAATGAACAGCGTAATGTTGGGCGCCAAAGAATTGAACAGCGCACCGAGCGCGTACATGGCGATGCTGGCAAAAAGAGCCGCACGCCGACCCTTGCGGTCACTCAGGATGCTTATGCCGAGTTGACCGGCGACAAAACCTATCAGCCCGAGACTGGCGGTCGTCGCGCCAATAGCGGTGGTGGTGCCATAATACTTTATGGCATTCGGCAACGAGAACGCAATCGTCTGGATATCGAAATAACAGAAGAACCAACCCAGCGCCAGGATCGACAATACCCAACGACTATGGGGCCACACCGGCAACCGATCCACGCGAGCGATCAGGTCCGCACCGACATCGGCGTCTTGCATTGTCAACACTTGCTGTTTCCCCCCACCGAGGTGGACTTATATAGAGGCCGGCTATTTTGCCTGACTATTGATCGGCCTCAGTTTAGACGGGAGTGAATCGTGGTACCGCCGTACCGAAATCCCGCTCGACGACCAGCTTCAGCGGCTGGTCGATACGCAGCGTTTCGGGGTCGGCCACGCCGACAATATTGCTGGCCATGCGCGGGCCTTCCGTCAGCTCCACCACCGCCACGGTGTACGGCAGGCGATCGGCGAAGGCGTCATTGAACGTACGGTGGTAGACGATCCAGCTGATCAACTTGGCCGCACCGCTCGCCGTCTCGCGTCCCCAGTCTGCCCGCAAGCAACGCGGACACTCGCTGCGCGCGGGCAGCCAACTGTTGCCGCAGTGACGGCATTTCTGGAAAGTCAGGTCGCCTGAGGTTCGGAGCGCCTCCCAAAATGGATCGGAGAGCGGGTCGGCTGGCGGCCGGAGGGCCGCCGCCGCGTCTGCGGCGGCCATCACGGCTGCCCCAGTATCAGGGTGGAGTGAGTGTGCATGACGCCTCCTTGATTGCTGACGACGCAGGTCTTCGCGTGCGGCACCTGAAGGTTGGCTTCGCCCCGCATCTGCCGCACGCCTTCCAGCACCAGTTGCAACCCGGGCATGCCGGTCTCCGATAGCAGGCCGCCCGCGGTGTTCATCGGCAGGGCGCCACCGATTTCGAGCGCACCCTCGGCGGCGAACGGACCGCCCTGGCCCTTCTTGCAGAAGCCGTAGTCTTCGAGCGTCATCAGCGCAGTGATGGTGAAGCAGTCGTAGATTTGCGCGACATTGATATCCCGCGGTGTCAGACCCGCCATCTTGAAAGCGGTAGCCGCGGAAACCTTCTGCATCGTGCTCGTCATGTCCGGGCGCAGCGCGACATCCCAAGCCGTGTGTCCCTGGCCGAAGCCGAGGATCGCCACTGGAGCGCGCACCTTCAGCTGGCGCGCCCGCTCCAGGCTCATCACCACGACGGCCGCGCCGCCGTCGGTGACGAGCGCGCAGTCGTCGCGACGGAACGGCGCCACCATCAGCGGATGGTCGAGATACTCTTCAATGCTGAGCGGCTTGCGCAGCTGGGCATGCGGATTTTCCGCGCCGTGACGGCGGCAGGCTTTCGCGATGGCGCCGAGATGGGCATGCGTCGTGCCGTACTCGCCCATATGGCGCCGTGCGATCATCGCGTAGGCGGCCGGCGTGCCGAACCACCCGAAGACCGCATTGGGATCGCGGGAGCGGGAATAGGCGGCGCGGCTGCCCGTCTTCGGGTTGTCGGCGAAACACACCACCGCGACGTCGCACTGGCCATGCTCGATCGCCATCGCCGCGTAGGCGATCATTCCCGCGTTCGAGGCACCAGCCTGATCGACCACGCAGTTGATGCGCGGCATCAGCCCGAGCGCCTCGGCGACTTTCATCGCGTACATCGACTCGAAACGAGAGGTCGGATACTTGACCATCACCGCATCGATTACGTCCTTGTCGATGCCGGCGTCGGCCAGTGCGTTGCGCACCGCCTCGACGTTCAACGAGATGGTCGAGCGGCCGGGAAGGCCGCCGAACGCGGTGTTGCCGATACCGGCGATTACATATTTCCCACGCATCGCTCAGCGTCCCTGGAAGTTGGGTTGGCGCTTCTCGGCGAAGGCGCGCGCGCCTTCCTTGGCGTCGTCGGTGCGTCGCAGCAGCTCGCTGACAAGCCGCTCGATACGCAATCCAGTATTGAGATCGACGTCGCGGCTGCGGATCGCCAGCTCCTTCGCCGCCTGAAGTGCAAGCGGTGCCAGATTGGCCAAGCGCCGCGCGTAATCCATGGCGGTATCCACTAGCGCAGCCGGGGGCACCACCTTGTTGATCAGGCCCCAGCGGGCCGCCTCGCTGGCCGGGATAGCGTCGCCGGTCAGCAGCATCTCCATGGCGATCGGATAAGGCAGCTGCGACAGCACGCGCTGGGTACCGCCATTGCCCGCGATGATGCCGCGCTTGACCTCCGACAGCCCGAAGGTCGCCGTCTCGGAGGCGATGCGGATATCGGTCGCGAGCAGCAGAGTGACACCGCCACCCAGGCAATAGCCGTTAACCGCCGCCACGACCGGCTTCCACAGTTCGATGCCGCGATTGAGGATCTGATCGCGCTGGGTCATCCAAACGTCGGGAAAGCCCATGTCGCGGGTGAGGAAGCCCTTGATGTCTGCGCCGACGGTGAAGGCGCGATCGCCACCGCCCTTGACGACCGCGACCCGCAGTTCGGGATCGTCGCGCACCCGCATCCATGCCTGCGACAGGCCGTGATAGTGTTCGGCGTCCATCGCATTGAGCCGATCCGGTCGGTTGATGGTAATGACGGCGATATGGCCTTCGATCTCGACGTCGATGGACACGCTGCAGCCTCCTACGGAATGTGGTTGGTGTGACCCGGCTAGATGACGCGGTCGTTGTGCAAGGCGGCGAGATCGGCCTCGCCGATCCCGATCTCGGCGAGCACGCTCGCCGTCTCGGCGCCCAGAACCTGGCTCGGCTGGTACGGCGTGCGTGGATGGCCGAGGAAACGCAGCGGACTGTGCGACAGGGTCAGTGGGCCAAACTCGGGATGGTCGATCTCGCGCAGCATCCCATTCGCATGCAGGTGCGGATCGTGGATCACCTCGGTGAGCGAATGCACAGGGCCGCACGGTACGCCAGCCGCATTGAGCGCCACGGCAAGGTCACCGCGCGTCTTGGATGCCGTCGCCTTGGCGAGCTCGGCGTCGATATAGTCCATGTGCTTAACCCGATCAGAGATCGTCGCGAAGCGCGGCTGGTCGAGGTCTTCACGCCCCAGCGCGCGCAACAGACCACGCCAGTGGCGATCATTGATGCAGATAATGGCGAAGTAGCCGTCCGCCGCCGGATAAACGTTGTAGGGACATTGCGACAGCCCGCCATGCCGGTTGCCAGTGCGCCGGACATAGTTGCCGTCGGCCATCGCCATCGCGAGATTCGAACACAGGGACGGATAGATCGCGTCCAGCATGGCGACCTCCGGCGCCAGCGCCTCGCCGGTTCGCTCGCGATGCAACAGCGCAGAGACGATAGCGCCGTAGAGATGCACCCCGGCGTAGAAGTCGCAGATGGCCGGGCCTGCCTTGACCGGCGGATTGTCCGGGAAGCCAGTGCTGTCCATGATGCCAGAGCGGGCCTGGATGGTAAGGTCCATCGCGGCGTCATTGCGATACGGCCCCTCGCGGCCGAAGCCGTTGATCGAGGCGTAAATGAGACGCGGATTGATCTCCGTGAGAGTTTTACGCCCGAGGCCGAGCTGGTCCATTACGTCGGGGCGGAAGTTCTCCACCAGTACGTCCATCCGCGGCACGAGTGCGCGCACGATGTCGCGCCCGCGCGGCATTTTGATATCGAGCGTCATGAAGCGCTTGTTGGCGTTCAGCATCGGGAACGGCAGTGCGGCGCCTGTGTTGGCATTGCGCTTGCGCAGGTGCTCGCCATCCGGGGTCTCGACCTTGATTACCTCGGCACCGGCCATCGCCAGCAGGAAGGTGCAGTAGGGACCGCTATAGATGCGCGAGAGGTCAAGGACGCGCACTCCCCGAAGGGGGAGCGCGGCCATGTCGGATGGGGTCACTGCAGGGTTCCTGGCAATTCAGCGACCGGAGCGCGCGGCATGGCCGAGCAAGCTTCGCGCCACCACGATGCGCTGTACCTCTGATGGTCCCTCGCCGATCCGCTTGATGCGCAGCTCGCGATACCAGCGCTCCAGCGGCATCTCCTGCGAGACGCCGAGGCCACCGAACATCTGCACGCAGCGGTCAATGACGCGCCCGGCGGTTTCCGTCGCGGTCACCTTGGCGATCGAGGCGGCGATCTTCATATCCTGGCCGGTATCGCCGAGCCACGCAGCCTTGTAGACGAGCAGCCGCGCTGCCTCGAGTTCCATGTGGCTATCGGCAACCATGAACTGAATGGCCTGCCGGCTGGCCAGTTTGGCTCCGAAGGTTTCGCGCTCCTTCACCCATTCGATGGCCATTTCCAAGGCGTATTGCGCGACACCGAGCACGCCGGCGGCGTACGGCACGCGGCCCTCGACCAGCCACTTCTCAGCTACCCGGAAGCCGTGACCTTCCTCGCCAATGCGGTTCTCCACCGGTATCTCGGCATTGTCGAAATGCACCTCGTAGGGTGAATAGGCGCGGATCACCGGGATGCGGCGGAAGCTGATACCAGGCGTCTTGCTGTCCACGATGAAGCAGGAGATGCCGCCGCGGTCGCCCATCTCGCCGGTGCGCGCGAACAGGATACCCCAGTCGCAATTGCCGGCGTCGGTGATCCATATCTTGGTGCCGTTGACGATGTAGCGATCACCCTTGCGGACGGCGCGCGTGCGGATCGCCCGCGCCGGGTCCGAGCCGCCGGACGGCTCGCTGATGGCGACGAAATTCTTGCGCGTGCCTTCGACAGTAGGAAGCGCGTAGCGCTCGATCTGCTCCGGCGTGCCGAGGAAAATCACATTCGGCGGGTCGCGGCCGAATGCACCGATCGCGGGGATGTAGGCGCCCATCTTGCAGCGCGCAGCCTCCTCGCCAATGACCGCCTGACCGAGCAAGTTTAGGTCAGCGCCACCGTATACGCCCGGCGTACGCAGGCACCACAGCCCGAGACTCCTGGCTTTCTCCTGAAGCGGCTTCAGCAGGTTGTCCGGCGTGTGAAAGCAGTCGTGCGGGAGCGTGTCCTCGACCGGCTTCACGTCGCGCACCATGAACTGGCGGGCGGTGTCACGCAGCATGCGCAACTCTTCCGGCAGTTCCCACGCACCCATCGCGTTCATCCGTTTCCTCCTTACCCGGGCCAAGCCACGCGAACGGTATATCCGACTGAGGACAACGCGTTCTACATATTGGAATGCCTTGTCGACTATCGTATTCATAGTCTGTATAGCGGGTCAAGAGACCGCTTCATGGACAGATGCTGATTGCGAACGCATTGGCAAAACGCTACGTGGCGGGCTTGCCGGCACTGAACCGCACGACGAATGGTAGGGACCTTCCGCTCACATGATGAACGGATTATCGGAGACGACCGCATCCCCGATGGCGCGTGCCGCGCTGCCCGATGCCAAGCCTCGGCTTGATACGACGATCGTAAAGGGCATGCGGGTGATCGAAACGCTGGCGCGATCCTCCAAGCCTCTCGGTGTCACCGAACTGGCGCGCATGCTCGACTTGCAGAAGAGCAACACCCACCGGATCCTGAACACCCTTATGGAGCTTGGATATGTGCAAAAGGAACAAGGCACGCCGCTCTATCAGCTGAGTCTGAAGACGTGGGAAATCGGTTGCAAGATTATCAATGGTAATCATTTACGCCGGGCGGCGCGTCCGTTGATGCGGCAACTGCACGAGAAGACAAGCGAAATCGTCTTCCTCACGGTCCTCAGCGGCATCGATATCGTGTATTTGGAGACGATCGACGCGGTTTACCCGCTGCAGTCGGGCATCAAGACAGGCTGGCGCGTCCCCGCGGCTTTCCCGGCTTCCGGTCGGGCGTTGCTGGCGCACCAACCGGATGCCGAACAGCTGCTGGAGCGAACGGTCCGCGAGGTGCCGCAGGCCGCGTCCCTCGATATACCCAAGCTGCTTGAAGAGCTGGCCGAGATCCGTCGCCGCCGCTTCGCGATCACGATCGGTGGATGGACGAGCGGCCGGAACAGCATTGCCGCGCCAATCACCGGTGGCCGGCGCACCGCTCTGGCCGCCGTGGGATTGGGCGGCCCGACCGATCGGATGGGGCCGGATCGTTTCGATACTCTGGCCAAATCAGTTCTGAATGCGGCAACCCGGATTGCTGAAATTCTTGGCAGCGACGAATCGGTGCACTGGCTCTAGCGAATTCGCGTCACGTCGAGTCGCTGCCGCCTACGCCCGCCGCCGTGCCTTGCGCGGCGTCGGCTCGACCAGCGGCGCCAGGAATCGCCCGGTGTAGCTGTCGGGGTTGGCGGCGATGTCCTCGGGCGTCCCCGCCGCGACGATGCGCCCGCCACCGTCGCCGCCTTCCGGGCCGAGGTCGAGGATCCAGTCGGCGGTCTTCAGCACCTCCAGATTGTGCTCGATCACGATCACCGTGTTGCCCTGATCGACCAGCGCGTGCAGCACCTCCAGCAGCTTGCGCACGTCCTCGAAATGCAGCCCGGTGGTCGGCTCGTCGAGAATGTACAGCGTCCGTCCGGTGGCGCGGCGGGCGAGTTCCTTCGCCAGCTTGATCCGCTGCGCCTCGCCGCCCGAAAGCGTCGTCGCCTGCTGGCCGAGGGCGACGTAGCCGAGGCCAACCTGCTGGAGAAGGCGCAGGCGGTCGTGGATGCGGGTCGCGCCGCTGAAATAGTGGACCGCCTCGTCAACGGTCATCGCCAGGACGTCGGCGACCGACTTGTCGCGATACTTGATCTCCAAGGTCTCGCGATTGTAGCGGCGGCCCTTGCAGACGTCGCAGGTCACGTAGACGTCGGGCAGGAAGTGCATCTCGATCTTCAGCACGCCGTCGCCCTGGCACGCCTCGCACCGGCCGCCCTTGACGTTGAAGCTGAACCGGCCCGGCTTGTAGCCGCGCGCCTTGGCCTCCGGCATCTCGGCGAACCAGTCGCGGA
>Ga0208717_1000581_pt1 | contig 12016 bp, 4 predicted proteins | sample NGESurF53shallow_FD_184489 | JGI IMG/M metagenome (GOLD analysis project Ga0208717, IMG submission 184489) | Arctic peat soil microbial communities from Barrow, Alaska - NGEE Surface sample F53-3 shallow (SPAdes) | ecosystem: Environmental > Terrestrial > Soil > Wetlands > Peat ... | reverse complement strand
TGAGTGTCTTCAGCAATTCGATTGCCGCGCTCAGCGATCTGCGACATCTGCAGCGATCGTCGGTCCCGGGCCTCGGTGGCGCCATCAGGCTGCTAAGCGGGGCGGATCGCGAACTGGCCGAGCGCGTGATCAAAGAGGCCCGTGGCGGGAAGCGCAACTTGCGTGCAATGGCGGGGCACGCGCTCGCCGCCGGGACCCGCAACGCCGCCGCTGGCCGTGTTGCGTCCGCCGCGCGCTTCTACCGCCAGGCCTGGGCGGACGCATTCACCGCGCTCACCCAGCTGGTGGCGGCGCAAGCCACCAGCGTCCCGTCGTCAGCGCTGGCGGCCGCGGCGCAGGAGGCACTCGGAAGCCGGAAGATCGGACTCGCGGGGCCGGGCATCCGGCCTGCCCAGGCGCCGCTCACGCTGGCCGGCAAGCCCGAGCTGCTCTTCATCGGCGCCGAAGGCTGCCCGTTCTGCGCCGTTCAGCGGTGGGGCATGGTCGTCGCGCTCTCGCAGTTCGGCACCTTCTCGAATCTGCATCTGATGCAGTCCGACACCACTGACCCTCCGGCGATCAGGACCTTCACCTTCTTTGGCTCCAGCTACCGGAGCCCGTACGTCTCCTTCGCACCGATCGAGGCGCTGAGCAACGTCCGGCGCGGGACGCGGTTTGCTCCCCTCCAGCGGCCGAGCCACTCCCAGAGCGCCTTGCTCAGTCGGTTTGACCGATCCGCCCAGACCCCGTTCATCGATGTCGCCGGCCGGTTCACCCGGGTCGACTCGACGGTGCAGCCGGGCCTGCTCAGGGGGGAGTCCTGGGCGCAGATCGCCGGCTCGCTGAGCCGTCCGACGAGCATCCCGGCGCAGGCGATCGCCGGCGAGGCGGAGGTCCTGACGGCTGAGCTGTGCGAAGCGACCAACGGCAATCCTCAGTCGGTTTGCTCGACCGGCGTGGTCGCCCAGTATGAGGCCGCGCTGCCGTTCCTGGATGGCCGGGGCGGCGGATGTCCAGTGACGGCGGCGATCTCCGGATTGGGCCGCCGGCACGCGCCATCGCCGCCGGCGCGCGCCGCTCGCTGCCGCACCGGCTAGTTGCCCTAGCCTGCGATCCTTTGGGCCGTGCCCGCGCTTTGCTCAAGCTGCGCCGCCACGGTGCCCGACGGGGCCAAGTTCTGCGGTGAGTGCGGCGCCCCGCTCCTACCGCGCTGCGGGTCGTGCGGCGCGGTCGCAGCGCAGGTCGGACAGCGCTTCTGCCTGGAATGCGGAGCGCCGCTGATCGGCTCCGGCGGCGCCTCGGCGCCGTCGCCGGTCCCCGGATCGGGGATAGCGGCAGCCTCGGCGGTGGAGCGCCGTCAGGTATCGGTGCTGTTCGCCGACCTGACCGGCTTTACGGCGTTCAGTGAAGGGCGGGATGCCGAGGACGTGCGCGAGATGCTCTCGGAGTACTTCGACGTTTCTCGGCGGATCGTCGCCTCCTACGCGGGCCGGATCGAGAAATTCATCGGCGATGCCGTGATGGCCCTGTGGGGGGCGCCGGTCGCCCACGAGGACGACGCGGAGCGCGCCGTCCGCGCGGCCCTGGACCTGGTGGCCGCGGTGACCGGGCTCGGTGACAGACTGGGCGTCGAGCTGCGCGTCCGGGTGGGGGTGCTGACCGGTCAGGCGGCGGTCGAGCTCGACGCCGTCGCCGAGGGCATGGTGACCGGCGACGCGATCAACACCGCTTCCCGGATTCAGTCAGTCGCCCAACCAGGGTCGGTGCTGGTCGATGACGTGACCCGGGCGGTGACGGCCCAGGCGATCGCCTACGAGGACGGCGGCGCGCATACGGTCAAGGGCAAGACCAAGCCCGTGCAGACCTGGCGAGCCCTGCGCGTCATTGCGGCGGTGAGAGGGGTGGGGCGGACCGACCTCGAGCTTCCCCTGGTGGGACGAGACGGCGAGATGATCGCGATCAGGCGGGTCCTGGACTCACTGATCGAGTCCCGCGCCGGGCTGCAGCTGGTCTCGGTGATCGGTGAGCCCGGCCTCGGCAAGTCGCGGCTGGCGTGGGAGCTGAAGAAGTATGCGGATGGATTGGCGGCGACCGTGCTCTGGCACCACGGCCAGGCGTTGAGCTTCGGGCAAGGGGTTGGATTCTCCGCACTGGCGGAAATGGTCCGGATGCGAGCCGACATCAACCTGGATGAGCCGACGAGCTCTCAGCGCCTCAAGCTCGCCACGCTGGTCGAGAGCGTGTGCGCCTCCGCGGATCCGGACGCTCGAATCCGTGCTTTGCGCGGCCTCAGCCGCCTGTTGGGGCTCGACGATGGTCAGGAGCTGATCGACCTCGGCGAGTTGTTCTCGTCGTGGCGGCTTCTGTTCGAGCGACTCGCCGCGCGGACTCCGGTCGTGCTGCTGTTTGAGGACCTGCATTGGGCCGACCAGGGGCTGTTTGACTTCATCGCTCATCTCTGCGAGTGGGCGTCCCGGTCGCAGATCCTGGTACTCGTGTTCAGTCGGCCGGATGAGCGATTGGACGCGCTGACACTGCTCGGCGAGCGCATCGACCTGACGCCGCTCAGCGACGAGAACGTCGAGGCGCTCGTCGCTGCCGCGGTGCAGCGCGCACCCGCAGCTCTGCTGAGCAGCGTGCGAGAGCATGCCGCCGGCGTGCCGCTATTCGCGGTCGAGTCGCTGCGCATGCTGGCTGACCGCGGGGTGATGGTCGCCGAGGGTGACGCGCAGCGTTACCGAGTCGTCGGCGAGGTCCACGATCTCGACGTGCCCCCGAGCATCCAGGCGCTGATCGCCGCCCGGCTCGACCAACTGGGCGAGCTCGAGCGCACGGTGCTACGAGGCGGCGCCATCCTCGGGCAACGGTTCAGCCTGCCCGCCGCGGCCGCGCTCGCCGGGGTGGGCACGCCCGACGCGCGGTCGCTGCTTCACGGGCTGGTGGCCAAGCATTTTCTGTCGGTCGACACCGATCCCCGGTCGCAGTCACGGGGGACGTTCGGGTTCGTGCACCGCCAGGTCCAGCGCGTCGTTCTCGGCGCCCTCTCGAAACGTGAACGCAAGGCCCGTCATCTCGCCGCCGTCGAATATCTCTCCAGCCAGGCGCCCGATCCCGACGTGGCAGCGCTCCTGGCCGGACATCTGGTGGCCGCCTTCGAGGCGCACCCCACCGCGCCTGACGCGCCGGACATCCGGCGGCGAGCACTCAGGCTGACGCTGGACGCGGCGCAGCGCGCCGAAGGAGTCGGCGCGCTGAACGAGGCGATCGAGCTGTTTGCGCAGGCCGCGGAGATCGAGCCCGACGAGCTGAAGCGCGCTGACCACCTGGTGCGGGCCGCGCGATGTGCAGAGCGCTACGGAAATCAGGAGCCGATCGCCGCGCGTCACTACGCGGCCGCCGGCCAGCTCCACGAGCGCGCCGGAGGCCGACGGGAGGCGCTTCGCCTGCGCGCCCGCGAGCTGTTCGTCTACCAGTGGAGCCGCCCGCCCGCGCAGCTGATCGATCCTCTGCGCGAGGTCTACGAGGCCCTGCAGGGCGAGCGTGACGCCGCCTTCGCCGACGCCGCGGGCTCGCTCGCCAATGTCCTGTATGCCGATGGGAAAGCCGAGTCGGCCGAGGCGACTGCGGCCGAAGCGGTTGAGGCCGCCGAGCAGGCTGGTGCTTACGAGGAGCTCGGTCTGGCGCTGAACATTCGGGCGTGCGCCCTGATCGAGCTGGCGCGACCGGTCGAGGCAGTTGAGCTGTTTCAGGCGGCACTTGAGATCCGGAAGCGCTACGCGCCGTCCGACGTCCCCGGCTCGCTGGTGAACATCGCCATCACGCTGGCAGCGTTGGGTCGCTTCGCAGAAGCGGTGACGGCGGGTCGACAGGCGATGGACGCCGGAGACCGGCTCGCGAGCCGTGTCGACCGCAATCTCGCCGCGCTGCAGCTAGCGCGCGCGTTGTTCTCGCTGGGACGATGGGACGAGGCGGTCGCCACGGTCGAGGGGGTGGCTCCCGAGACTGCCCCGGCCAATCGTGGCATGGTCCTCGGGCCGCCCCTGCTGGTGGCTCTGCACCGCGGCGAGCTTGAGCAGGGACGCAGAGTGCTAGAGGAGTTCGACCGCCACCAGGCCGATAGCGGCGCGGCGTTCGAGAGCGACTACCGGAGCCTGCGCGAGGTTGCCCTGGCCCATCTCTCCGGGGGGCATCTGGAGGCGAAGGCCGTCATCGACCGCGCTCAGTCCGGGGATTACGCCGAATGGCCGACGTGGCTGCCTCTCGCCATCGATCTCGTTACCCAGCTGCAGGACGATGAGGTGCTGCGAGATGTTGCGAGCGCGCTGTCTCGGGAGGTGGTGCCAAAGACCTCGCCGATGGTCGCGGCGCAGGCCGCACGGCTCCGAGCCCTGTTGGCCGTCCGCGCCGGCCACACCACGCAGGCCGCGGCCGAGTGGTCGGCCGCGATCGCGGTGGTCAGCCAAGCCGGCATGGTCTTCGACGAAGCCACCCTGCGTCTGGAGCTCTTTGAGCATGTCCCGGGCCACCGCGGCGCGCCGGCGGGTCTGCACAAAGCCATCGAGACGTTCACCAGCCTGCGAGCCGCCCCCTGGCTGGAGCGCGCCCGTATCGCGCTCCGGCAACGGACAGAGACTCCGACCAGTCGGGGTCCCTGTTGAACTGACGCCCGGATGGGTGCCATCCGGGGAGCTGCGGGAATCCGCCGGGTGACCCGCACGATCGCTTTCATCCTCCCGCGGTCTCGTGTCGCGCGACCGTGTTGGCGACAACGCGTATGTGCTGGCGGTCAGGCTGCAGGCCTGCACGCTGACGAAAGTCGGACCGGCGCGATGTCCGAGCCGGGAAAGGTCATGCGGCTGTAGAAGGAAATGCCTTCGCAGCCCCGGTGGATGCCGGAGAGGCGTCCGGAGACGGTGGACCAAAGCGGGCCGCCCATCCCGGGGTGCGTATTCCGGACCTGTCCGGTGAACGTGGTGGCGACCGTCCCCCAATCGACCCACCGTAGGTGGCGAAGGGTATAGAGATTGGCTAAGTCAGTAGGCATACCCCAGATGACGCAGGAACGTGGCTGCGCGCGCGCCGTGTAGAACGTCGAATGCGTTGGCGCGCCGCCCGTGTGCCAGCAGTTGACGTAGACGCTTCTTGGTGCCGTTGCCTGACTGACGGGTGCGCTCATGCCGGCTACAAGGACGACGCAGAACAGGAGCCCGGTGCGCACACCAAGACTCTACGGGTCGAGGTCGTGGCGTGGATCCGACCTGCGCAGCTCGCGGTGCTACGGACGCTTTCCTGGGTCGCGGGGACCTCACTGACCGGAACGGATCCGGCGCCGCCGACTGGCTGCGGGCACCAGGATGGGGTCGGCCCACGGTGGCCTCCGCCGCGCTCGCGAAAGGCGCGGATTTGGTCAGAAGGATGTCTCGCGCCAAGCCGACGCCTGGCGCTGCACTGGTCTTGGGGCGGGCACAGCGGGGCGGTCCGGCGTGATCGGGGGTGTCCGCATCGCCCACCTGTGGGTGCAGAACGCGCGAACACCTGATGCGCGACGCGGGCCAGCCCGCCGGTGGTGAATTGCCCTAGCTGGGCGCTGTCGCCGGCGTCAGTCACAGGTTCTCAGGAGGAATGAGAGGGTGTCGCAGTCGGCTTGAGCCATGATGAGTTGCGCGGAGGTGCGTGACGCGACCCCTGGGGCTTATGGCAAGGCGACGCGTGGGAGTTGAGGCTGCCGACCGAGATAGGCTGTCCTACGTGGCTGCGTACTGCTTTTGTGGGTGCGGTCGGCGAGTCCGCTTTGGGACAAGGCGCTCCTCCAGACACGGTGCAGAGGTGCGCAAACTTGTTACCGTCCTCGAGACGATCGCCGTGCCTGTCGCGGACGCGCGAGGATCAGCTACTCAACGCGATCAGCTGACTCGCCTCATCTTCGATGGGAGAGAACTGGAGCGGCTGTTTCGCGACATGGCTCATGGAGAGCCCGTTGCACCGCCACCGATCTCGGGCATCAGCGGATGGTTCAGGGACGCAAAACGTGTCGCTCAGGCCGTTCAGGTGCTCCGAGCTGAGCCCGTAGCGGACGCGCAGCACTCCGATCAAACTCCGAGTCGCTCGGGATCGCTTGACCAGTTGACAAACAACCTCTGGGCGACGACCTTAGAACTCCTTGAAGGGACCCCCGACGGCTCGATGACCGGCGAAGGGATTCGGCTGTCCGCAGTGACCATGGCGTGCGCGGTCGCGTTTCCCCCTTCACCGGACCACGATGCGGCTCTCGACGCTCTCATGATCGGGTACCGCATCAGGCACGCCGAGACGCTGCTATGCAACGCGAAGCATCTCGACAACACCGTGTTGGATAGCTTTAGAGCGGTCGACACGACACTTGGAGTCGGAGCCGGAGCGCCGTACGGGGCGATGGACATGACCGCGCTCTCGGTTGCGGAGAACTTGCCGGCGACGTTTTCGGGACCGGCCCCGGCATGGTTTGAGCTGCGGACGCTGGCAGCTGTGCACGCCTTAACCCGCGCTCGGCTGCGACACGAACTCGCCCATCGCGTCGGCGACGACACCGGGGAGGCTCCGACGGTATCCGCTCAGCAGATCGCGATCGCCGTCGACCGTGGCTACGGCCTTCGGTTCGCAGAGCAAGAGTTTGAACGGCGCGAGCAATAGGCAACTCGCCGGATACGCCGACCACCACTCCGATGCCCCACAGGTTGGCTCGTCCGTGGTTGTCGCAGAAGCCTTCCTGAGCGAACCGCTTCCGTCTCCGCTGGCGTACTTCGGAGTGGTTCGGCTGCCTCCATATGAGCGCGGAAACCGGGGATCCGCTGATGATCGCTTTGGTGCACCGAGCTGCCGCGGAGTTCGCCACTCCTATGGCGACCAGGCGATTGCCCGAGGACGGGCAGTCGCCGGTCGCGGCTCCCTTGTGCTTTCGTCGCAGCGCCCCGCCGCCGCTGGCTTGTGCGTTCAACGGCAAGCAGGCGTCCGTCACTTCGGCACGGGGAGGCGCACCCGCCGCGTGTGGCGCACTTGTGCTTTCTGCGGATGCGCTCGTCGGCATGTCAGTGCCGGTTGGACCTTCGCGGCTCTCGCCTTCGCCCAGCAGCAGGCGTTGAACACGCCGGCGCCGGACTATCGCTTTGCTCGACCCGACGCCTCCGAGCTCACGATCGAGTTGGCGACGAAGGACTCGGGCGATCAGTCGACCGGTTCGCCAGCTTGGCGCCGAAGCTGTTCGGTGGCGAGATATCTCGTGCGTCGTGTGCGCCCTTCTTGCCCGACGAGGCCCGCGTCGAGAAGCCGCCTGAGGTCCTGACTGGCGGTCGCTGGCGAGATCTCAGCCTCGGCAGCGTAGGCCGCGCGTTCGACGCCGTCGAACAGACTGTGTTCGAGCGCAATTATGAGGCGGTCCGGCCAACGGCGCGACTCGACGAGCCGTTCGAGCGCTGCCCAACGTGTGGTCGCACCAGCGATCAACGCGAGCCTTTGCTTGGCCTGCTCGATGTGCGCCGTGACGCAAAACCGCACCCATGAAGACGCGTCGCGCTCGGGTTGGTAGCCGCCGCCTTGGACTCGCTGAAGTGCCGCGTAGTAGTCAGCCGTGTGGTGTCCTAGGTATTCCTCGATCGAGCTGAACTCGGGCGCCAAGAGGCCTTCGCGCGCCAGGACCAGCGACTGCGCGATTCTGGCGATCCGGCCGTTTCCGTCCTGGAACGGGTGTATCGACACCACATGTAGATGAGCCATTGCGGCGCGGACAGCAACGTGCGAATCGAGGTCATCGTTCTGCAGCCATTCGACGGTTTCGGCCATGAGCGTCGGCACGGATTCGGCCGGCGGCCCCTCGTACGCGGGTGGGCCGCCACCGGGGCTCGTCACAAAGATTGGCCCGCTGCGCCACAGACCGGGGAGCTTGTCGCGCTGGAACAAGCATGCATCGAAGTGAAGGTCGAGAATCACGCGGTCGAGCCAGCGGAAGTGGGGGTCTATCGCCATCACCCCCACGTGGTCCATCGCACGCGCGTATGAAGCGAGCGCCATCCGGTTCTCGTCCTCTGACCCAGGTGGCTCCTCGCCGGCGACCAACGCTGGCGCTTCGCCAGGCGCAACGACGAACCCTTCGATAGATACCGAACTCTCGACCGAGCTGGCGCGGGCCTGCCGACGTATCTGGCCGAGCCACGGTCCAGACAGCGACGTGGCGTCACCGAGCTCGACGCGGAGCTCGTCGAGGTCGCGAAGCTGTGCCTTGAGCGGTTGAGATAGGCGCGGAGTGGCGTATAGCACGGCTAGGAGACTAGCCGAGTAGACGAGTATTCGTCAAGGCGTATAGACGGATAGGCGGCTAGCCTGCGCCACACAGGCAGCGTCACGGCTATGGATGCCGTGCTCACCCACCCGGCTCCGAACTCCGCCCAGCTCCGCGCAGGTCGTCAAGCAGTTCGTCGATAACCAGTTCCTCGGGGAGTCCGCGGTCCAACGCGCGGACGCCATCTTCAAGCGTCGCCGGCGGGGGGTGGGGAGCGATCCGGCCGAGACGGCGCAGTGCCGTGCACATCGACGGTAAGTCGAACTGCCACGCCGTGGCGCCGTGCCGCGCCTCGAGGTCGCGGAGGATCTGCACTCCGGCGCTGTCGTAGTCGCCGTGATGGCGGATCGAGGCGCCGGCGGCGCGCGCCGAGCAGAACAGCAACCGCACCGCGTCGGACGGACGACCGCCGGTGCAGATCAATGGCGGGCAGTCCCCGCCGAGGGCCTGCTCGGCGGCGATCAGCACCGACGGGTTCTCGCAACTGAAGCACGTCGCTCCGGGCGGCCACCGCAGGTCGCTCGCCGACAGCTGCCCGTAGGTCAGGATCATGTGGCTGCCGCGGATCATGCGTGGGAGCTTCCCGGCGTCTCCCCTTACGGACAGCGGCAGGTTGAGAACGGCGACGTTGGATGAGACCGGGTCGACGAGCACGTTCCAAGCGGACCAGATCGCGCGCGCCGAACTGCCGCGGTCGAGGCCCGCAGCGGCCGCAAGCAGCGACACCGTCAGCCGGTGCAGGGGCGTGTCGGCGTCCAGGCCGTGCGGGTCGGCGTTAGGCAACCGCGCGGCCAAGACGGCTCTCTGGATCGGCTCGGCGGACGGAAGCGCCGCCACGATCCACAGCGCCTGCTCGATCATCGGCCGCATCCCGGCGTGCACCTGTCCCTGGCGCGCAGCGTCTTGCAGCCAGGCGGCGACCGCGGGCCGCGCAATGGCGACCGGGTGCTCGGTCAACCACGTCCGAAACTGAGATTGCGTCAGTTTCGCCGCCGCCCGCTCGGCCGGCAGATCACGCAACGGCCGGCCGCCGACGCGCTCGTACGCGACCCGCGGCTCGACCCCGCCCGCGCGGAGCGCCGCCTCAAGCTGCGACAGTGGGATCCGCCGAGTCTGGCCGGCGAGGATCGGCTTGCGCGGCGTGAGCAGGCCGTCGAGGGCCAGCGCCTCCTCGGCTCCCAGCCGCGCCAACGTCAGCGTCCCGTCACGGCCCGCTCCGATTCGCTCGCGCTTGTCTCGCGCGGCGAGCAGCGTGCGCTCCAGCGTCGCGTCGAGCCGCGGCTCGCTCATGCCAAACGGCTCTTCACGCCAACAGCTCGCTCACACCAGTAGTTCGCTCTGCTCCAGCTCGCGCAGCACGTCGCCGTCCCAGATGAACGGGATCGCGTGGACGCCGAAGATCCCGTTCTCGCGGTGGAGCTGGTAGATCGCCAGCTGGGGAACGGACCGATAGGTTCCCCACATCTCGTGCGAGGTCATGACCACGTCGAGGTCGAATGCGACGGTCGCCTCCAGCACGCGCTCGCGGGTGTCGTCGTCGATCCCAGAAAGGGCCTCGTCGAGCATCACGAACCGCGGCGCCTGCGACTCGCCGTAGAGCGCGGCTGCCGCGGCGAATAGCGGCAGGTGGATCAGCACCGACTGCTCGCCGCCCGAGCCGACGGCGTGACGGCGCTTGGTCAGCCGGACGCGGCCCGAATCGCTGCGCTCGTGAAGCCCGAACGCGAACCACCGCCGGTAATCGAACGCGCTCATCAGCGTATCCGCCATCGGCCGCGGTTCAGCGCCGAAGGCATGCTCGCGGCGGGCGGCCTCGATCCGCCGCCGGAAGAATGTGACCAGCTCGGTGCGCGACTCGTCGCCGAGGCGGTGGACGTCGCGCCGCAGCAGCGCGAGCGCCGCCCGCTGCGTGCCCTCGTCATCCTCCAGCGGCTGCCACTCGAGCTCGACGACCTTCCCGGCGGCCGTCGGGCTGCGCCGAAGCACAGCGTTCATCTGCTCCACCCGGCCGCGCACCCCGTGCATCCGCTGGCGCAGGTGGTCGGCGATCTCCTGGACGAGTGCATCGCTGAACACGCGTCGCTCCTCGGCGGTCAAAATTTGCTCGCGATCGGCGATCTCGGCGTCCAGGGTGTCGAGCACCTCGGCCAGCGTCTGCTCGCTCCCGGTCTCGGTGACCCGGACCAGCAGCAGCCCGTCCTCGCCGCGGCTGGCGTAGGCGCCCATGTCGGCCTCGGCGAGCTCGCGATCGAGCAGCTGGACGTTGCGTCCCACCTCGACGGCCAGGGCGCCGGCGGAGCTTCGCACCGACAGCAGCTCCTCGGGTAGCGCCCTCACGACCTCAAGCGTGCGCGTGAACGTCCACGTGTGGGCGCTGTCGGCGTCCTCGGGCGCGGCGTCGCCGACCGCGAGCTGGAGGATCCCGCCACGCGCGAGCGCGACGAACGCGCGGCTGTACTCCTCACGCTGGCTACGGGCGCCATCGTGCTCAGCGGCGTGGGCGAGGGCGTCGCGCTGCAGCGCCGCGGCGGCGACGAGTCCGGCCTGCGCCTCGGTGCCGGCGTGCCGGTGGGTCTCGCGGGCCGACTTCAGCTCGGAGACAACCACAGCGTACCGGCGGCGGAGCTCCTCGCCGGTGGTGCCAAGCGCCTGCTCGCGGGCGGCGTGCTCGGCGGTCAGCCGGTCAGCCTCGGTCTGCTCGTCGCGAGCGCGCCGGTCCTGCTCGGCCGCCTGCGCCTGGGTCTGGGAGAGCCTCGTGGCCAGGACCGCGGCACCGTCCGCCTCTCGCTCTGCCAGTGCCCACGCGCTTGATACCGCTCCGACGCTGCCCACCAGCTCGGCGCCGGCCTCGCGCAGGCGGTCGAGCGCCTGCTCGTCCAAGGCGGCGGGCAGCCCGTGCGCGCCGGCGTGCTCGCGCCGTGCCGCGTCGGCCGCGAGCTCGGCGTCGGCGGCTGACCGCGCCGTCGCGATCGCCTGCTCGTGGCGGCGCCCGGCATCGTTCTGCATCGCCGCCACGAGGCGCTCGGCGTCAAGCGCGGCTCTGACCTCGTCGCCCGCCGGCAGCGCCGCGACCTCTGCGTCGAGCGTCGCCCGCCGCCGCTCCGTCGCCGCCAGAGCGCTGTCCTGGGCGGCGATCTCCGCCTGAAGCTCGGCGATATGTGCGTTGAGCTCGGTGACCCGCCGCGCACGGCGCGCCTCCCGCGCAGCCGCGCCGATGTGCTCGGCGTGCGTCTTAGCGCCGCGACCGGCGAGTGGGCCGAGCGAGAATCGCCCGTCGAGATCGATCCACGGGCCGGCGGACCGCTCTCCGAGCCCGACCCGGCCCAGCAGCTTGGCAACGATCGACTGGGTGACCGGTTGGCCGGCGACGGGCGCCAGCACGGCGGCAAGCGTCTCGCCAGCAACCTCGGGCCCGTCGGCCAGGACGACGTCGGCGAGCGCGGAGTCGTCGAGCTTTCCGCTGGGTGTGACCCAGGCGTCGAGCAGTCCGGACGCCTCGAGCGCTGCCTCGAGCGGCGCCCGCTGGCCGTCCGCGACTTGCGCCGTAAAGTCGACCAGCCGCCACAGCGGAGCCCCGCTGCGTCCGTCGCGCGCGGCCCGGGTCCACGCCGGCGCGGGCGGGCCGTCGTCGTGTTCGGCGCGCAGCCGCTCGATCTCGGTCTGGGTGCTCGCCACCGTCTCGGCCGCGGTGCGGAGTGCACTCAGCAGCTCGGAGCGCTCGTCCGC